>Ga0210401_10008155_pt1 | contig 10417 bp, 9 predicted proteins | sample IncBWH32MmetaG_FD_150866 | JGI IMG/M metagenome (GOLD analysis project Ga0210401, IMG submission 150866) | Forest soil microbial communities from Barre Woods Harvard Forest LTER site, Petersham, Massachusetts, United States - Inc-BW-H-32-M | ecosystem: Environmental > Terrestrial > Soil >... | reverse complement strand
ACCGGCTTGATGAAAAATATCGGGTACGGGAAGGGATACCAGTACGCGCACGACGTTGAGGACAAAGTAGCCGACATGGAGTGCCTGCCGGAATCACTTGCCGGACGACGCTATTACCACCCGACCGATCAAGGGTTCGAGGCGCGCTTGCGCCAGCGCATGGAAGAAATCCGGCGCATCAAAGGCCGCAAGTAGGACGGGCTTCAGCGCGTCGGGTCTTGGTTGTAGCAATCCGCTCCTCTAAACCAGACAGGCTAAGCCCATCCTACTTGCGGCGTTTCCAAATTTCCTTGGCGATGCAGTTGTCCATGATGACGAGGAGACCCGCGCGGCGGGCGCGTTCGGCGGATGGTTCGTCCTCGACACCCTCTTGCATCCAAATCGCGCGGGCGCCAATGCGGATCGCCGCGTCGACAATTTCAGGGACGAATTCAGAGCGGCGAAAAATGTCCACGATATCGATTTTCTCGGGGATATCTTCAAGGCGGGCGTAGCATTTCTCGCCGAGCACTTCGGCTTCGTTCGGATTGACAGGGAAAATACGATAGCCGGAAGATTGAAGGGTTTCACTCACGCCGAAGCTTGCGCGATAGGATTTGGCGGACAATCCAACGACGGCTATTGCTTTTGCCGTTGCAAGAATCTTGGTGATCGCCGCTTCTTCCGGGTTTGGCATGAAAGGTCCTTTGGCGGAACGCCTACTTGGACATGACGCGGCGAGGACGCCAGGCGCGCCGCGGCTTGGTTGCAGCCTGAACCGGCTTGGGCCGCGCCAACGCTAGCTCCACTGCGCGAACTAATTTCGTTAATTCCGGCGCTCCTAGTTGGCGGTAATGCCCTTCCGGCACGGTGTCGACGTCTAGCGAAGCTAGTTTCATGCGCTTCATTTTTTCGACTGGATGGCCAATGGCCAATAAATTCCGCCGCAGCAAGTCGCGGCGAACGCCGGAGATTTGCGCTTCATACCAGGGGTTCGCGGGATTTTTTCCGGCGGCGTGCGGCGCGCGCAACGGAAAAATCTTTCCGTGCAGCGTGTGTGCGAGACTTTTCATTTGCGATTCATCGAGCCGGCCCTTGACCTTAATCCAATACGTTTGAAGCAGCGATGCAGAGGCTTTCAACATGCGGCTGGCGAGTTCGCCGTCGTTGGTGAGAAAAACCGCGCCACTCGCGGCGTAATCCAGGCGCCCAACAGGAAAAACGCGCTCGGATACTCCGACTAGAAAATTGCGCAAGGTGCGGCGGCCTTCAGGGTCCGCAAGGGTGGATACCACTTCGGGCGGCTTGTTCATCAGCAGATATACGTGCGTTTGTGAAACTTGAGCGACGCGGCCTGCCGCCTCGACTCGATCGCGGTCCGGATCGGCTTTGGCGCCCATCTCGGTAACGACGACTCCGTTGACGCGCACTTGTCCGCTACGGATCAAGTCCTCCGCATGGCGCCGCGACGCAATTCCAGCGCGGGCGATAATTTTTTGGAGCCGCTCTTGCATGGATTTATCTAGGAGGCGCTTTCTGCCTTGGGCTGCTCGGAATGCTCCGCTTCAGCCTCCACGGATTCCGCTATATCTTCCGGCGCTTGCGGGCCCTGCGCGCCCGCAACTTGCGTCTCAATGGGTTCGCGTGCCGCGGCATCCGCGCCGTTCATCGATTCCCCCGCCTCTGGCTCAATCGGCGCAATCCCCTCGTCGGAACCAAGCGCCGCACGAGCAAGCTGCTCAAATTCCTTCAGGCTCGGCAGCTCCTCGAGATCGGAGAGGCCGAAACGCATCAGAAATTCTTTCGAAGAGCGGTACATGATGGGGCGGCCCATGACGGGCTTGCGGCCGGCGGTCACGATGAGGCGCTTTTCGAGCAGCGTCTTGATCACTCCCGAGACATTCACTCCGCGAATTTCCTGAATCTCCGGGCCGGTGACGGGTTGCCTGTAAGCAATGACGGCGAGCGTTTCCAGCGCGGGCATCGTCAAGCGCAGCGGGGGGCGTAGGCTCTTGATGAATCGGCGAACGACTTCGTGGTGCTGCGGCTTCGTGTAGAACTTGTAGCCGCCGGCGACGGCGCGGATTTCCATGCCGCGATCCTCACTGGCGTAGCCGGCAATCATTTCGTCCAGTGCCGCGCGCACCGTGGGTTTCTCTTCGCCGATGGCATTTGCGATTTGGTCCAGTGTGGCGGGCTCATCGGCGGCGTAGATGATCGCCTCGAGCGCGCCTTTTAATTCCGTAGGATTCATTGTCCTTCTCTTCGCAGGCTCCAAGTAGAGCCCGCACCCGGATATTGGTCGTCAATTCCCCGAAGCGGTTCCGACGGCGTGTCGGAAATCGATTCGCCGCCGGCAAAGACCACATCGAACATTTTATGCTTTCGCAGCCAGATCTTTGAGAACAATTCCTGCTGTACCAGGATGATCGCTTGGAGGCGCGTGAGTTCGAGGACGGCCAGCAGGGCGACAATCATGGCGTGGCGCGACGGGCAGGACTCAAAAAATGAAATCAAGTCGATGCCGTCTTCCGAGGCGACCAGCTGCTGGCGCAATAAATCCATCATCTGGGCCACAGTGAATTGCTGGTGGTGAAGCTCGATTTTAACGACTTCCTTGCGGCGCTCGAGAACCTGCTGAAACACTTTCACCAGATCCACGAGCGAAACGATCAGCTCGCCTTCCGACTCTTCGCCTTCGTAGAGCGTGAGGTCCGGCTTCGACCAGACGTGCTCCTCGATCTGCTGGCGCTGGTGAAGCAATTGCGCGGCGCTCTTGAATTTTTCATGCTCGACAAGACGGTGCACAAGGTCGGCGCGCGGGTCATCCAGATCTTCAGGGCCGGCCAGCGGATCGGGCGGAAGAAGCATTTTCGATTTGATGTAGATGAGCGTGGCCGCCATGTAAATGAAGTCGGAGGAGATATCCATATCCAACTGCTCGAGTTTATGCAGGTAATCGAGATACTGGCCCGTGATCTTGGCAATGGGGATGTTGTGGATGTCGATTTCCTGCTTCTTGATCAGATCGAGCAGGAGATCGAGGGGACCGTCGTATGTATCCAGATGAATTTTGTAGGGCGATGCCATCCTCTACCTCTCATCGAGTGCCAATTTCGTCGGCTGCGTTGGCCTCGGCACGACGTTGTAGCGCCCGACTTTCAAGCGGGCAGGTTTTGCTCCCGATCCGCGGCCGACGTGCCCGCTTAAAAGGCGGGCGCTACAACGCCGCCTTCGTCACTGCGATTTCGGCGCGCTTCTCATTCCAGTTAAACACGGCCTCGCGGACACGCGACATTGTTTTCTGCGCGACTTCGCGCGCCTTCATGGAGCCGTCGTCGAGAATCCGAAGGACTCTGTCAGGGCGCGCTGCGTATTCTTCGCGACGGGCGCGAACCGGCGCTATCCACTTGATCAGATTGTCGGCCATCGCCATTTTACATTCGATGCAGCCGATTCCCGCGCTGCGGCAGCCTTCCGCGGACCACTTCAACGTTTCAGGCGGAGAAAATAACTTGTGCCAGTCGTACACCGGGCAAATGTCGGGATTGCCGGGATCGGTGCGGCGCTTGCGCGCCGGGTCGGTGATCATGGCACGCGATTTCGTGCGGATCGATTCGTCGGATTCGCTGAGCGAGATAAAATTACCGTAGCTCTTGGACATTTTTCTGCCGTCGGTGCCGGGGATTCGGGGTGTTCTAGTTAAGAGGACAGCGGGCTCCATAAGCATTTGTTTTCGTTCAAAAAACCTGTCGGCACCTACCGGGAGTGGCATTTCAAATTCCTCATCTAGGCTCATCCCACGTATGACTGTGGGGCTATTGGTCTTTCGTCGGTTGATTTTCTCAAGAAAATTCTCCAACCCTGTCTCGTTTGCCTTCCGACGGATTTGCGTTTTCCAATAGCTTCTGTCCGCGACCGTCGTAATAGGTACATCAACCAATGAAGCGATTGCTTTCAGTGCTTCCACACTCTCTGGAGCAAATAATTCGTCTGAAATCCAAAACCCAAAACACGTATTGAATCTACGCACGATTTCTCGGCTGATCTCAACGTGCGATGCCTGATCTTCGCCGACCGGAACCACCAGGTCCCGATCGCGTTCGCCGTACATCACAATGTCGGCCGTCTGGAGGACGGGGTAGCCCAGGAATCCAAATGTGTGGAGGTCTTTGTCCTTGACATTATCGAGCGCCTCTTTGTACGTGGGGACACGCTCGAGCCAGCCCAGTGGCGTCGCCATCGAGAGGAGCAACTGAAGCTCGGCGTGTTCGGGGACAGACGACTGGATGAATAGCGTTGATTTCGCGGGATCGAGGCCTGAAGCGAGCCAATCGGTTCCGATCTCAATTGTGTTCTGGGCGACTTGGGATGTGTCGGCGTAGTCCGATGTGAGCGCGTGCCAATCGGCGACGAAGAAAAAACATTCGTATTGCGGATCGTTTTGGAGCTTGACCCAATTTTCCAGGGCGCCGAAGTAGTGGCCGATGTGGAGGCGGCCGGTGGGACGCATGCCGCTGAGAACGCGTTTTTTGTGTGAAGAATCCGTCACTCGGTTCGGTGCTCCTTATGAACCCGCATGAGTCTCGATTCGTCTCTCAACCGTGCGGAATGCCCAGGCGTTGTAGCGCCCGCCTTTTAAGCGGGCACGCCTGCCCTGGATCAAGCGCAAATCTGCCCGCTTGAAAGACGGGCGCTACAACGCCCGGGTCACATCGTGTTGGTTGCGCTCAGCAAATCGCGCGCGATGATCATGCGCTGAATTTCGCTGGTGCCTTCGTAAATCGTGATGACGCGCGCGTCGCGATACATGCGCTCGACATCGCACTCGCGCGAATAGCCCAGGCTGCCGTGGATTTGCACGGCTTTGTAGACCACGCGATTCACCATTTCTCCGGCATACAATTTGGCGCGCGAGGCATAGGCGCCCAGACGCGGCGCACCGCTGTCGCGCATCCACCCGGCATGATGGACCAGCGCCCGCGCGGCTTCAATTTCCGTCTGCATGTCGGCGAGCATCCATTGTACAGCCTGGAAGTCGCCAATGGTTTTTCCAAATGCGCGGCGCTCCTTGGCGTAGGCCACCGACGCTTCGAGCGCTCCTTGCGCGATTCCAACGGCTTGCGCAGCGATACCGACGCGGCCTCCATCCAGAAGTTCGAGCGCGATCTTCAGTCCTTGGCCTTCTTCGCCCAGCCGATTCGCTCCCGGGACTTCGCAATCGGTGAATGTGATTTCGGCCGAGCGCGAAGTGCGCAGACCCATCTTATCCTCGTAGCGCGCTACGCGAAAACCGGGAAATGAGGGATCGACGAGAAATGCCGTCGCGCCCTTCGCTCCAGCCGACGGGTCCGTTTTGGCAAACACCAGGTAAAGGCCAGCCTCGCCGCCATTTGTGACCCATGATTTTGTTCCGTTTAGCCGATACATGTTTCCGTGCCGCGCCGCGGATGCGGTGATGGCGGCCGCGTCGGAGCCAGCTTGCGGCTCGGTCAGGCAGAAGGCGCCCAAGATTTCTCCGTGCGCGAGGGTGGAAAGATATTTTTGTTTTTGCGATTCGCTTCCATATTTGAAGACTGGAAAAACGGCGAGAGAATTCGTGACGCTCAAAGCCACGGCCATCGCGGCGTCCACGCGCGCCACTTCTTCCAGCATCAGGACGTAGGAAATCGTGTCCGCGCCCAAACCTCCCCAGGATTCGGGCAGCAACATGCAGCAGCAACCGAGTTCGCCGAGTTTGCGCAGTTCGTCGCCGGCGAATTTTTCTTCCCGGTCGCGCGCGCGGATCGACGGGCGGACTTCGGCCTCCATAAACTGACGGATGGTGTCTCGAATCAGGCGTTGGTCGTCGGTGAGGGAAAAGTCCATCGCGTAGCAGGTCGAGCGATGCTAGCACAACGGGGGGGAATTCATAAGGCAAAGGCATTCAACACTGCGGACACCGAGAAAACCATGAAAGGTGTTGTGGCGCCGGCGTCTCGCCGGCGATTTTGCGCCGTGCGGAGGTTGCAAAAACCGCCGGCGGGACGCCGGCGCCACAATAGCGCGCGTTCTCTGTGCCCTCTGTGTAAGATGCTTTTTGATTTTGGAGGCGCGCTACATTTTCAGCAACTCGCGGAGATGCCTGGTTTGCGCGCGACTAACGGGGACTTCGGACGCGCGCTTGTCGTCCATCTTGAGCATGTAGCTCGACTTGAACCACGGGACCACTTCCTTGATGTGATTGATGTTGACGAGATACGAGCGGTGCGCGCGCCAAAAAACGTCCGATTCGAGCGTGGATTGCAGTTCTTCAATCGTTCGATAGTTGGAAGTACCTTCCACTTCCCTCGTTACTACGGTGATGGTGCCGTCCTCGATGGAAGCAAAGATCACGTCTTCGGCATCCACTAGAAACAAGCGCTGCTGCGTCTTCACCAGCAATTTTACTGGCGGCGCTTTCGCCGATCCCATTTGGCTGACGAGCGTCTCCAGGCGCTCGCTCGGCGAGGCTTCGGCCTCGAGCGCTTTCTTCGCGCGCTGGATGGCGCGGGCCAGGCGGCTCTTCTCAATCGGCTTGAGCACGTAGTCAACGGCGTTCACTTCGAATGCCTGCACGGCATAATTGTCAAACGCGGTCGCAAAAACAATTTGAGGAAGTTTTCCCTTGCGGTCCATGAGCTTCTTGATCACACCGAAACCGTTGAGGCCGGGCATCTGCACGTCGAGGAATACGAGGTCCGGGGAATGTTCTTTGATGAGGGCAAGCGCTTCCACGCCGTTTTTGCCCTGGCCGACGAGGTGGACGTCGGGGAAACTTTTCAGCAGGTAAACCAATTCGTCGCGGGCGGGCTTCTCGTCGTCGACAATGAGTGTGCTAATTGTCATGGAAGGGCGCCCAACGGGCAGGCAAAGTATATGCGACCGGTACTTTGCGTTCAACCTGCTGGGAGGCTGATTCCCTGCTAAGATTTCAGACCCTGCGCCCTTCAGGGCGCCCGGCGATCGATCGGACTCGTAACCCAGGGCGTTGCCCTGGGCTTGTATCTAGCGGCGCTTTCAGCGCCGAAACACTCCAGCATTGCGGTAGGAACCGAAAGCGCTTTGAAGATTCATCGCAATTCTGACTCACGCAACCAATTCCATTCAACAGGAGGCGCACTTGACAAAGGGGCTCGCACAAATCCTTAAAAGTGAAGTTCTCTATCAAGGAAAAGTTTTCCGATTGCAGCGCGATAGCGTGATCGAACCGGGAGGCGTGCACGCCGAGCGGGACATTATCGTGCATCCCGGTTCGGTCGTCGTGATGCCGGTTTTCAAGGGCGGGCGCGTTCTCTTAATCCGTCAATACCGGCACTCGGTCGGTGAATTTCTGTGGGAACTCGTGGCAGGCCGCAAAGAGCCGAAGGAAAGTCCGGCGACGGCGGCACGACGGGAACTTCTCGAAGAGACGGGATACTCGGCGAAACGCCTTCGCAAATTGTTGTACGTCGTTCCCACTCCCGGCTTCGTGAATGAATGGATGTGGATCTTCGCGGCGGAAGGGCTCACGAAGGGCGCCGCCCAGCCGGAAGAAGACGAAAGGATCACGCCGCGAATCTTCACGCTCAAGCAAGCGGAGAAGATGATCGAGCGCGGAATGCTGCGCGACGCCAAATCCATTTGCGGCCTTTTGTATTACGCGCGGTTTGTCAGACGCACTCGCTAGCGCGGAATAATTGTTGTCGCGTATTTATCACTGTAACTTTTTCATTTTATTTTTCTCGGCGCCAAATCAAATCTCATTTCAGAAAAATATTTTTGAAAATTCGCGTTCTTCGCTTGAAACATGGACGCGTGTAGCATAGGATTTGCGCAAGTATGTTCTCCGCGAAAATATTTCGGAGAGAAAGGCGGACATGAGCGTAAAAGATTTCATCAAGCACCAGTACCGGCATTTCAATGCGGCGGTCGTGGTGGACGCATCGGAAGCCTACATCGCGCATCTGGAGCGCGGCGGAAAGATGTTCCTGACCATGGCGGGTGCGATGAGCACCGCGGAACTTGGCCTCTCACTGGCGGAAATGATCCGGCAAGGCAAGGTGCATGGCATTTGCACGACAGGCGCGAACCTCGAGGAGGATATTTTCAATCTCGTCGCGCACAATCATTACAAGCGCGTGCCCAACTATCGCAATTTGAGCGACGCCGAGGAAGTGACGCTGCGCGATCGCGGCATGAACCGCGTCACTGATACCTGCATCCCGGAAGAAGAGGCCATGCGCCGGATCGAGCGCCAGGTGCTGAAGCTGTGGCAGAAGGCCGACAAGGAAAAGCAACGCTACTTTCCCTACGAATACATGTACCAGCTGATTCGCTGCGGGCTCATCAAAGAGTCCTACCAGATCGACCCCAAGGATTCCTGGGTGATCGCGGCGTGCGAAAAAAATCTGCCGATTTTTACTCCGGGCTGGGAAGATTCGACGCTTGGGAATATTTTTGTGGCCAACGTCGTGCGCGGCGACGTTTCCACGTTTCAAGTGGTCAAGTCCGGCGTCGAACAGATGGCATGCCTGATCGAGTGGTACCGGCAAAGTTCCGCCAACGAATCGATCGGCTTTTTCCAGATCGGCGGCGGCATTGCGGGAGATTTCCCGATCTGCGTCGTTCCGCTGATTACGCAGGATCTGCGCGAGAAATGCCGATTGTGGGGATACTTCTGCCAGATTTCAGATAGCACAACGTCGTACGGCTCATACAGCGGCGCCGTGCCCAACGAAAAAATCACCTGGGGAAAGTTGGAGGCGGCTACGCCGCGATTTGTCATTGAATCCGACGCGTCGATCGTCGCGCCGCTGATGTTCGCTTACATCCTCGGACAGTAAGAGTCCCTGTCGCGCCAACCTTCAGGTTGGCATTTAAGGATGCTTGCCGGAAGGCGAGAGTCACACAACAGAGCCGAATACTACTGATCCACTACGCTCGGACACGCACATGGAAAATCGCGAAGTCGCCCGCATTTTACGGGAAACGGCGCAATTGCTGGAAATCGACGGCGCTATGATTGGCCGTTACCGCAGCTACGAACGTGCCGCGGAACTCCTCGGCGGCCTGCCGGAATCCATCGAAGATCTCGCGAAAGACCGCGCCAAATTGTTGGCACTTCCCGGCATTGGAGACGGCATGGCCGATCACATCGGGGAAATTCTCAAGACCGGCGACTATTCCCTGCGTCAAAAGCTCCTGAAAAAATATCCGGCAACAATTCTTAATCTTCTCGAGCTACAGTCGCTCGGACCCAAGAAAGTAGCGCTGCTCTGGAAAACTTTCAAGGCGGGTACGGTCGAGCAAGTGGAAAAAATCGCGCGCGAAGGCAAGTTGCGCGATTTGGCCGGCTTCGGAGAAAAAAGCGAAGAGAATATTTTAAAAGCGATTGAGGTTCACAAGAAGTCTGCCGGGCGATTCTATATCGATGTCGCGGAAGAAACCGCTCATAGGCTCGTTTCCCATATTCGCTCGTTTGGCAAACCGATCGAGGCGGTCACGCCCGCGGGCTCTCTGCGGCGAGGCAAGGAAACCATAGGTGACCTCGATCTTCTTGTTACCCTGGCTGCCGGGAAGCACACTCCAAAGGCGGTTGAATCCATTACCCAGCACATTCTGGCGATGCCTGACATCGATCAGACATTGGCGCAGGGCGAAAATAAGGTCAGCTTTGTCCTGAAGAGCGGCCTGCAAGTGGATGTGCGCATACTGGAAAAGGAAAGTTTCGGCGCCGCGCTGCTTTATTTCACGGGGTCGAAGGAACATAACGTCACGCTGCGCGGCCGCGCCAACAAGATGGGTTACACGCTGAATGAATATGCGCTGGCCACGTTGAAAGGCGAGCGCCCCGTAGCCCGCGCGACCGAGGAGGAAATCTACGCCAAACTTGGCCTCGATTACATCCCTCCAGAGTTGCGTGAAAATACGGGCGAGATCGACGCCGCCGCCGAACACCGCCTTCCAGACCTGATTGAACTTAAGGATATCCGCGGCGATCTGCAAATGCACACAACGGCGAGCGACGGGAAAAACTCGATTGAAGAGATGGCGCTTGCAGCGAAGGAACTCGGCTACGAATATATCTCGCTGACCGATCACAGCAAGGCGGTGACCGTAGCGAACGGACTCGACGAAAAACGAACGCTCGAGCAAATCAAAAAAATCCATGCGGCCAACGCAAAGAATTTGGGGATTCGAGTCCTGGCAAGCAGCGAAGTGGATGTCTTGAAGAACGGGAAACTGGATTTGGACGACGAAGTGCTCGCACAGCTCGACGTGGTGCTCGTGTCCGTGCACTCTTACATGAACTTGGAACGCGCGGAGATGACCGAGCGGATTCTGGCCGCCATCGAGAATCCTTATACGCAGATTGTCGGGCATCCCACGGGCCGGCTGGTTCTTCGCCGCGAGGCCTACGCGTACGACATGGAACGGA
>Ga0210401_10008154_pt1 | contig 10418 bp, 9 predicted proteins | sample IncBWH32MmetaG_FD_150866 | JGI IMG/M metagenome (GOLD analysis project Ga0210401, IMG submission 150866) | Forest soil microbial communities from Barre Woods Harvard Forest LTER site, Petersham, Massachusetts, United States - Inc-BW-H-32-M | ecosystem: Environmental > Terrestrial > Soil >... | reverse complement strand
TAAATACGTTTGGACAGCTGGTGTCAAGGAGAAACATGACTTCCCAGATTCATGTCATCCACGCGGTTCGGCCGAGCCAGACTTCGCTCCTGGCGGCGACAATTGCGTGTTTGGTTGCAACGGCCCTGCTCGTCGCAGCATTTTTCTAATACGCGCCCCCTCGTTAACGGTTCGATTTCGATGCTTGAGGCTGGCCGAACTTCTTTGAAAATCTCATTACCCTCCGAATTTCTAGAAAGGAGGTGGGTCGCATGCCACTTAATGAGACGAATCTGATTTTGGTGAAAGAACATCGATTCAAGTTTGTTGTAGGGAGGAAAATGCATGTGTTCGTCGTCGAGGAATTAGTTGAGGGACCGGTGGACTGGCCTGCGAAATTTAGGCTGAGATTTTGTGCTTCTGCTCGATCCGAGATTAGAACGATCTACGGGGCCACCTGCTACGAAGTCGCGGAGAAGGCCGCACATTATGTAGTTGAGATTGCGCGTCAGTCAGGCCACGCTGGAATATCCACAACGAATCGCCCGTCTCAGGGTCCGCCACTCCCCTCTCGTCAGACTCTACAGCCGTTACAGGTTCAAGAATCAGAATCCGATTGAGTGACATGGGAATCAAGTATCCCCAGAGCGGGACAGAACTTCAGATGGCAGATGGAGGCCCTCGATGGGTAAGAGGCAGGCCTGATCAGACGGAAGCAACCCTGCATCATTCACTGTACGCTACACAGACGAGCAATAATGAACAATTGCGTTAGACAAGAGAAAATCACATGCACGATGTATTTACTAACTTTCTTTCCGCCGCGCTTCGCTCAGCTATAGCCTTAAGCTCCCTCGACGTTCCATCCTCCAGCGTTCTGTATCTGGAAACTCAATTTGGAGAAATACAATGAGAAAGTTTGCTTTGTCTGTTTTTGTTCTGCTCTTGGTTACTCTTGTCCGCCCGAATATTGCTGCTACCCACGAGGACGACCGCAAGGCTGACCTGATCGTCGACGACGATAAAGTTCAATGCCCTGCTGCAACATTCACGTCTATTCAGGACGCCATCAATGCCGCTAACCCTGGAAGTCTGATTCGCGTTTGCCCCGGTACGTATCGCGAACAACTTTTCGTCAGCAAATCACTCAGCATCGAGGGCGATAATGGCGCGATCGTGCTGCCAAACAATATGGTGGCAAATGCAACCGGTTCTTCCGGTAGTCCAATAGCCCCCGCCATCCTCGTCAAGGATGCGGCGAATGTCGAAATCGAAGGTCTCATCGTGGACACCGCGAACAGTGGCGTAACCGAGTGTTCCCCGGACCTTATCGGCATTCTGTACCAGAATTCATCCGGCAGTATTGAACACAACGCGGTGCGCAACACAAAACTTTCCGTTTCACTCAATGGCTGCCAGAGCGGTGATGCCATCGTGGTACAAAGCCTGGGTGGGGGAACCTCCAAAGTCAAAATCGACGACAACAGCGTCCACGACTATCAGAAGAACGGAATCACCGGGAATGAATCGGGCACCGAAGTCAGCATCACCAAGAACGTTGTCACGGGCCTTGGTCCGACAACCGGCGCGGCACAAAATGGCATTCAAATCGGTTTCGGCGCGAAGGGCGGCGTGTCGGGGAATACCGTCACAGACAACGTGTGGGCTCCCTGCGTTTCCCTCACAAACTGCGCATTTAATGCCACTGGCATATTGGTCTTTCAATCCGATGATGTGCGCGTTGAACACAACTCTGTCGCCACGAACCAGGTTGGCATCTTCGCGAACGGACAAAACGCCAAAATCGAGTCGAACGACATCTCTAATTCCCTGGTTCTCGTGGGGATTGATTTGGCCGGTGACGATAATCTAGCCGGTGGCAATGACGTCACCAATTGCGGGCAGTCCGCCATCCTGATCGAAGGCAACAACAATAAAGTTCAGAGCAACGAAATCACCGAGGTTCCCGTGGGAATTCTGAAGCTTTCCGGCACAGTGGGAAACACGCACTCCGGCAATTCATTCTTTGACACTTTGATTCCCGTGCAGGACCCTGTGCCAGCGCATACGGTCCATGTCGCGCCTCAGCGCTAAATTCTTTTTCGTGCACGTCGCCGTGCGGCAAGAACACACCAGTCCGCGTCGAATAGGACGGATATACTCCCGTATGCCGCGCGGGCGTTCTCCCAGTAGAGATACTAGGCGTTCGAGGTGAAGAGATAACCCGGACGGGACAGCCGTCGAGTCAGGGAATCGGGCTATATTCAAAGCACATGGAATTTTGGCGAAGCACAGGAAGACTCAACTCTATACTGCAAGGGACTTGCGCCCATATTGACTCTGTCCAAGTCTGAGCATAGCATCCTGCCAGAATGGGGAAGGCATTGGAGCGGAACCGCACGGAGACTTTTGCTTTTTGGGAGTCTCGCTTGGGCCCGATGGTCCGGCATCCCCAACAACGATGACGCGATGCAAACTCCGCGCACAGGGGTCTCTAGGGCCAAGCCACAGCGCTGGATGCGCGCCGGCTCGATTCTCATTTCCCTCGCAGCCATCACCTTGCTTGCGACTGCGTTCGGAGCGCGTTTCTATCCTGCCTCCTTGTCTTCCGTTTTGCTGACGCTTGTTCTTATCGCTCTTTGTGTAGCGATTGCTTTGCATGTTCGATTTCTGCGTCTGGCTCGTCGCGAACAACGGGAGACGGCTAGCGCGCTTGACGCCACGGAGCGCGAATATAAATCCGTCTTCGACAGCACACTGGATGGCATTTTGATTCTCGATGACCGTGGAATCTGTCTCGAAGCCAATCCGGCAGCACAAACAATGTGTAGTACCAGGCGCGACGAACTCGTCGGGCAGTCAATAGCGAAATTCTACGGAGGGGATGATTTCGAGGGCTCCTGGAGGCAGTTTTTTGATCACAGGCACGACCATCGCGAGGCACAGATCGTCCGGAAAGACGGCAAGACCATCTTCGTCGAATACACCGCGAAGGCGGATTATCTGCCCGGAAAGCATGTTGCCGTCCTGCGGGACATCTCCCGTAGGAAGCAGACGGAAGCAGCTTTGCGGGAAAGCGAAGAACGATTTCGGCAGATGGCCACCAACATCCAGGAAATTTTCTGGATGCTCGACGCAGAGAACATGAAGGTCCTCTATGTCAACCCGGCATATGAAAGTATCACCGGACGGCCCTGTGAATCGTTAGTGGAAGATCCCAAATCCTACGAAGAGGTCATCCATCCAGAGGACCGCGTCCGCATTCTTTCACGGCTGGGCGAATCGGTTCAAACCGGCCAGTTCGACGAGGAGTTCCGCATTGCCAAACCGGATGGCGCGACTCGGTGGGTGTGGGTGCGGGGATTTCCCGTGCGTGATTCTGCGGGAATTGTCCGGCGCCTCGTGGGAACTGTCCAGGACATTTCTGCGCGAAAATCAGCCGAAGAGGAGATAGCTCGAAACCTCGACAGGGCGGAGTCTGCCGGAGCGGAGGCCGACGCTTTTCGCAGGGCAACCCTTGCCCTCACGCAGAATCTCAGCATGGACTACGTTTTGGACACGCTGCTTCAGTCGCTCCTGAAACTTGTTCCGTGTGAATCAGCCCGCATCCTGTTAGTGGAAGCCGGCACCCGGCTCTTCCTTGCACGCGAGATGCAAGGGTGCGAGACGAATCGCCGGATCGCGAAATCGCCTGAAACCCTTGATGCGAAGGAGAGCGAATTTCTGATGCACGTTCTCGCCGGCAGGAACAGTCTGCTCATTACGAACACTGGGGTAGAGACAGGCTGGAGTTCTTTCAAGGGTTTTTCACATCTGCGCTCGTGGTTGTGTGTGCCGCTCGTTGCATCGCAACAGGTGCTCGGACTTCTTTCGCTGGGTGATTCTCATGCTCAGGCGTTTACGCAGGAACACTTGCGCCTTGCCAAATCTCTCGCGATCCCTGCCGCGGTTGCCATTCAAAATGCTCGGCTTTACGAGCAGGCCGAAATCTTTCGTGCCGAACTCGGACAGCGCCTTATTGACTTGGAGCAGGCACAGAAAGAGCTTCGAGAAGTACATCATGGCAAGGAATTATCCTAACTCCCGTCGAGTTGAAGTGAGACGCGAGAACCATCGGACGCTTGACCACCGAGGAGCATTCGGTTCTGAGCCGAATGATGTCGGACACTTCGAACAGAAAGTCATACGACCAGCGGAAGACCTGCTTGCCCAACAGCCGTTCTCCAGAGCCATATGACTACAACGGTGTTTGAAACCGTTGTCCTCCGGGGTCGAAGGTCTAGGAAGAACCTTAGTTCTCCGGCGAACAGCAGACGATGGGTTTGTCTCTCGTGTCTCTGGGACGTGAAGACAAAGGTGCCCTGCTAAGGTATATGCAGGTCAGATCCGAATTGTGTCAGCTGGCGGTGCTATGAGCGGGCAAAGTATAGAAGGAGCTTCACGTCGTTTTCGTTCGCGTCGAGCGCGCGGAGCGCGGCGAGGTATGCGGCGCGCGTGTCGCCTTCCGCGACGAGATCTTTTCCGGCACCCCAGGTAAAGTCCGGATGGCCCAACTTCACGGCGACGACGTCGGTGATCATGCGTGCGTGGCGTCCGTTTCCGTTGGGAAACGGATGGATTTTCGAAACAAGCTGATGATGAAAACGAACTAGGGATTCGTCGACCGGGAACGTCTTGTGTTCCAGCCAATACTGAACGTTGCCGAGGAGCTGCGGAATGCGCTGTAGGATTTCGCGCGAATCACAGCCAATATTTAGTTCATGTTTGCGGTACGTTCCCGCCCATTTCCAAACGTTATCGAACATGCGGTAATGCAGCTCTCGGACGTAAGATTCTTCGAGCGGGTCCGTGGATTTCATCGTGCGATTGTCAAAGGCCCATTCTCGCGCGCGCAGAATGTTCAGCGCTTCGTATTCGTTCAACTCTCCCATGGTGCTGATGCGGGGAATCAGTTGTTCGGCTTCCTCCGGACGAATGGGCGTGTTCCCGTCGGAGTATTTGTGGTCGAGGATGAAGTTCATTTTGATTTGCCATTCAAGCGTCGCTGGACTTCATCCTCAATCAGTTGGTTGGCGTTCTCGGGTTTTTGGTCTTCTAGCGCCATCGTATGAACGACGCTCTTGACGTCACGAGATGCTCGCTCTCGTGTGGGGTGTTCGGCGAGTTCGGCGAACGAGCCGGACTTCGGCACGAGCGCGTAAATAAGGTCGCATCCCATGGCATCGGCGACGCGGCGCAGAGTGCCCAAAGTGATGCGGTCGGTGGCCTCGGCACGTTCGAATTTTTGAACGGTTTGCCTCGGCGCGCGCAGGTGCTGGCCGACTTCCGCTAAGGTCAGGCCGAGCGCTTCGCGTATGGAGGCAATCCATCCGCCCGAAGGTCGCGGGGGTAAACTCCTTGCTTCACTAAGGTTGCGGTCGAGCTGGGATAGTCGTAAATGTCTGAATTGGCGGTCCATAAGGCTCTCCTGTCATCCTATAGTGCGACAAATTTACGACAATTGTCAACTCAGAAGATGACATTTACTGCTTTACTGACAACCTATAAGGTGACATTTTATTGATAGTTGTCATCCTATAGGATGACATGACTTGCTTTGATTTCCTAGCTAAACAAGGCAAGGTTACGGTGACCTGATTATGTCGCCTTCCTGGAAATTACTCGGGCCTCTGGAAACGGCAAATGGAATGCTCCTGTTTGGGGTTTCGACCGCGATGATTTTTGCGGTCATTCAACGGTTGGTTAAGGTCAGGTTTGTCGATCTGAAGGACTGAGTGCGTGCGTGGGAGGTCCAGGATAGCTAGGTGGCTATCCGACGCCAAACAAAGGCTTATGATGTTCGGCTGTGTGGTTAACAGCCTAATGCTCGATGGCCAAGCTCATGAGTCGCCGGTCAAACGTCTTGGTTATGCGTGCTGCCTGTCGCATCCCAAACAAGTTTTCGGAATTCCTCTCGATTAGCGCTTAGCCGATTTGGAGCACGCACAGAAGGAACTTCGAGAAGTGCAGCACGGAAGTTTTCTAATTCGCGAACTGGTTCACAACCACGGACCCACTGGTCGCAATACCTGCCAAATTGACACCCGAGGAGGAGACGACGTGATGAGCGACGCAGACGTGGCACGTCTCTAATTTCCTTCGGTCGTGGAAGTATCGTCTTCCGCTGGACGATGTTCCGACCACAAGAAAGGTATTTCACCGTTCCCACGTCGCCTCGCGGCAGTATTTGGCCCTTCCGCACTGGCCGTTTTTCCGAGCAGGGAAGAAGGGTGATCCAGTGCTGGAGATTGCACGGGTGTGGCCCATAAGAGGTTTGTGGCCAATCCCGTCACTACGCCGCCTCGGGAAGCACGCTTCTGAAAAACATCGGTGGTTGACAAGGGGTTGGACCTTCACCGAAGCAATCCTGTCCTTCGAGTGAATTCGACACGGTGTTTTGTCCCATGGCAGATCGTACGGCCAGCGCGACGAGCAGCTATTCTTTCCGGTTTTTTTCACCGGAAGAAGTCAATCGAATTCTGCGCGAAGGTGTGAAGCGTGGCCGAACTGGTTCGCACGATGCGATCGAGAGAATCCTGAAGCACGAGCCGGGCCTCGGACGCGCGGAATTATGGCGACGAATTCGTCACCTCAAACAATCGTCGAATGGAAGGCTTTATCAGCGCACGGCCTGGAGTCCAGAAGACGACCAAATCCTTCGAAAAGGTTATGAGGGAGGCTGGAAAGGGAAGCGCGAGGCGGTGCGCGAACTTCTTAGGCGGCATCCCGGTTGGCAGCCTCACTCGATTTGGGGCCGGGCCGCCAAGCTTGGACTTGTAAGGAAGAGCCCGCAAAAAAACCGACAGCACTCCCGACAGCCTTGGACCGAAGACGACGACCGAATCCTTCTGGCCATGGCAGGATACAAAACCGCGGAATTCATCGCCAAGGCCTTACATCGATCCGAAAATGCCGTCCGCTACCGACTTGCGGTGCTAGGCAAGAGCAGTCGCGTTCATCTAGAAGGATATGCTCGACGGACCCTAGCAAAAGAGTTGCATCTCGGGAGCCGTACAATCCAGCGCCTCATTGTTCAGGGTTTGCTTGAGGTTCGGGATCCTCGCATTACGCGGAAGTCCATGGAAGACGCATGCAAGACAGGACGCCTGACGGCGTCGCTGCATGACCAACTGCCTGATGCTAAGGAATCCGCAGCGATCCCGCTAGAAGGAGGGCCTGCTACAACACCGTCGACCAATGCAATGCCAGTTGCGCCCGGCGGCCCCTCAAAGCCGCCTCGTTCTTGTCGGGCCAAAAGAATCTGGGCGGATGTGGCGAGGCAACTCAGTGTGGACGCCAGTCTGATCGAGCAGCTCATCTTCCGTGGCGTGCTTAAACTCTATGATGCCCGAATCACCGAAAAATCTCTAACAAGGTTTTGTGCACGGTACGGCGCGTTGATCAAATCCGATTTTCTCGATGCGGAGACACGGGATTGGCTTGCTGGCTGCATGGATCTTGCGCCAACTGCGGGCAAGGACGAAGCTGGCAGGTTAGAAGCTTTTCGTAGGCACGCAGAAGTGGTCAGGACCTGTGAAGGTTGCGACAGAGCAATTCGTGGCAACGTGTTCTACAGACACAGCAAGAGGTGTCCTCAGCGGAGTGCCCGCTCTGAATCGAAATTCTCGTAGCAGACGGAAAGCAGGAGGGAGCTAATTAAAATCGAGCTGCGACCATCGCACCATAATTGCGGCCAGATTTGTTCGCGCTGATTTCTGATGACTCCATCGCATGCATCATCAGGTTTGCTCTGAAGCCTCCCAAGCTTCGGAAGCGAGTTCGCGTTCCCGCCTGGCTCTGAATCGACAGGATCGAGATACACGCAAGGGGTCGCAGCAGAAAATCCCTGAATAAGCCTCACTTCCGACTTGCTCGGACATAACCTTCCATATCTGTTTGCCATTGGCGTAAAGACGGATAAGGAGGCGCAGTGTTTCTTAGGCGAGATTTGCAGCAGAGCGCAGCGTAATCCACCAAGCGCGCATGGCGTGGGTGAATCCCTGCTTGGTGGAGAACGCAGTCAAGCCAGCCTTCCTTTTTCGCATGCGATAGAACATGACCCTTGCCCCAATTGAACAGGCGTCCCCAACTCCTCGATTTATTTTCGCAACCGGATGAAGTCTCTCGATTCATAAATTCGGGCAAGCCTGGACATTCTTGCTGCAATTCCAGAGCGATGTGAGCTGGCAGTTGGAGCTTTGCCGCTTGAAAGAGTGGGCGCAACCAGTAAGAGACTGTCTCGAAGGCGATTAATTTCTTGACGGCCTTCGCCACTACGGCGTAGCTGACATCACCTTGGAGTTTCCAGTTTAAGGCTGAACGCCGCCACTGAACAAAGGTGGGAATTGCCGCTGGCCGTCGTTGCTTCCATTCGCTGTCGCAATGTTCCCAATACGTCCAGTATCCCTGGGAGCGGGTGTCTCGGAATCCATAGAACAAGAGCGCATCAAGCCACCCCTCCTGTTTTGCAAACCCGAAAACTTAACTATGATATTTTGCGATTCGTTTCTGGCTTCTTCACAAAGGCAGTGTGCCCGGTCTTCTTTGGTCTGCTTACGGATTGGCATTCGCATCTGCTTGGAATGCCAGTCTTAGACGGTCTTGCGAAACGCGCATTATTATTGCAGGACGCTTTGGACGGCAGTACGCCGAAAGTCGAGGCCCTGCCAAGCGCGACTAGCTACCGTTTGCCCTTTCATTGACCTTTCTATGGATGCTGATTGACCAGCTATTGGCCCTACTGGCTGTCCACAAGTCATAGAACTTCCAGGGGTTATCTGTTTACTATTCTCGATGCAACCAGTGTTTGAGGTTCGGGAATAAAGTCTTCGAGTCATGTGCCAGCCCGGAGGAAGGCTGCGAATGGCTGCTCATGCGTTATGTTTCTGGTTTGCCCGTAATCCGTCCAGGATGGACACGAAGCACAGAGATCACTGCCTACAAGCAATGGACTGAGCTGCAAGTAAAGACGCTTTCTCCTGTCGGAACGGTATCCGTGAAGCGGATCTTCATCGCCCTAAGGGCAGACTCGCGCGCGCCGGCTCACACTCTATGAGGAGCGACAGTCACTTACCTACACTTGAGAAGTGGCTCACACGCAATTTTGATTGCATTAGCTCCTTGACGTCCAACTCCCCGCTCTTGGTCTTATCGAGTCTATCGAACTCCCCTTCCATAAACTTCATCCACTCTTGCTTCGAGATCTTGCCCTTCTTGTCGGTATCGATAATGAGCAGCAATTGTCTTGCCTCGCCCTTTGCGATTGCGAGCTTATCCTGTGGCTTTGGAACTGCTTCCTTTGTGCGGCAGCAGTCCCACGCATCCCCCATGCCGTTAGGAACATCGTGATGACCACCATGACTGACACGATCCTCATTCGCTTCAACATCTGATTGCCTCCTGTACTTAAACCTCATTTCGCCTGATTGGGAACCTTTCTTGGGTCCTGGACCGATGCCAATTCTCGACGCTGAGCCTCCGATAGTTGCTGGGCAAACTGGATATTGCCAAGTGAATTGGGACCGCCACAAATTGCGGTGGCGATCCCACTGTTGGAACTGACGAAGGTCAGAAGTCGAGGCGCAGTGCTACCTGTCCGGTTCGATTTCCGCCATACTCTGCCGTTTGGGCGGATTGCAAGACTCCGAAGGTACTCGGGTTACTCACGTTCGTAGCCGGAGGGGCGAAGTTGGTATGGTTCAGGACATTCGTAGAAGTGGCTTCAAACCGCAACCGCAGATTTTCACGGAGCTGCACTATTTTCGATAGCCCGGCGTTGACGGCGATGGTTCCCGGCCCTTCCAGAATACCCACGCCAGCATTGCCGATGCGCGCCGCGCCTGCAGGTGTTGGGGCAAAGGCATTGAGGTTGAATTCCAGGCCCGGGATGTGGCTGGCGGGATTACCAACCAGATCCGGACGGCAAACGGATCCAGCCGCCACCGGGTCGGTATTGGTCTGGTCGAAACTGCAACTGATGGTTGGGGTCAGGTACGGACCAGTTTCCAGCAGCGTCACCGTGTTGAGGCTCCATCCGCTGAAAATTCCATTCACTAACCTTGACGAACTTGACCATGGGCGGCCTTGCCCAAACGGCAACTGGTAAGTACCGGTCAAAAGAAACCGGTGACGGCGTTCGCCCGCAACGTTGCCTCGGTCCAACCCAATGTCAAAGCGATCTACAACGGAAAGACCGTAATTGGTTTCACCCCCGAAGCCGGCCGGAGCATCGCCTTGAGCGTCACTGATGTCGTGAGCCCAGGTATAGTCCGCCTGGAAGAACAGGCCATGGCTGCTCTTGTGCGTGGCTTCCACCTGCATGGCCTGATAGTTCTGGTTTCCGGCGTTTTCCGTGGAATAGATGATTCCCCAGTTCGGGAATGGCGCCTGTGCCGGATTAA
>Ga0210401_10008151_pt1 | contig 10419 bp, 22 predicted proteins | sample IncBWH32MmetaG_FD_150866 | JGI IMG/M metagenome (GOLD analysis project Ga0210401, IMG submission 150866) | Forest soil microbial communities from Barre Woods Harvard Forest LTER site, Petersham, Massachusetts, United States - Inc-BW-H-32-M | ecosystem: Environmental > Terrestrial > Soil >... | reverse complement strand
GAGGGCGTTGAGGCGCAAAGCATCGGCGGATTGGTTGCAGAAACTCTACGAGCTACCCGACACACGGAACTAGTTTAATGAGCGAGATTAATTGAGTTTGGAGGGGGATTATGGGGATGCCCAGAGGTAGCAGATGGAAAAGGCTAGCAGTATTCAACGATGACATTAACTCAGACATTGCCCCTGCACTCTGCGCTCAGCTGCGCATGCATTGGGTAGAAATCGAGTGGTGGAAGCGAACGGTTAGAGAGACTAAGGCCAAAGCGCCGCGTGCCGGATGTCAAACGATTGGCAGAGACTGGCACCCCAAGAACGAATCATGGCTTATGGTCCGCCGGGGAGATTGGCCGCTAGCGTATGTGTTGGCGAAGGATTACGGAATTACGCTGTAATCCCAAGATTTCCGGGCATGGTTTAGAGACGCTTCCAGTGGTTCGCTACCACGATGACGGAGTGGCGGTGCAATACCGCGAAAGCCCGGAAACTAGTTTAATCGAGCAACTCAAACCAGTTATGAACTGCCCTCACTGCGGTAAGCCCATCACTAAAGCTCTAGCTGCCCAGGCTTTAGGCCAGATCCGATCCGCCAAAAAGACCGCAGCGGCACAAGCGAATGGCAAGCTCGGCGGGCGCCCAAAGAAAAAAGGCCTCAGACTCTCAGGAGCTTGAGGCCCTTTTGTTATTTCTTTGGCTGGCCGATGTTTTGTATCCACGGCTCGTCTGATAGGTCCGTGCCGGGCTGAAATGTCCACGCTGCGGTAAATCCACCTTCGGGCGTGATGCTGAAAGACAGCCCACAAACTGTGCACTCGTACTGAAAGTACCCGCTGGCGTCTTCCTGGCACGGCTTACCACAGCGCGGACATGTTTTCTCTAGTAGCAAGGGAATCCGGGCTTTTCGTCGTACACCGCGATCGGCGCACACGATACTACCCCATTCACATAGTTGAAGCTAGAGAATATTCCCCAAGCTCCAGGCTTAGCAATGGACAGATGCTTTGCACATCCGAGCTTCGCGGCATTGAGTGCTCCTGCTTGGGTAGCACTCGGGCCGCTATCTAGCCCCCCCTCGGTAACTTGCCCCTGAATGTTGGGCGGTGAACAGATTGCCGATGTGCCTGGGGCGCAACTGTCTTTGGTGGCCCCACACTGGATAATAGCCAAATAGGTATTTGCCATAATGTGACGCTGATTGATGATGCTCCAGCTCTGATCCCATGATCCCACGTATTCTGAGAAATGGCTGGGAGCGGTTGGTATAGCAGGGGGAGCTGGCGGTCCGCCAGTCTGGAAGTTCTCCCCGCTTTGGCTGCAAATGACACTTCCTGTAGCCTGGGCCTGGCATTCCGGATCGGAAGGTGCCCCAAGGAACGGGTCACAAACCGGGGAGAAATCAAACGATGAGGCATTTACGTTAACCGTGGGAGCCTCCTTGTCCATCCCCAAAATTCCCGATAGACCATGAGGTAACTTAACCGTGAGTTGTGCTGTATGGAGCACTCCGGAACCGCATTGGTTTACACAAAAATTGTAGCTTCCATTTGTGGTTCCCTTGATGAATCCCGCATACACATTTAAGTGGTGTGGCTGCCCATAAGTGGAGTCTAGAGCTAGTGTTGTGCCCTTGTATGCCGAGGTAATAGCCGAGACAGAAATCCCTGAAACCACATTCCAAGTACCCGAGGCGAAGTCAAAGCGCTTAACCCCGAATGCACCCCATGCGAACATGCTGTCATTCTCTACAGTGATATTACATCCCGAAACACCAGACGATGCTGGTTGCGTGGACATCAATCCAAATGTTGCATTGTCTTGCCATAGGTATACCTGGCCGCCCTTGATCGCGCAGGCAAGATTGGAGTTGACGATCGATCCAGCCGTCCATCCTGTGCCTATATCCGTATACGTGCCGTTAGGCCCATTCCAGAATTGGCTGTCTCCGCCGTTAAGTTCTAGTTGTAGGGCGCTGTTATCTGTGCTGCCATACCAGTGTGCGGCGCAGCCGGTGCTTTGCGGCTGACCAGTACCGTACCACCAATAGAAGCGCTTCGTGCCAGACGGGCATCCGGAATCAGCCTTTAGCAATCCGACAATTACACTGGAACTGTAAAAATCAGTGGTAATTTCAGACCAGCCACATCCCCAACTCTGGCTCGTGTACTGCTGAGTCGAGCGATCATAGGACCATCCACACCCTGAAGAATCAAGGCCATAGATGTCCCCATAAGAGGACTCAGAAATTGAGATAAATGTGGTCAAGGGTCCGATTTGTTTCCATGCGTTAACCGTGGGCAAATAACTGGTAATGTCAGACACTCCAGTCTGATAGGTCGTCTGGTACTGTCCCCAACACAGGGACGCCAAAAACAGAGTTGCCAAAAGTGTTACAGTTCTCCATCGCATGTTCAGCTCCTTAAAATGTGCGGTCGTCCGGGGCGGCGCTCTCCGCTAAGATTGCTGCCGCCTCTGGATCGTCCCGTAGTACGAAAATCTTTATGCGGCCATCATTCCTTGCCCGCTTGCAATGGCTTTGGGGTCCCTTCCCGGCCAGCAGCATCTACCGCGCTAGGCCCGTTGACTTCTTCCGCTTCAATGACTGCTTTGATCCTGTGCGCGATCCACTCTGCGATTTGCGGGACGACGGCGTTTCCGAGGGCTTTAATTCGGTCCATCCTTCCGGGTATCCCATGTACGTCTCCGCGCCAACGGGATGCACCGCGACGTTCCAATCCAGCCATCTCAGTTCCGATGGCAAATCCAAGCCCCTTGCCGAAGATTCGCGCATCCGTGCTGTCCGTGCTGTCTGTGCTCCGAAGCGATAATCCCTTGCGCACAGTGTTGGCAACAGTTTCTTTATCGCGGTCGCTAGTCCGTCTCCACTGGTTTTGCTTGCGCCCTTGCGGTTGTAATTGCCGTGCACGGTCAGGGTAGGCAACAACGAAAACTCGGTCGCGCTCATGCTCGGCACCGAAGGCATAAGCTGGTAAGCAATCCCACTCCGCGTCATACCCGCTCTCGGCCAGGTCCCGTAAAACTTCGCCCATCCCTCGAGAAAGCAGCGCTGCCACGTTCTCCACGATTGCGTAGTCTGGTCGTACCACGCGAATGGTTCGTATCTCTTCCCGCCACAAACCAGAACGCTCTCCTTCCAGTCCGGCACCATCGCCGGCAAAGGAAACGTCTTGGCATGGAAATCCGCCAGAAACAACGTTGCATCGTGGAATCGTTTCGCGTTCGGCCAATGTTTCTCCAGCACCTTTCTGCAAAATGGGTCTATCTCCACCTGCCAAACTGTCTTGAATCCTGCCCGCTCAAACCCAAGGTCAAATCCGCCGATTCCTGCAAAGAGCGAACCGTGAGTAAACTCTCTCAACTTATCTGCTCTCCTGGGATTCCTTGAGCGCAGCCTCTGCTATATGCCGAAAAATGATGTCTTTCGCCGCAGTGCCGGTGCATTTGAAGCCTTTCTCGCAAAGCCGTACTATTTTGTATAGCGCTTCATCCTTGGCGGCGAGCTGTTCGCGGAGCCGCTTTATTTCTTTAGCTAGGCGAATTATTTCCCCGTTGCGTGTTGAAATGCCAGAATGCGCATCCGTAAGCGACCGCCGTAATTCTTTTTCTTGTTCGCGGGCGGCGGCGAGCTGTTCGCTCAATTGCTTAACTGCATCGTTCTTTTCCTGCATGGCCTCAACCACGCATTCTTGCGAAGCTTCATATTCAAGTGTTTTAGTTTCGAGGTCGCGCTGGGCGGATGCGAGTTCCTGACGGAGCGCGGCGGTGGATTCAGTAGCAATATCAATTGCCGTGCCTAAATCAACTACCAACGAACCGCCTACTTCTTGTGGGAATGCTGCACCGGTCAGTCGCTGCTCTAGGTCCGGACAATCGTCAGAATGTTGATTCCCAGCTACAACCATTCCATAACAGCAGTCGGCCGTCTCTGGCCGACCGCGCATCGCCACCAGTTCTTCCCCATCAATGTCAAAGCCTTCCATGGGTGGATCGAAAGGGCTGACTGGCGTCTCTGGCCCAATCCGTGTGGGATGCCGCGATTTTTGCCAAGGCTCCCACGAAGCCACTTCTTGTTTAGCTTCCGTCAGGGTTCGAGTAAGCGTCTCTGGCCGAGGGGCGGGCGCAGCAACGATATCGCCGTCGCATACAGAGCAGGTGGTACCGACCCATCTTTTACTGAACTCTCTGCTACAGTCTTTGCAACGTGCTTCGGGCGGCGCAGGCGAGACGGGAGCGGCGTGCCACGGATCATCGCAGTCATGGTAAGGAAATTGAGGATACCCGCCTTCGTACCTAAGACGGATAGTCTTGTCTGGAGATTTGCACGTCGGGCACCGCTGGGCCTCCCCGGAAGCGGCTGGTTTATCAATTTTCATAAGTCCTCAATTAATTTGCTCAATTGGTGGAGGCGGCAAAGGCATCCAATGAGAAATAGAGCCATCTGACCAGTGTGTATCAGACTCTGGTCTACCGCTACGACTGTCGATGTTTACGAAGTTCTTATTGCCTTCCATGTCATCGGTTACAAAAATCAGCACATCTCGCCCTATTTTTGGCAATTGGTCGGCAACGGAAATCCATTTCATAAATCCTCCACTCAACACATGTCTAAAGTATGCAGATCAATTTAGTTTCGCGTTGCAATAGTCCTCGTGCTTGTCGCAGTGTCTTGCCCACGATTTCAGACATGGCAAACAGACGTAACAACTACCCCAAGCCCCATCAGCGATTGCACGCTCCATGCCTGCTCGTTCTCCCGGCTTAATCGAATGCAGCGGATTGTGCGCTGGACACATGCAAAGGTGTTCTTTGCGGACAGTCACAACCTTTGTGGTTCGACATTCGATAACCGTTTCATCTGGCCCGCCGAACATCGAATCCAGAGAGTCCAAATATTCCTGTTCGGTCATAGTTACCTCACTTAAATCATCAATTGATTAGGTAGATCAAACCAGTCCGCGCGTTGTCGAGCCGCGCCCCTCGTCTTGCTACTGCAACGTCACTGAACTCGTCAGCGTCTTCGTGTAGCATCCGCCATACCTCGCATTGCTCCAGAAGAACGTGAACGTCGCGTCATACTCGCCGCCGTCCCATTTCGACTGCACCGAACCCGGCCCTGTGCACACATGTCCATTGCTAGTCACGGAGATGGCCGACCCCAACGTGATCGACGTAAGCGGATGGCAGGTTGACTCAATGAACATGTAACCGATGAACGGAGGCCCTGCTTGGCCAGCACACGCCCCGCTGCCATCAATGAGTTGCTGAAGCTCCAGTTCGGTTGAATCTTGAGCGGTGTATAGCGTTCCGTAGAGCGAGAAGTAGCCATTCTGGGCCGTGCCGCGAAACTGATACGACTGGTTCTGGTAGTACGTCGTTTGCCCGAAGGCGCTAATTGCGCTAAAAATCAGCAGGGACAGAGAGAGTGTCAGTTTTCGCATCGTGCTTCTCCTTTTTTCAATTCGCTTAGCAACTCGGCCCGATCCGGATAGGTGGCTCTCCACCAGTCCGTAAACTCGATTGGTTCCTTATGTGCCCAAAAGAAGTGATGGCTCCAGCACATCGTCAACAGGTTCTCCGCTACATGCCGCAGATTTGGCCACCGGCCCTTGCTGTAGACATGCGCGGCCTGTAACGATCCGCCATGATTGCGGTACTTCACCGGCACCACGCATTGAAAGCCATCTCGCTCGAAAATCTGCTCCCGCAATTCCAGGTCACTCATCTGCTTCTGTTTGCGCTTGCTGGTCTTCTTGCGGATTGGCTTGTGTGGCTTCAACTAGCGTGCTCCCAGATGAAACGCTGCGTGATACACGCCGATTGATACCTTTTTCATGCTCTTGTTCTCGGGTTTGTCCATAGCCTCCGGCACAAGCGGATAGACAGGCCGAATGTGATAAATCGTAAATTCGCTTATACTGCGAACGTACTGCTCTTTCCCGGTCTGCATCGCTAGCTTGATTGCACTAGCTAGTTCTGGGTGCTTCTTTAGGCTCCATATGTCGTGCTCTTTGCGCTGCTTCTTGCTCGGTGGCGTGATCTTAATGATTGTGATTTCTTCTAGTTTCACTGCATCAACTCCTGAATCCGTGGCAGCATCTGCTCCGCCTTCGGAGTTAGCTTCGCCTTAATGAAGTCATAACCGCGATCATTCGTTTCTATGTTGCAGTAGATCAATTTCATTTCCGCCAAGGTCCGCAGTTCGTCTGCCAGCAACATGTCACAACAATGCGTGGCCGTTGCCAATTGAGCCACCGTTGGCGCGTATCCCCACTGCTGCCAGAACTTCCAGAGTTCGTAGATGATCTGTCTCTGTCGGGGCATCATGCGACCCTCTCGTTATCCAAGCATTTCCCGATAAGCTTCCGCACTCTGCCTTCGAATTCCGGGTTGGCCCGCATCAGCTTCTCGATCTTTTGACAGCCGTGGATCACCGTCGTGTGGTCCGATACGCCAGTTTCCTTGGCGATTGCCGCGTACGAGAGGCTTAGCCCGTCTCGAAGCACGTATTGCACGATTTGCCTGGGAATCACCGTCTCTTGTTGCTGAGTACGAGTGCAGACTTGCGCCGGGGTCATCGAGAATTCCGCAGCCACACACTGCAGAACTTCCCGCGCCCGCCAATTGACCTCAGAATCGACAATCAACTCTTGCGCCAGTTGAGCCAGATCGCGCAGGCATGACTGCATCTGCTTCTGAAGCTGTAGAATCCGGACACGCTGCCTCTTGAGATGGGCGTCTTGTGCTGTGTCTACGTTCATTTGGCCTCGCTCATCTTGTTTCCACATCCGAACGATTTCAGCAGTGCATCCATTTTGGCCTGCAATGCCTTAAACTCTGGCGTTGCTTGCTCCTCTGCGGTCCTCTGGCGATCTACAGGCTTGTAACTTGCCATTTCTGACTTGGGCCGCATCTTCAGGTAGACCGCATCCGCAAAGAAGGCATAATCCACGGTCACGTACTGCTCGTTTGCCAACTTGACCGCCCGAATCAGGTAACGCATTGCGCTCGGCAAGCTCATGCCCTTTGTCTTTGAGATGGACTTGATGCAACTAGAGATCAGTTCCAGGTTCGCCTTAGTCGCAGGGCGTCCGATACCGTTCTCTAGTGCAAACATTGCGTACTCTCTTTCATGTAAACCGTCAGGTACGTCACTCATTGTCGAAGCGTTCCACGTATTGCTTGCCGAGTTCGGGGTTTGCTGCGTCATTCTTTCTTCTAAGTTCTGCCTCGGCATCAAGTTCCGCTGAGCGCTCTCGATACAACTCTCCATAGGCTTTCTGTGCATAACCATTGGCCCATTCTTCTCCTGTGAACCACATCTCTGGCAGATTCAATTCCCATTCGTGATAGTCCTTCATGTCTCATCCCCTAGTCATGCCCTTACCGGAAGGTCGCGCAAGGCAAAGTCTGGGCACTTATCCCAAATTCTGCCTCGCGTTAAAACGGTCATGCCCTCACCGTCGGTCGCTTATGGCAGCGTGCAGTGTGACTCGGCTATTGCTGGCTCCCGCAGAAGTCAGCTCCCCTAACGATGGCCCACGGCGCACGCGCCTACTGGCACCGAGCAACCCTCTCAGGCGCAATCCTGATTGGCTTGCCAGCTACTTACAAATTCTCTCCGCATACTCAGCTACGCAGTTAGCCAGTTCAGGCGGAATCATGGCGACTCTTGCCGTGGCCTTCTTTCTCTGCGGCGAGTTGCTGCCTGCCCACATATCGGTGAATTGTCGTCGGTAATCGTGCAATTCCTTACCGCGTAGCCCCTTGGCGTAAGCACTAGAGCCCATATCTAGACCCTTCTTGATCCCTTGTGCCATGAGTACCGGAACACCATTGCCCCACACGTAGAAGGGCCCACAATGATGCGCCGCCCTACCGACAAATCGCTCTGCTGGCCTTACGTTCTCCATCACATATGGCACCTTGGCGTTATCAAGTAGTCGCCGCGTCCAACAGAAAAGCGCTAACCCCATATCTGGGAACTTAGGATTCGGGTGGAAGTGCCTCATGCCATAAACCGAGAATTCCTCGCACGGACTAGAGGCACACGCAAAGTCGAAGCCCTGCACAAACTTTGCAGTCACACTCAAAACGTCATCTTGGATGAATTCTCCCCTGTAATCAGGCTGTGGGTTGATGTCAATGCCTACACATTCCCAGCCTCTCTCAAGGAAGGCGTTCGTCCATCCGCCGCGACCGCAGAATAGGTCCAGCATTCTCATTCCCAATCTTTCTCCGAGCCGCCAGTCTTCCCCTTGGCTTCGTTCTCGACGACGGCCCGGACTGTCCTAGAGAGAGGCGAGTAACTCTAGGAAGCTTGTTTAGCTCGGCGGCTTTCTTCAGTGCCGCGCTGAGTTTCGAATATGTGTCTCTCAAGGCAACCACGTGCCAGTTCTGCCGATTCTGGCGAAGCTGATATACCAACTTAGGCACGGGTTGCCTGACTCTCTACCCACTCAATCAAGCCTTCGTACTGTTCGTCTGTTAGATCGGTCGAAAGATGTTCAGCCTTGTAGATTTCCTTTGCCATCAGGCGGAAGTCGGCCTCAGGTACTCCAGCCTTCTCCGCTACGGCATAAAGTTTCTTCAGGTCGCGCTTGGCCTTGTCTGCTGGCGCTCCCGCCTCTTTAGGGGCTTTCTTCGATTTGGCTAGGTCAACGGACGCCTGAAGGGTAGAAGTCATGTCCTGGGGCACGGGAAGGGGGTTCTTGGCCCATCTAATAGCGTGCTCGTATTCCGCCTGCTTCAGTTCCTCGGTCTGTTTGTGCCCTAGGGTTGCAAGGAACGCAGCGACTTGATCGTTTGTCTTTCCAGACTTGCGTGCTTCCGTCCAAAACGCTCTAACATTGACTGGCGAGATACGGGCATCAGTAAAGCGGGTTTCCGCTTCTTTAGTCTTCGAGACTGCGGCGTTTCCGTCGTCATCTTCCTCAGCTGCCACATTTAGCAGGCTTTGCAGGGCATATCGACGCCCGTAGGTGAGCGCCGAACCGATACCTTGCGCGTCGTTTTTTGAGACGGGCATGGTCGTTTCTTCGCTCACCCACTGACCGGACGCATGACAGAGCATCGTGAGAACTGTCACGGCTCCGCCATTCACTTCGCCGGGAAACTGCATCACAGACAAACCGTTCTCTGACAAGGACTTATAAGTAGCGTCAATGACGACTGCCAGATCCGCGTATTTTGACTTATAGAACGGGTTGGCTGAACTCTTTTCAACCTTCCCGAACTTTGCGCGAGCTTTCGCCAAAGCCGCAGCTAGTTCGTTGATCTCTTGTGATTTCTGCATATTCGCCTCATTTCCTGATTAGTGCTACGCCAAGTCCTACTAACGCCGCCGCAATCGACACGGCACAGAGATAGAGCGTGTAAAGCTTCAGATCATCCATGTGCATCTCGCTAGATCGCGCTGCTGATACCCGTGTCCGCCGTATTGACCCTGGCACGCATCCGGGGTTTGTGGCAGGGTGTACAACCATAACCAGTTCTCCCATTGCCGCTCCGGCAGCGATGAGCCGCCGAATAGAACCAGCGCGAGAACGAGAGCTTTCATCGCTTAATCCTTTTCCATGCAACGCAGCGCAATCCCAATAGGCATATAGGCCACATACAAAAACCAAACAAGGCGGTCTACGTGAGCTGCTTGCAGTAAGACGTAAAGCAGGTAGTACCAGATTGATAAACCGGCTACTGCTAAGACGAATTTCCTCATCGCCCTAACCTCCCTAACTTCCAGCACACCATCGCGAATATCAAGAAAGGCAGCACCGCAATCGGCGCCAGGACAGCGCAGACGAACTTGCGTAGTACCCCGGAGCGGATAGGCCAGCCACCCACCCGCCCCGGTGTCGTCGGCTCTGCGTTTGTTGGCGCAGAGTGTTCCGCCGATTCCCAAACAGTGCTCATATGTGCGCCTCAGCTTCTGCACGGGTCAGATAGAAGTGAATTCCGCCGCCGCATTCAGTCCAGCGGTCCTCGTTCCACTTATCGCAGCGAACAATCCGCCCCTTACGGTATTCGGTCCTTCCGTCGTGCAGACTTATGCCGACTTCCGCCCCGTAAACCTCCAGCACCTTCACATATTCGGCGCGGCACTTACGCCCAAAGGCATTACTACGTCTAGCCTTCGAGCCAACGGCTAGGTGCACAATCACGCCATTCGCGCACTTCTTCCACCCATGAATTGGACCATCGTCGGGAACGATTGAGGATTGGGCTAGCGCAATAACCGGGATGTTCTCCGCGCCCTGCAAGTCCGCGCCCTGCAAGTACGCGCCCTGCAAGTACGCGCCCTGCAAGTACGCGCCCTGCAAGTCCGCGCCCTGCAAGTCCGCGCCCCGCAAGTCCGCGCCCTGCAAGTCCGCGCTCTGCAAGTCGGCGTCCTTCATGTCCGCCTCCTTC
>Ga0210401_10008150_pt1 | contig 10420 bp, 18 predicted proteins | sample IncBWH32MmetaG_FD_150866 | JGI IMG/M metagenome (GOLD analysis project Ga0210401, IMG submission 150866) | Forest soil microbial communities from Barre Woods Harvard Forest LTER site, Petersham, Massachusetts, United States - Inc-BW-H-32-M | ecosystem: Environmental > Terrestrial > Soil >... | reverse complement strand
TCTCTACAAGCTCGCCCCGTCCCGCCCATCTGAGGGGCGTTTCGCGATCGTCACAAACGTTGGCGCGGGATGCGATGGACGCCTTGGTGCGCAAGACGAGCGCGCGTAAGGCGGACGGCGAAGTCGTGTGGTCCTGACGCCCCGACGCTGGCGTCAAGTTTTGCATGATCGGCAAAGCGACGGTGGCAAAAAAGCCCGGTCACCGGGGAGAGCACGAAGGAAACCGTTAAAACCATTGCGCAGGGAAGGCCGGATGATTCCGCTTGAACCTGTGGTGACTAACTCGTGTGCTTTTTCAATTCGCACGCGAGGCTATGGGTGCGAGCTGGCACCCGGCTTTCCCTGCGCCTCTTATTTCGAGAAGGCGTGCGTTTCATTGATCAACTCGGACGCATCGCGTCGCGAGAGCGCGGACGTACACCCTAACGTCATTGCGAATTGGCTGGTTGAAATCGAATCCGACGAACGCAACGCCAAAATCCACAAAGGCGGGATCTGCCTGGAGCACGACACGACCAATGTCGTTTTGCTGATCTGGTTTGCGCTTTCTGACGGACTGCGAGGCGCATTAAATCCCGGCAATGTTGCGCTCTCGCCACACCTGTTCCGGGAACGCAAATCCGGATCGCTAGTTTTTAACCCTGCATCACTGATCGAGATCAGGAGATTTCCATGCGATCCAAAATTGCCATCCCGGCGCTGCTGATCGCCTCGTTGTTCGGAGCAACGACAATCGTTTCCGCGCAGGCGGAACCGGCAGCGAACGAGGGCACGACGCATAAGACGGTCAAATCGAGCCACATGAAACCGGGCACGACCACTGGTATGAGCACCCGCTCTTTCACCGAAAAGTCCAAGCCGGGCGGCCAATCCACCGCGCGCAAAGCCCCGGCTAACTGACGCCGGCGAGCCCGCATGGCGCTGGCTGGTTTTCGGTGAAATGAGGATTTAAAAAACACGAGGCCCGGCGTGCCTAGGAGGCCGGGCCTCGTGAGGTTCCCGCCCAACAGCTCGGGAGGAGCCAAGGGCCCTGCCCTCGTAAGCGATTTGCGGCGCGGGCGCTATTCCGTAGCACTACGGCCCCGAGGAAACGCCGATATCGACAAGCCTGCCCCGATTACTGCTGCGGCCCCGACAGCGAAATTTCGCGCTCGGCGCGGAAGACGTTGCCGTAGAGGCTCGCGATCCACTGCCGGCCGCTCGAGGTCATGTTGAGATACCGGATTTCGGTCTGGATGTGCGGCGCCACGCAGTTGAAGTAGAATTGCGGGTAGCGATTGACGATGTCGGCGGGCGAGTCATAGCCGAGCTGCCGGTTCATGCCGACTTCCTCGAACTCGTGGTAGAGCGCGTTGGCCTTGCGGATGTAATTGGGATCGCCGAGTTGCCCGACGAAATCGGCCGCGCGAACGATCGAGGCCTCCTCGTCGAATTGCTGGCCTTGGCGGGGCGGAAACCTGGTGCCCTCGATCGCATCCGCGATGCGTTGCCGGTTGAGCGCGGCCATGCCTTCGACGCGCTTCATCACATAGAGTTTCGAGCGATCGACATGGTGCGGCATCAAGCCGGCGTCGGACGAGCCGCGCGGCAGGACCACTTTATTGCCGGCCGCATCGGCGACGAAGCCGTCATCGTCGTCGTCCTTGAAAAGCCCGCGCACATAGCCGATGTCGTGGGCGAGGCAGGCAATGATGATGTGGGCGTAATCCTCCGCGGTGATGTCGACGTACAGCGCACGGCCGCGAAGGATGTCGTGTCCGGCCAGGGTGACCAGCAGCGTGTGCTCGACATTGTGGTAGAGCGCGTCGCTGTTGCCGATGCATTCGAGCGCGATCCGCGCGGCCGCCGGCACCATCTCAGCGAATTCCGTCTGCGAAGACCCGAACTGGCGGCGCATGAAGGAGCCGAGAAATTTTTCGAGGGCGTCTGCCGCCAGCTCCGGTAAGGTCATCATGATGCCGCTTCCCCCTCGCGCGCCAACCCCTGACTTCCCATTCGCCGCCGGTGTGAGCCTAGCTCAACCCCGCTTGCATCACCACACGTTGAACGATGGCGCGGCGCAAAAAGCGACTTGCCTGCCGGCTGCTACTGACCGCGCAGCCTCAAGGCGTACAGCCGGATGCGCTGTCTCGGAACGGGTTCCTTTCCCGTAACTCCCCGTCCGTACAACTACTTACGCAATCTATCCGGATTTTCCGACTCAATCGCCGCTGCTATAGACGAAGCTACACTTCGCATTGCGGGAGGCGGAACATGGCTCAAGTCTTCCTTCATTGCTCCAATAACGAAGGCGTCTGGGTCGACTGCCGCGGCGCCGCATTCGGCAATCTCGCGGAGACGCGTGAGCAGGCGGCTCTCGTGGTGCGATCCCTCCTGATGGCGCCGAGCGCGGAAGACTGGCGCGGATGGGTGTTGCATGTCACCGACGACCTCGGCGAGGAAATCTCTGCCATGTCGTTTGCGTCCGTGCTCGGCAAACCGCATTGAGGAGGCGCGCCATGTCAGTCACGTTGACTTCATCGACCTCGTTTCGCCGCCGCCTTTTTGCGATCGTGACCGGCTGGCAAAAGCTGATCCAGATCGCCAGCGATCGCTATCGGCCCGAACTTCACTACATGCGCGGGCCCGGCCCGAAGTGGCGCGCCAAGTATCAGGCCCACATGGAGAGGGGCGCGCTTTGAGACACGGCGCCCGACCCGCTAGAATTCCTGCGATCAGACGGGTGGTCGATGAAGAACGATTCCGAGACGGCACGACAGGTCATGGACGCCTTGCGGCTCGCCCAACACGAGCCGCCGCAAAAGGCATTGCCGATCCTCAACGCGCTGGTCGGCCACGTTAGGGGTGACCCCCAACTGAGCCCTGAAGTTGAAGAGACGCGATCGAGCGCTTTCCTTGCGATTTGCCAAGTCGGAAAGGCGCTGCACAGCGGGCAGCCGGCGGACGGCCTGTGGCCGGCGGCGATACGCGCGACCGAGCGGTGGATGAGTCTCGTGGGGTGAACCCGCTGCGCCGCCTCGATCGCCTCCCCGCTTTTTTTCCAATCGTTAAGCACTTGTTCAGGCGACCAGCGCTATGACCCAAAATCGCCAAAATCTTTTTTTGTTTGCGTTGAGCCCGTCTTTAATTCGGAGAACCTATATGCGGATCGCACGCGTGGTCTTCGTTGGTTTGATCGCCGTCCTGGCCGCGCCAACGGCGCCGGCACTGGCGAAGAATGCATCCTTAAATTCCCATGCCAACGCCAATGCCGAGAAGGTCGACGACCAGCCGACGGCGCAGGGCTGCCACGCCTATCAGCAGGCGGCAGATGGATCCTGGGTCCAGCTTTCCTGCCAGGAAGTCGGCCCGACCGGACAAGCCCCGGCCCGCGGCAAGTCGGCCACCCACACCCCTGACGGCGAGGCTCGCTGAGCGGGCGCTTTTGGCGTCATTGCGAAGAGTGAACGACGAAGCAATCCATGCCTCGTCCGTTGCAGCATGGCACGGTACCTCTTGCGTGGGCGGAAATTCATGCCGAAGGTGGGCGAGCCGCCCATCACGGTCTGATCGCCTGGAGGCTTCATGACGTCAACAAATACGCCATCAGCAAATGCCGTGCATCTCGTCGGCCACCCCCTCGTCCAGCACAAGCTCACCTTGATGCGCGAGCGTGACCGCTCGACCAAGGGTTTTCGGGAACTCCTAAACGAGATCGGCATGCTGCTCTGTTACGAAGTCACGCGCGACCTGCCGCTCGAAACGGTCGACATCGAGACGCCGTTGATGCCGATGAAGGCGCCGAAGATCGCCGGCAAGAAGCTGACCTTCGCGCCGATCCTGCGCGCCGGCGTTGGCTTTCTCGACGGCATGCTGGCCCTCGTCCCGTCCGCCCGGGTCGCCCATGTCGGTCTCTACCGCGATCCGCAGACGCTACAGGCAGTCGAATATTACTTTAAGGCGCCGCATGATCTTTCCGATCGCACAGTGATCCTGATGGATCCGATGCTGGCGACGGGCAACTCCGCCTGCGCGGCCGCTTCGCTTTTGAAAACACGCGGCGCGCGCGATATGCGCTTTGTTTGCCTGCTCGCGGCCCCCGAAGGCATTTCACACTTCCAAGCGGAGCATCCGGATGTTCCAATCTGGACGGCGGCGGTCGACGAACGGCTGAACGATCACGGCTATATTCTGCCCGGTCTCGGCGATGCCGGCGACCGGATGTACGGCACGAAATGACCGGACTTCGTTTTGCTAGTGCCGCTTGAAATACTGTACCGCGCGCTCGTGCTTCTCGGCGGCCGAACGCGACCTGAAGGTGCCGAGATTGCGGCGCTTGCCGGTCTTCGGATTGATCTTGCGGGAATAGAGCCGGTACTCGCCCGACCGCAATTTCCGGATCATCGCACGAACCCTTTTGAGCTGACCTTTCCCATCAATCGCGCTTCGCGCGAACTTGTTCCAACCCTTACGGTTTGTGCGGAGCAAATTGTGGATCACCAAAGGGCGAGACACAACCGCGGCGCGTTCTTTCGGCTGTTACCGAGTAGGCTCCAGCCCAGACGCGCGCAGCGCGGGTGCCGCCTCCACCGAGGCAAGAAATTTCAAGAGACTTTCAGCTTGATCGGCCTTCTTCGACGCCGCCAGGCGCCCAGCAGAAAACACGGCCGGCTCTTGCAGGTGAAGCGGGATCGGTCCAACGATTTCGATGCCGGCAACCTGCTTTAACTCGCTGATCTGCTGAACCGCGAGATCCGCCTCACCGGTCAGCAGCCGCTCAGCGGTAAATCCCTGGGGAACGATCGTGGCGCGGGCGTTGATTTCGGATGCGATTCCCAATTGTGCGATCAATTGCGCAAAGAAGATGCCGCTGGCGCCGAGACCCGAGTAGGCGATCGATCGCGCGCCCAACAAGGTCTTGCGCAACGCTTCGTCGCCCGCGATGTCTGGATGAGCGCTGCCCGCCTTCACCGCAAGGCCGACATAAGAGCGCGCGAGATCGACGCAGCTTTCCGGTACGACGGTGCCTGTCGCCGCAAGACCGGCGAGCCCTTCGCGGGTCAGGATGACGACGTCGGCGGCCTCGCCGTTGCGCAAGCGATCAAGCAACCCGAGCGTCGGCGCGAAATCGGCATCGATGCGCAGGCCGCTCGCCGCCTCGTATTTGTCGGCAAGGCTGCGCACTGCCCCCATCAAGGCAAGTGTCGAAAGCAGGCGTATCGAATTTTCCATTCTCATTCCCTGGCGCCACGGCCGCCGCTTCTAGCACGGCAATCCCGTGTCCAAAACGCAATGATCCGCCAAGGTGTGCGCCTTGGCGGATCAGGTTTGCGACAATTACGCCGAAGTGACCAACGAAGGTCCGGGTGGCGTCTTGAACCGCTTACGCGGCAGCCGCCTTGGCGGTCGGAACCGAAGCAACCGTCTTCAGTATCTGGGAAGCGATCTGGTAAGGGTCGCCTTGCGAGTTCGGACGGCGGTCTTCCAGATACCCCTTATAGCCGTTGTTGACAAAGGAGTGCGGAACGCGGATCGAAGCGCCGCGGTCGGCAACGCCCCAAGTAAACGTATCGATGGATGCCGTCTCGTGCTTGCCGGTCAGACGCATGTGATTGTCCGGTCCGTAAACAGCGATGTGCTCGGCGCGATTGGCCTTGAAGGCTTCCATGAGCTTCTCGAAATATTCCTTGCCACCAACTTCACGCATATACTTGGTGGAGAAGTTGGCGTGCATGCCCGAGCCGTTCCAGTCGGTATCGCCGAGCGGCTTGCAGTGGAATTCGATGTCGACGCCGAACTTCTCGGTCAGGCGCAGCATCAGATAGCGGGCCATCCACATTTCGTCGGCAGCGCGCTTGCTGCCCTTGCCGAAGATCTGGAATTCCCACTGGCCCTTTGCCACTTCGGCATTGATGCCCTCGTGGTTGATACCGGCGGCAAGACAAAGGTCGAGATGTTCGTCGACCATTTTGCGGGCGATGTCGCCGACATTCTTGTAGCCGACGCCGGTGTAGTACGGTCCCTGCGGTGCCGGATAACCACTTGCCGGAAATCCGAGTGGACGGCCGTCCTTATAGAAGAAATATTCCTGTTCGAAGCCGAACCATGCCCCCTCGTCGTCGAGAATGGTTGCACGCTTGTTCGAGGGATGCGGAGTTTTACCGTCGGGCATCATGACTTCGCACATCACCAGCGCGCCGTTGCTGCGCGCACCATCGGGGTACACGGCAACCGGCTTGAGCACGCAATCCGAACTGTGGCCCTCGGCCTGCATCGTCGAGCTTCCATCGAAGCCCCAAAGCGGAAGCTGACCGAGCGTTGGGAAAGAATCGAATTCCTTGATCTGTGTTTTGCCGCGCAGATTCGGAGTCGGCGTGTATCCGTCGAGCCAGATGTACTCGAGCTTGTACTTGGTCATTGAGCCTCTCATGAGTTGATGATGCGAAGGTGTGAGACCGAATCCTTGATCACCACACGCGTACCCGGCCACCATCGGCCAAGTGTTATCAAGCAATAAAAGTGCCAATCATTGCGCTGCAACAGCGTGGCAACGAGGCTGAAATCGGCTTGGGTTTCGCGCACTTCGACTCGCTTGGAGGGTGCGGCAAAGGCGCGCGGTGACGAAGGAAGAAGGAGTGGCTGAGACCTTACTTAAGCCCTAACGGCGCCTGTTTCCGCGGCATGGGCAAACCTTTCCCCTCGCGCCGATGAATGGCGCGGCAGTATCCCGCAACATTCCGCAAGAACTCGAGGGCAATGACGCAACCTTGGCGATAGCTCAGACGTTATTCGAGCCGCAACTGCTTCGCAGGGAGCAAAGGCAAAAATGCCTACATTTTATTCACCATCTGATTTCTCTTTGATCAGGTTGCACGGCCGGCAGGCAGGGCCGATATCGAATTTCCGGTAACCACTCGCGAACGAGTCGGGCGCAGCATGAGCTGACGCGCCACGACCAATGGAGAGATCAATGAAGACGAGTTTCAATCAGGGATCCGCCAGGATCTACCAATTCCCGGCCGGGGGCCGCGCTGCTCTCGGCGAACGTCGTCAGGAGGAGAGCAAAGTTGCCGCTGATGCCGCCTCGTTGCGCGTCAGCGAAGCAGCGTGCGGCAGCGGCTGGTATCACGAAGCCGCCATCGAGGAGTCCAAATCAGCGCGCGAGCATTGATGCGAGTGAAGGCTCAGAGCTGGCGATGCCAAATGCGACAATCGCGAAGGTTCGGAACGAAAATTGTTTTTTGATCCTTCCTACGACAACTCACACGCGGTCACCCGCCGGCCGACGTGTTTGATCGTGGTGCCAGCCTTGGTGATCGCCAAGGTTACGCCGCTGCTGGAATAGCGCGCCCCAGACAAGGCCAGACGCTTCTTGAGCTTCACGGCGACGCCGTCGATCTGCAAATACGCGCGGGAATCGTAGGGATAAAACCCGGCAATGAAGCGGGTGCCGTCGGCGCAGCGATAACTATTGAAAGTCTGCGCTGGCGCCGGAGACGAGCCGGCGGATATGCCGGCGATAAGAAGTACCGCACAGCAAATAGTGGCCTTGCACCAAGTCATATTCGCCCCCGAGCCCCGTTGATCGGTTTGGGGCACAGTGGAATACCCGCGCGAAAGGCCGGTGTACAGGCCCCCGACCAGGGGCTGGCGGGTGTCATTTCTCCGGTGGCATCGGGAAAGGCTTCGGAACGGATAAACCGCTTACGCGGCCGCTTCCATCTCCATTTCCGCATCGAGATCGGCAATGACGTCCTCGAAGGCGGAAATCGCCTGCTGGACAGCCGCGATTTGCATCAATTCCCAGCCGCTCACCGGGCCGTTGCGGTTTTGCAGCGCGACAACCAAATCCCGCCGTTGTTCCTTAAGCTGAACAAGCGGCAAACCATGGTCAGGCAGATGTCTCATCATGTTTCCAGCCCCTGAGATAAGCGACATGCACCTATAGCCCGATGGTTCTCAATTCCGCTTACAAAACTCCGGCAAATTTTAGCGATCAGGGCGGCAAAATGTGGGGTCGTCTGATTAAGGGGGGTGTCCGATCGCAACATCGCTTTGCGCCTGAACCGCCACTGGCCGGTAAAATCCCGCGGCATTGCAAATGGTTTTGGCCTGACGGTAGTGTGACCCTTCCCTAGCCGGGAGAATTATCATGGATGGAAAAGTCATTGTCGTGACCGGTGCCTCAGGGGCGCTTGGCAGGGTTGTCGCGAACTCCGCGCAGGCGCTGGGCGCGCGCGTAGCCGGGGTGGATCACGCAGCCTCGCAAGTTGCGGCTACATCCCACCGGATCGAACTCGGTGGCGTCGACCTGACAGACGCCGCTCAGGCCAAGAAGGCGATCGACATGGCAGCGTCGCATTTCGGCAAGCTCGATGCGTTGATCAATATCGCGGGCGGCTTTGCGTTCGAAGCGATCTCCGAGGGCGACCCGAAGACCTGGCAGCGAATGTATTCGCTCAACGTGCTCACCGCGCTGAACGCGTCGCGGTCGGCGATCCCCCATCTGGTCACTTCCGGCGCCGGGCGGATCGTCAATGTCGGCGCAATGGGCGCATTGCAGGCCGGCGCCGGCATGGGCGCCTACGCCGCATCGAAGGCCGGCGTTCACCGGCTCACTGAAGCGCTCGCCGCCGAAATGAAGGGCAAGATCACGGTCAACGCCGTACTGCCGTCGACGATCGATACCGCGGCCAACCGAGCCAGCATGCCGAACGCCGACTTCACAAAATGGGTGACGCCGGCAGAACTGGCCAGCGTGATCCTGTTTCTCGTAAGCGATGCGGCGAGCGCCGTCACCGGCGCGTTGCTTCCGGTGAGCGGCCGGGTCTAGGGACTCAGCGGATCAAAGGTCTAGTCCGGGACCAGGAGCCGCAACTTCGATCTGAACCGGATGCTCTGCTTGCCGGCGAGCGAGATACCTTCGGTATCGGCGGTTTCATCTGTGTATGTTCCGGTGAAGCCGATAGTCACCACCTTGCGCTCCCAATTCGGGCGTTCGCCAAAGCTTGGCGTATGCTCCAAGTTGGTCACCTCGCCCTTCCATTTGCCGTTTGCCGCCGTGTAGGTGCCATAGCAATAAAAGAACGAGTCGCCGCCGCGCAGCGTGCCGTCGCGCACGACCATGACGCCTTGATTGCCGCCCTTGATCCCGTCAAGCATTTCGACGGTGATGTGGTAGAGGCCGTTTCTGATCATCCCTTGCCGCGCCCAAAGTCCGTCCCGGCAGCAGAATAGCCGTTCCGGGGCTACCTGATCAAATCACGTCCCACGCGCCGACGGCGATCCGGGCTAAACTCGGCGGGTGAGTCGCCAGCCACGGGAGCCCTCTTGGAAACCGCGCTATACCTGCCTGTCAAACGCTTCCTCGAAAAGCTCGGCTTTACGGTCAAGGGCGAAGTCGGCGGCTGCGACCTCGTGGCGCTGAGCGGCGACGATCCTCCGATTGTGGTCATCGGCGAGTTGAAGCTTTCCTTTAATCTTGAACTCATCTTGCAGGCGGTCGATCGCGCCGCTGCCTGCGACGAGGTCTGGCTTGCCGCCAAACTTTCCGAACGTGGCAAGGGACGTGAGAGCGACGCGCGCTTTCGCAACCTCTGCCGCCGGCTCGGTTTTGGCATGCTCGCGGTCACCAAGTCGGGCGATGTCGAGGTAATTGTCTCGCCCATGACGGGCCCACGCCGCGACCCGAAGAAACGTTCCCGCCTGGTTGCCGAGCATCGGCGGCGCCAAGGTGATCCGGCGCTCGGCGGCAGCACGCGCGCGCCGATCATGACCGCCTACCGCCAACAGGCGCTGGCCTGCGCATTGGCGCTGTCGGACGGGCCGCGACGGGTGCGCGACCTCAAGCCCGAAATTCCGGACGCCCCCAAAATCCTGCTGCACAACGTGTACGGTTGGTTTGATCGTGCCGAGCGCGGCATTTATCTCCTGACAGATGCCGGGCGTGCCGCGCTCAAGCGCTGGCCACAGCGGCCGATGGATTTTGCGGGCGCCGGCGAGTCGGTCGCGTGAAACAAGGAAAACCAACAATGGCTGGAGAGACGCGATGATCGTAGTGACCGGCAGCGTGACCGCGCGGGAAGATTCCTTTGCTGAAGTCCGCCGATTGAGCCTGGAGCACGTGCACCGATCACGTAAAGAGCAAGGGTGCCTCGCGCACGCCGTTCATGTCGATTGCGAGAACCCGCTTCGGCTGGTCTTCATCGAGCAGTGGGCCGATCGGGCCGCACTCGCGGCCCATTTCGCGGTGCCTGCCTCACGCGACTTCGTCCGCGCGCTTCGGTCCCTCGCCGCCCCGATTCCCGCTCTCGAAATTTATGACGCCACCAGGTTGGAAAGTCTCTGAACCGCAAAATGCATAGCTGGATTGCCACACCAAATTCATATTGCAATGCAACATAACCGTCCCTACGTACTTCCCAGCAGACAGGGGGCCGCG
>Ga0210401_10008148_pt1 | contig 10421 bp, 8 predicted proteins | sample IncBWH32MmetaG_FD_150866 | JGI IMG/M metagenome (GOLD analysis project Ga0210401, IMG submission 150866) | Forest soil microbial communities from Barre Woods Harvard Forest LTER site, Petersham, Massachusetts, United States - Inc-BW-H-32-M | ecosystem: Environmental > Terrestrial > Soil >... | reverse complement strand
TGAGTTGCATGGCTACACTGCGGGGCGTTACCTCGATCGCTACATGTTTGCCACTCAATTGGAATATCGCCTGGTCCTCCCGTGGCGTTGGGCTTGGTTGCCTTTGGCGGCATCGGCGAAGTTGCTCCCGACGGAGACGGCTTCCGCACCGATCAGTTCCTGCCCGCCGGAGGCACCGGCATTCGTTTTCTGCTGAGCAAGAAGTTCCACGTTAATCTGCGCACTGACTTCGCGTGGGGCAAAGACAACTTTACCTGGAGCATGGGCGTCGGCGAAGCGTTCTAGCTTTGGCCGCGCCCTGCGGCGCCAGGCCACGTACTCGGCGTACCGCCAAACAACTCATCTGCCTTCCGAGATTAGCGACCGGCCGGCTGCCGCGGCCGCACCGCCAGTACGTTCGGGATCGGCCACGGAATGGTGTTCCCACCGTTCACCTGAAGCGCCGCCCCGTAGCTGCCGAACATTTCCTTCTCCACGCCTCCTGCCCGGAAATAAAGCTGCGCTTCCGGGCCGCCCTCCAGGTGCTGAGCCGCCACGATGCCAATGCCCGCGCCCAGCAGTTCCTGATTCAAATCGTGCATGGAAAAAGGTTCGCGCAAAAAAATGAACAGGATTCTGCCGCCGTCGTCCTCTGCCAGCGCCGCCTCGCTCCACTTCTTGTCCTGTGAAGGCCAGGCATTCACGCCGGCCCGTTTGATCAGCCGCAGATTCTGCACCACCGCGCCGTAGTCTTTCAGGATGCCTTCAAAACTCACACCCGGCGCATCCAGGTCGAAGATGCGAAACGCGGCCGTACCGCCATCGTGCGGGTTAAATGCTGCCACCGATTGGTAGCTGTTGCGTTTGCTGCTGTTCACGTACTCCCCGTTGCGCATGTAACCGATATGAGATTTTCCGTCGGTACTGAACATCCCGGCATTAATCGCGGCCGTAAATTTCCCCTTCATGCACCATTCGCGCGCGGTGTGTCCGGCTAGCTCGCCAGTCTGGCTGGTTCCCAAAAGTGCCAACTCCCATTGCTTCGGGTCTATGCGCAAAATGGTGATGGCAGAGTTGCTGCCGCTGGCCCCGTGCGGTGTCACATACCTCAGTTCCATCCCCGGCGCCAGCGTCTGCCATTCCGGCGCCCCGCTGGCGATCAGCGCACCAAATGCCAGCGCCAGGATCACGCTCGCGTTCCCCGCGCGCGCTCTCCAATGCCTGCTTCTCAAAAAGTGAATCACCCCAGTCATCGTGTTTCGATTATCCGTCAGGCGAGCCATTTAATCGAAATTTCTCACTGCAAAATACTTACGTATCACCGCCTGTCTGGTCGCCGCCTAAGTACCATCTGCCTATATCGCTTCCCGCGCCGATTGCATTATCCTAACGAGTGTCCGCCCGCACGAGATGATCATGCCCTCCCCTGAAGCATTGGCCGACGATTCGCACGCCAGAGAGCTCGCGAGGCGCTTGCGTCGCATCTTGCCGCTAGTATTTGGTGGACTGCTGGCGCTGATGATCGTCGCCGCAATCGTTTCGCTCTATTCTCTGCGGCAACTCGACGAAATCGCCCGCCAGGCTCAGCAACGTTTTGCCGCGCACAGCCAGGCCATTTCCTCCATCGTCGTCCTGGTCGACGTCTACGGCAACCAGATGGATCGCTATCTCTTCCAGCGAAAAAACGCTGCGCTCACCGCCACAGTTAGCGACGTCGTTACCCGGGGCACCGCCATTCACAATGCCGTACTCAATTACCCTGCGGACATGGATCCCGAAGAAAAAAACCTGCTCAACCAGATTGAGCAGAAAATTCTCGAACAGGAGAAATCCTTCAACACGGTCAGCACCTGGCGCTCCGACGAACGCGAAAAACGTGCCCAGCAATTCATGCGCGACGAAGTAATTCCTTGCCGCACCTACATCCTGCAGGTTTCCCGCGATATCACCACCATGAACACGCGTCGCTTTGGTGAAGCCACGCAATCGTTGGCTGTCCAGTTTCGCACTGCCCAGACGCGCCTTGTCTCCATGGTCGCTCTCGCCCTGGTAGCTGGGCTACTGCTTTCCATCGTGGGCGGCTTCTATATCCTGCGGCTCGAGCAACAGGGGCGCTTGCGCTACCGCGCTCTGGTTCACAGCCGGCAGGACCTGGAAGCGCTTTCCGCGCGCCTGGTAGAAGCACAGGAGGAAGAGCGCCGCTCCATTTCGCGCGAGCTGCACGATGAAGTAGGGCAAACTCTCGGCGCCCTTCTTGTCGACCTCGGCCAATTGTCAAAACTCGTCTCGTCCGACGACGGACTGGTTCAAGGGCAGATCTCCCGCATCAAATCCGCCGCCGAAACCGCGGTGAAGTCCATACGTGACATTGCGCTGCTGCTGCGCCCTCCCATGCTGGATGATCTCGGTCTGGTTCCCGCGCTCGAATGGCAGGGCCGTGAGGTTTCCCGCCGCGGCAACATGGAAGTGGAGGTCCATTCCGAAAATGTCTCTGAGCAGCTCCCCGATGAAGTGAAAGTTTGCGTCTATCGCCTGGTGCAGGAAGCCCTGAACAACGCGGCAAACCACGCGGAAGCGAAAAACGCAAAGGTTTCCGTCGTGCAGACCGCCGACCAGATCATCGTGGAAATCACGGACGACGGCCGCGGCTTCGATCCGCAACGCATGCGCGGCATGGGCATCCTCGGCATGGAAGAACGCGTGCGCCGGCTCGGTGGCAGCTTGACGATTCAATCCGCGCCCGGGAAGGGAGCTACCGTGAAAGCAGAACTTCCAATCCGCACTGCGCCGCCTCACTGAGCCCATGAGAAAAACCCGCATCCTCCTCGCCGACGATCACAAACTCATGCGCCGTGGCCTGAAAGCGCTCATCGAACAGCAGCCAGACCTTACGGTGGTGGGCGAAGCCGACGACGGCCGTCAAGCCGTGGCCCTTGCTACCTCGTTGAAGCCCGACCTGCTGGTGATGGACATTGGCATGCCCAACCTCAACGGCATCGAAGCCGCGCACCAAATCACCCAGGCGAATCCGGGAACCGCCATCGTGATCTTGAGCATGCATTCCGACGAAAGCTACGTTCTGCGTGCCCTGAAAGCCGGCGCGAAGGGCTACTTGCTGAAGGATTCCGCGGAATCCGATTTGATCCGCGCCGTGCATGTCGTGGCCGGTGGAAAATCGTTCTTTAGCCCGGCCGTCAGCAAAGTGCTTCTCGATGACTACGTGCGCAAGCTGCAGCGCTCCGGTGCGGAAGATGCCTACGACCTGTTAACGCCGCGGGAGCGCGAAATCCTGCAACTTATTGCCGAAGGCAAATCCAACAAAGATGCGGCCAACCTCTTGAACTTCATCGTCTACACCGTCGAGACGCACCGCTCCAACATCATGGAAAAACTGAATCTCCGCGGTGTCCCGGAACTGATCCTCTACGCTGTCCGCAAAGGCATCATCTCGTGAACCTGCGAAAGGAAGGCACGCAGGCGTGATTCACCGACTGCGCTATGTGTTCCTGACAATCGTTGGGCTCGCGATTCTGGCAGCCCTTTCCGGCGCCGCCTATCAGTCAATTCAATCGAATCACGTGCCGAGGCTCGCCGCTCCCCGGAAGCTGGCCGCCTGGTGGATATCGGCGGATACCTGCTAAAAATCAACTGTACGGGTAACGGAAGCCCAACCGTAATTCTCGAAGCTGGGCTGGGCGATGTGTCGATCGGGTGGAGCCGAGCGCAGCCGGAAATTGCGAAGTTTGCACGGGTGTGTTCGTATGACCGCGCGGGATACGCTAGCAGCGATGCCGGGCCGATGCCGCGCACCAGTGTGCAAATCGCCAAGGAACTTCGCACTCTGCTGCAAAATGCTCGGAAAGCGCCACCCTACTTGCTCGTGGGCCATTCTTTCGGTGGCTATAACGTTCGAGTGTTTAACGGAAACTATCCCGGTGAGGTCACGCGAATCGTGCTGGTGGACTCGACGCAAGAAGACCAGTACGAATTGTTGCCACCCGCATGGGGCAAAATCTATTCTTCAGAATTGAGGCGCGAAAAAAGACAGGCCATGTGGGCCCGCATTTTTGTCGATCTCGGTCTGGCCCGCTGGATGCACGGGGCACGCCTCGGCGGGAACGCCTACAAAGCAGGACTTCGATGAGTTTCGCCGAATTTGGGTAGAGCAGTTGCAGAGACGACTCGCTCGCCTCTCCACGCGAGGGAAACAGCCCCGCAAGCTTGCGAAAACCCGTCCACAGCAGGATTAAGCCAATCACAGGAACCGTATTACCTATAACTTCTTAAAATTAAGCAACTTACGTCCTACCAAATCGCCGGGCGGCAATATCCCCAGCGCCAGGGAGAATCAGCCGCCCCCTCAAACGCGTCTGATCCAGGGAGACCAAAATCCGCGCAGACTCGCCCTGCGGAAGGGCTGGATGCGCCACAAACGTAAGGACGGACACATGACCAGAATTTCGTCATCCATGAAGTCCAGGACCGCTGCACTCGCACTTGGCTTGGTGTTGGGTGTCGCCGGCCTGGGTGTTGCGCGCACGATTCAGAGTTCGACCACGGCGCAAAAAGTTGGCGCCGCGTCAGCAAACAATCCCCCGGCGACATTGAAACTTGCTGATCCCAAAGAGGGCCCGAGTTCCACCAGTTATGCACCAATCGTTAAAGAAGTGCTTCCTTCAGTCGTGAATATTTCGTCGTCGAAAGTTGTCAAAGCCAGCAACGACGGCATGGAGCAATTGCAGATGGATCCCATGTTCCGCCAGTTTTTCGGTCAGGGCGGTATGGAAGCTCCCAAGGATCGCCGTGAAAAGGCTCTCGGCTCCGGTGTAATCGTCAGTCCGGAAGGCTACATTCTCACCAACAATCACGTCGTGGACGGCGCCACCGACGTCAAGATCACGCTCTCCGATAAACGCGAATTCAAAGCGCGCGTCGTGGGCGCCGATCCAAAGACGGACGTTGCCGTTCTCAAGATCGACGCCAGTAACGTCACTCCACTCACCATCGGCGATTCTTCCAAGGTTGAAGTTGGCGACGTAGCCATTGCGGTTGGCGACCCGTTCGGCGTAGGACAGACCGTTACCAAAGGCATCATCAGCGCCAAGGGCCGCGGTGGGCTGGGTATCGAAGATTACGAGGACTTCCTCCAGACGGATGCTCCCATCAATCCGGGCAATTCCGGCGGCGCGCTCGTCAACGATCGCGGCGAACTGATCGGCATCAACACCGCCATCATCTCGCACGGTTCCGGCGGCAGCCAGGGCATCGGCTTCGCGGTTCCCGCGAATCTTGCTCGCCAGGTAATGGACCAGATTCTCAAAAACGGCAAGGTTGTCCGCGCGTATCTCGGCATCCTGCCGCAAGACGTAACCCCCAGCATGGCGAAGGCTTTCGGTGAAAAAGAAGCCAAGGGCGTGGTCGTCAGTGACGTCACCCCCAGCAGCCCTGCGCAAGAAAACGGCATTCAGCGCGGCGACATCATTCTCGAACTGAATGGCAAACCCGTCACCGACAGCAATCAACTGCGCAACAGCATTTCCATGATGCCGCCGGGCACCGGCGTCAAGCTCAAGACCCTGCGCAATGGCAGCGAGCGTGATGTCACCGTCAAGCTCGGTGAAATGCCCACGGAAACCGCCAAGCTGAATTCCCAGGAAGAGGGCGGCAGCAAAGCTCTCGACGGCGTGGAAGTTTCCAACCTCAATCCCGAAACCGCAAAGGAGCTGGGCCTGCCGTCCAGCACCACCGGCGTTGTCGTCAACGGCGTGGATCCCTCCAGCAAGATGGCGGAGTCCGGTCTGCGCCGCGGCGACGTAATTCAGGAAGTAAACCACCAGTCTGTGAAGAATGTCTCTGAGTTCCAGAGCGCGCTTAAGAAGGGTGGCGACGAGCCGCTCCTGCTCGTCAATCGCGGCGGTCGAACGCTCTACGTCGCTGCGTAATTCCTGAGCTTCCGCGGAGGACTCTGTGCCAGCCATCAAAGGCTGGCGCAGAGGCGGAAGCGACGCCCGTGCCGAGCCTTTGAGGCGGGCGCTTGTTGGTGGAAGCTAGCAACATTTCTCCGCCCAAGAAAGAAAGAGTAGAAGCAAATGAAAGACCGCAAGATTCGCATGAAGACCAAAGATGAGACCAACGTGATGACCGAAGACATCCGCCGCCGTCTCGAGCTCATCGACAAAGATTTGAATATGAAGCTGGAAACCCTCGATTACATTTTGACGGGTTCCAAAGACTATCCCGAAGAGTTTCACCAGCTCTACCTCCAGCCACTCTTGGAATCGGGCCTCTCTCTCGAAGATTCCTTCTCGCTCTTGGTCGACGGCGTTCTCCGCCCTAACTGACTTTCCCTGCAATCCGGCCGTCCAGTTTCTCACCGGATTGCCCTCCGCCCGAAAGAAAAGCCCCGCTTGGAGCAATCCAGGTGGGGCTTTTTGTTTACCTTGGCCCCTTTTCCGCCTGTCCGACTGTCCAGTTAGGCCTGTCCTTCCCCGGCCGCCCGGCCCTGTCCCGCTGCCGCAACCAGTTATTGCGCATGTAGGCACAGCCCTATCTGTGCGTATTGATAGCCCTCAAATAGTTACAGTACTCTCAGTCCTAACGGTGGAGGAGAGCGCCCAGCTCGCGTCTTCTTGGGGCTCGCTCTGCGCTCCCGCCATTGTCCTTGAAGAGTCCGGATGTCGCGCCATCGATTGCATGCTCGCACCGAAACGCGTTGTTTCCGGCGATCGCCTGTGAGGGGCGAAGTATGAAGGAGAAAAGAGTCGCTATGATGCCCGCCAAAAAGATATTTGCTCTTGCCTGCTTGACCCTGACTCCGCTGATTCTTGCCTCGTGCAGCGGCATTCCCGGTGGTAACAACGGCGGAGGCGGTGGCACTACTCCTCCCCCATCGGCCACCTACACGATCGGCGGTACGGTAACCGGCTTAACCGGCACCGGTCTAGTTCTAACCAATAACGGTGCCGATAACCTTACGATCAATCCCGGAACCGGCACCGTGAGCTTCACCTTCAAGACGGCTGTGGCGAAGAACGGGGCATACGCCGTTGCGGTAGCCACGCAACCCAGCAGCCCGTCGCAGACTTGCACGGTGGCCGGCGGCACAGGGACGGCGACAGCGAACGTCACCTCGGTTACGGTGACTTGTGCGGCAGCCACGGTCACGATCGGCGGAACGGTCACCGGTCTGAGTGGCGCGGGATTGGCGTTACAGAATAACGGTGGAGATAATTTGACGGTCACGGGTACCGGCACGGTCCAGTTCACGTTCCAGACCGCGTTAACCTTGGGTGGCTCGTATAACGTCACGGTGCTGACACAGCCAACCAACCCCACACAGATCTGCAGCATAACCAATGGCTCGGGATTGGCCACGGCCAATGTCACCAACGTCAGTATCAGTTGCTCGTCGAAATTCTCCATCGCTGGAACGGTTAACGGCTTGACCGGTTCAGGATTAATGTTGCAAAACAACGGCCTGGACAATCTACCCGTCAGCGGGACTGGAACGCAGCAATTCACCTTCCCGACCCTCGTACCGGGCACGTACAACGTTACTGTCCTCACGCAGCCAAGCAACCCCACGCAGACCTGCCAGGTCACCAATGGCGCCGGGACGGCCACGGCTAATGTCACCAACGTCACCGTCACTTGCTCTACGGGTTTCCCGATCGGTGGCACCATCAGCGGATTGACCGGCGCCGGATTAGTGTTACAGGACAACGGGGGAGACAGTCTGACCGTTGTCGGCACCGGGAGCGTTAAGTTCACGTTCCCATCGTTAGTAACAGGAGCGTACGCCGTTACGGTGAAAACCCAGCCGTCCAATCCCTCCCAAAGTTGCACCGTCGGCGCAAACGGCACGGGAACGGCCTCCGCCCCCGTCACCAACGTCCAGATCTCTTGTGGGTCCGTCTACACTGTTGGCGGAACTGTATCCGGCCTTCTCGGTTCGGGATTGACGCTCGAAGATACCATTGGTACCGTGCTCGACCAGCTTCCTGTCACCGGCACCGGCGCGGTCAACTTCAATTTCGCCATTCCCGCGCCCATCAACTCCACCTATACCGTCAGCGTGATTACCCAGCCCACCAACCCCGCGCAGAATTGTTTCGTCAACAATGGCACAGGAAAAATAACCGGCACCGTAAACACGGTTCAGGTGGTGTGTCAGCAGCCAGCCTGGACCATCAGCGGCACACAGGTCGGCTTGGTTACCCTCAAATACGACGGTACTCCGCTCACTGGTGGATATACGGAACTCATCAACAATGGCGGCGATAACATCTTCGTTAGCGGCAACAATGTTGGCTTTCACTTCCCAACCGGAGTGACCAACAACGGAAAGTACAACGTGAACGTGTTTCTGCAACCGACCAGCCAGACTCAGGGGTGCACCACGTTCTACTATTTGGGAGTCGCCACAGCCAACGTGGACAGCGTCATTGTCGATTGCCAGCACAACGACTGGACATGGATGTTCGGGCCAGATACTGCCGGCACCTACGGCGACTACGGCCTTTCCAACCTTCCACCTCCGCCGTCTCCGGCTGCAGATCTGAACACGCCTGGAGGAAGAGATTTCGGCGTCACTTGGTCGCAGCCAGGGATAGAAAATCGCAAATGGCTATTTGGCGGGTGGGGCCTGCCTACGCAGGGCGCGAGTCCGCCATTGCTTCCCTCCTTTATGGGCGATCTGTGGGTGTTTTGGCCTGGGGCCGGCACAGGCGGCGGCGAGACCGGCATTTGGGTTCCGGCGGATCTACCGACCACGACGGTAACGACGCCATTGGGTTTGATCACGGTAACTGCCAACACTGTTCCGCTCCAAGTTACGGATTCAAATAGCCGTCTTTCTAACTCCACCACCACATATACGGACCTGACCAGTGGGAACGTCATTACCAACTATGTTCCAGCCGTACCGGGAGCGCGTTGGGGCGGCGTTTCATGGACCGACATCGCTACCGGAAGTTTCTACTTGTTTGGCGGTCAAGGCCACGCAGCTCCCGGCCACGGTGGGTTGTTGAATGACCTCTGGAAATTCGCGCCCGACCAATATGATGTATCGGCCCCGAACTATACGGGGTCCTACACATACTTGGGGTCCTGGACGAACCTTAGCGGCTTCGCAACCGCCAACGTGACCGGCATTTACGGCACGCAGGGCTCCGCCTCAAACTCGAACCTGCCCGGTGGTCGATGGGGCGCGGCCTACTGCACGGATAATAGCGGCGCACTATGGATGTTCGGCGGACAGGGATACGACTCCGCGGGCAATGTCGGACTCTTGAACGACCTCTGGATGTACAAAGCAGGCCAATGGACATGGGTTGGCCCAGCGAACTCCAGCACCTCGCAGAACAATGGCGTTTACGGCCCTCTGGGCACACCGGCTACCGGAAACTATCCTGGAGGCCGACAGACAGCGGTCCTGTGGGCCGACAATAACGGGAATTTGTGGCTGTTCGGCGGGCTCGGTCTTGATTCCGTCGGAACACAGAACCCAGGAAACGCCGGATCGCTTCCCGACGGCAGCACTCCGGAAGGCGCTCTCCTCAACGACCTCTGGCAATACAACATTGCCACCCAAGAATGGACCTGGATGTCTGGTGGAGGCGCAACCGGCCTCGCCCAGCAGATTGGCGTCTATGGTTCCCAACAGGTTCCGGCGGCTGGGTTCTATCCAGGATCACGCTGGGGTTCCTCAGGGTGGTCTGACAGCAATGGAAATCTATGGTTCTTCGGTGGATGGGGCTATGCCTCGTCTCTCGCGCAGAGCACCGGATTCCTCGACGACATCTGGGAATACCATACCTCTGGGCCAAACAAGGGGTTGTGGACCTGGTGGAAGGGATCGAGCAACGTCAACGAGGCGGGTCAATATCCAACGTATCTTCCCGTCCAGTATGGCATTCCGTTTGTCAACATCCAACCTGGTGCCCGTCGCGGCGTGGCTCTCTGGCAGCAGGACTTCACGGATAACGTCTGGATGTTTGGCGGTCAGGGCTATGACTCCATTGGAGCGAACGGCTATATGGGAGAAACGTGGACGTATTTGCCCTTCCCCTACTAAGCGGATCACTGAGAATCTGACCGTAGCCGAGGTCAGAGAATCTCTCAGCTAGAATGTAAACACGGACAGCCGGGATGCGAATCGTCCCGGCTGTTCTTCTTTTGGGCCGGCGCTCCCGTGAACGGCGCTCGTGCTTCCTATCCAAGCCTCCATGATTCTCTGCGGCTCAATTTCAGCTATCCTGTCTTTCCATATCCATCGCGCGGAGCTCTTTTTGTCAATTGGTACGCCACAATCCGATTCGCGCGCGGTCACTCTTCCGTCCGCCACGCGCTTTGCCGCTCCACCGCACTCCTTCTGGCGCGGCGATCTCGTCCCTCTTTTCGCCATCGCACTTTCCGCGCTGCTTCTCCACTTCCTAACCGGC
>Ga0210401_10008145_pt1 | contig 10423 bp, 9 predicted proteins | sample IncBWH32MmetaG_FD_150866 | JGI IMG/M metagenome (GOLD analysis project Ga0210401, IMG submission 150866) | Forest soil microbial communities from Barre Woods Harvard Forest LTER site, Petersham, Massachusetts, United States - Inc-BW-H-32-M | ecosystem: Environmental > Terrestrial > Soil >... | reverse complement strand
AGCTGAAAAAACAGTTCGGCGATTTCGTCGCTGTGAACGAAGTAAGCTTCACGGTTCACACTGGAGAAATCTTCGGCCTGCTCGGCCCGAACGGCGCGGGAAAAACGACGCTGATTCGTATGATGACAACATTGACGCCGCCGACCTCTGGCACGGCGAAAGTGGGCGGGCACGACGTGATTACCGACGCCGACGGCGTTCGCCACGCCATTGGTGTGATCCCACAGGCGCTCACGTCCGATCCAGAACTCACCGCGCGTGAGAACATGACCATCCATGCGAAGCTCTATGGGCTGACGGCGCCTGAGCGCAATCGATTGATCCCGCAACTGCTCGAATCCGTCGGCCTGACCGAATTCGCCGACAAATTGGTGGGAAGCTTTTCTGGCGGAATGCGCCGCCGCCTGGAAATCGCGCGCGGCCTCGTGCACTCGCCGAAGATTTTCTTCCTGGATGAGCCGACGACCGGCCTCGACCCGACCTCGCGCGTGGCCGTGTGGGAGATGCTTTCGCGACTGAAACGCGAGCGCGACCTCACCATCCTCATGACCACGCATTACATGGATGAGGCGGACAAGCTCTGCGATCGCATCGCCATCGTCGACCACGGCAAGCTGGCCGCGCTCGATTCACCGCTGAAACTGAAAGCCTCGGTCCCGGGCCAGAACATCATCGAAGCCAGCTTCTCGGCCGTCCCTCCGCAGTGGATCGAAACGCTCCGCGCCCTGCCGGCCGTGGCCGAGGTCAAGGCCGAGGAAAATATTTTCCGCATCTCCTCGCACAACGGCCCGCTCACCACGGTCGAGCTGCTGGCCGCGGCGCGCGCGGCCGGCGTCACCATGGCCTCGCTTTCCGTGCAGAGCACGACGCTGGACGACGTCTTCGGCCACTACACCGGGCACCAGCTGCGCGATGCGCTGCAGACCCCGGATGCTTCCCAAAGCCCCTACCTCATGGTCCGGCCGAGCTAAAATTTATCTCAGAATTTAAAATGACTATGATTTGTGCACAGGAGATTTTCAGATGTGGGCGGGGTGCCCTCACCCCGCGATCATCTCGGTGCGGGGTGAGGGCACCCCGCCCACAACAAACCAATTCTCAATCCGCGGGCATCCGTGGAATCCGCGGCAAGAAAATATTTTTATGAACCGAATCTGGGCCATCATCGAACGCGACCTGCGCCGCTTCCGCCGCAGTCCGATGTTAATGCTGATGACGACGCTGATGCCGATCGTGCAACTCGTGGTGCTCGGCTATGCGTTTGGCGGCCAGATCAAAAATCTCCGCGTGGGCGTGGTGGACCAGGATCACGGCGTGCCGGCGGTGAAGCTGAAGGAAATGTTTCAGGCCGTCGCGGCCAACGCGCGCACGTTCGACACGGTCGCCTATTCAGATGAGGGCGCGGCGGTGCAGGATTTGCGCACCGGCCGCATCAACGCCGTGATCAACATCCCGCCGCAGTTTTCGCGCAAGGTTCTCGCCGGCGCCAGCCCGCGCATCGCGCTCATCGAGGACAACACCGACCAATTTTCGTCCTCCGCGCTCGGCAACTCGCTCCAGCAGATGCTGGGCGCTTACGGGCAGAAGCCGTCGTCCACCCGCGTGTCGGCGCAGGCGTCGCTCGCGGTGGTCGAGATTTATCCGTATGTGCCGTACATCCAATATTTGCTGCCAGGCACGATCACGCTGGCGGTTTTCGTTTCCGCGATGATCGGCGGCGGCATCATCTTCATCGACGACAAGGCGCGCGGCTTGCACGAGGGCTACCTCGTGACGCCGATCAGCAAGTTCGAGCTGATCCTCGGCTTCAACCTCGCGGGCGTGGCCAAGGCCAGTGTCTCCGGCTTGGTGCTCATCACGGTCGGTTCGCTGATCGCGGGCATCCCTGATCCGTTCAACCTCATGCGGATGGCGCGCCTGATCCTGCTCGTGGTGGCCACTTCGCTCGCCCTGATCAGCATGATGTTCCTCATCATGGCGCGGGTGAACGACCCGCTCCTGCCGCGCGCCATCTTCGGCATGCTGAACACCGTGCTGTTTTTCCCGAGCGGCGCGGTCTATCCCACGACCGCCTTTCCCCCGTGGATGCGCGTCATCACGGTCATCGATCCATTTACCTACGCCGTGCATGGCTTCAAGGAGCTGCTGCTGAAAAACACCGGCCTGGGAGCCATCGGTTACGACCTGCTGTTTTTATTCAGCTTCACGGTGATCAGCCTGGGCGCGGCCACGCTGCTTTTCCGGCGGACTCTCTAGCGAACACCCAACATCCAACACCCAATATCCTCCTTCGCCAAGGCTACGGAGGACAGGTCGAACAATAATTATAAACGCGGAACTTAAAATTCTAACTCATCCATTATGAAATCCCCAGCTTTCTGCCGTCTTCTCCTCGTGTCAGCCTGCTTCGTCGTCGCGGCCGTGCGCGCCGAGCCGATCCAGCACGACTTCATCGCCGTCGACGAGGGCTTGAGCGACCTGATGAGGGTCAACGAGAAAGAGCCGAAAGAAAATTGGCTGGTGCACATCGGCAAGCCTCATCCCCGCGACCTGCAACTGGTGGGCGGCGGGCGGCTGCTCGTCAGTCACGAGCAGGGATATTCCGAGTACGACATTGCCACGGGCAAGCTGTTGAAGGATCTCTCGCTTTACCACGACGTGTCGTCCGTCCGGCGCTTTCCCAACGGCCACACCCTGATCGTTGGCGTGGATTTCGACCTGCCGAAAAAAAACAAAGGCGACAATCCGCTCGGCGATCCGGCCGGCCGGCATGTCATTTTCGCCGAATTCGACGCGAGCGATCATTTGCTAAACCGGATCACGTATGTTGGCGACTACGCCCGGCTGGTGCGCGAAACCGCGCAAGGCACGTACCTCTGCGGCAGCAATACCATGTTCCGGGAAGGCGACGGAAAAGGTAATTGGATCCGCGAAATTCCCGTCGCGGGGTTCACCCACGCGTGGAAGGCCGTCCGGCTGCCGAACGGCGACACCCTGATGTCTTCCGGTTACGGCACTTCGAAGGAGAACGGCTCCGCATTCATGGCCGAGGTCGATGCCAATGGGAAAATTGTCCGAAAATTCGGCTCCGCCGCGGACGTACCCGCCGGGGTTCATCCCTATTTTTATGCGACCTTCCAGTTATTGCCGAATGGGGACGTGGTCGTCGCCAATTGGCAGGGGCACGGCATTGGCCACAACGATTCCGGCGTGCAGATCCTGGAATTCGATCCCAAGGGCGCCATCGTCTGGGAGTGGAGCGACCGCGCTTTCGTTTCCTCGATGCAAGCGGTCCTGGTGCTCGACGGCCTGAACACCGCGCTGCTGCACGACGAGCGCAACGGCCTCATGGAGCCGCTGCCGGACGCGGAAGCGCCGCCCAAGGGCTGAACTCGCGGCGGAAGCTTGCGTGAATGGGTTGAACTTTCCATGCAAGCAGCACAGGGAGGATTTCTTTGCGATCTTTGTGCTCTTTTGTGGCTGCTCTTCCAGGCCGATGTTTTGGCCACGAAGGATCACAAAGAACACAGAGAAAAAGCGGGGTGAGGGCACCCCGACCACAGGTGATTATTGAACCGGGAACTTTGAACCTTGAGCTGGGAACCATTTACTCACTCCGGCACGCGGTAACCGAAGCGCGCAAATATTTCCCGCGCTTCAGCGCTGTGCAAAAACAGCAAGTAACGTTTCGCGGCCGCATTGTCCCGGCCGTGCTTGGTGATCACCGCCCCGTGGTCGAGCGGCGCATAAAGTTCGGACGGGACTTCAATCCACACGCCTTTGGTTTTTAATTTTGGCGAGAGCACGAGGGACATCGCGACAAAGCCCGCATCGGCATTTCCGGTTTCCACAAATTGCGCCGTCTGGGTGATGTTCTCTCCCGTGACGATCTTCGGCTCCGCCGCCGTCCACACCCCGAGTTTCACCAGCGCTTCCTTTGCCGCCCGGCCGTAGGGCGCCGTTTCCACATTCGCAATGGCCAGCTTCTGCACGGCGGGCGAGCGGACCGCATCGGCGACGGATGACAGTGCAAGTCCCGGTTTGGTCGTCCACAATACCAACCGGCCCACGGCGAACCTCGTTAGTGATTCCTTCCCGCCGTGTCCGCTTTTGATGAGCGCCTCTGGGAATGACATGTCCGCCGAGAGAAACAAATCGTACGGGGCGCCGTTGGAAATTTGTGCGACCAGGTTGCCGGATGAGCCTGTGGTGACGGTGACTTCGGTATCCGGCTCCAGCTTCTTGAACTGGGCATTCAGCGGATCGAGCACGTAAACGAAGTTGGCGGCGGCGGCGATGAAGAGCTTGTCGCCGGCGAAAGCCGCCAGCGGCAGGAAGAACAGCAGGGTCGAAATAAAACGCTTCATGATCTTAGCCACAAAAGAGCACAAAGAGCGCAGAGACCAATCCAAAGCACGCTTTTTTTAACCGCGGATTACACCCTGCTTTGCTCTTCGAGCTTCGAAGGGCAGGCGGATGGACACGGATCGGGCGTTTTTATCTGACCTCTGCTCTCCGGTTTCTGCCCTCTGCCTTTGTGTTCTCTGTGTTCTTTTGTGGCAAAATGGATAGGGCTTCGTGGTGAAGCCTGACTTCAACGTTCGACGTAGTCGTCCGATCGTTCCAGCATGCGCGTGAGGTAAAGTTGCTCGGGTCCGACTTGGGCCAGGCGAAGGGCCTGCCGAAAGCTCTCGGCTGCGGTGCGATGGTCCTTCAAGCGCCAGTGCAATTCGCCGATCACCGCATGGAGCAGATAGTGTGACTCCAACCGGTCGCGCTGCGGGATTTCTGCGATGGCATCGAGCCCGGCCTGCGGCCCGTGCAGGTGCGCCACCGCCACTGCGCGGTTCAAGGCCACGATGGGTGAGGGTTTGATCCGGTTGAGCTCGTCGTAATGGCTCAGAATGAGCGCCCAATTCGTGGACGCGTAGTCCGCCGCGGTGCAATGAATGGCGGCAATGCCGGCCTGAAGGTGGTACTCGCTCAGTTCGTTGCCCTGCGCCGCTTCACCGAGTTGGACCAGCCCATGCTCGATCAACCGTTGGTCCCACTTGGAGCGGTCCTGGTCGTCCAGCCGCAACAAATCCCCGTGCTCATCCAAACGCGAGGGGAAGCGCGCCGCGCTCAAGAGCATGAGGGCGAGCAGTGCATGGCTGCGCGGCGTCCGCCCGGCCGGATGGGTGACGAGGAGCGACGTCAATCGAACTGCTTCCTGGCAGAGCTCTTCCCGCAACAGGCGCTCGCCAGCCGACGCCTTGTAGCCCTCGTTGAACAAAAGATACAGCGCGGCCAGTACGCCGCCGAGCCGGGGAGCCAGGTCTTCGCCTTCCGGGATATCGAAACCGATGCCGGCGTTTTGGATTCGCTGCTTGGTGCGCGTGAGCTGTTTCTCGATCGCCGCCTCGCTGGTCAGAAAGGCGCGGGCGATTTCACCAGTGCTGAAACCGCACAGCACTTTCAGGGCGAGCACGACCTGCGCGTCGGGCGCGATGGCCGGGTGACAACAGACAAACAAGAGTCGCAACGCATCGTCTCGGATTTCGTGGTCGTCCTCGCTTGCAGCAGCCGGGGTTGATTGCGCTTGTTCGAGATGCGTGATGATGGCCGACTCCTTGCCGCCGGACATGCGCTGGTGCCGGAGGGCGTCGCGCGCGAGGTTCATCGCCACGCGCGTGATCCAAGCCGAAGGGTTGGGCGGCACGCCGCCCATGGACCAGTTGTGAAGGGCGCGGAGCAGCGCTTCCTGCGCCACGTCCTCCGCGAGCGTGAGATTGTGCACGCCGAGCAACCGGATCAGCGCGCCGTGCAACCGCCCGGTTTCATGGCGGAAAAAATGCTCCACCAGCTGGGCCGGCTGGTCGCCCGCCGGTTGGATCTTAGCGGGGGAACCTTCAGCCGGCAGATCTGCATCCACGAGCGGCACGGGAGATGATTCTATACGGTGGACAATGCTTTCGCCGCTTTTCTCCCAACGTTTACCCCGAGATGGCAGGTATCGGTCAACTGGCGCACTTCGATGACGAGGCCGTATTCGAGCCCGGGGTGCTGCCTGGCAATCTCCGTGGCTTCATCCAGGCTGCCGACCATCAGCTTTACAAAGCCGCCGATGGCCTCCTTGGATTCGGCGAAGGGACCGTCAACCACGCGCGATCCGTTCGGGCCGGAGACGAGGCGGGTCTCCAGTTCCAGCGGCTGGCCCTCGACGGCCTTGCCTTGGGCGGTCAACCCATCGTACCAGGCGTTCCAACGGGTCACGAGCTGTTGCCGCTGGTCCGGGGAGAGATGCTGGTGAGTCTCGGGACCGGTGTTTCGAAAGAGAAGCATGTAGGGAGTGGGCGCAGGATTTGTTTCCATGGTAGACCTGTAGTTTTCGGGTTGGAGAGAGTGCGTAACCTATGCTTACAACGAACGAGAATTGCCCGAAAGGACATAGTTGCCGATTTTCTGGCGTTTTTTTGTCACTCCGACTTGAGCCGGACGAACTATTGCACACTTTGCCCGGCACTCAAACTGGTTGGACTCTATGAACCTAGGCCTGTCCACGACACTTTAAAAAAAATCCACCCCATGTCCGGAAACCACCGGCTCGTTCGTTGAGTCTTTGAACGCCTCGAACAATCAACAGCCAACATCGAACGCCCAACGACCAAATGCTAATTACCAATTACTCCCTTCTCCCATGAGCGCGAAAAAAATAACCAAAAAAAGACGCCCGGCCAAAAAGAGGCCCGCGGCGAAATCCAAAAAGCCGACAAAGCGCCCTGAAATGCACACCGTCATGGCGCACCTGGTCTGTGCCGGCGCGGCCGACGCGATTGAGTTTTACAAGGCGGCGTTTGGCGCCGAGGAGTGCATGCGGTTGCCGGGCCCCCAGGGCAAACTGATGCATGCGGCCGTGCGCATCGGCGATTCGATCGTCATGCTGGTCGACGAAAATATCGAATGTGGCATGTTGGGGCCGAAGGCGCTCAAAGGTTCGCCGGTCACCCTCCATCTCAGCGTGCCGGATGTCGATGCCACCGTCGCCGCCGCTGTCAGGGCCGGGGCGAAGATCACGATGCCGGTCGAGGACATGTTCTGGGGTGATCGTTACGGCAGACTCGAGGATCCATTCGGCCACCAGTGGTCGGTGGCCACACACATCCGCGATATGAGCCCCGAAGAAATAAAAAAGGCCGCCGCGCAGATGGGCCGCTGAGCGCCTTACGGCGAAGACTACCGAGTAATTTGTAATTTGAATTTCGCCGTGCCCTCCGTAGCGCGAAGCGCGAAGGAGGGTAGTTAGTCCCGACCAACCAACTCCCAACTCCCAAATACCAAATACAAATTCCCAAACACCAACCCCTAACTACCAAATACCCATGCCATCCTTCACCCGCTTCTTCCCCGCCATCGCGCGGATCCTGATGGGCCTCCCGCTCTTCGTCTTCGGACTCAACATGTTTCTAAATTTTATCCCGCAACCGAAGACGCCCATGGCCCCGGGTGCCGCGGCGTTTGCCGGCGCGCTGTTCGGCAGCGGCTACATGATGCAGTTGATCGGGGCGACCCTGCTGATCGTTGGGGCGTTGCTCTTGTCGAACCGCTTCGTGCCGCTGGCCCTGGCCTTGTTTGCGCCATTCATCGTCAACAGCATCGCGTTTCACACGTTCCTCGAGCACTCGGGCCTTCCCATGGCCGCAGTCTTCCTCGTGCTGGAGCTCTATCTGGCCTGGGCCTATCGGCACGCGTATCGCCCCATGCTCGCTGCGCGGGTCACGCCAAACATGCGGTAATTGGTCATTCGCATTTGGTCGTTAGTACGGACGCAAGCGTCCGATCGAAACCAACGCCCAACAACTAGTGCCGAATCCGGAAATCCGAGCGACCAACTACTAATTCCAAACGACCAACTCTTGGCTCCTGAATCCTTCCCAACTACCAACTACTAATTCTCATGCTCATCAAAATTCTCATCGTCCTCGCCATCATTGTCGTGGTCCTTCTCATCGTCGCGGCGCAGAAGTCCGACTATTTCCGGGTTGAGCGGAGCATTTCCGTATCGGCTTCACCGGCCGCCGCGTTCGCACAAGTAAATGATTTCCATAAATGGGAGGCGTGGAACCCCTGGGCAAAAATGGATCCGGCGATCAAGGAAACCTACGACGGCGCCCCATCGGGAGTTGGCGCGAGCTACTCGTGGAGCGGCAACAAAAACGTGGGCACGGGACGCATGACGCTGACGGAGAGCCGTCCATTCGGGCAAATCAAGATCAGGCTCGAATTCCTGAAACCCTTCGCGGCGACCAATACGGCGGAGTTTACCTTCAAGCCAGACGGCAACCAGACGATCGTCACTTGGAGCATGTTTGGGAAAAGCAACTTTATCTGCAAGTTGATGGGCCTCTTCATAAGCATGGATAAAATGTGCGGCAGCCAGTTCGAAAAAGGCCTCGCCGATTTGAAAAAGGCGGCTGAAACGGCTCCGTGAACACTGAACAGACCGTAATTGGTAGTTTGTATTTGGAAGTTAGTCCGGACGCCCTTCGGCAAGCTCAGGACACGGCAAACGGCAGATCGAAACCAATTACCAACTACTAACTACCAAATACCGCCACTGAAATGCCCAAAGCGAAAACCAACCCCCTCTTGAAAAAACTCGACCAGCTCCGGACCGAGTTGGTCGAACTGGCCTTCACCCTGGATAGCCGGGGCCGCTTCGATGCCTCGGACGTGGCGATGACGACCTCCGCGCGCGTTGGAGAACTCTGCGAGGAACTCATTCAACGTCCAACACCCAACATCCAACGTCGAACATCCAAGGCCTGACTGAGCAGAAGGTTTTTCCCGCCTGCCCAGCCGCCTTGTCCGTCGTAGCTTTGACGAAGACGGAAGCCCAAGCTTGATCATCAGGCTTGGAATTTAGTATGCACTTCGACGTTCGCGCCGCCGCCGCGCACGGGCCTATAGCTCAATGGTTAGAGCAGAGGACTCATAATCCTTTGGTTCAGGGTTCGAGTCCCTGTGGGCCCACCAGCCTTCGCCCCTTCGGCAGGCTCATAGTTCGTGACGCATAAAATGACCCATAGGTCACTTTATGCGTCATTTTCGTTTGGCCATTTTATACGTCACCTCTGCTAGTTGTTCGCAAACAGCATCTACTGGGTATTTGTTTTACGAATCTCAGCCTCCGTACGGAAATGCGCAGCTTACCGGCGACTGCTGATCACTGCCTTGAAAAGTTGGCGCGCGTTGTGACGGCAGAAGAGGCCGGGAGATCTGAGCTGCTGCGAAACGTTTTGCGGGGTGATTGGAAGCCCGACGCTGACGAGCTGCCGGCAGGCGGAGAGAATCCTTTTTCTAAGGGCCATTGTGCGAACGTGTGCGTCCCGGCGGCATTTTTCACGATAACGACGCCCTATTTTCCGGCAAAGTTGCGGTTCGTGCCTACGCAAGAGCCGCGGAGCGATTTGAAGTTCGCGGGCAACGGCCAAAAACGGATGAGCGCTTTCCAGCGGTAGCGTAATTTCACTCTCCAGATGCTTCCTGGCTTTCAGCCAGTTAATCTTTCTCGGCTGCCGCAAAGGCGGGAGGTAAATTTCCTGCTGCCCACAGACAGTCTTCAACTCGTGATCCAAAGAGCACAAATGAGCGGAAAAACTTGAGCCGAAACGAAAGAAAATGCGGAGCCACGAAAAAAGGCTCGGCCGCACCTCCCCCGTCCACCAATACCAGCCTGTGATTTTGCTCACGCCGACGAAGCGGGCAAATTCGGCAGCATTGCGGAGGCCCTGACTTTTAATCAATGCATGCAACACCTTCTTGTGATCCCAGCGTATACGGTCGGCTTGCATGGCTGCCGCTGCCACGACCTTACCAAGTTCGCAGGCAGACCAGGCCTCGAAAGAATTCGCGTCCACTGTGCACGCAGGAGGCACAGCATTCCTGAGATCGGAGGCGCACCACGGGCAATGCGTCACAGCGGAACGTTCATGAATCACCGGCAATGTGCGCGCACAAATAGGACAACGCGTCGCGAGCGGAACAGAATGGCGAAGACAGATGGCGGCCGGGAAGAGGGTCCAGAGCAAGCGGTGATACGGGGTCCTGTCTTCGCGCAGGCATAGCGGGCACCAAGCGAGCATGGGCTTCAAAAAATGCCGTGTGGAAAATAGTCGGTCCCACGCCCGGGTGGTTAGATGGATGAGATCCGCACGCTGTGTCAGCACCGAGAGCACCCGGACCCAGTGGTCGGCATGTGTGAATCCGTTCAGATTGCCATTAAAGCGGACAACGCCGGTGCGGCGCTTCCAAGTGCCGATGGCCGCTGGATTCGCTTCAGCTTGCCACGCCACCAGCCGGTGTAACAACGGACTGGGAAGCGTGCCATTGGCGACGGCCAATCGTTGGATGTAACTGCTGAGCGACTCGCCCTCGGCGGTTC
>Ga0210401_10008142_pt1 | contig 10425 bp, 7 predicted proteins | sample IncBWH32MmetaG_FD_150866 | JGI IMG/M metagenome (GOLD analysis project Ga0210401, IMG submission 150866) | Forest soil microbial communities from Barre Woods Harvard Forest LTER site, Petersham, Massachusetts, United States - Inc-BW-H-32-M | ecosystem: Environmental > Terrestrial > Soil >... | reverse complement strand
GCCGGGCGAGCTCGGCTGTTGGCGCTATGCTGTATTGGCTTCGTTCTCATATTTTTTACTTTTTCGACAACGCAAGAATATTACTCAATGCCGTGTTATCCCGCGTTGGCTTTGCTGCTGGGTGCCGCCATGGCCGAAGACACTATTTGGGTGAGGCGTGGTACTCGATTGCTGGGTGCGCTCGCTGGACTTATGGCATTGGCAGCGTTTGTCCTTTATTTCAGTGTGCGAAATATGCCCACGCCTGGAGATATTTCCGTCGCTCTTTCAAGGCATCCCAAAGCCTATTCACTTTCCCTGGGCCATATGGAGGACCTGACGTTGTCATCACTGGCTTATCTAAAGGGACCCCTTTTACTTTCAGGGTTAGGTTTTCTCGTCGGCACGCTGGGGATGATCCGAGCGACGAGCCGGCGGGCTTTCCTGGCGATCGCCCTCATGATGGTGATTTTCTTTCAGGCTGCCCGTCTGGCTATGGTTGCATTCGACCCGTATCTGTCGTCACGGCCACTAGCGGAAACGCTCTTGAAGTCTCCGGAGGGCAAACTAATTTCCAATGTTCAGTACTACGGCGTTTCCTCTGTGGTTTTTTACACGAATCGGGATGTTCTTATCCTAAATGGCCGTCGAAACAATCTTGAATATGGGTCGTATGCTCCAGGGACTCCTGACGTGTTTATCGACGACACGCAATTCGCAAAATTATGGATGCAGCCAGAGCGGTATTACCTGATCACGAGTGAGCCCGCTTTTCCTCGTTTTGAAAAGTTGGTCGGGGCCCAGCGGCTCGTCGTTGTGGATAGAAGCGGCGGAAAAATCCTGATGACTAATCAGCCGCTCACGGCTGCTAGCGGCTCAAGAGCCGCTCCTCGGCAAGCATCGAGTCCTTTCCTGATCGACGCTGCGGTGGTTGGCCCTTTGCGCTCAATGAGAACCCGTCGTGCTCTCTGAGCAAGTGTCAATTCGCGGGGATACTGCTCGGCATGAGTCGGCCCGACGTGTATTGCTGATGTTGCTCCGGATTGCGATCGGAGCCGGCCTCCTTGCGTATCTCGCCAAATCCGGTGTCATTGACGTTCGAGCGCTGTCCAAGCTGTTCACCTCCTGGCGAATTACTCTCACCGCAGTCACATTCCTGCTCGTTGACAGTGCACTGATGTCGGTTCGACTGTCGTGGCTCTTCCGGCCTCAAGGGCTGAACCTTCGATTTGGCACGTCCTTGAAACTTGCGCTGGTGGGGTTCTTCTTTTCCACGTTTTTGCCGGGAGCGGCCGGTGGCGACCTTTCAAAACTTTTCTATACGACGAGAGGAAGTGGTGGACGCCGGATTGAGATTATGACGGTTGTGCTTCTCGACCGTGCAATTGGATTGTTTTCGCTCCTGCTTCTGCCTCTAATCTTTGCTCCAATGTTTACTCAGACCCTCCGGAGTGAATTCGCATTGCGAGGTTTGTTGCTAACCCTAGGACTACTTGCGCTTGGCGTGGCCGTCGGATTTTTTCTGTGCTTGTTCAGCGACCCGTTCATAAGCTGTCTTCCGAGTGGCGTTCGGAATCGTCTGAAAAAAAACAGAGTCATCCGGCAGGTTCGTGGAGCGATTGCCAAGTATCGCAAGAATTTAAGTATCTTGTGCGCGGCCGTGGGATTGTCACTTCTGGCGAATTTGTCGCTAGTTTTTGTAACAATGCTTGGAGCAGCCGCTCTGGCGCTGGTTAGCTGGACTCCCAGGATGTTCCTCGTGATTCCGATCGGCCACATAGTGAATAGTCTGCCGCTGACGCCTGGTGGGCTTGGAGTCGGCGAAACGGCCTTCAGTGCATTATTTAATCTCTTGGGCCTTCGCGGGGGAGCAGAGGCTCTCCTGTGTACTCGCATCTGGATGGCGATGATCGGGCTAATTGGATTTGTATTCTATTTGCATGGTGTCAGTCGCAAAGTATTCGATGAGTCAGACGTGGCTGACGAGCCGTGTTCTGCGGTTTTGGGAACCTTGAAGAATGAATACAAGAATAGGCTGCAGATCGACTGACGGTTATGGAGCGTAGGCCACGGTTGCAGTGTTAAACCTGCGAAACAAATCCGAATATTGGAACGAGACCCTTCATCTCGCGCTTCAGGCGCTCTGGTCGAATAAACTCCGGGCTGGGTTGACGATGCTCGGCGTCATTATCGGTAGCGGCTGTATCGTTCTCGTCGTCACCGTGGCACTCGCCGGCAAACGCTACATCATCGCTCAGATCGAAGGCGTCGGCTCCAATCTCGTGTATGCCGGACTCACACATTCATCCAATCCCTCGCGCCTCATGCTAAGTGATGAAATATCGCTCGGTGATTTGGACGCGGTGAAATCCGACATCCCGCAGGTCATGGTAGGTGCGGGAGCCGCCGACATACCGATGTCCGTTATTGCGGCAGGCGTCGAGCGGCCTGTAAAACTGGTCGGAGTCACAGACGGCTTCCAGCAGATTCGAAGGTTGCTGGTCTTTCGCGGTCGCTATTTCGATCCCGATGACATGATGACCCATGCCAAGGTCTGCTTGTTGACTCAGGAACTAGCGGAACGCGCATTTCCGCATCAGGACTCGGTGGGACAGGAAATTCGAGTCGGCGACCTGCGCTTCACAGTGATTGGTGTGTTTCGGGAACGGATTTCCACGTTCGGCCAGACGGAAATCGCGCGCGAGTCCTTGCTCGTCCCCTTCGGACTGATCACCTACTACACGGGAACGGAATATATCAGCACCTTGTATGTGCAGGCGGATTCGCCAGAAGCTGTTCCCATGGTGACGAGACAAGTGTCGCAGATTTTGAAAAGCCGCCATCGCCCGGGCGCTGAGTATGATGTGGAAAATCTCACCTCACTGTTGGAATCGGCGCGAAAGATTTCGCGGGCGCTGACGGTTCTTCTAGTACTGATCGCGCTCATCGCACTAGCCATCAGCGGCGTTGGCATCATGAACATCATGCTCGTCACTGTCACCGAGCGCACCCATGAGATCGGAATTCGTAAGGCAGTGGGCGCACAGCGTGACGCGATTCTTTATCAATTTTTAATGGAAGCATTTCTAATTAGCGCGACCGGAGCGCTAATCGGAATTCTCATCGCTGTTGCTATTCCCATTGCGATCAATCTCATTCTCCGAGTGATGCCAGGATCGGTAGGTATTCGCGTTCCAGTGTCGTGGATTTCGGTGGTGCTGGCATTTGTGGTGTCGTGCTCAACCGGACTTTTATTCGGCTACCTACCTGCGAATCGGGCCGCCCGGCTGCATCCAACGGAATCGCTGCGATATGAATGAAGAAGAGGGCCGCTGCGTTCTTTTCGACTCTCCAATCTTTCGCCCTTTAGCTATCGGCCAGGCCGCAGGCCCTAAAGGGCAACAGAACAGAACTTAGATGGAGCCTTTGAACGCTTTCCCTGCAAATGGGGAAAATGCGTCTCCGATGTTGGGAATAGCCATCGCGCCTTCCACAATTGGCTTTTGAAACTGCGGGCCAGAAGCGCTGTGGTTCAAATAGGTGTTGCGAAATCCTCTTCTCATCACCTATCTTAAAATGGGACACTGCACTAAGACCAAAGCCTGAGTTCGTTGGATCCGGGGCCTCTCGATCGGCTTGCCATCCGCGCCGCAAGATTTGGGCCGGAAGCCGACTTCTTATCGAAACAGTCGAGTGGGGAACTGACCGACGAGAAAAAACGAGGGAGTTTTAAGGGAGCAATAAGAATTCCGCTGTGTTCCCTTTCATTCCTTTTCAATGACTTAGTGTTCCTTCACATTTGTTCTAAGTCCTTGAAATCCCTAGCGTTTTTATTTTCGATCCCCACCGCCCCTACCAGTATCTTCCATACGCGCCGCCAGAATTGCGGCTAGGGCTGTGATTAATCCCGAGCTCATCGGCGAACGTTGACCGGCATTATTTCTTATCGAGCGTCAGCAACATGAAGACCAATGGAAGATAAACGATCGAGGCCGTGAGCAGTTGGCGCGCCGCTACGCTCGACTTGCGAAAAGCAAAATGTGTGCTGTAGTAGAGAAAGATCGAGCCACAGATGAGGGCCGCGACCGAGTAGACGAGGCCCGATTCGCCAATGATGGCTGGAACCAAGCTGACCGCGATCAGAGCGAGCGAAGGCGCGATGCTCTGCCAAGTCGCAAAGCGATCCCTCTGCTTGCCAGCAGGTAAAATCTGATATCCCGCACGGGCATAGTCTTCGCGATACATCCACGCAATAGCCATGAAATGGGGAAACTGCCACAAGAAGACGAGCGCATAGAGCACCCACGCTCCCAGATCCAAGCGGCCGCGTGCGGCAGCCCACCCGATCAGCGGAGGCACAGCGCCGGGGAAGGCGCCGATCAAGGTGCAGAAGGGCGTTTTCCGTTTGAGCGGCGTGTACAAAAACAGATAGCTAAGCAACGTGACGACAGCGAGTAAAGACGCCATGACGTTCACGGCCAAAGCCAGGTATGCGGCGCCTGCCACCGACGAAGCAATTCCGAACCAGAGGACGTGAGATGCTTTGAGCCGTCCCGCGGCAAGAGGACGCCGCGCTGTCCTCCGCATCTGCGCGTCGAAAGACCTTTCGATGAATTGATTCAGTGTGCCGGTGCCGCCAGCCATGAGCAATGTACCCAGAAGCGTGTGAAGCGCGAGCGTCACAGGAAATCCATGAGGTGTGGTTCCAAGGGCCAGATAAAAACCTGTAAACGTTGTGATGAGAATCAGGAAATTCACTTCTGGTTTGGTCAGCGCCCAATACTCGGGCAAGGTAGCAAAGAAACGGCTTGCACGGGTTCGCGGTGCGATCGGTGCTACGTTCAGCAATGTAATCTTCGACTCAGTCGCCATCTTTAAGCGACCTCTGGCTCAGCGGCATCGGGAGGCTACTCAATCCAATCGAGAACTTCATTTCTTGCGTCAGCTTACAGCTCGTTCTTGATGAACCCAGAACCGGTCACGTAGTAGTCTCTTTAGAATCTTGCCCGAGCCGCTTTTCGCTAACTCTGTGCTCGAAAACTCGACGCGCCGCGGAATCTTGTAGCTCGCGAGTCCTTTCCGGCAGAAGGAGATCAGGTCTTCGACAGTGAGAGTGCTTCCAGGCTTTAGAACCACACAAGCCGTCACGACTTCGCCCCACTGGGGATCGGGTATCCCGAAAACCGCCACTTCGCGGACTGCGGGATGTTTGTAAATCGCCGCTTCGACCTCGCCGGAGTAAACATTTTCGCCACCTGTGACGATCATGTCTTTCAGGCGGTCGAGGATGTAGAAATAACCGTCTGAATCCTGATAGCCGATGTCTCCCGTGCGAAACATTCCGTTTCGAAATGCGAGAGCCGTATCTTCGGGATCGTTCCAGTAGCCGCGCATGACGTTGACGCCCCGCGCGACCAATTCCCCGTGCTGCCCTACCTCCACTTCTTTTCCCGTTTCGTCCTCGACTCGCAGATCAATTCCGGGGCAGGGCCGCCCACAAGATAGGAGCTTGCTGTTCACATGCTCTCGATCTTTGAGACCTGTGAGGAAGCCGGTCTCGCTGAGTCCATAGCACTGGAGAAGTTTCACGTCCGGCAGAAGTTTTCTCACTCGCTGGACAAGTTCCGGCGCCATTGGAGAGCCGCCATAGGCCAGAACCTCGAGGCTGCTCAAGTCATACGGCTTTCCTTCGGGCATCTGCGTCAGCAGGTTCAGCATTGTCGGAACGAGCACCGTGTGGGTCACGCGCTCGCGCTGGACCAACTCACAGAAACCTTGCGCGGTGAACTTTGGAATCGTGACTTGACGCGCGCCGAAAGCCGGTGCTGCGAACATGGCGGGAAAATCGGCAATGTGAAAAATCGGCGCTGCATGCAGATAGACACTGCCTTCTCGGTATGCCATCCAATAGTTGAAGTGGTCGAGGTTCGCCAGGATGTTGGCGTGAGTGACCATGACGCCCTTGGGCCGGCCCGTTGTGCCACTCGTATAGATAAGAGCGAGGATCGCTTCCGGGTCATAAACAGGATCTGGACAGGAATCGTCTTGAATCTCCAAGGGCTGTTCATCGAGTACGAGTTGCCATGGCAGCTGAACCGCGGGCTTCGGGAGCGACGAATGCCGCACCAACCCTCGCGGTTTTGCATCAAGCAAGACTTGATTGATTTCAGCTGCGGAGAGCCGCGCGTTTATCGGGACGGCGGTAACGCCGAGCCAGCTGCACGCGTAGACCAACTCGATGTAGTCCGGAGAATTCGGTAACAGAAGCGCGAGGCGGTCGCCCGCCGCAAAACCCTTGGCGGCGAGCGCAGCCGCAATGTTCCGGACGCGCTCGTGCAGAGCTTTGAAAGAAACAGCGGCGCCGTCGACAACCAGCGCCGTGTGTTGTGTGTAATACCGGAATGCCCGGCCGAGCGAATGAACGTAAATCATCGTTTGCTGTCCAATGAAAAAGCGCCTGGAGCCGCGAGGCACCTACCAGGGCACTTCACTGATAGAAGCTAGTCGCCATGGCCTGCGGCGATTGCAGCTTGCGCCGCCCGTTCACCCTTAGAGCGGGTAGCGAGCAGTTCCAGCAGCATGGCGTCGCGCTCTCGTTCGAGTTCTTCGATCGAGCGGCCATTGGCCTCTTTCAACACGCCATCCATGATCTTTTGCTTCACCTCGGGACTGAAGTCCGTGATCTTGCCGAGATCTTTCCACCAAGTCGCTACAGGGCCGGAGAGGTGCTCCATGAAGTGCCGAATGCCGGCTTGACCGCCTGCGAGGTGAAACAACAGATTTGGTCCCATCACTCCCCAGCGCAGCCCCGGTCCCCAGCACACCGCGGCATCTGAATCCGCAACATCCAACACACCTTGCTCGATGAGATAGACGACTTCACGATACAGCGCGGCCTGCAGGCGGTTTGCGACGTGGCCGACAACCTCTTTGCGGAGACGGATGGGTTTTTTCCCGATCGAGGCGTAAAACGAGATTGCACGGTCAACGGCTTCGGGTGAAGTTTTCGCGCCTGCAACCACCTCAACTAAAGGAATCACATGCGGAGGATTGAAAGGATGACCGATCACGCAACGTTCCGGATGCTTACACGCCGACTGCATCACGCTCATGGTCAGCCCAGACGAACTCGATGCGATGATCGAATCGGGAGGAGTAGCCGCGTCCATATCCGCGAACAGCTTGATCTTGAAGTCCTGGCGCTCCGGCCCGTTCTCCTGGACAAAATCCGCATCCGATAACGCCTTTTTCATATCGAGCGTGAACTTGAGATTGTCGCGCGATGCGTTTGGTGAGAGCCCAATGATTGTGAGGTCCTTCCAGGCGGCGTCAATGTACTGGTGCAGGTTTGTTTCCGCGTTCGGCGCTGGGTCTGTCGCGGTGACGTTGAAACCACGTGCCAAGTACAAGGCCGCCCAACTCGCGCCTATCACGCCCGTACCCACAATCGCTATGTTGCGAATCTCCTTGTTCTTTGCCATATCGTTCTCCTTGAGTTGCTTCGTTCTAATTAAATATTCTTTCCTTGAAACTCCTATTTGCTTGCGACCGCCGCTTTGGTGGCGCTATCGGTGGCTGGCTTCCCTGGTACCGACACGTGGTGATTCACGATCAACCGGGAACCTCGCTGGCCAGTCACATAGGTCCACACCCATTGCAGGAAGACAGTCAAGCGGAGACTTGATGTCGCCAGAAACTGCAGATGGACGCCCGCCCACGCGAGCCACGCACTGAATCCACTTACTTGAACTTTTCCGCTTTGCAGCACCGCAAAGCCCTTGCCCACCACGGCCATGCTGCCCTTGTCAAAGTAGCTAAATGGGCTTGGAGCGGGTTTGCCGGCGATGCGGTTGTGAATCACTCTTGCCGTGTAGCGCCCTTGCTGCATTGCCACTTGGGCAACGCCCGGCAAGGGTTTGCCGTTTTGATCGAGAGACGCTGTGTCACCGATCACGAAAATCTCGGAGTGCCCGGGTACGGTGAGGTCATTCTGGATTCGCACTCGCCCCGCGCGGTCTGTCTCCACTTGCAACCACTTACCTGCGGGCGAGGGAGCCACACCGGCGGTCCAGACTACCGTCTTGCTCACAATACGTTCGCCTGCCACGACGATGCCGTCCTCATCAATCTGGTCCACGCTGTGGCCAAGGCGGACCTCCACACCCAAGTTCTCCAGTCGCTGCCGCGCGGCTTTGGAAAGCTTTTCGGAAAAGGGCGGCAGAACTCGCGGGGACATGTCCACCAGCACAATACGAGCATTAACCGGATCGATCCGCCGAAATTCGGATTTCAGCGTGCTGCGCACCAGGACGGCGATTGCCCCGGCCATTTCAACCCCCGTCGGACCAGCGCCCACTAGAATGAAAGTCAGCAAGTCGCGGTGGCGAGTCGGATCGTCTTCCGCTTCCGCTTGTTCAAACGCTTGCAAGATCTTGTTGCGGATTGCCTCCGCATCCGCGAGGCACTTTAGCCCCGGTGCAAACTTCGCAAATTCGTTGTGGCCGAAATAGCTGTGAGTAACGCCCGTTGCCAAAATCAGGTAGTCGTACGCAAGCGGGACATCCTCGCGGTCGGCGTCGGTGACGAAGACGCATTTCTGGGTCTTGTCCACTCCCGTGACTTCTCCGAGGATCACCGTGGTGTTTTTCTGATTCCTTAAAATCGCGCGAATCGGAGTAGCGATCTGACCGGGAAACAGAGCCGACGTCGCCACTTGGTAAAGAAGCGGCTGGAACAGGTGGTGGTTGGTGCGATCGATCAACGTAATTTCGGCGGGCGTGTTCTTCAGAGCCTTGGCGGCGGCTAGTCCACCGAATCCCCCTCCAACAATGACTATCTGTGGTAGCGCCATATATTCCTCGAATCAATTCAGCCGATCTAAGAACGAGAGCATCCGCAGGCTCCGATGACTTCCACTACTCTGTAAGCGGTGTTGCCAACTCCAGATTGCCTCGCCACGAGTCGCCACTCGACTTGCTTCAGTCTGCCGCGCTTGATGCCTGTTGCCGCCGGGGGATCGTGCCGCTAACACGCAGGCCTTCGATGTCGTTCGTCGTGAAGCCCAGTTCTTTTAGCACCTCGTCGTTATGCTCGCCGATTCCTGGCGCGCGCCTCGCGGGTAGTTTAGTAACACCGTGCACCTGAATAGGACTGCTGATGGTCGAGGTCAGCTTCTCGCCGGCTCCTTCCAGCGGAACGATGATGTCATTCGCACGCAATTGCGGATCATTGACGACTTCCTGCGGTTCACGCACGGCGCCGAAGGTGACGTGAGCGCCGTTGAACACTTCATACCAGTGTGCGATTGACTGCGAACGAAAGATCTCGTCAAGCATCGCCGTCAGTTGCGGCCGGTTCTGCGCTAGCTTGGCGGGATCGGAGAATCGCGGATCCGTTAAGATATCCTCACGACCCATTGCTTTCAGAACCGCGGGGACCTTGTCCGGAGTAACTACGAGAACGAACCACGTGCCATCGGAAGAACGATACACGTTCAAACCCGCATTTGCGGGATGTGCTCGATCGTGCAGCCCATAGAAATTGGCACCGCACAGAGCGGCCTGAACAAAGACGCCGGCTGACCAGACACCGGCCGCGAGGAGCGAAGTCGTGACGTAGGATCCTTTGCCGGTGCGCTCGCGACGATAAAGCGCAGTCACAATCGCGGCATAAATGGCGACCGCAGTCGCATTGTCACCGCTACCTGCTACCGGCCAGGTCGGTGGCGACCCCGCATCACGCGTCATCGACAGCAAACCGCTTCGGGCCCAGTAGGCAGTGATATCAAAGCCCGGAAGATCGGCGTCAGGACCCTTCTCGCCGAATCCGGTGAGATCGGCATAGATCAGACGCGGATTCCATTGGGCGACATCCTCATATTCGAGCTTCAATTTCTTTCGTGCGGGATGCGGTGTGTTGACGATGAACACGTCCGCCCACTTGGCCAACCGCTCGAGAACCTGCTGCGCGCTCGCAGTTTTCAGATCGAGCGCAACGCCACGCTTGTTTCGATTAGCCAATTGGAAGGGATAAGCCACTTCCGAATGCGGCTGCGGTGGGATCTTCTGCCCGCTTCTCCAAAGCTCTCCGTTGGGCGGCTCGATTTTGATGACATCCGCGCCGAAGTCGGACAGGATCGTCGCCGCTCCGGGACCCGCGATAAAGCTGGCCAGGTCTACAACTTTCAAACCAGAAAAAATGTTCTGCTCTGCCATAAAATCTCCTTGTCGCGCGTGATCGAGCCAGAACGCAATTCAAAGTGGAAGCTCGATTGCACCGTTTCGGGTGCGCTAACGTCCCTGAAACTTCGGCGCACGCTTAGCCAGGAACGCGGACGTACCTTCCTTCTTGTCTTCGGACCCTACGCAGATCCCAAATAGCGACGCCTCGATCAGCAAGCCTTGCGACACGCCTGCATCCAGTCCCTTGTTCACAGCATCGATCGAG
>Ga0210401_10008141_pt1 | contig 10426 bp, 6 predicted proteins | sample IncBWH32MmetaG_FD_150866 | JGI IMG/M metagenome (GOLD analysis project Ga0210401, IMG submission 150866) | Forest soil microbial communities from Barre Woods Harvard Forest LTER site, Petersham, Massachusetts, United States - Inc-BW-H-32-M | ecosystem: Environmental > Terrestrial > Soil >... | reverse complement strand
TGGATATTGGCCGTTACTATGAGGCGCAGATTGTGGTGTTCTGGGGCACCCTTACTCGAGGGTCTGGAGTTCCTGGGGCAATATACAAGTCGAATCTTCCATCACGCCAATATTGATTAATGCCGTCTGGCATTTACGTGCCTCAGATTACAATTACAAACGGTCCATGAAAGCAGCCTCTGCGCTTCTGCCTCGGCGGTCCGGACTTACCCACACTGGCCGTCGACCGCCGTCACCGTCCCATTGTGGTAGTTCTGTCATCACGTGTCACTCTAGAACCAGAGCGCTCTGCCTGCCTGTCGAGTTACATCAGGCGAATAGGTGAAAAGACGTGTCCTTATTGCAGCCGTGCTAGCTTTGGGTTCCGGGACCTGCGATCACGATAGCAGGGTGGGTGACTGCAAGGGGGCGGGCGTGGCCAGCGTTGTTTATCCGTATCTGACTTCAGGCATCAGGGCCTGATGGCTCCATGCTGACGACAAGGCTGTCCGGAGGGGCGGCCGCCGAGAGGGCCCTGCAGCCTCTTTCGTGCGGCGGATCAAGGGGCAGAGGAGGCTCGCGTGGCCTGGAGGCGTGATGGGGGATGACCGGCCCGGAGCCGTCGGGTTCTTGGCCGGTTTCTCCGCCGGTTCGCGGATTGCCGGGTACCGGCTGGAAGAGCAGATCGGCGAGGGGGGCATGGCGGTCGTATTCCGGGCCCGGGATGAACGGCTCCAGCGACAGGTGGCGCTCAAGATCCTCTCGCCGGCGCTGGTGGCAGATGAGGAATTCCGGCGTCGTTTCATCCGTGAGTCCCGGTCAGCAGCGGCAGTGGACGATCCACATATCATCCCGGTGTTCGAAGCCGGTGACGCGAACGGGGTGCTTTTCATCGCCATGCGGTATGTACCTGGCGGTGATGTGGGCGCGCTTGTGCGTCGGCTAGGTCCGCTGCCCGGTGCACGCGCCGCTGCGATTGTCTCCGCGGTGGCCTCAGCTCTAGATGCAGCCCATGCCGCGGGGCTGGTGCACCGGGATGTCAAGCCGGCCAACATGCTCGTGGATGCGCGGCCGGACCGGCCTGACCATGTGTACCTATCAGATTTCGGGCTGACCAAGGGTTCGTGGTCGTCGACCAGCCTGACGTCAACAGGTCGCTTCATGGGAACGCTGGATTACTCCGCACCCGAGCAGATCCGGGGCCAGAAAGTCGACGCGCGCACCGACGAGTACGCGCTGGCGTGCGTGGCGTTCGCTTTGCTGTCCGGCAGGCCGCCATTTCACCGGGACGAGGCCATGGCGGTGATGTACGCGCAATTGTCGGAGCCGCCGCCGATGTTGGGATCACTTCGGCCGGGCCTTCCGCCCGAAGTAGATGAAGTCATGCGGCGAGCCCTGGCCAAAGCCCCTGAAGACCGGTATCCCAGTTGCGGGGAGTTCGCTGACGCGCTACGTGTCGCGCTCGGGCTCCGGCGATACAGCTCTGATGCGACTAGTCCGCCACACCAGCCGGCTCTGACCGATTACGCGACATCGCTGGCTGATCACGCGAGCTTGACCGCCAACCCCCCGGCTGCCAGGCGCTCAGACGAGGCAATCGAGCTATATCAGCGGACTTTGGTCCACCAGCGGCACACGCTGGGTTCTGATCACCCGGACACGCTGGCGACCCGGTTCAGCCTCGCCCGGGAGATGGCGGCGTGCGGGGATCACGCCGGGGCAGAGGAAGAGTTCCGCGCCGTGTTCGCGGCCCGGGAGCGCAAGCTGGGCCCAGATCACCCCGAGACGCTGATCGCCCGGTTCAGCATCGCTCAGCAGCTGGCGGCGCGCGGGAATCACGCCGGGGCAGAGGAAGAGTTCCGCGCCGTGTTCGCGGCCCGGCAGCGCAAGCTGGGCCCAGATCACCCCGAGACGCTGATCGCCCGGTTCAGCATCGCTCAGCAGCTGGCGGCGCGCGGAAATCACGCCGGGGCAGAGGAAGAGTTCCGGGGGTTGCTAACCGGGCTGCGGCGCGGGCTTGGTCCGGACCACCCGGACACGCTTGCGACCTGGTTCAGCATCGCCCAGCAGCTGGCGGCGCGCGGGGATCACGCCGGGGCGGAAAAGGAGTTCCGGTACATGCTGCCCCACCTGCAGCGCAAGCTGGGCCCAGATCACCCGATGACCCTGATTGCCTGGTCCAGCATCGCCCAGCAGCTGGCGGCGCGCGGGGATCACGCCGGGGCGGAAAAGGAGTTCCGGGACATGCTGCCCCAGCTGCAGCGCAAGCTGGGCCCAGATCACCCCAACACGCGGGCGGCCACTGAATGGATCGATTACATCCAGGCGAAAAAGGACGATCGGTCCTCCGCGCCGCGACCCCGCAGTTGAGGTAAACGTTCCGGCCCGCGGGCTAGCGTCCTGGCGTTCGTCAGCAACGGAGGATCACCGAGGTCGAGGCGGCCCGGAGATCGGGGCCGAGGACCTGCAGGGTGACCGTGCGCGACGCGCTGCCGTGGCCGCTGCCCTGCACGGCGACGGTCACGTACACCGCGTTCTGCCCGGCGGCGACCGACTCGCTCAGCGGCTGCGGCGCCTGCCGGTCCGGCTGGAACAGCCACTGGTAGGAAACCGTCCCGGCGGTGCCGTTGGTGCTGATCTGGCCGGTCACGTCGACGCCGCAACCGCTCGGCGTCTGGTGAATGATCGTCACCCCGGTCACGTGGAACGGCGCGTGGTGGAAGCGCAGGTATAGCACCACGGCGCTGGCCGCCAACAGGATCACGGTGAGCGTCGCGCCGGCTCGCCCGCGCCATCGGCGCGGCCGCGGCGGCTCGTTCGCGTGGCCGGTGCGCCAGATGCGCTCGGCCGTATGCGTGGCACCAGTTGGCGGGGGGGCGTGAACCCCGGGACCGTACCTCGTGAGCTCCGCTGCCGGATCGGCCCGCCCGGCACGGGCCGGCTGGTCGGCCGGCCTGGCGTGGGCCGGGGTGTAGGACGGCCAGGCCGCCGCGGGCTCGCCGCGCCCGGTGCGCATCGGCTGATACGTGGACCCGGCATGCGTCGGCGGGCAGAGATGCTCGATTTTCGCCGGCAGGAAGGAGCGCGCGTCTTCGGCCGGCGGGTAGGGGTGGTCGATTTCCGTCGGCAGGAAGGGGCGCGCGCCTTCGGCTGGCGGTTGCTCGTCCCCGACGTGGTTCATGCGGATCCCCGCTGTCCTGGCGGCCACTGGCTCTATATGGCCTCGTCTACGAAACGTATTTCTCTAATCAAGCAGAGCAGTCGATATGTCTCTGCCGGGATGCAGACGCCGCCGAGCCGGAGCAGCCTGACGCCGAAGCCCGTCCGCGTCTCGACGGCGCGAAACCACCGCTAATGCTAATACATCGGGCTATGACCGGTGGGGCAGACGGGGTGATGCCATTGCGTCAGGATCTCCGGGGAACCGTGGCGCGCTCATCTTTGTCACGTAGCGGCGGGAATCTTCCATTTCGCGATGACGGCAGTCCCCCTGCTGTGAGAGCTCTTCGCACAACTAAATCAACATGTGCCGCCTGGATTGTCCCAGTTCGGGGCAAATGTGTATACATATGCGGTTACTGCATGCCCGTACCGCATTCGGCCGCTGTGTCAATTTCCTGAGATGCGATAGTCCCACTGGGCAAGCCGCAACACCCACCCTTGCCTAAATGCGAAACGAACTCAGGTCAACCGTCAGGATGCTCCGAACGTCATACACGTATCCGTATTGCGCCATACGATCTAGTACATGCCGTAAGACCAGTAAGGTACCGGCCGCACATCTTCCATGACTGTCCCGGGGTGGGGGGATCAATGTGAGTGTGTCCCAAGGCAAGCATACGTTGTTGCACCAGAGCGATATGAGGTCGCGGGTGACACCAACGATAACCCGGACGAGCCACAGGCCCATGCCCTGGCGGTCGTTGCGTTCCGCCGGATTTTCGGCACTTACGACCGCGGCAAGCAGCGTGACCATCGCTTTCGTATTACTGGCCGGATTCGTTGCTGGATCACCATCTCCCGCGGCTCAAACATCAACAACGACCGTCGCCCGGTGAACAGCGCGGCATTACGCGGTGCACGGGACAGCGCACCCGCCCAGCGACAGGCCATTGTGGCGCTCGTAACGCCCTCGGCCTGCCAAGACAGGCACAAGGCCATCTTCACGAACCCTAGCTCGGCAGCGAGGTCGGCTGCCGAGCGGCAGCACCGGCACAGCGGGCCCGCCAGTCGCGGCCCGGCGCCCGCGCGAAAGGAGACTTCCCGATGCTCGATGACACGATGGTCACCGGCCAGGTGACCCGCGCCGGAAACGGCAGCGAGCAGGCATGCGTGGCCGGGTGGAGCGTTCCGGGGTACACCGGGCTGAAGGCGCTCGGCTCAGGTGGTTTCGGTGATGTGGTGCTGGCCCGGCACGAGGAGTCGGGGACCCTGGTGGCGATCAAGTACCTGCGCCGGAACCTGCTGTCTGATACGCGGTTCGCGGAGATGTTCCGCGGCGAGGCAAAGGTGCTGGCCTCGATGGATGATCCGCACGTGGTCCGGCTGTATGAGTACATCGAGTCGCCGTCGGGGGCGGCGATCGTGATGGAGCTGGTGGACGGGGTCTCACTGCGGCAGATCCTGGCGCGCCAGGGCGGGACCACCTCGGAGGCGGCGCTGGTGGTACTGCAGGGCTCGCTGCTGGGCCTGGCCGCGGCGCATGCGCGGGGGGTGGTGCACCGGGATTACAAGCCGGACAACGTGCTGGTGGACGAGGACGGGGCGAGTAAGCTGACCGATTTCGGGATCGCGGTCAGGGCCGGGGACCGGACGGCCGCGGGGGGCACGCTGGCGTACGCGCCGCCGGAGCAGTTCGCCGGCGGGCCGGCCAGCCCGGCCGGGGATGTGTACGCGGCAACTGCCACGTTTTTTGAGTGCCTGACCGGGCGGCCGCCGTTCCGCGGGGATTCCGCCGCGGCGCTGTTGTACCAGCATATGTCCCAGCCGGTGCCGGTGGACGCGGTGCCCGAACCGGTGCGGCCGCTGGTGGCCGCGGGGATGGCCAAGAAGCCCGAAGACCGGCCGCCCGACGCGACCACGTTCGTCGCCGCGCTAAACCAGGTCGCAGCGGAGGCCTACGGCCCGGACTGGCACGAACGCGGCCGGTCGCACCTGGGCGAGGCGGCGCTGCTGCTGGCGGCCCTGTGGCCGTCCGGCGGACCGGCCGCGGTCCAGGGCACCACCGTGGAGAAGATCCGCCTGCGCCGGCGCCCCCGGCCCCGGCATTCCGGCGCGGTCAAAGCGGCCATCGGGGCCGCCATCGTGGTCGCGATCGCAGGCACGGTCCTGGGCGTCCGCTTGACGACCGGGTCCAGAACGTCCCTCTCAGGTCCTGTCACGCTTCCGGCGGTCACCGGCGCGTCCCCGGCCAGCGGCAGCACGGCGGGCGGGACCACGGTGACCATCACCGGGACCGGGCTGGCCGGCGCCACCGTCGTCAGCTTCGGCGGCGTAGCCGGCACGATCACCGCCGATTCGGGCACGCAGATCACCGTGACCAGCCCGCCCAGAACCGGCACCGCGGACCGCACCGTGACCAGCGCGGCCATCACGGCCGATTCAGGCACGCAGATCACCGGGACCGGCGCCGGCACTGTGGACCTCACCGTGACCACCCCGGTCGGCACCTCAAAAAGCACCGCCGCCGACCACTTCACCTACACAGCCGCACGCCCCGCGGTCACCGGCGCATCCCCGGACGGCGGCAGCGCCGCGGGCGGGACCACGGTGACCATCACCGGGACCGGCCTGGCCGGCGCCACCGGCGTTCGCTTCGGCGGCGGCGCCGCGACCATCACCGCCGATTCGAGCACGCAGATCACCGTGACCACCCCGCCCGGCACGGGCACCGTGACCATCACCGTGACCACCCCGGCCGGCACCTCAAAGATCACCGCCGCCGGCCACTACACCTACACCACACGGCCGAAACCGACCCAGTTGATCTCCTTCACCGCCCCGGCGTCGGGGACGGCGGGCGGCTCGGCGGCCTTGTCGGCCACCGGCGGCGGCTCGGGCAATCCGGGGACATGCACCGTGTCCGGGTCTACGGTGACCTACACCGCCGCGGGCAGCTGCGTCGTCGACGCCAACCAGGCCGGCAACCGCAAGTACGCCGCCGCACCCCAGGTCCAGCGCACGATCACGGTCAACGGGATATCCCAGTCGATCTCCTTCACCGCCCCGGCGTCGGGGACGGCGGGCGGCTCGGCGGCCTTGTCGGCCACCGGCGGCGGCTCGGGCAATCCGGTCGTGTTCTCCGTTGGCGCCTCCAGCGGCCCGCAGGTGTGCACCGTGTCCGGGTCTACGGTGACCTACACCGCCGCGGGCAGCTGCGTCGTCGACGCCAACCAGGCCGGCAACCGCAAGTACGCCGCCGCACCCCAGGTCCAGCGCACGATCACGGTCCGCAAGATACCGCAGTCGATCTCCTTCACTGCCCCGCAGGCGGGGGGAGTGAAGTTCTGGGCGGACTTGTCGGCGACCGGCGGCGGCTCGGGCAACCCGGTCGTGTTCTCCGTCGACCGCGCCAGCGGCCTAGGGGTGTGCCGCGTGTCCAACACTACGGTGACCTTCACCGCAGTGGGCAGCTGCGTCATCGACGCCAACCAGGCCGGCAACCGCAAGTACGCGGCCGCACCCCAGGTCCAGCAGACGATCAGGGTCATCAAGGTTGCCCACCCGTTCGCCGGTTCGGGTTTGTCGTCATAGGAGCGGGTTGATCCTGGCGTGCCCGGGATGCTCCGCGCGCTGCGCGAGACGGTCGGCGACATTACCCGGCTCGACCCGATCGCTGGTGACCGTGTGATCTGGCTCGGGACCCGCTGGACGGTGCGTGACCAGCACCCGCATCGGCGCAAAGGCGAGTGCCGCGGCCAGGCATGCGAACGGCAGCGGGGGGAGGAGGTATCTGTAGTCGAAGTCCGCGGTGGCGATTGGGAACACGAGCAGGACAACCGCGGTGATCCACGGCAGCATGCTGCCCGTGCGGCGGCACCAGGCCAGGCGTGCTGGCTTGCGGCGAACGCGCACGACGCCGCCGAGTCCGGTGAGCAGGATCAGCCCGAACAGCGGTCCGTAGGTGAAGAACAACCGCTCATACCAGCTGATCAGGATCGCGAACGGCTCGACAACCTGGCTCGGAGTCGTGTGACCGTACTGCACTGCGTCCTGGAACGGGGTACCGCCGGGAACCCAGGACCGGTCGGCCGGGATGACCTGTGGCTCTAGGTGGAAGTAGTAGAAATATACGGTCTCGGCGTTCGGATAAGGCCGCCGGGGCCATAGCACGGACTGCGCCAGGCCGCTCAGCACCGAGTGCAGGTAGCCGAGCGGTTGCGCCTTGATGGCGCGGAAGGCGAAGTCGCGGAGTAGGGCGTCGTTGGCGGCGCTGAAGGGACCCCCCGCGAGGGCGCGAACCTGCGGGGCGCGCCAGATGTAGTCACCCGGTGGCGTCCGGCCCGACGGCGACCCGGGCGGGCACAGCTTGAGCTCATCGGCTGGCGGCCTGATCACCGGGCACTCTGCGAATGAGGACACCCGGCCCCACAGGTAGAACCCGTCAGAGCGGGTCAGCATGTATTCGCCGGTCCAGGCGTGAAACCATCCCATGTACGCGAGGATTGGCATGGCGCAGCCAAGGACCATGGTGCCCGCGGCCACCCAGCCGCGCCCGTTGTGCCGGCCATTCCGCTCTGGCGCACCTTTCGGGCTTCGCAGCAGGAGGAACGCAGCGAATACGACCAGCAGGGGTAGCCCCTCGGTGCGCACGTCGACGGCGCACCCGGCGATCACCCCCGCCAGCAGTGCGGTCGGCCATGACACCCGGCCGCGCCGTAGGATCAGCAGCATGGCGAGCATGACCAGGAAGGTGAACAGGGCTTCGGCCATGACCATATGCTCGTCTTCGATCTCAAACCCGTCGAGCAGCACGGGGAGTGTCGCCATGCAGGCCCACCTCCGCGGCACTGCGCTGCGGCGTGCCACCGCGTAAATCATGACCGCGATGCCCAGCCCCATCAGGTGCTGCAGGCCGGTCACCAGTGCAAGGCTGTGAAACGGCTCAAGCGCTCGCAGGAACAACGAGTAGCCGACCGCCCTGGCCGGGTCAGGCTCCGGCCGGAGGGCGACACCGAGGTAGATGAAGGAATCAGAAAACCAAAGCGCACCTGGATAGCCGAGGACCGCGAGCATTCGCAGGGCCGCCCCCACCGTTAGCGCGGCGGCGAACGACGGATGGTGCGTGATCTGTGCTCGCACCCGCGAGCACAGATCACGCACCATGCCCGGGCAACCGGTGCGGTGACACGGGCCGGACAGTGCCCGACCGGAATGCCCGCATGCCACCTGTTGAAGGCCCAATGCACCCTGGGTGTTATCGGATGCGCGGCCAGGCGACCGTAGCGACGCCCCGAGAAATGCTGATCTCGTGCGGCTTGCTGGTATCCGCCTCAAGGTGTTATCACTGAAGGCTAGCCTTGGCGGCTTCGGCAACCTGGGTGCGTGACCGCGGTCGAGGCCAGCTCATTCTAGGTGAAGGCCAAAGCTCAAGGAAAACATTGAATCCATTGTCGCGTCCCTCCCCATTCGCTTCCGTTAGCGTAACGCCGCAGATGCCCCGGTGGCCTCCTAGTGTCTTTGCGCTGCTAGCGTCTCTTACAAGAGACGCGGCCGGACGGACGAGGGTTCACAGAACTGATCTGTTCGTGACAAAAAGAGCGTCAGAATATTGACAATCCGCCCATTCGGGCAGATTCGAGACGCCCAAACCTCGCAGCAGGAGTCCAGCGCAGCGGTGTCAACGGTCCGCTTGGGATCGGCGCAGGGCACGGCCACTGGCGAATGCAAAGCGGAGTTCAGCGCTAGCCGTATCCGAAGGCCAGCAAGCATATGAGGCGGTCTGTAAAATAGTCGCCTATACCTCGCCAGCAACTGCTGGTCCGCCGGGCTAGTCAGATCATTTCAGGGCTGGGTACGGGCTGCGCACCGAATGGCTGATATGGACGACGTACGTGACGCTTGCAACTGACAGTCCTTGAGCGCCGATTCGGCGATATGCGCTCCGATACGAATGACAATGCTGAATTGGCCATCGCCGCGACCCTTAATGGCATACAGTCCGACGCATAATTATACGACCTCGGAACGCCCGCTATTCGGCACGAGCGGTCGTCCTAAATGTCGTAGACGATCGATATTCCCGCCCGCCACTTGCCCAGGGCGGCCCCGGCTGTCTTCTGGATACCGGCGGTCATCTGGCGCAGTGAGGTTCTCATCGCCTCGGTTACCGCAGGTCTGCCCCGACCCCGGGGATCAGCGTCCCGGGTGCGCCATGGTGTCCAGAACCGCCGTGACGGCCAAAATCACCACCGGATCCTGCCCGGAAGCGACCTGTACGCCGTAGGTGTCGGCTACCCGGAACCACTTCATGGACACCTCCGCCACCTTGGTGCGGCCATCCTCGATGGTGTACTCGTGCTCCACGATGTTGCCCTTGACCTCCAGGTCCGGGCCATCGGCGAGCTTCACGACCCACCGGTCACGCAGCGGCGTGATCAGCGCCTTCTTGACCACGGCGACCCGGTTCCCGTCCCGGTCCTCGATCTCCATCGTGTCGCGGACGTGGAGCATGCGCTCCTGGATCTTCACCAGCTCCGCGCCGCGGGCGTCCTGGAAGATCAGCGTCTTCCGCAGTCGCAGGGCCTTACCGTCGACCCGGTAGACCCGCTCGCCGCGGTCGTTCTCGATCCAGTAGTCATCGCCGATCGAGACCAGCCTCTGCCGCATCCGGTAGTGATCGGCCTCTCGCTCACGGCGACGCTCCTCCCGCTTTTCCCGGAACACTGCCCCTCCCCTCCTCACGCTCCGCCCACCCCCAGCCGCCGGCAGGCTGACATCACCGACTCAGCGTAAATGCTCGATGCCCACAACGGACACCGGCGGGCCGAAAGACCTGACCAGCTGAGCCGACCCACTACGCGCCCGGCACGCCCAGCCCGGTCCGCCCGAACACCGGTCGCGCTAGCGTGCACCGGCGCAGTAACCCTGAATGCGGCAGTTGAGGATGGTTCGCGGCAGCGCCAGGATCTCTTGAAATGGGCAATGTGAGCGAACTGGCACCGAGCCGGCAACGTTACTGCAGCGCCCCGCCAGGAAATTCCTCGCGGCAGAAACGTCGCGGCTTTATACTCGATGAATGCTGCAATGGTCAGAGGTAATCGACCCGATCGCCGGTCAGGATGGATTCTCTGGCGTGGTGTCAGTAAACCGCGGCGGTGAGATCGAGTTCGTCAAGGCATATGGGCTCGCGCACCGCGCACACCAGATACCGAACACCGCCGACACCCGGTTCGCGATCGCCAGCGGATCGAAAGGGCTGACCGCACTCACCGTGGTCAGCTTGGTC
>Ga0210401_10008140_pt1 | contig 10426 bp, 7 predicted proteins | sample IncBWH32MmetaG_FD_150866 | JGI IMG/M metagenome (GOLD analysis project Ga0210401, IMG submission 150866) | Forest soil microbial communities from Barre Woods Harvard Forest LTER site, Petersham, Massachusetts, United States - Inc-BW-H-32-M | ecosystem: Environmental > Terrestrial > Soil >... | reverse complement strand
AGGCCGGGTTCCACAGCTCGTTGATGCCGGTCACCGGGCCCTGGACGAACTTGGGGTTCCACGCGATGCCGGTGGTGCCGGACGCCCACGGGATGCTGTGGGTGTTGCCTGGGTCGAACGAGCGGTGCTGGAACCGGGCCGCCGCGTATTTGTGGAAGTTGGGCAGCATGCTCTGGTCCAGCGGGAGCAGCTCGCCCATGCTGACCAGTTCGGAGAACCAGAACCCGTTGGTCACCACCATCATGTCGTAGCCGATGGACTGGCCGGACCGCAGAATCGGGCTGATCTTGTTGACCCAGTCGCTGACTTCCTGGATGACCTCGGAGTAGTCCACCGTGATCCCGGTGGACGCGGTGAACTCCTGCAGCGTCTTGCGCCCGGTGTCGATGTACAGCGGCCAGTTGGCGAAGTTCACCTGGCCGTGCCGGCGCTGCCGGGCCCAGTACGCGGTGACCGGGCTGCGCGGCCGCACCGCGGTAGGCAGCGGCGCTCCGGCGGAGCAGCCGGCCATCGCCAGCCCGGCGGCGGCCAGGCCGCCCAGAGTCAGCACGTCACGACGTCGCAGCTGCTGCATAGGCCCTCCCCCGCCGCCCGCCGATCGGGGCGGTTTGGCCTGTTAGGTCGGTTCGACCCCGCTAGGTTTGCCTCCTAGCTACCACGATGCTGGCCAGCGCGCACAGGATTCCGACTGCGAAGATGGCGCTGCCGAACACGAAGACCTGTGGCGGGATGCCGATCCGGGTGGCGCCGTACACCCACACCGGGAACGGCACCGCGCCCCCGCTGACGAAGTTGGACGTGACGAAGTCGTCGATGGACAGCGCGAAGGCCATCAGCGCGCCGGCCAGGATGCCCGGCCTGATGAGCGGCAAGGTGATCTTGCGGAAGGTGACCCAGGCGTTCGCGCCCAGGTCCTGCGCGGCTTCCTCCAGGGACCGGTCGAAGCCGGACAGCCGGGCCCGCACCGTGACCGCGACATAGGCGATGCTGAACATCACGTGGGTCAGCACGAGCGTGGTGAACCCGCGGGCCACGTTGATGGTGACGAACAGGCCCAGCAGCGACGCGCCCAGCACGACCTCGGGGGCCGCGATGTTCAGGAACATGGTCTGCTCGATCAGGGCCTTGCCGCGGAACCTCGGCGGCCGGTAGCGGACCAGGGCCAGGGCGAGCAGCGTGCCGATGATCGTGGCCAGCAGCGTGGTCAGCAACGCCAGCCGGATGGACAGCCAGAACGCGGTGGTGAGCCCAGGGACAGCACTCCACTCCCGGTACCACTGCGTGGTGAAGCCGTTCCAGGCAAAGCTCACCTGTGGCAGGCCGGTGGTGACCTTGTTGAAGCTGTAGAGAATCATCACCGCGATCGGGAAGACCAGGTACGCGATGACGAGCCACGAGTACGCGGGCAGGATGAATCTGGTCCAGCGCCGCCGTGACCGCCGGGAGGGTGCCTGCCCGCTGGCTTCCCGCTCCGGCGTGGTAGCGGTAGCGACCGCGCTCACAGATAATCCTCGATGGTCCGCGCGCCTAGCAGTCGCGCGTACAGGAAGATGCCCACCAGCGCGATGGCGAGCAGGACCGTCGACAGCGCCGAACCTGCGGCGTAGTCCAGGTTGGTCAGAAACGCGTTCTGGATGACCGTCCCGATCATCGTGTTGCTGGTGCCGCCGAGGATCTGCTGGTTGACGTAATCCCCGAGGGCTGGGATGAAGGTCAGCAGGAACGCGGCGAACAGGCCCGGAATGGTGAGCGGCAGGATCACCTTGAGGAAGGCCTGCCGTCTGGTCGCGTAGAGGTCATACGCCGCCTCCAGCACCCGCCGGTCGATCCGCTCGATGGCCACATAGAGCGGCAGCGCGGTGAACGGCAGGTAGTTGTAGGCCAGCCCGGCGATCACGGCGAACCCGGTGGCCAGCACGTGGAAGTTCTGCGGCAGCAGGTGCGCATTCTTCAGGTTGCCGAGGATGAACCCCTGATCGGACAGGATGAACTCCCACACCACAGTGCGGATCACGAACGACACGAAGAATGGGATCAGCAGCATGAGCAAGAAGAAGTTCTTCTTAGCCCCGCCGTAGAACGCGATCCAGTATGCGATCGGGAACGACACCACCAGGTCGATCACCGTGGCGGCGCCGGCGTAATAGAAGCTGTTCAGAAACTGGGCGTGGTAGAGGCTGAGCTGCTGACCGAACTCGCCCCAGTGCCAGGTCATCACACAGGCGCCGGTGGCCGAGTTGCAGCTCTGCAGGGACAGCGACAGCATCACGACCAGCGGAATCAGAAACAGGATCAGCAGCCACAGCCCGGCCGGCAGGCTCAGCAGGTACGGCGCAAGCGCCTTGCCGAGCCGCGGCCGGCTGCGGCGGGCCGGCGCTACGCGCCCTGGGTGATCGGCAAGAATATGCTGTTCCACGCTTTCAGTGCCTCCGGGTCGCTGAGCGGTGTGTAGCTCCGAGAGAGCTTGACGTACTCCGCGGTCGGGAAGACCGTGGGCGCGTTTGCCGTGGTGGAGGGGGGCAGCCCAATTTCCGGATGCAGCTCGGTGAGCGCCTGCTGCGCCCAGCCAGTCGGGTGCAGCAGCTCCTGCTTGGCCGCCGGCACCGGGCAGACGTAGTCGTTGTAGTACTCGACCACGGCCTGCACCTGCGGATCGTAGAAGAAATCCATCAGCGTCATGGCGTCCTTAGGGTTGGACGCATACAGCGGGATGCACATGTTGTCCGTCCAGAACATGGCACCTTCCTGCGGCATGATCAGGCTGAGGTCCTTGTACTTGCTGTTCAGGTCGGCCTGGAAGATGTCGCCTGACCAGGCCTGGCTGACCACCGTGTCACCGTTCTTCAGATGGTCGATGTAGCTCTGGTCGTAGTAGGCGCGGACGATGCCGTCGCTCTTCTGCTGCTGCAGCTTCTTGGCCGCCTTCGCCCACTCGGACTCGGTGGCGGTGCCGGGCTCGACACCGATCGCGAGCAGCCCGACGCTGCCCAGCTCCTGGACGTCGGACATCATGCCGACCTTGCCGGCATATTTCTTGTCGAACAGGATGTCGACGCTGTTGCCGGGATTCTTGATCACCGACTTGTTGTAGCCGATCGCGGTCCACCCCGACTGCCAGGCCATCGTGTACTTGTTGCCCCGGTCCCAGGAGGGATTCTTCACCAGCGGGCCGGCGTACTTGTTGAAGTTGGTCATCATGCTGTGGTCGAGCGGAGTCAGCCAGCCGAACTTGATCAGGTAGCCGAGCGCGTTCGGCGTGCTGTCCGTCAACACGATGATGTCGAAGCCGGTATTCTGCCCGGCCGACAGCGACGGCCGGATCTTCGCGTAGAACGCGACATTGTCACTGATCGGCTCGGTGTAGTTGACCTTGATCCCGGTCTGTTCGGTGAAGTGCTCCAGGGAGAGGTGCTTGCCGCCATTGGTCACGTCGATGTAGTACGGCCAGTTGGCGAAGTTGACCGTGTGGTGCAGCTTCTGCTTGGCCCACCAGGCCGCCGTGCCCACGCCGCCGGCCGGGCTGGCCCCACTGCTGGTGGTGCTGGTGCCCTTGACCCCGCAGGCGGCCAGGAACGCGCCGATGCCCAGGGCACCCGCGCCCGCCCCGGCCGAGCGCAGCATCTCGCGGCGGGACAGCCGGCGCTGGGTCAGCCCGCGCCAGATCGACGGGTCCATGCCGTGCTCGTTATCCATATCCATGTCGTCCTCCACTGCGCCGGGCCACCGGGGGCCGACCCGCGCCGGCCCGCCCTGGGTCCGGGCTAGCCGATCGGGGATGAGTGCTGGGGATCCCAGGTCAGCCAGACGTCGTCGCCCCGGCTGACCGTGTTGCTTGCTGATGACGAGTTCTGCTCGAAGACCACGACGTCCGCCCCGGTCGTGGTGTGTACCGAGAAGCTCGTCGAGGTGCCCAGGTAGACCACTTCGGTGACGCTGCCGCGCAGCGCGCAGCTGCCTGGTGCGCCTGGCCCGGCCGCCAGGTCGATCTTCTCCGGGCGGACGGTGAGCTCGACCGGCTGGCCGGCCGACAGGCCGGCCTCGGCCGCCGGGACCAGGATCCGCTCCTCCGGGCTGACCTCGATGATCCCGATGCCGTCGACGACCCCGGACAGCGTCCCGGTAATCAGGTTCGAGGTGCCGATGAACCCGGCCACGAACCGCGTCTTCGGGTGCTCGTAGATGTCCCGGGGCGGCCCGAGCTGCTCGATGACCCCGTCGTTCATCACCGCGATGCGGTCCGACATGGTGAGGGCCTCGTTCTGGTCATGAGTGACGTAGACGAACGTGATGCCGACCTCGCGCTGGATGCGCTTGAGCTCGACCTGCATGGCCTGCCGCAGCTTCAGGTCCAGCGCGCCGAGCGGCTCGTCGAGCAGCAGCGCCTTGGGGTGGTTGACCAGCGCCCGGGCCAGCGCGACCCGCTGCTGCTGACCGCCGGACAGCTCGCGCGGCCGGCGCTGCTCCCGGCCGGCCAGGTCGACGATCTCCAGCATCTCGCCCACCTGTTGGGTGATCCGGTCCTTGGGCACGCTGCGGCGGCGCAGCCCAAAGGCCACGTTCTCGAACACGTTCATGTGCGGGAACAGCGCGTACGACTGGAACACCATGTTCACGTCGCGCTTGTTTGGCGGGGCGACGGTGACGTCCCGGCCATCCAGCCGGACGGTGCCCTGGGTGGGCTCCTCGAAGCCGGCGATCATCCGCATCGTGGTGGTCTTGCCGCAGCCGGACGGGCCCAGCATGGAGAAGAACTCGCCCTTGCGGATGGCCAGGTCGATGCCGCGGACCGCGGCCACCACCTCGCCCCGGGAGTGGAACTCCTTGACCACTCCATCCAGCCCGATGGCCGGAACACGTGGGTCAGCGGCGGGCTCGGTCGCCATGACAGGCGGCAGGCCGGCCGCGGATGCGTCGGTGTCCGTCATGTCACGCACAAGCCCCTCATCGCCAGCTAGGTCAAGTATCAGCAACCACTTCTAGTAGTGCCGGTGCGGCAAGTGGTTCCCGATCCTGGCAGACGAAACTGCTGAAATCAACCGAATCCGTCGCCGGATAGTGCAAACGCGACGGATTCGGTTACAAGCGCGTAACACAAGCGCGCTAGCCGCCCAGGTAGCTCATCACATGTTTGATCCGGGTGTAATCCTCGAATCCGTACATGGACAGGTCCTTGCCGTAGCCGGAATGCTTGAAGCCGCCGTGCGGCATCTCCGAGGCGAATGGGATGTGTGTGTTGATCCAGACCGCGCCGAAGTCGAGCAGGCGGGCCAGCCGCATGGCCCGGCCGTGATCCCGGGTCCAGACGCTGGCCGCCAGCCCGTACTTGACCCCGTTGGCGTACCTGACCGCCTCGTCCTCGGAGCTGAACCGCTGCACGGTGATGACCGGGCCGAAGATCTCGTCCTGGATCATCTCGTCGTCCTGGCGCAGCCCGCTGACCACGGTCGGCGCGAAGCAGTAGCCGCGCTCCCCGACCTGGCGCCCACCGGTCACCACCTCGGCGTGATCCGGCGTGCGGCTCAGGAAGCCGGACACCCGGGCCAGCTGGTTCGGGTTGTTCAGCGGGCCATAGTCGGCGTCCGGCACGTCCAGGCCGCCCACCGTGGTGTTGCGGGCCTGCTCGGCCAGGGCGTCGGTCAGGTCGGCCGCGATGCCCGGCCCGGCCAGCACCCGGGTGGCGGCGGTGCAGTCCTGGCCCGCGTTGAAGTAAGCGGCCCCGGCGATGCCCTCGGCCGTCTGCGCGATGTCGGCGTCGTCGAACACCACGACCGGCGCCTTGCCGCCCAGTTCCAGGTGCACCCGCTTCAGCCCAGCCGCGGCCGCCTGGGCCACCTGGATACCGGCCCGGACCGACCCGGTGATCGAGACCATCTGCGGGATGTCGTGGCTGACCAGCTCGCGGCCGGTGGCCGCGTCGCCGCAGATCACGTTCAGCACGCCGGGCGGCAGGAACTCGGCCGCGATCCCGGCCAGCAGCAGGGTGGACACCGGGGTGGTGTCCGACGGCTTGAGCACCACGGTGTTGCCCGCGGCGATGGCCGGCGCGATCTTCCAGATGGCCATCATCAGCGGGTAGTTCCACGGCGTCACCTGGGCGCACACGCCGACCGGCTCGCGCCGGATCATCGACGTGTGGTCGGCCAGGTACTCCCCGGCCGAGCTGCCCTGCAGGATCCGCGCGGCACCGGCGAAGAAGCGCAGCTGATCGACGCACGGCGGGAGTTCCTCGGCCAGGGTGAGCGCTACCGGCTTGCCGGTGTTCCGGCACTCGGCCTCGGTCAGCTCGGCGGCCCGCGCCTGGACCGCGTCCGCGATCTTGAGCAGGGCCAGGCTGCGCTGCGCCGGGGTGGCGTCCCGCCAGTCCTCCCGGGCCGCCTCGGCACTGCGCAGCGCCACGTCCACGTCCTCGGGGCCGGACACCGGGGCCAGCGCGTAGGCCTGCCCGGTGCTCGGGTCGACGACCTCGCTGGTCCGGTCCGCGCTGGCCGCGACGAACTCGCCATTCACGAAATTCTTCAGCTCGCGCAAGCCGGTGCCGGGCTGGGTGGTTGCCGTCAAGTCCGCCTCCTGGGCCGGGTTCCGGTCGCGGCCCGCTGCCTGGGACTTCGTGGTCAGCGGCCGATGCCTCCGACACTCGCAGAGAAATGAAACATGAACAAGTGAATCCGTTGCATATACCATGCATAGCAACGAAATCAGTTGACAAGTGGCAACTGCATGACACCATGGGCTTGCAGAGGAGGACCGAATGGCTCACACCCCCGGGGCGCCGGTGATCTCGGGCGGGCTGACCGGGGAGCAGTCTGCCCCTGCCCGCAACGGCCGGGTGCCCGCACGAGGTGCCCAGGGTGCCGCCCTTGACCACTTGTCCAAGCAGATCATCGAGCAGCTCCAGGAAGATGGCCGCCGGTCGTACGCGGCCATCGGCAAGGCGGTAGGCCTGTCCGAGGCCGCGGTCCGGCAGCGGGTGCAGCGCCTGGTCGACGCCGGGGTGATGCAGATCGTCGCGGTGACCGACCCGCTGATGCTGGGCTTCAGTCGGCAGACCATGATCGGCATCAAGTGCGGCGGCGACCTGGAGCACGTCGCCGACCAGCTGGCCGAGATCGACGAGATCGACTACGTGGTCATCACCTCCGGCTCGTTCGACCTGCTCGTGGAGGTGGTCTGCGAAGACGACAGGCACCTGCTGGAGATTCTCAGCCGGGTCCGTGGCGTACCCAGCGTGACCAGCACAGAGACGTTCGTATACCTAAAACTCCGCAAGCAGACCTACGGCTGGGGGACCAGATGACCACGCCAAGCGACCCGTACCGCAGCCAGGCCGGCGCCCCGCGCCGGGGGCCCGACCCGATGGGCCCGGCCGCAGCCACGGACAGCGCCGTCGCACCAGCCGACGTAGCGCTGCAGGAATCCGCACGGCGCCATCTCTGGCTGCACTTCACCCGGATGTCCGCGTATAACGGCAGCGACATGCCGGTGATCGTGCGCGGCGAAGGCCAGTACGTGTACGACCAGAAGGGCAAGCGCTACCTGGACGGCCTGTCTGGCCTGTTCGTCAGCCAGATCGGGCACGGCCGGCGGGAGGTCGCCGAGGCCGGCGCCCGGCAGGCGTCCGAGCTGGCCTACTTCCCGCTGTGGTCCTACGCCCACCCGCGCGCCGTGGAGCTGGCCGAGCGGCTGGCCACGCTGGCCCCCGGCGACCTGAACCGGGTGTTCTTCACCACCAGCGGCTCGGAAGCGGTGGAGTCGGCCTGGAAGCTGGCCAAGCAGTACTTCAAGACGATCGGTGAGCCGGCCCGGTACAAGGTGCTCAGCCGGGAGATCGCCTATCACGGCACCTCGATGGGGGCGCTGGCCATCACCGGCCTGCCGTCGATCAAGGAGCCGTTCGAGCCGCTGCCCCCGGGCGGGGTCCGGATCCCGAACACCAACTTCTACCGTGCGCCGGGCTTCGTCGCCGACGACCTGACCGCGTTCGGCCTGTGGGCCGCGGACGAGATCGAGCGGGCCATCCTCCGCGAGGGCCCGGAGTCGGTGGCCGCGGTCTACCTGGAGCCGGTGCAGAACTCCGGCGGCTGCTTCCCCCCGCCGCCCGGCTACTTCGCCCGGGTCCGGGAGATCTGCGACCGGTACGGCGTGCTGCTGGTATCCGACGAAGTCATCTGCGCGTTCGGCCGGCTCGGCTACTACTTCGGCTCGCAGCGCTACGGCTACCAGCCGGACATCATCACGTTCGCCAAGGGCGTGACGTCCGGGTACGCGCCGCTCGGCGGCATGCTGGTCCGGGACCAGCTGATGGAGCCGTTCAGCGCGGGCACGGCCACGTTCCTGCACGGCGTGACGTTCGCCGGCCACCCGGTGTCCTGCGCGGTCGCCCTGGCCAACCTCGACGTGTTCGAGAAGGAAGACCTGCTCGGCAACGTGCGGGCCAACGAGGCCACGTTCCGCGCCACCCTGGACAAGCTGTCCGACCTGCCCATCGTCGGCGACGTCCGGGGAGACGGCTACTTCTACGGCATCGAGCTGGTCAAGGACAAGCGCACCCGGGAGACGTTCACCGACGAGGAGTCGGAGCGGCTGCTCCGCGGCTTCATGTCCCAGGCCCTGTTCGACGCCGGCCTAGTCTGCCGGGCGGACGACCGCGGCGATCCGGTGATCCAGCTCGCGCCGCCGCTCACCTGCGGCCCGGAGCACTTCACCGAGATGGAGCAGATCCTCCGCACCGTCCTCACCGAGGCCTGGTCCCAGATCTAATTTACTTAACGCCGGTACCCGGTGCGTGTCGTGCATTAGTGCGGTGAGTTGTCCCGCCCGTGGGGCGCAACTCACCGCGCTGAGCCCATAGCCGGGCCCGCAAGCGGCGGTTAAGCCGCTTGCGGGCCCGTAACTCAGTTACCTATACCTTGGCCGCGTGCCGGGCGCACGAGCCGCTGATCTGCGGGTTGGTCAGCACCGGGCTGATGATCGTCCCGCCGTACCGGGCGATGTTCGGGGTGCCGTACTGGGCATCCCCGCCGAACGCCTGCGCCGTCTTCCCGGGAATAACGTTGCCGAAGTTCCACACGCAGCCACGGCTCAGCGTCCAGAACGGATAGAACTTCGCTCCCGCTGGCGGTGCCGTGCAGCCCGCACCGGTCGTGACGTTGCACATGGCCTCCGAGCCAGCCAGGTCGGTTTCGAACTGTATCTTCGGATAGCTCTTCCCATGGGAGAACGGTCCTATATAAGCGAACGGTGTGGGCAGCCTCGGCGATCCGTTCGGCCAGTCCTTTACGTAGGAACTCCCGTCGAAGTCGAGGTCACCATTCTGGAAGAAGTTATCCTGACAGCCGGCTATCGGCCAGTCCCACTTGACCACCGTGCTGTTCTCCACGACCGGGCGCGGCCCGGCCTTCACGCAGGTCATGTCGGAGTACTCACACAAGTCGCCGGACGAGAGGTTGTCGCTCGGGCACGCCGCACCGCCCTCAGTGGTCGCGTTCTGGCAGACCCCCGTAGTGGTGCTGCACGGCCCTTCGCCGACCTTGCCCTTGCCCTCCAAGCCGCCGACGCAGGTCTGCGCGGTCGTCTTGTCGGCGAACTTCGAGCCGTCCGGGAACGACGCCGTGTACGGCATGCTGTTGGTGATGCCGGAGCACGGCTCGAAGTGCCCGATCTCCTGCTGCATCAGCACGCCGCCCTCGAGCGCGGCCCACGGCACCTGGTTCTGCTGCGCCGCGGTGTTGTACTCGGGGTGGAAGTTGAACGGCGTGCCCGCGCAGGTCTTGTAGTTGGTGTTCATGAAGCCGTTCCTGGCGCTGGCCACCATGTACCCGGTCTGGTGCGTGGTCAGGTCGGAGACGCTGGCCAGCAGCCCGTTCGAAGTGTCCTGGATGTGCGTGGCGATCACGTCACCCTGGTTCATCATCAGCGTCTGGCGGTTCGGCGTAAACGTGCTCAGGTCGGTGAGCTGCGGGCTGGGCGGCCCAGCCGGCACCCCATTGCGCTGCAGGAAGGCGAAGTTGACCGGTTCCTCACAGTTGGGGTTCAGGTTCGCGAAGTTGAACTCGGACTCCAGGCTGTCGATGGTCAGCGCGGCGCACCAGTGCGTCGGGTCGCAGCTCGGCGCGTCCACGAACGGCCCGTAGCCCGGCGGGTAGAACTGCAGCTCCATGAAGGCCGAGCCCGCCGCGTTGGGGTCGTTGATCGCGCCGCCGTTACTGTCACTGTCCGGGGTACACGGGTTCTGCGGATAGGAACCGGGGTCGCAGATCGGCAGCCCGAACCACGGCGCCGGACTGAGTTCCGCGTAGTCGGCCCGCATCTTGCCGTTCGCGGAGACGGTGGGCTTGCCGTGCGGGTCGGTGCTCAGCCGGTTCACGTAGGTGAAGTTGTTGCCGGTGCCCGGCCTGCTGGAGATGAACTTGATCGACGGCTCGTCGTG
>Ga0210401_10008139_pt1 | contig 10426 bp, 9 predicted proteins | sample IncBWH32MmetaG_FD_150866 | JGI IMG/M metagenome (GOLD analysis project Ga0210401, IMG submission 150866) | Forest soil microbial communities from Barre Woods Harvard Forest LTER site, Petersham, Massachusetts, United States - Inc-BW-H-32-M | ecosystem: Environmental > Terrestrial > Soil >... | reverse complement strand
GAAAGAAGGCAGCGTCTCTTCCGGAGTCCGCCGCATCGAGGCTGTCACCGGTGAAGGCTCGCTGCACCACTTCCAAAAGGATCACAAACTCGAAAGCGTAGTCGCAAGCCTGGCCACGCATTCCGACGCCACATCTCCCGCCGAGGCCCTGAAACTCGAACTCGACAAGAAAGACTCCGAGATCAAGCGCCTGCAGCGCGAACTGGACCAAGCTCGCATGAAGTCAGCTTCATCTATGGTAGCCTCGGTCACCGACAAGATTAAAGAAATCCACGGCATCAAAGTCCTCGCCCACCGCGTAGACAATCTCGAGCGCGCCCAGATGCGCACCCTGGTCGACCAACTTCGCGACAAGCTGAGCTCAGGAGTAGTCGTGCTGGGCTCAACCAGCAACGGCAACGTCTCTCTGATCGTGGGCGTAACGAAAGACCTGACCAGCCGCATTCAAGCAGGCAAGGTCATTGGCAAAGTGGCAGAAAAAGTCGGCGGCAAAGGCGGCGGTCGCCCCGACTTGGCCGAGGCCGGCGGGAAAAATCCCGAAGCTCTGGATGCGGCGCTGAGTGAGGCATACGCCGTAGTGGAGTCCATGCTGACCTAGTCCGCCCGCACTTTCTTGACATAGCTATCTAAGATAGCTATCATGGAATTATGCAAGTCAGCGTTGCCGACGCCAAGAACAAATTGCCCGAGCTGATTAAGGCTGTCGAAGACGGCCAGCCCGTCACCATTTGCCGTCGAGGCGTACCTGTCGTGGACATCGTGCGCACCAAGAAACCGGCTCGCAAGAAACGCACGCTGGGAACGCTCAAGGGCAAGGTTCAAATTCTCGATCCAAACTGGTGGAAGCCCATCCCCGACGACGAGGTGGAAGACTTCCTCGCGGGCCGGGAGTGATGTGCGCCTGCTTCTCGATACTGTCGTCCTTATCTACGCGGTTGAATCTCCCGAACACCTAAGCAAGCGCGCGGCTGCCGCCTTGCACAACCCACACAATGTTCTCGAGCTAAGCACGGTTTCCTTGGCGGAGATCGCAATCAAAGCATCCCTGGGCAAGCTGCGGCTCTCGGCGGCCACTGCGCGTCAAGCAGTTCAGGATTTAGACATTCGAATATTGCCCTACTCAGCGGAGCATGCCTTTCAGTTATTCGGGTTGCCACTTCACCACCGCGATCCCTTCGATCGCCAAATTATCGCCCAAGCCCAGTCCGAGAGGATTCCAATCGTGACTTCAGATGAGAAATTTGGGCTCTACGAAGGACTCAAGGTCATTTGGTGAGGAAGCGCTGGACTCCGCGCTCGCGGAAGTATATAACGTGGTCGAGACGTTGTTGGGGTGACAGTTTCTTAGCTTTCGCGCACGGCTGCGACTCGGTTCCCCTATGGAAGACCGCATACGGCTGATCACGCATCAGGGCAAAGCCATCCTGCTGATCGACGTGTCTCATTGCTCGGCCGCCGAGTTGCTGAAGATTTCCCGCACCGTTCCCCACTATGTCATGCAGGAGCCGCGGGGCTCCGTCCTGCTGCTTGCGGATTTCACCGGAGCCGAATTCGATCGCGAAGCCATCACCAGTCTTAAGGAGAGCGCCGTTTTCGACCGGCCTCATCTCAAGAAATCTGCCTGGGTAGGAATAGAAAACCTGCCCCGAGTGTTCTACGAACACATCAAGAATTTTTCCCAGCGGGACTTGCCGACGTTCAAGACCCGCGAAGAGGCATTGGACTGGCTGGTAAAAGATGAGTAACAGCGACCGCTGGAGCGCTTCGCGCAACCAGCGAAACCTCGGCAATCATCAAGTAATTCTGTGCCCTAGCTCAACGTTTCCTGTAACAGATCCAGAAGCTTTCGGAACGCACGTTCGGCCTGCGGCGGGTTGTAGACAGGGCTGTCCGAGGACGTCCAACTGTGATACGCGTCCGTGTAAGTTTCGCTCTCGTACTTCCCACCCCAACTCTCCAGAGCACGGTTGAGCTTCGCGATCGCCTCTTCCGGCATGCTGCGATCGTTAACGGCGTGCGCGAAGTACAGGCGCGCCTTGATGCGCGGCAAAATAAGATGCGGACTCGTAGGAGCGTCGGTGAAAAGGCCTCCACCGTGAAAAGACGCCGCGGCGACAACTGCGTTGGGCTGGGCGGCGGCCGCGTACAGAGCCATTTTGCCGGTAAAACAATATCCCACGACGCCCATCTTGCCCTCGCGAACGCAATCCTGGGACCTGAGGAAGCCGACGTAGGCAGATGCGTCGTCCTCCATGCGCTCGGGCGGCAGCGGCCGAGTTAACTCGGCCATCCGCTGCTTTCTCGCCTCCTCCGTTAAGGTTCGCAGAGCCGGCTGGAGTGGCGTTCGCCCAGTGCGATAGAAAACGTTGGGCAATAGAACTGCGTAGCCCTCCTTGGCCAAGCGCCCGGCCGACTCCCGGTTCGACGGACGAATGCCGCCGATGTCAGTCAGGTAAAGAATGCCCGGCCAGCGCCCCTCGCCGTCGGGGCAGGAGAGAAAACCTTCGCAAGATCCGCCCTGCATGGGAATTTCAATTTCTCGCTCCGACATGTTGTGTTCAATCCTCTTTCTTGTTTGCAGGTCTAACGATCCCGGTTGGATTGATTCGATGCCAGACTTGTGACACAGGACTCTAGCTTCTCCACTTCAACGTGACCGCCCCACTCATCGGATGACGCATCTCTGCGCCGTTACTGCGTGACTCCAGATACGCCGCCTTCAACTGGAAATACCACTTTGCAGGACGATCCGCATCGTCGATCAGCATCAGGTGCGGGTTATGCTTCAAGCCTTCCGACTGATTCTCCATCGTCTGCCGGTCCTGTTCGACAAACTTCGCAAACACAAACTTAAGCAGCGCCGGTCCGAAAGGAACCCAACGAAAAATGTTCCAGCAAGCCACCACATCGATGCGGCAGTGGGTGCGGGTGATGGGGGTCACGGTAGTGAGGCTCGAGAACCAGTATTTCCCTGCCCGAATCGTTTCCAGGCGCAGGTTGGGCAGAACGAAATCAATCGTGGTTGTGATCGAATCCGCATCCGCGTAAAGCCGGAGCAGCTTGTAAGGCGCGCTATTGGAGCTGGGCGTGTGCGCGCTCATGCGAAATCCCATGGGGATGGGCTCGAAATTCTTTTGTTTTTCGTGGATGCTATGCCGGCTGCGCCACCACCATGCTTGATGGACAAACGGCCCGTGTGCCGGGTCCATCAGCCCGATGATCCCATGGTCCACGTTGCAAGGCAGGTCAGCCGTCAGGTGCGCGATCTCATACCTGCCCCCAAAAGTCGGGACGCGCGGCGCAGCAAAGGACGGTGCCACTGCCTTGGCAAAACCGGCTCCCGGCGGAGAAGGCTCAGGAATGAATACCCAAACGTAGTCGTCGCTTTCCTCGCAGGGGTAACTGCCGGCGTAGATGCGGTCCACCTTCAACTCCTGGTCGGAAGTCAGCGAAGGAATGAGCCGGCACTGGCCCGTGTGAGCATCGAACTTCCAGCCGTGATAGCTGCACTCCAACTGCTGACCATCGAACCTGCCGCACGATAGCGGCATACCCCGGTGGGGGCAGGCATCGCGTAGCGCAAAAGCTTTTCCCTGGCGATCACGGCCGATGACCAGGGGCATCTCCAGCAGCATGGCCTTCTGCAAACGGTTCCGCGTGACCTGACCGCTGGGCAGGGCGCGATACCAGAAGCCGTAAAGCATCAGCGAGTCCGGCGTTTGCCGCTGGGGAGTGGATTCGGCGTTCATGGGGAACACAGGCAGCCTACTACAGCTCACAAAGTTTGTGGAGGACGGGCGCTCTCGCCGGTCCATCTACAATCAGCGATGGGACAGGCACGGCCCGCGTCGAACGTTTAAACTGAAGGAGTCATGACCACGACCACCCTCAACTCCCTCTCCAAGGCGTCTTCCGCCTATCTCCGCTCCGCGATGCATCAGCCCATCCACTGGCACGAATGGGGCGAGGAAGTCTTTGCCATCGCACAGCGGGAGAACAAACCCATCCTGCTCGACATTGGCGCGGTGTGGTGCCATTGGTGCCACGTCATGGACCGCGAGTCTTACGACAATCCCGAAATCGCGGAACTCATCAACCAGCGCTTCATCGCCGTGAAGGTTGATCGCGACGAGCGTCCCGACATCGATAGCCGCTATCAGGTCGCCGTCAGTTCAATCAGCGGGCAAGGCGGATGGCCGCTGACCGCTTTTCTCACTCCTGACGGCAAGCCGTTTTACGGCGGAACCTACTTCCCTCCGGATGACCACTACGGACGTCCCAGCTTCAAGCGCGTATTGCTCTCCATCGCAAACGCGTATGACGAGAAGAACGCCGACGTGATGGAACAAGCCAAGATGGTCGAGGGCGCCATCTCGCACGCGGAATCCTTTGCTGGAAAAAGCGCCGAGTTTTCTCCCGCCGTGATCGACACCATCGTCCAATCAGCGTTGAAGATGTTTGATCCCCAAAATGGCGGCTTCGGAAGCGCTCCCAAGTTCCCTCATCCGGCTGGTCTTGATTTGCTGATCGGCGAATACGTGCGCTGCGGGGACGAACAACTGCGCAACGTGTTTGTCACCACCCTCGAAAAGATGGCCCGTGGCGGGGTCTACGACCAACTGGCAGGCGGATTTCATCGCTACTCCGTCGACGAACGCTGGATTGTGCCGCACTTCGAAAAGATGTGTTATGACAATTCCGAACTGCTAAAGAATTACGTTCATGCTTATCAAGCCACCGGCTCGGAATTCTTCGCAGCGGTAGCCCGAGACATTATTCGATGGATGGACGCTTGGCTCAGCGACCGCGACCACGGCGGTTTCTATGCCTCGCAGGACGCCGACTACTCCATGGACGACGACGGCGATTATTTCACCTGGACTCTGCACGAAGCCCAGTCCGTTCTCACCGAAGAAGAAGCGCAAGTGGCCTGCCTGCATTACGACATCAATGAAATTGGCGAGATGCACCACAATCCCGCCAAGAACGTGCTGTATCAGCGAGCCTCCGTGGAAGAGATCGCCAAACGGCTGAGTCTGCCGCAAGACCAGGTCGGAAGCTTGCTGCGATCGGCCAAGGAAAAGATGTATACCGCCCGCCTGAAGCGGCCCACTCCCTACGTCGACAAAACTGTTTACGCCGGATGGAACGCGCTTTGTATTTCGGCGTATCTCGAAGCTGCGAAAGTGCTGGAGCTCGAAGGCGCGCAACATTTCGCACTGCGCTCGCTCGATCGCATCCTTGCCGAAGCATGGCGCGCGGAAGATGGCCTGCTGCATGTGCTCGCGTATTCCGATGCCACGGCGGAACGCCGTCAAATCCGGGGCGTGCTCGACGACTACGCGTTCACTGTCGTTGCCTGCCTCGACGCTTACGAAGCCACTGCCGATCTCAGCTATTTCAATTTCGCCAGACGCATCGCGGATACCATGGTCGAGCGTTTCTTCGATCCGGTTTCGGGCGGCTTCTTCGATACCGAAACGACTCCGAAGCAGAAGATTCTGGGCGTTCTGGGCACCCGCCGCAAGCCCTTCCAGGATTCACCCACTCCGGCGGGCAACTCGGTTGCAGCGATTGCTTTGCTCCGGCTGCACGCCTACACCAACGAGGCAGCTCTCCGCGACCGGGCCGAGCAGACCATCGAAGTCCTCGCGGGAATGGCTGGGCAGTACGGCCTATTCGCCGCAACCTATGGAATCGCCGCAGTGCACCTTTCGCAGCCCCATACGCAGATCGTAATCATGGGAGATGATGAACTAGCCGATCGGCTCAATGACGCTGCAGTTGCGCCGTATTCGGCCAGTAAAGCAGTGCTCAAACTGCCACCGGGCAAGGCGGTCGCGCAGAATCTTCCACCGGCGTTGGCGGAAACAATTCCGCAGCTATCGGCAGTCAAGGAAGGGAAAACCGTGGCTGTAGTCTGTGCTGGATTTACCTGCCAGCCGCCGACTTCTGACCTTCAAGAGCTGGCGCAAAGCCTACGCCGGATCACATCAACCGCTGATCTGCTCGAATCACACGAAAACAAAAAAAGAGGCTGACGTTGCTTTTGCAATCGTCAGCCTGCTGAATTCGAATGCTGCCTACCGGCAGCTCGTAAAATAAACGGAATGCCTTAGCGGCATCCGTTTCCCGTGCAACACGGTACCGGCGCGCCGTCTTCCTGTGTAGGGACCACAGGAGCAGCAAGCGCGGAGATTGCACAGACCAGACCTACCATCAGGAACAACATCCTGACCGCACGTTTCATGGATTGTTCTCCTAGTACGGGTCCCCTGGGAGCGGCGACCCTCACTGGGCAGGCATTATAGCGCGTCGTGTCAAGTTCTCATCCGAAATTATTTTAACCATGACGGTCTACCGCCCGCGTTAAGCCCTGCGGAGGACTCGACCAATGCGTTTCTTCCCCCAATTCTTCAAAGGGATAGCATGGCCGGGGTTAAAACGATTCTGGCCCGTTGTTTCTTGAAATTTTTTTTCGATCAGAAAAGCGGCTGTCCAGGATTGAGACAAAACCCACGCTTAACCCTTGGTCACAGCGTGAGCAGAAAAGGAGTGCGTGGTTTTCTCGGGTGCAGGCATTTTCTTAACAACAACCTTGTCTTCGATTTCTTCCTGGTGCATCTCTTTCGGAGCCCCCGAGAACGCACGGTCGACCATGCTTTCAAACATCGGAATCAAAGAGTCACCTGTCGCCGGGTTATGCAGGTCGCTAAGACCCTGGTCCCAGCGCATTGACATCAGCAGGTTGGCAGATGGTTCGCGGGACGCCGGTTTCACCCAGGCATACGCAATCCAGACAAGAATGGCGACACTGTAGGTCGTCGTATTGACCAGGCTCACCGTGGGCGGATGGATCTGTCCTCCCGAAAACAGAGCCAGTCCAATCAAATCGACCGTAGCGTATCCACCCAGTCCTAGAGCGAGGCCGAAGCTGTGCTGCCGCCAGGAAACTCCCAAGTACTTGGAAAAAACCAGAAGAAACAAAATCAGCCCGCATTGAATGACTCTGACACATCGCTGCCCGATGATGACCGCTTGGGCCAGAGGCGTATCCCCACCGGCCGGGCTGGCCGCCGTCACCACCATCGCCACCAGTAGCATGACCAGCGCAGCCCACTTGAACAGCACCGTTCCCAGATCTTTCAGCGTGTGGTACGGACGAAACACATCCAGGAAAATCTCGTGTATGACCTTGAACCCAATCGCCAGACTGATCGCCGCACTGATCCAGTAGGCATAAAAATAGGCCATAATCGCGTTCGACCGGTAAATCGGGAACAAGACCAGGAAGTTTACTACCTGAAAAACGACGTAGGCGAAAAAGATTGGAAACGTCCGATGCAGCCGCCGCCAGAACATCACTCCAGCCAGGCATAACTCCAGGACCGGGTGGGCAACCCATAACGCGAGTTGGATGTTGGCACTCATGGGGGTTGGCGCATTCCTCCAAACTGCCGAACGGGTATTGCTTCACCCTCTTTTTCTAGATTGACCTTACCAGTTCTGTTACAGCGGTCAATGGACGAAAGTAACCTAAGGTAACAGTTACCCCCACCAGCTTTTCTAAACAGCTAGTTCCCAGCGAGATAGATTCCAGCTTACGCAACGCACACGTCAGATTCGCACCATAGGATGGTTACCATCGGGGCCAGCCATGCCCGTTTAGGACGAGCGCCCCTGCTCGCGTGGGGACGGGCGCCCTCGCGAACCCACCCAGAGCGCAGTCGAAGGGTCCAGGCGGAGCAAAGGTCCGTCAGCCATTTGGGAGCAGACAACGCGCCCCAAACCGCCCAAGCCCCGCAAGATTCCGGGAGAGCACGGCTTCCAGTGGTTGCGGAAAAACTCCGGCTCACGCAGGTTTTGGGAAGGACCCGACTTTCAGTCGGCCGCCAAACAGTTGAAAACTGTGTCCGCGCTTTAGCGCCTGAGGTAAGCTTCTTGCGTCCTCGACGACTTCTTCCGCAGCCTCTTCAGCCGTGCCGCCAAGCCGCAGAAGCGACTCAGGCCCCGCAGGGAGAAGATTTTGAGCGGCGCCACGCTTCAGCGCTGCGACTAGAATCTGCCACCTCGATTCAGGCCCCGCAGGGACCAAAGCTCTCAGTGGAAAACCCTCCCCTTAACCCGCTAGGCCAAACGAGCGCCGTCGCTTCGCCTGCTGCCGCCAGTCAACCTCGTTCCAATCCACTCACCTTCTTCCCAACCCACCCAACATCCACGGAGGATAGCAAATGGTTGGGAATTCTCGGAGTGGCACTAGGAGGTTAGTCGGACAGGTGTCCGGGCGAAACAATTTTGAATGGAAATCGTGGTATAGTTCCTGTCCGTAAACGGTTTTGACCGGCCTCCCCGGTCGCGTTCCGCAACGAGGTAGTTTGCCATGCTGCGAAAGCGGTCTCCCATCCTTCTGCGGTCCTTAGCGACCCTCGCGCTTGTGGCCTCCTTGACAGGCACAGCTGCGGCCAAGCCCAAATTCAAGATTCTGCATACGGTTCCGGGCGGACTTTTCAGCGGACTAACGTTCGATGCGAAAGGCAATCTGTATGGAGTAACTGGCGCAGGCGGCGACGATAAACAGGGCACCATTTTCGAGTTGAAGCCCGGCACCCACGGCTGGACCTTGACGACGCTGCACAGCTTCAACGGCCAAGATGGAGGCACCCCAAATGGCGGCCTCATTTTCGACGCGGCGGGCAATCTATTTGGCACCGCCTTCGGGGGCGGGACGGGCGGTGGCACGGCTTTCGAGATGACGTCTGGCTCTGGCGGCTGGACTTTCAACGTTCTGTATGAGTTCTGCCTTCAATATCACTGCCCGGATGGAGGCGACCCGTCTGCGGTGATCATGGATGGGCTCGGCAACCTGTATGGCACGGCCCTGGCTGGCGGATCATACAGTGATGGCATCGTTTTCGAATTGACCCCCGGCTCCGGCGGTTGGGACGAGACGATACTTCACAGCTTCAATTATGCCGACGGAGATTTTCCATACGCCGCCCTCATCTTCGGCAAGACCGGCGACCTCTACGGTACGACCTTTTCCGGCGGTGCCTACGGCGGGGGCTCAGTCTTCAGGCTGAAACCCACCTCGGGCGGGGTCTGGAATGAGCGTGTGCTTTACAGCTTCTGCCCAGGTGGATCTCCGTGCAAGGACGGCGTAGGACCGTATGCTGGCGTGGTCCTCGACCGCTCGGGGAATCTTTACGGCACCACGACGCAAGGCGGGGGCAATACCTGCGGTGAAACTCACTGCGGCACAGTCTTCAGGCTGACGCGAGCGCGGAGCGGGGGTTGGAGGCATACCGTGCTGTACGCTTTCCCAAATCCGATGAACGGCAGCTTCCCCACTGGCGGCGTAGTCATTGACAAGGCGGGCAATCTCTATGGCGCGACCGTTGCGGGCGGCACCGACGGATGCTCTGGAGGCTGCGGTGTGGTCTACATGCTAGCCCCCTCCGGCAACGGGAAGTGGACGTATACCGTTTTGCATAAGTTCGACGGGGCGGATGGCGCGCAGCCGCTGGGCGGATTGATCTTCGACGATAAGGGCAATCTCTACGGCACAGCCTACAGCGTGGTTTTCGAGATCACGCCGTAGCCTGTGCTTGGCCGGACCCCCCCCAGCACCTGGCCTGCGGCGGTCTGTGATCTAGTAGGTGTCAGGATCCTCGTGGCTACCCTGGTAATTGATAAAACAGGTTGCGTCACATTGATTCGACTTGCACAGGGTCTGTGTACAGAGCTGACTGTTGTTCACCAACGTAATCGGCTGAAACGGATTTTGGCACGCTTGGGTAAAGCAACCAAAAAAGTCGGAGAGATCATTCTTGCCAAAAGCGACGAACTGATCCGCGTATGGGTAGGTGGGGTTGATAAAAGTGTTGGAGGGCAGGAAGGTGTTCTCAATGAACCTGAGGATGCTGCCGAAGTCGTAGTAGATAGGGCTCGTCTTTGGCCCTGATATGTAGTGTTGCTTAGCGAAGGTGGAGACGACGAGCAGTGGAACGCGGAAGCCGTATACGTACTGCCCCCCAGTATCATTTGAATATCCGATTCCAGGGCCGGTTGGCTTGGCTGGATTCACGTGGTCGTACCAGCCGCCCCAGTCGTCCCACACAATTAGGATGACGGTGTTGTTCCAGAAGCCACAATTGTTCACCGGCGGTCCCGTCCCTCCCACTGCATTGACAATGCTCGCAACGTAGTCGGGGCCAAGCCCAATGTTCTGTGATGGATGGTCCGACCATCGGCCATCCGGAATTACCCAGGTGACTTGAGCCAGGCTACAGTTTTGCAGATCTCGCAGGAAGGGTGCCAATGAGGGTGGTGGGCCCGCGTCTGCGAGTTCTAGGTACGGCCCCACATTTTTGTTCCAGTCGTTGTTCGAACCGTTGCCCGACCCGCAGCCGCCCCCGCCGTTGCTCAC
>Ga0210401_10008138_pt1 | contig 10426 bp, 10 predicted proteins | sample IncBWH32MmetaG_FD_150866 | JGI IMG/M metagenome (GOLD analysis project Ga0210401, IMG submission 150866) | Forest soil microbial communities from Barre Woods Harvard Forest LTER site, Petersham, Massachusetts, United States - Inc-BW-H-32-M | ecosystem: Environmental > Terrestrial > Soil >... | reverse complement strand
GCCGTGCATCCTCGACCCTGAACCAGTGAAACGCCTGGGCGGCCACCCACAGATCGACGCTCTCGGCCGCGAGCGTGGTCGCCTCGGCGCTGCCGCGCACGCTGCGAAAGCGCGCACTACCGCCGAGCGCGCGCTCGGCGGCAGCGCGCATGCCATCGTTCGGTTCCACACCGATCACCTGCGCCCCACTCGCCAGCAGCAGAGTCGTCAGAATGCCGGTGCCCGAGCCCACATCCGCGACCACCGCCTGCGCGCTGAGCCCGCAGCGGCTCTCAAGCAGCGCGAGCGCTGCCGGCGGGTAGCTCGGGCGGTAGCGCACGTAGTTGTCCACGCGGCTCGTGAAGCGCTGCGTGGGCGCGGGGGCGGCGTCCATAGACTTACGCGGCGGCGGCGTGCCGTACTGGCGCGCGCGCAGCACAGTGCCGGTTTGTCTTGCCGCCGGCGTCTCTCCATAAAGGCATAACGACACGGTAGCGTATCCGCGTGACAATCGCACGCGAGGGCAACCCATGACCGAGATCTACAAACGCCTGGAAACGCAACTGGTGCACGCCGGCGAGCCGCTGCCGCGCATCGCCGGTGCGGTCGAGATGCCGATCTTCCAGTCGGCGACTTACACCTATGCCGGCGAGGGCTGTTACGACGACGTGCGGTATCTGCGCAACAACAACACCCCGAGCCAGCTCGCGCTGCACGCCAAGCTCGCCGTGCTCGAAGGCGCCGAAGCCGCCCTGGTCACGGCGAGCGGCATGGCGGCCATTTCCGCGACGCTGTTCGCACTGCTGTCGGCGGGCGATCACGTGCTCGCGCAAAGCTGCCTGTACGGCGGCACGCACGAGCTTCTGACGCAGGAATTTCCCCGCTACGGTCTGGCGGCGGACTTTATTGACGCGGACCGGCCCGAGTCCTGGCGTGCGCAGCTGAAACCCACGACGCGCCTCATCTACGTCGAGGCGATGAGCAATCCGCTGCTCGAGGTCCCCGACCTGAACGCGATCGTCGCCTTCGCGCGCGCCCACCGGCTGCTGGCGATCATCGACAACACCTTCGCGAGCCCGGTCAATTACCGCCCGATACCCGCAGGCTTCGACCTGGCGCTGCACAGCGCCACGAAATACCTGAACGGCCACGCCGACCTCGTCGCCGGTGCGGTCGCCGGAGGGGCGCAGCTCATCGAGCGCATCCGCCACCAGCTCAACCTCCTGGGCGGCGCACTCGACCCGCACGCGGCGTTCCTGCTCAAGCGCGGACTCAAGACCCTCGCCCTGCGGGTGCGCTACCAGAACGACAGTGCGCTCGCGGTCGCGCGCTTTCTTGCCGGGCACGCAGCCGTCAGGCAGGTCAACTATCCGGGCCTTGCGACTCATCCGCAGCATGCGCGCGCGCGTGCGCTGTTTGCCGGCTGCGGGGGTGTGTTGAGCTTCCAGCTGCACGGCCCGGCGGTGCGGGCGGAGGAGTTCGCCGCGCGCGTGCGCATACCCGCTGTAGCCCCCAGCCTCGGGGGCGTGCAGACCCTGTTGACCCGGCCGGCGCGCACCTCGCACGCAGGACTCAGTGGCGCCATGCGCCAGCACCTGGGGATCGGCGAGGGGCTCTTGCGGCTGTCGGTCGGGATCGAGGCGACGGAGGACCTGCTCGAGGACTTCGCGCAGGCGTTGGGCTAAACGGGCATAGTGCTACACGAGAGCAAGCTTCGGGTGCCGCAGGACGCAGGCGCACTGACACACTGGTGCACCGCATTGAGACGGAGTTGAGCAGGCATGGCCGCTTCTGACTACACCCCTGGCGCCGCGCGCAGCGCGGCTGGCGCACCGGCCCCCGCCGCGGCCGCCGCTACCGGCGAGGTCGCCCTCGGGCGCACCGCGCTGGAACTGACACTGCTCGGAGCGATCTGGGGCGGCTCGTTTCTCTTCATGCGCGTCGCGGCGAGCGAGTTCGGCGCGCTGCCGCTGGTGGAGGCGCGGCTCGCACTCGGCGCCCTGGTCCTGCTGCCGTTCCTGTGGCAGGCGCGCGCGCACTTCACCCCGGCTCTGTGGCTGCGCATCGCCGGCATCGCGGCCGTGAATTCGGTGCTGCCGTTTGCGCTCTTCGCCTGGGGCGCTGAGCGGGCTCCGGCGGGCATCGGCGCGATCACCAACGCCATGACGGTCATGTTTACCGCCCTGGTCGCGTATCTTTTCTATGGGGAACAGATCGGCGCACGGCGCCTGGGCGGGCTGGCGGCCGGCTTTGTCGGCGTCGCGGTCCTTGCCAGCGGCAAGATCGCCGGCGCGAACGTCGGGGCCGCCGCGCTCGCGGGCGCCGCCGCCTCGCTCTGTTACGGCTTCGGCATCAATCTCGTGCGCCGCTACCTCACGAGCCTGCCCGCGGCGGCCGTCGCGGCCGCCAACCTCCTCACCGGCAGCCTGCTGCTCGCGCCGCTCGCGATCTACACCTGGCCGCACCAGGCCATCAGCGCGCACGCGTGGCTGAGCGCGGTGCTGCTCGGGGTGTTGTGTACGGGGGTCGCCTTTGTCTTCTACTACCGTCTCATCGCGCGCATTGGCGCCCCACGCACCGCCACGGTGACCTACCTGATTCCGCTCTTCGGTGTCATCTGGGCGTGGCTGATCCTGGGCGAGCCGCTCACCCTCACCATGGCCTTGGCGGGCACGCTCATCCTTGCAGGCGTGGCCTTGAGTCAGCAGCGGGCGCGCAAGAGCTAATGGCACAGCGGCTGTTTTTTCCGGACCTGCTGAACGCGCGCGACCTCGGGGGCTATCCGACCACCGACGGGGAGCTGACGCGCACGCACTCCCTGGTGCGCGCCGATGATCTTGCGCAGCTCACCGCGCAGGGTCTGCGAGCGCTCGAGGATTACGGCATCCGCACGGTGGTGGATCTGCGCTGGCCGGAGGAGTCCGCGCGCGATCCCAATCCCGTGCCGAAAGCGCTGCCGCACCTGCGCTTCGAGCACGTGTCACTGCTCACGCACACCGAGGATGAGTGGCGCCTGCGCAGCCGTGATGTGGCCAAGGAGCTGTGGAAGTGCGTGGTGCTCGAGCACGTGCGGCTCGAGCTGCGGCGCGTGCTCAGCGTCATCGCCGCTGCCGCACCCGAAGGGCTGCTGTTTCACTGCGTGGCCGGCAAGGACCGCACCGGCCTGATCGCTGCGCTCCTCCTGGCACTCGCCGACGTGGAGCCGGCCTCGATTGCGCACGACTACGCGCTGAGTACGCAGAACCTGCGCGAGGGGTATCTGAAGCGCTACGCCAACACCGATCCGGCACGGATCCTGGAAGCGCTGCGCTGCCCGGAGGAAGGCGCGCACAACATGCTGAAATTTCTGGAAAACGCCGGCGGCGTGCGCGCCTATCTGCACGAGATCGGTCTGAGCGAGGCGCAGATTCGCGCGCTGCGGATGCGGCTGCGTTCCTAAAGTTTGGGCGCGGTGCGTGGTCACGCAGCGACGCCTTGGCTTGCCTCTTCATTCACGGCTCGTTCAGGGGCATTTGGCGATACTGCCCACGCACCGGATGGCGAACGCGCTCCCGAGCGGCCCTCCTTCTCCCGCGGGCACATTTTCAAGCACGTTCGGATTCGGGCTCGGGCCACTCCGGTGCACTTCCTTCAGCTATCCTCTTCCCTTCCTTCCTGTCCGGGGAGCGATCGCATGGACATCACCGGAGGTTGCCTGTGCCGTCAGGTGCGCTTCTCGATCGGCGCCGCGCCGATCGTGACCCGCGCATGTTGGTGCCGCGTATGCCAGTACATCGGCGCCGGTAGCGGCACGGTCAATGTTTGCTTCCCGAGCGCGGCGCTCACGGTCACCGGTGAGCTGCGCGACTATTCCCTGGTCGCCGACAGCGGCACCCTCATGCACCGGCGCTTCTGCCCGACCTGCGGCACGCACCTGTTCAGCCTCGCGCAGTCACGCCCGCACCTGGTGTTCGTGCGCGCCGGAGCGTTGGATGATCCGGAACTCGCCCAGCCGGCCATGACCATCTGGACCTCGGCGGCACCGAGCTGGGCGTGCTTCAACGAGGCTCTGCCGCAGCTGGAGCGGCAACCGCCGCCTGCCGCGTAGCGCGCGACAGCGCGCCTACTTCAGTCCGAGTGCCTGGCGCAGCTGCGGCGCGGTCATCAGGCGCGTGTAGGGCATCGTGCCCACGTCAAACTCACGCGCCCGGCTCAAGCCTCCCACCACGACGGGCGCGAAGCCCGCATCCCGCACCAACTGCTCGGCCACGGCGAGCGCTTCGCGGTCATCTGCGGCGAGCGGAATCGCCACCGGTTCGCCGCTGCGGTGCGCCTCGCGCGCCAGATCCCGATAGCCGATGGCGTTGAAGGCCCGCACCAGCCGCACGCCGGGCAGGAACCGCGGCGACGCCACCCCCGTTCCTTGCGCGCGCGCCTCGATCGCCATCGGCCCGTCGCGCTCGGGGTACGGGTTACAGGTGTCGAGTACGATCTTGCCGGCGAGCTCGCTCTTGAGGTCCTGACCGATCTGCGGCAGTGCCTTGTACGGCACCGACACCAGCACGACGTCGCCGAACACCGCGGCTTCACGCGGCGTACCCACGCGCGCCTTTGGACCGAGCGACGCTGCAAGCGCCTTGAGCTCATCCGGATGGCGCGAGGAGATCAGCACCTCGTGGCCCGCCTGCACCCACAGCGTGGCGAGCGCTCCGCCGATGTGTCCGGTGCCGATGATGCCGATCTTCACCGGCTCAGACGCCGGTGCCGCCCATGCCAGCGGCGTGGCAGCCGCGAGCACAAGCACGGCCGCGAGCACGGCGGCCGCAGCGCAGGCGCGCCTCATCGGGCGAACCCGCGCGTCGCTCGCGGCGGCTGCGGATCTCGGCATCCTGCGGCTCACACCAGGGGCACGCGTGTTCGTCAGCGCGCTGGCAGTGAAACCTGGCCGCTTACTTCTTGCGACGCGCTCCGGAGCGCTTCGCGGCGCGGAACGAAATACCGGAACGCATGGCCTTCTGCTGAACCGCGGCCGCCGTACGCCCGAGCTTCTTCGCGACCTGCCCCGTCGGTGTTCCCGCCTTGGCGAGTCCCTTGAGGGTCTTCAGTTCACGGGCGCTCCAGGAGGCGCCGTCGTTCGGTGGACGTCTTGCCATCGTCGTAACTCCAATATCGGAATGACCGGGGTCAGCGATCATACACCGCCAACGCGACATGCGCGCAGTCCTCTACGATCTGCAACATGTTGGAACGGCCGGTGCGTCGCGTGAGCGCTTCGCCCGGTGTTGCTTCGACGCCTAAAGCGCGATCCAACTCGTAACTTATCCGTGTTACGTGCCGACGCCGGGCCGACGCTGGTGTGTCGGACGGGCGCGCTGGCCCAACACCCAACTAGAGCGTGGCAACGCCGCGCTGCCAGAGGATTTTTGCACCGCAAGGCGCATAGCGCAGCGTGCGCAGCACGCGCGGGCGTGTTGGAACCGGGAGGCGCTGCGGCGGCGACCGCGATAGCCCCCGCCGGGCGCGTGTCATGCGGACCACAGGCGCGCGCGGTTGCGGACAGGACGGGTTGTCGTCGGCAAACGCCGACAGGGCAATTACTCGCTGACGCCCGCGCGCAGATACGCCGCGTCGACGGCGTTGGAGAGGAGCATCGCGATCGTCATCGGGCCTAAGCCCCCGGGAACCGGTGTAATCCAGGCGGCGCGCTCGGCGGCGCGTTCAAACTCGACATCTCCCACGAGCTTGCCGGAGGCGGTGCGGTTGATGCCGACATCGAACACCGCCGCTCCCGGTCGGATCCAATCCCCGGGAATGAAGCCGGCCTTGCCGACGGCGGCCACGAGGAGCTCCGCGCGCTCGACCTCGGCTCGCAGATCGCGCGTGCCGGTGTGGCACACGGTGACCGTGGCCCGTGCCAGGAGCAGTTCCAGGGCCATGGGCCGGCCGACGATGTTCGAAGCGCCGACGACGGTGGCGCGCAGCCCCGGCAGCGCGATGCCGTACTCCTGCGCGAGACGAATGACGCCGAAGGGTGTGCACGGCCTTAAGCGCGGCCGCTTTTGCGCGAGCAGACCGGTGTTGAGCGGGTGGAAGCCATCGACATCCTTCGCCGGATCCACCGCATCCATGATGCGATTGGTGTCCACGCCCTTCGGCAGCGGCAGCTGGATGAGGATGCCGTCGATGCGCGGATCGCGGTTCAGCGCCTCCACGAGCGCGAGGATCTGCGCCTCGCTGGTGCTGACGGGCAAGTCATGGGCGAAGGACTCGATGCCCGCCTCGAGGGAGGATTTGCGCTTGTTGCGCACATACACGCTCGAGGCCGCCTCCTCGCCCACCTGCACGACCGCAAGTCCGGGGCGGCGGCCGCAGCGCGCCGCGAAAGCCGCGGCGCGCGCGCCCACCTCTCGGCGCACCTTCGCGGCGACCGCCTTGCCGTCCAGCAGCCGCGCGCCGCCGACGCGCTGCTCCGCGCCCGGGATGCCCATCAGTAGCGGTAGTGGTCGGGCTTGTAGGGCCCGCCCTTGTCCACGCCGATGTAGCGCGCCTGCGTGTCGGTGAGCTCGGAGAGCTCGACGTTGAGCTTCTGCAACTGCAGCCGCGCCACCTTCTCATCGAGGTGCTTGGGCAGCACGTAAACGCCCACCGGGTATTGCGCCGTGTGGGTGAAGAGCTCCACCTGGGCGATCGTCTGGTTGGCGAAGCTCGAACTCATCACGTAGCTCGGGTGCCCCGTGCCGCAGCCGAGGTTCACGAGCCGTCCTTCGGCGAGCAGGATCAGCCGCCGCCCGTCGGGGAGGATCACGTGATCCACCTGCGGCTTGATGTTCTCCCAGCGATACTGTTTGAGGCTCGCGACGTCGATTTCGTTATCAAAGTGCCCGATATTGCAGACGATGCTGTTGTGCTTCATGCGCACCATGTGCTCGTGCGTGATCACGTGGTAGTTGCCGGTGGCGCTGACGAAGATGTCCGCCTTGTCGGCCGCGTAGTCCATGGTGACCACGCGGTAACCTTCCATCGCCGCCTGCAGCGCACAGATCGGGTCGATCTCGGTGATCCACACCTGCGCGGAGAGCGCGCGCAGCGCCTGCGCCGAGCCCTTGCCGACATCCCCGTAGCCGCATACAACCGCGACCTTGCCCGCGATCATGACATCGGTGGCGCGCTTGATGGCGTCCACCAGCGACTCGCGGCAGCCATAGAGGTTGTCGAACTTGCTCTTGGTGACCGAGTCGTTGACGTTGATCGCCGGAAAGGCGAGCTTGCCTTCCTTCGCCATCTGGTAGAGCCGTTTCACGCCGGTCGTGGTTTCCTCGGTCACGCCGCGGATCTGGGCGATGCGGGTCGAGTACCACTTCGGATCTGACTTGAGCTTGGCGCGGATGGCGGCAAACAGCGCCGCTTCCTCCTCACTCGCCGGCTTGGCGATGAGGCCCGCATCACTCTCCGCGCGCGTCCCCAGATGCAGCAGCAGCGTCGCATCCCCGCCGTCATCGAGGATCATGTTGCTATAGCCGCCGTCGGGCCATTCAAAGATGCGATGGGTATAGTCCCAGTAGTTCTCGAGCGACTCCCCCTTCCAGGCAAACACGGCGGTCCCCTGGGCGGCGATCGCCGCGGCGGCGTGATCCTGGGTGGAGAAGATGTTGCAGGAGGCCCAGCGTACGTCGGCCCCGAGCTTCTGCAGCGTCTCGATCAGCACGGCGGTCTGAATCGTCATGTGCAGCGAGCCGGAGACGCGCGCGCCCTTCAACGGCCGCGTGAGCGCGTACTCCTCACGGATCGCCATGAGCCCGGGCATCTCGGTCTCGGCGATCGCGATCTCCTTGCGCCCCCAGTCGGCGAGCGCGAGATCGGCGACCTTATGGTCGGCACTCGAGGCGGTGGTTTTCAGTGTGGCGTTCATACTCGATACTCCGAATGACAGAGTGAGCGCCGTATTTTTACCGACGTCCTGCTGAGCCTGGCAGGCCAGAGGCCTGTCGCAACGCTCCTCAGCAAGCGCGGCTGCCGCGACTGCGGCTGAAGGGTTTGAATTCTACGCGGCCCGCATCCCCTTGCCCTCCGCGGCAAGTGTCTCGGCAAGGTCGGTGCGCTCCCAGGTGAACTCCGGCTCGGTGCGCCCGAAGTGTCCGTAGGTGGCGGTCTTCTGGTAGATCGGCCGCACGAGATCGAGCATCTCGCGCAGTCCGTAGGGGGTGAGATCGAAGTGCTTGCGCACCAGTTGCGTGAGGCGTTCGCGCGAGAGGTGGCTCGTGCCAAAGGTCTCGACCATGATGGAGGTGGGCTCGGCCACCCCGATGGCGTAGGAGACCTGCACTTCGCAGCGCTCCGCAAGACCTGCGGCCACGATGTTCTTCGCCACATAGCGCGCCGCGTACGCCGCGGAACGGTCGACCTTGGACGGGTCCTTGCCCGAGAACGCGCCGCCGCCGTGGCGTGCATAGCCGCCGTAGGTGTCGACGATGATCTTGCGCCCGGTGAGACCGCAATCCCCGACCGGCCCGCCGATGACGAAGCGTCCGGTGGGATTGATGTGGTACTTGGTGCGCTTGTCCACCCACTTCGGGGGCAGCACCGGCTTTAGGATTTCCTCCATGACCGCTTCGCGCAGCATCTTGGTGGAGACCTCCGGGCTGTGCTGGGTCGAGAGCACGACCGCTTCCAGCCCAACCGGCCGGTTGTCCTCGTAGCGCAGCGTCACCTGGCTCTTCGCATCCGGACGCAGCCACGCGAGCTTGCCCGCCTTGCGCACCTGCGCCTGGCGCTTCACCAGCCGATGCGCGAGCGTGATGGGCGCCGGCATGAGCACGTCGGTCTCGTTGGTCGCGTAACCGAACATCAGGCCCTGATCGCCCGCACCCTGTTTGCGCTCGTCCTTGCGATCGACGCCCTGCGCGATGTCGGGCGACTGTTTGCCGATAATGTTGAGCACGCCGCAGCTTGCCCCGTCGAAGCCCATATCGGAGGAGTTATAGCCGATGTCGAGCACGGTCTTGCGCACCAGCGCCTCGACGTCGACCCAGGCGCGCGTGGTGACCTCACCGGCGACGATGACCACGCCGGTCTTAACGAGCGTCTCGCACGCGACGCGGCCGCGATCATCCTCCTTGAGAATGGCATCGAGCACGACGTCTGAAATCTGGTCCGCGACCTTGTCGGGGTGACCTTCGGAGACCGATTCCGAGGTAAAGAGATAATCATTCGCCATGGGCTGGGTTTCGCAGTGCGGACTCAAGGAGTGGAAGCACTTAGTTTAACCCAGGTCCTTCGCCGCTTGCGCGACTTAGCGCTCCCGCGCCCTGGCTTTAGCGTCCCCGGTCGTGGCTTAGCCGTCCGGGCGGCCCCCGAGAAATATGTCCAGACGCTTATAAAGCGGTGTGAGCCGTGTCCGAAGGCATGTTTCCTGTGGCATTGTGGCGTGTGAGGGGGGAACGGTGCGTCGGTGTCTGTCAGCGCTTTGCGCCACAGGGTGTCTCGTCTTGCCGTCATGGGCCGCAGGCGCTTCGCCGGTGGCGGGCGAGAGCGCGCCCGATTTTACGACCAAGAAACTGCTGACGCGCGATGCGGTGACCCTCAGCGGCCAGCAGGGCAAGCTTGTGTTTCTGACCTTCTGGGCGAGCTGGTGCCCGCCGTGCCGCAAGGAGCTGCCGATCCTCGAGAACGTGCAGCGCAAACTCGGCACCGAGCGCGCGGTGGTGTACGCGGTCAGCTTCAAGGAGACCGACGAAACAGCCGTGCGCCGGTGGGCCCGCGACAGTGCGCTGCAGCTCACGCTGCTCCAGGACGACAGCGGCCAGGTGGCGCGCAAGTACGACATCCACTCCATCCCGCACCTGTTCATCATCGGCCGCGACGGCAAGATCCTGAAAGTGCATACCGGTTACGGGCCCGGTTCGATCGACGAACTGGTCGCTGACATCAATGCCGCGCTGCAAAGCGCGGCCCTACCGGTGAGCGCCGCGCCGAGCGCCGCGCAGTAACGCGCTCGAAACGGCCCGCTTACTGGAACGCCTGACCCAGGCGGCGCTCGAATTCCGCCGGTGTGAAGCGGTGGTTCTGCGTGCCGCGCGCTTCAATCTTGATCGCACCGAGCAGGGAAGCGATGTGTCCGGTGGCGCGCCAGTCGAGCCCGCGCAGCAGCCCGTGAATCAGCCCCGCGCGGTAAGCATCGCCGCAGCCGGTGGGATCCACGACCTTACTCACCGGGGCGCTCGGGATCGACAGCTGCGTGGCGGCGGTGTAGATGCTCGAGCCGCCGGCGCCGTGGGTGACGATGAGCGCCGCCACGCGCTCGGTGAGCTCGCGCACCCCCCAGCCGGTTCTCTGCTGCACCAGTTGCCATTCGTAGTCGTTGAGGGTGACCCACCTGGCCTGCGAGATGAAGTGCTTTAGTTCCTCGCCGCCGAACAGCGGCAGGCCCTGCCCCGGATCGAAGATGAACGGAATGCCGGCCTCGGCAAAC
>Ga0210401_10008137_pt1 | contig 10426 bp, 8 predicted proteins | sample IncBWH32MmetaG_FD_150866 | JGI IMG/M metagenome (GOLD analysis project Ga0210401, IMG submission 150866) | Forest soil microbial communities from Barre Woods Harvard Forest LTER site, Petersham, Massachusetts, United States - Inc-BW-H-32-M | ecosystem: Environmental > Terrestrial > Soil >... | reverse complement strand
TCGACGCGGTGCACTCATTCAGGGACAGCGCCCAGGATTACATCGACTACCTCGTCCGCGAGGATGGCGTCATCCTGGGGTCCGGGGTCGGGGCTATCTTCGGCTATCGCGCGCGCCGTGTCGTTGCGTTTATCACCGTGCTTGCCGGGCAACGCCGGCGCGGCGCTGGCACGGCATTGTATGAGGCCATCTCCATGTGGGCCAGCGAGCGAGGGGTACGCGAGCTGGAGGTGCCGGTCTCCGGCAACGATCCGGAGAGCCTGGCCTTTGCCCAGCGGCGCGGCTTCACCGAGGAACGGCGCGAAGTGGGCCTCGTGCTCAGCCTCGCCGGCATCTCACCGCCGCAGGTCCAGCCGCCGGCCGGGATCGAGATCGTCACCTGGGCGCAGCGGCCGGAGCTGGCACGCGGGATGTACGAGGTCGACCTCGAAACCCATCCTGACATTCCCGGCTTCGAGGATGTCGCCGTCGAACCGTTCGAGGACTGGATGGAGCACCATATGCGGCGGCCAGCCGACTCTCCCGAGGCGACGTTCATCGCGCTCGCCGGCGAGGAGGTCGTCGGCTTCGCAAAACTGTCGCTGACCGCGCCGGCGGCCGCAGGCCACGCCATGACCGCCGTCAAGAGAGCCTGGCGCGGACGCGGCATCGCGGGTGCCCTGAAGGCGACAGAAATCAACTGGGCGCTCGCCAACGGCTACACCGAACTCCACACCAGCAACGAGGAGCGGAACGCACCGATCAAGCATCTGAACGCCCGCCTCGGCTACCGGCCCGGACTCGGGCGGATCCACCTAGTCGGCCCCATCATCAGCGGACTGTCTCGATGAGATTGCATGGTCGGTTGGTGGTGCCCTGAGCAGCCCGGATATGCCGGCACGCCGTGATCGCGTGGTTACGTGAGCAGGCGCGGCCCGGCAGTGATCATGAGGTTCTGCCAACTTCGTGATCTTCGCCGGGAGCCGTGCCCGCCATGCCATCTTCGCCTGCCGTGCTGGCCCGCGGCCAGCTTGGCCTGCTCAGCCGAAGCGAGGTGGCCGTCGCGGGCGCCCGCGCAGGACCTGCTGGAGGCGCTCGGCCCCGCGGGTGGTGCTGGCGGTAGACGGCAAGACCGTGCGAGGCGCCCGCACCAGCGACGGCACGGTCCGTGACGCCACCTTCGGCGAGGACGCCTCCACCGCCCGCACCGGACCGGGCCGCACGTCATGGCGCCCTGCGCAACCTGGTGATCAGCATCCTGCGCATGGCCGGGCACGTCAGCATCGCCGCCGCCCTCCGGCACACCGTCCGCGACTCTCTGCGCGCGTTCCGGCTGCTCACAGGCCGGAAGTAACGGTCAGTAGGGGACAATGCAAAGGCCCTGCGCCCTGCCCGCCGAGCGCCAGCGCAGATGAGCCGTATCCTCCCGGCGTAACCCATGCAGATGGGTAGATCCAGGTCGGCGTCAGAAAGCAGCGCGCCGCCGGAGCCTTACCGGGGGAGGAATGCCGCCCCGGCGGCTGGCGTTGACGCGCTGGTGAAGAAGATTGGCTTTCTGTCGTTCGGGCACTGGTCGTCGTCACCCGGCTCGCATACGCGGTCGGCATCGGACGCGCTGCTGCAGTCGATCGACCTGGCCGTGGCCGCCGAAGAGCTCGGCGCCGACGGCGCGTACTTCCGGGTGCACCATTTCGCGAGGCAGCTGGGATCTCCGTTCCCGCTGCTGGCGGCGATTGGCGCGCGCACCAGCCGGATCGAGATCGGTACGGCAGTCATCGACATGCGCTACGAGAACCCGCTGTACATGGCGGAGGACGCCGGCGCGGCCGACCTCATATCCGGCGGCCGCCTCCAGCTGGGGATCAGCCGCGGCTCGCCGGAGCAGGTGATCGAGGGCTGGCGATACTTCGGCTACCAGCCGCAAGAGGGTCAGACGGACGCGGACATGGCCCGCGGGCACGCCCAGGTGCTGCTCGAGGTGCTGGGCGGCGAGGGCTTCGCGCAGCCCAATCCCCGCCCGATGTTTCCGAACCCGCCCGGCCTGCTGCGCGTCGAGCCGCACTCAGAAGGGCTGCGTGACCGCATCTGGTGGGGCGCCGCGTCACAGCAGACCGCCACGTGGGCGGCCGAGCTGGGCATGAACCTGCAGAGTTCGACGCTGATCAATAACGAGTCGGACAAACCCTTTCACCTGCAGCAGGCTGAGCAGATCCAGGCCTTCCGTGACGCATGGCAGAAGGCTGGCCACGAGCGGGAGCCGCGAGTGTCGGTCAGCCGGAGCATCTTTGCCCTGGTCGACGACCGGGACCGGGCGTACTTCGGCCGTCCGAACCAGGACACCGACGAGATCGGGTTCATCGACGCGACGACCCAGGCGATCTTCGGCCGCACGTACGCTGCCGAGCCGGACGTGCTGATCCAGCAGCTCAAGGAGGACGAGGCGATCGCGGCCGCCGACACGCTGCTGCTCACCGTGCCCAACCAACTCGGCGTCGACTACAACGCCCACGTCATCGACAGCATCCTTACTCACGTGGCGCCTGCGCTCGGCTGGCGATAACCGGATGGCGGCTAGCCAGAGGGCCGCCGCGGACGGAGGTCACGCCCGTGTGATCGCCCCTGGACTCAGCCAGGCGCGCATCCCGCCGATCTGTAGGCTGTCGTGCTGCGCAGCGATGGCTAGTTGAGGCGAGCAGAACGGATCATTCCGCGCGTGCAGGCCGGCTCCGGAGGTGATGGTTGCTGGCGTTGGTGGCCAGGCAGCGTCCGGTCGTCAGGTCGAACTGCCAGCCGTGCATGGTGCAGGTAAGCGTGGTGCCGTCGGTCTGGCCGAACCGGCTGAGATCTCCCGACAAGTGGGGGCAGCGGCGCTGGATCATCCAGTCTCCGAGCTGGATGTCTTCTTCGTCGTGGTTCTGCTCGGCGTACCAGCCTTCGGCGTACATCAGCCGGTCGGGCGCCAGGCACTTGAAGAAGGTGTACAGGTACTCGTTGTACGGGCCGATCCTGCGGGCGCGGAAGCGCATGCTCAGGAACAGGCTGTTGACCCAGTCGGTCTCGTGGTCCGCGATCAGGGACTCGATCAGGGGGCGGGCGACGGTGAACTCGTAGCGGCATGACTCCCCGGCGTAGCGGCGAACCTGGCCGGCCGGGAAGTCGATGACGATCGGCAAGTCGTCGCCGACCCGCAGCAGCACCGGGCCGCCGACGCCGGCGCGGATGTGACCGGCCAGCTCCAGCAGCGGTTCGAACCAGGCCTTCAGCTCGGCGGCCACATCGGTGCGCGAGGCGGGCAAGCCGCGCCCGGCGGTCGCGATGCGGTCCTGCGTCCGGGCTGCGTAGCGGCGAAGATAGCGCGCCTTGTCGGTGAATGGCTCCATCGCCTGCTGTTCGCTAGCGGGCCAGCGGACCTGGCCGTGGTGGCGGTCCACCGTCAGCACCGCGCCGGGGGTCAGCAGCTGGCCTCCCTCGACGCCGTGCTCGCGGAGATAGTCCAAGAAGACCATCTGGTCGGGGAAGGTGTTCGCGGGGTCTCCGGTCAGATCATTGAGGGCGAACAGGTCCTCATCGAGGAAACACGCCGGACCGGCGAAGGGCACCACATGCCGGGCGCCGACGGCCGTGACGTAGCGCAGCGCACGGTCCAGGCCGTTTGCTCGTTTCGCCGCGCCGAAACTGCGCTGGGCGGCCGCGGGCAGCTCGTAGGTCCACGGCCACCAGATGGCTCCGGAGTACTGCAACAGGTGCACATCGTAGGGCCCGAATGACCGCAGCACGTCCAGGTCGGCCGGCCGGGCGTCGTTCTGGTTCAAGATGGTGGCGGTCCCGTCATCGACCGCCAGCGCCGAATCCCCAAGCGGGCCGTCGGCCGGGGACACCAGCGCCTGGGCCAGCAGCCGCAGCCCGCCGCGCTGGACCACCTCGCCGTTCGGCAGCACGATGAACCGGGTAAACCCCAGTCGTTCCAGCTCATTACGCAGATCATCCACCGGGAAATCGGGGAGCAGCACGGTTGCCTGGCGGGATACATGCTCGCTGAGCAAAGCCGGATCAAAGTGGTCCCGGTGCAGGTGAGACACGTATAGGTAGTCCACCTGGCCGTACCGGTCCCAATCCAGGCCGCTGTTGTCGGGGAAGACGGACCACGAGCCGAAGTATGCCGGGTTCTTCCACGGGTCACACAAGATCGTCCCGCCGGAAGTCTGGATATGCAGGCCAGCATGGCCCAGACACGTGATCTGCATCTCACCCCCTCCTGCCTCTGCGCCGCGTGCCACGGCCGCGCGAGCCAGCGACCATCTTCGCATCCGGTCACGGTCGCCACACCCCAGGGCCGTAGGAAATCAACCCATAAGACGCGATTCCAGCGCATCTGGTTGACTTTTCCAAGGCGCCACGCGGAGATAGCTGCCGTCCGCACGCCACGATCGGGAACGGCGACCGCCTAAACCTACCTTAACGATTCGGTGCCGCAGCCGGTCGCGTTCTCGCCTGGAAGTGCAGTAGGCCGGCGGATACCCCGCACCTAGGTTCCAGATGCAGACTCATATCGTTCGAGACTACCCGGCACCGGGCCAGCGCCGCGGCGGCCGCGGGCATCTTCCTGTCTCGCGGGCGATCCCGGCCCCGCGGGGCCGCCACCGGTCATCGGCCGGCAACCGCGGATTGAAGTATTCAGCCTGGGGTATCGGTACGAGCACACGATCAGCCGCGTACCAGTCCCTGGGAGGTCCGATGCCTATCGGCGACGTACTTCGCGTCAAGGGCACCCAGGTCATCACCGTCACCCCGGACACCACGGTGCGGCATCTTCTGGCGGTCCTGGCCGAGCACCGGATCGGCGCTGTCGTCGTCTCGCACGACGGCAGTGCGGTCGAAGGAATCGCCAGCGAGCGGGACATCGTCCAGGCGCTGGCCCGGCGAGGCGCTGCGGTGATGTCTGAGCCGGTCACGGCCATCTACACAGCCGAGGTGTACACCGTCACGCCGCAGACCCCGATTGAGGAGGTCATGCGCATGATGACCGAGCGCCGGGTGCGGCATGTACCAGTCGTGGCTGATGGCCGCTTGCATGGGATCGTGAGCATCGGCGACGTGGTGAAGATCCGGCTCGTCGAACTCGAAACCGAGCGAACTGCGTTGACCGACTACATCACCGGTACTCGCTAACGCGGGCAAGTAAGAGGTCTCTGCTGGTGGCATAGTTACGAGCCCTGAGCCGCTGCTGGGCCGATGGGAGCGCGATGCCCGCCCGATTCCAGCTCGTCATCGACTGCCAGGACCCCGAGCTGCTGGCCCGCTTCTGGGCGGCTGCCCTGGGATACGTACTTGAGCCGCCGCCGGAAGGGTTCGCTACCTGGGACGACTGGCGGCGCGACATCGGGCTTCCCGACAGTGAGCTGGGAATCGGCGCGGACAGCATCATCGATCCCCGCGGTGACGGCCCGCGCATCTGGTTCCATGTGATGCCGGACGCCAAGGTGGTCAAGAACCGCCTCCACCTCGACATCCACGCCAGCGGCGGCGCCGGCACGACCGACCGTTCGGTCCCGCTCGCCGCCCGCATGCAGCGAGTCGACGCCGAGGCCAGGCGGCTGACGGATCTCGGGGCCACGGTCACCGGAGCCCTGAGTGAGGACGGCCTCGATCACTACGCGGTGGGGATGAAGGACCCCGAGGGTAACGAGTTCGACATCAACTGACGCCTTCGCCCGCCGCGGCTCCTCGTGCCGGAGCGGCGGCCGCATCAGCCGACCAGCAGCACGAGCTTCCCGCGCACGTGACCGTCCTCGCTGACACGGTGCGCCTCCCCGATCTCGGCGAGCGGGAAGGTCTGCGCGACCGGGAGCGAGAAGCGCCCGGACTCGATCAGCTCGCCGATCTCGGCGAGCGCGTGGACCGCGCGGCCGGCGTCCCCGCTGCTGAACCTCACCCCGTGCTCCCGCGCTCCACCGAAGTCGGCGATCGTCACGACGTGTTCCGGGCCGCCCGCGAGCTCGATGAGCTCGGGCAGGACGCCGCTCCCGGCGACGTCGAGCGCCGCGTCGACGCCGTCGGGCGCGAGCGCGCGAACCCGCTCGACGAGGCCCTCGCCGTAGGCGACGGGCTCGGCCCCCAGTGAGCGAAGGTAGTCGTGGTTGGCCGGACTGGCGGTGCCGATCACACGCGCGCCGCGCACCACGGCAAGCTGAACCGCGGCGCTGCCGACGCTTCCTGAGGCGCCGTTGATGAGCAGCGTGCTGCCTCTCCCGACGCCGAGCTGGTCAAGCGCGCGCATGGCCGTCTCGATGGCGGCCGGCAGCGCGGCAGCGCCGGGGAAGTCGAGTGACGGCGGGATCGGCGCGTAGTAGGACAGCACCGCCAGCTCGGCCTGGGCCGCCCCCTCGGCGGACAAGCCGAACACGCGATCGCCGACGGCCACGTCCGCAACGCCCTCGCCGAGCTCGTCGACAACGCCCGCCGCCTCGTAGCCCATGGTCTGGGGGAGGTCCGGATCCATCAGGCCCTTGCGCTTCTTCCAGTCGCTCGGGTTGACGCCGGCCGCGCGCACCGCAATCCGGACCTGGCCGGGCCCGGGATGCGGTTCGGGGAGATCCACGATCTCCAGGACCTCTGGGCCCCCGAACTGGCTGAAACGGACTGCCTTCAACATTCGCTCCGATCTCGACCCTGGGGTGTCGCGCTTGCTACGCGCTCAGGTTACGAGCAGGCGAAGGCCAAGCTCTGCCGCCTGGAGATCGACGAGGTCGCGGTTGCGTTCGGCCCACCGGCCTGAGACAAGGTCATCACGGAGGCTGCGCACGGCCCGCTGCTCGGCCTCCGGCCCGACTCTGGCCCACACCGATACTCCCCGACGCACATGATCGTCCAGGTATGCCTCGGGCCGGCGCCAGTAGGCCTCGAAGAAGCCGTCAGCGCAGTCCCACGGAATGAGCACCGGCTCCGTGCGAGCTCCGATCGCCCGGGCCATCTCGGCCAGCGACGGCCGGCCGACGAGAAGGCCAGCGACCTCAGGCAGGTAGTCGCGAGTGAGCCAGAACCGACGGCACCATCCGGTCTCACTGGTGTCGTGCGTGAAGACCACCACGCGGCGAGCCACGCGCCGCATCTCGCGCAGCCCGGCGATCGGGTCCTGCCAGTGATGAACGGTGGCAAAGGCCATCGCGACGTCGAAGGACTGGTCCTCGAACGGGAGGCTCTCGGCGGCAGCAGCCACGCACGGCGCCGCGCCTGCGGGACGCTGCGCCCGCATGACCGCCGACGGTTCCACCGCGATGACCCTACGGCCGGGGGGCTCGTAGGACCCGGTTCCCGCGCCGACATTCAGTACGGTCTGCGCATCGCCGAGCGCGGCCCAGGTCTGCGCGGCGATCCGCGGCTCGGTGCGCCGCGTCACGGTGTAAGTGGCTCCGATGGTGTCATACAACTGCGCGCCGGACATGTCGCTGCCTTCCCGCCGTCACCATGCCTGCGCCGCGCACGTGGCCTGGCGTCACTGCCCCGGATGCTTGGTCACTTGCGCACCATTTCACCATGGTCCGCTGGATCTATCTATGTGCTCACGCGCCGTGGACTGCGGCGAGCCCAGCGGCCGGCAACGCTCGCGGCGGCAGGCCGGTGCCCGGCCGCCGCGGAACACGACAAGCGAGCTCACTGGCCATACGATCGCGTTGATGAGGGCTTAACGAAAACCGCCGGGCGGTGCCCGGAGAAGCGGGAGGACCTGGTGGAGGCAGAGCCGGAGCGTCAGCTGGCTGACCCGCCGGCCACCTGGCAGGAGCACTGGTTCGACCACCGCCAGTTGCTCCGGCTTTACCACAGCGACCAGCACTGCGCGATATACCTGGATCCCGACGTGCGCCGGGCTGAGGTCGGGTGGTTGCCCGGGTTCATCAACGTGACCTGGCAGTACTCCAAGGCAACCTACGGCGACGCGTTCGGGCCCGACCCGCGCATCTACTCCATCCACCACGCCGGGCGGCACGGCGGCGGCCACGCGGGCTACTACGTCAGCCCGGTCCACGACTACCACAACGTCAGCGACTGCGGGCTGGACACCTGGCGGGAGGGCAACGCCCTGGCTCGCGAGCTGCCCGCGCACGAGATCGGGCATTCCGTGGAGAGCGCCAACAACGACGTCCACGGCTCACCGGCGTATGAGATCTGGGGCGACAGCAAGTGGGCCGAGTTCTACATCTATGACCTTTACACGGCGCTGGGCATGGATCGCGAGGCCAAGGGCGTCTACCGCAGGTTCACCGGCAACACCGACGATTTCCCTCGTCGGGGGACCCGCTGGTTCCGCGACTGGTTCTACCCGCTATGGCGGGACTGCGGGCGGGCCGAGGTCATGAACAGGTTCTTCCGGGAGCTGGCCCGGCACTTCCCACGCGACTCCGGCGGCACTTATACCCGGCGGATGAACTGGGGCGAGTACGTCCACTTCACCAGCGGTGCCGCGGCCGCCGACATGAGCGGCCAGGCCGCCCGCGCTTTCGGCTGGCCCCGCGAGCGGGCCGGCCAACTGGAGCGCGCCCGCGAGCAGTTCCCCGGCATCACGTACTGAAATACCGGGCCGTGCTGGTGACACCCTGGCGTAGTCCACGGTGCTGTGGCAGGCGTCAGCCGGGTGGCCGGGCGGCTGCGACCAGGGGCAAGTGATGACCTGGCAGGCCGTACCAGGTCCGCCAGTCCAGCGGCCGGACGGCTACGTCGGTGCAGCCGGCGTCCCGCAGCACACCACCGCGCCGGCCACGCCAGCCAGCGCGGCAACGGCCGGCCTGCGGTGGCGCAGCGCCCAGGCCACGGTGCCCGCCAGTCAGCCAGCAACCATGACCGGCGAGGCGGTGCTTCACGGGCTGAGCGTTACCTCCTCACCCGGGCAGGCTGGAGTTGTCCCTCCAGCTGTAGGAAGAGCCGCCCCACCCCGTGGGCGAGGTGCCGCCGCGTAGCTGCCCGCCGGCGCCGTCCGGGTTGACGTACAGGCCGGTGGCGACGTTCTTCAGCGTGCCGTTGGACTGCGGGATGAACTGCTGCCAGGGCCCGGTGTTGCACGACGCGAGGACCAGGCCGTCACGCAGCGGGTCAGATGACCATCCGCCGCCGGGGTCGGACACGCAGAGCCCGGAGCCGGACCCCTGGGGCGCGTACTCGAACCGGAACGCACCCTGGTGCGTGCCGTTGGTGCGAATAAAGTCAGTCGCCGGGTCGCCCTGGGTCGCGGTCCATCCGGCGATGATCGCACCCGGGAACTGGTGCTGCCGGAAGACGTCGAACCCGTTGCCGAACCGGTTGACCTCGTCGCCGTAACTGCTGCTGACCGCGTTCGCCTCGACGGTGAGGGTGAAGGTGCCCTTGAGCGCGGCGCCGTCGGAATCGGTGGCGGTGACCACGGCTCCGCTGTAGGTGCCGGGCGCAGCGGTTCCCCCGAGGTAGGAAAGCGCGGGACTCCCGGAGCTCAGCCCGGTCGGCAGGTTCGATTCGGCGAAGGTGATGCTGTCGCTGCTCTCCGAGCTGGTCGCACTGAACTTCACGTCGCCGGAGCTGTTCGAACCGGTGAGATCCGACACAGTAACCAGCGTGTAAGCCGCACCTTGCAACAGGATGTAGTGGGGCAAGAGCGAGATGGGGATTTCGAGCGCCTCAGCGTTCCCGTTCTTGTCCGTAGCGTCCGCCACGATGGGATTCGGACCCTGAACTATGGGGCCCGAAAAGCTGATCGTGTTCCCGGACAGGGACACGCCGACCGGCACCGTGCCGTGCAGCTTCCAGGTCACGCCGCTCCCGGTCAGCTTGATGACACCGTTGTCGTCGGCGGCTCCGATACCGCTGCCGCCGAACGTGGCGTCGCTTACCGGGCTGCTGACCAGCGCCGTGTCCTGATATGCCTGGGCACTCGCGGGGAGTGCTGCATACGTCTGGGCACTCGCGGGGAGTGCTGCCGCACCCACCACGAGGGCACTCCCGAGCAGCGCGGGACAGGCCACCCAGAGTGCTCTCCTGAGACTGAAGTGCACGCCTTCACGCCCTTCTGTGTTCGTTCGCTACGGGTCTGGCCAGGCTGTCCAGCCGGGGGCGCCACGGACAGGAGGAAGCATGCTAACAGGCCCCCGCCGGCCAGAAACTCTATCCTTACCACGCTTGCCCCTCCCTTCTCTGCATTTACGCCGCATAAGGCTCCCCGAGGTTAAGCGGGATCAGGGGGCCCGCACGTTACTACGTGCGTTCAGCCGGAACGTCGCGGTATCAGGGCAGCAGAAAAGTGCTGATTACGCGGCGCGATAATCGCGCCTGGGGCTAGCGGCGGCTTCCGCGGGTGCCATGGTCGTGGCGAGTGGAGCGCGCCCGCGGCCAGGGATCACGCGGTGGCGATGTTCCTACCGGGCATCGGCTCTGCGAGTGCTGCCCGCCAGGCAGGCGCGCCGAAGGGGTCCGCGAAGTACTGTGT
>Ga0210401_10008136_pt1 | contig 10427 bp, 7 predicted proteins | sample IncBWH32MmetaG_FD_150866 | JGI IMG/M metagenome (GOLD analysis project Ga0210401, IMG submission 150866) | Forest soil microbial communities from Barre Woods Harvard Forest LTER site, Petersham, Massachusetts, United States - Inc-BW-H-32-M | ecosystem: Environmental > Terrestrial > Soil >... | reverse complement strand
ACAGCCAGGTGGAGAGCTACAGAATCGAGCGTCATCAAGTGGTAGCGGACCGGGGAATATCCCACCTGCCGCATCAACGAGGCGAGTTCATCGGGGCGAAAAAAGTGCGCCACAGACTTTGGCAAATAGGCGTAGGCTGCTGTGTCACCCGAAATGAATCCACCAATCTTCGGCAGGATTTTCTGGCAATAGAAGCGGTATAGCTGCCCGACTATGCCGGGGGCCGGCTCCGTGAATTCCAGAATTCCCAGCGTTCCGCCGGGTTTCAAGATGCGGAAGATTTCGCGTAAACCGGCTTCGTAATTGGCCAGATTGCGAAAGCCGAAAGCGGCGGTCACCAGGTCGAAAGAACCATCGGCGAAGGGCAGACGCAGCGCGTCGGCCTCCAAAAACGGAATGTTGTGCTTTTCGGTTCCCCGCAGCGCATTCTTTTCGTTTGCGCGCACCAACATGGTGTGTGAGAAATCCGCTCCGACGATGCGCAGCTTCGCGTCTCGCGCCAGCGCAAATGCCAGATCGCCCGTTCCGCAACACAGGTCGAGAGCAATTGCGTCCGCACGGTCGAGAATCGGCCGCAACTCGCGGGAAGTTCGCGCGCGCCAGCGTTTGTCCATCTGCGCGGAAAGAAGATGATTCAGCAGGTCATACCGCGGGGCAATGCGCGTAAACATTTCGCGCACTTTGCGGGAAGCATCTTGTTCGGAGGTCGCTCCTTCCGGCTTGGTGCCGGTAGGCAGGGACGCCTGCTCAACCATGGCGTTTCCCAAGCTCGCTGGCCGACCCCAGGCACTGCGGCGCACACCGCAGAATGCAGAGCACCACCGCTTCCGGGATGCCGTCATACGATGCGGCCCGGCCAATCCGCGGCGCCAGCACGAAACGCAACTTCCCTGCCCGGGCCTTCTTATCGGAACGCATGAATTCCAGAAGCCGTTGCGGTCGGATTTGCGGCCACTCTGGCAACGGGCCCATGCGCCGGACGAGCGCCACGATTCGCGACACCGCATCCGCCGGCGTATCGATCGTTTCGTGTCCCAGTAGAGCCGCACACATCATGCCCCAGGCAACGGCTTCGCCGTGCTGGAACCGCTTGTATTGCGTGGCGGACTCCAACGCGTGGCCGAAAGTGTGTCCGAAATTCAGCGCCTCGCGCAGACCGGATTCTCTTTCATCGCGACTCACGACCTGCGCTTTGATTTCAATCGAGCGCCGAATGATGTGCGCCAGCGCCGCCGCATGGCGTTTCAGGATTGCTTCCATGTTTGCTTCGAGAAACGCAAACAACTTCGCGTCAGCAATCACTCCATACTTGATCACTTCGGCCAGGCCCCCGCGAAACTCGCGTTCCGGCAACGTTTGGAGCGCCTCGGGATCGACCAGCACGAGCCTGGGAGGATAGAACGCGCCGACCAGGTTCTTGCCCTCCGGCAGGTTCACACCGGTTTTTCCGCCAATCGAACTATCCACCTGCGCCACAACCGTGGTCGGTATCTGCACCAACGCGACGCCGCGAAGATACGAGGCAGCGACAAATCCTGCGACGTCTCCGGTCACGCCTCCGCCTACCGCAATCAGCAAGGATTGGCGATCCGCACCTGCTTTTACCAGCGACCGCGATACTTTCTCCACGGTGTTCAAATTCTTCGCGGATTCGCCGTCGTCCATCAAATGGATGTGCGGCTTAGCGCGCCTCGAAAGACCGCGCTGAAGCGACGGTCTGAGAAACTTCCACACAGTCGGGGAGGCAATCACATGCAAGCTGGAAAAGCTCCCCAGTTGCCCGATTTCTGCCGCAAGTTGGCGCAGCAGGCCGCGCTCGCATAGCACGGAATAATCTCCCGCAACGGAACGGACGCGAATCGGGGGTGTGCGAGTCGATTTCATTGCAGCGAGTGGTTCGAACCAATGTAGCACAGACACGCGAGCACTCGAAAAGCACCGGATATTTTTCCCCGGCAGCTTGAAAGTACGGCGGGAGCGGAGTCGAAAGAACAAATCTTCGTTCACACACCCGAAATGCGTCATTTGCCAAATCCCATGGGTACTGCGGTAAAATCAATAGCTTATGATCGCTGTGAATGAAGTCACTATGCGCTTTGGCTCACGCATCCTCTTTGAGGACGTGACCACCACTTTTATGTCTGGCCGCCGCTATGCCATCTCCGGCCCCAACGGCGCCGGCAAATCCACCTTCATGAAAATCCTGACCGGAGAGATCGATCCAACCAAGGGCAACATCACCCGCCCAAAAAAAATGGGGGTACTGCGTCAGGACCAGTTTGCGTTCGACAAATTCCGCGTGATCGACACGGTCATCATGGGCAATGCCGTGCTTTGGAAGGCGCTGGAGGAGCGCGACGCTCTTTACGCCAAGCCGCACGATGACTTGACCAACGAGGACGGCATGCGCCTTGGCGAACTGGAAGGCATCGTGGGCGAAGAAGGCGGCTATACAGCTGAAGCCGACGCAGGCGTGCTTCTTGATGGACTCGGCATTGACGCCGCGCTGCACGAGCGACAGATGGGCGAGCTGCAAGGCGGGCAAAAAGTCCGCGTCCTGCTGGCACAAGCGCTCTTCGGCAATCCCTCAGCGCTGCTGCTCGACGAGCCTACCAACAACCTGGACCTCGATTCGGTGCACTGGCTGAAGGAATATCTTTGCGAATATCATGGCGTGTTGATTGTCATCTCTCACGATCGCCATTTCCTGAATAGTGTTTGCACGCACACGGCGGACATCGACTATGAAACCATCATTATGTATCCCGGCGGCTACGACGAGATGGTGCTGGCAAAGACGCAGATTCGCGCGCGCATGGAAGCGGACAACGCCGTTCGCGAAAAGAAAATCGCGCAGCTGAACGAATTCATTGCGCGCTTTTCCGCCGGGACGCGTTCTGCGCAGGCTACTTCACGCAAAAAGGAAGTGGAGCGGCTGCAGACCTCGGAACTGGCGCGATCCAATATTCAGCGCCCGTACATTCGCTTCGCCACTGAACGCCCGTCTGGGCGGCTTCCACTTGAGGTGAAGCGGCTGACCAAGTCCTACGACGGCCTGAAAGTGATCAATCACTTTTCCGCCAGCATCACCCGCAGTGAGAAGATCGCTCTCACGGGACGAAACGGCGCTGGCAAATCCACCATGCTGAAGTCGCTGCTGCACAACGCCGGTGACTTCATCGGGTCCGCGGAACGCGTGTTCCCCGTTGATTCCGGTAACGTGGTCTGGGGCCACGAAGTCACGGTCGGATATTTCCCTCAGGACTTTGGCTACACCATCGATAAGAGCAAAGGCATTACCGCGCTGGAATGGTTGTGGCAGTTTTGGCCTCAGGCCACACAGGAAGAAATCCGCGGCTACCTGGGACAGATGCTCTTCAGCGGCGAAGACGCATTGAAGCCCACGGCCGCGCTTTCCGGCGGAGAATGCGCGCGGATGATTTTCTGCCGGTTGATGATTCAGAAACCGAATTTCCTGGTGCTCGACGAACCCACCAACAACCTGGACCTGGAAGCGATCAACGCCCTGAACATCGCGTTGCAAAAATACGAAGGAACCCTTTTGCTCGTCACTCACGACGAAGATGTTCTGGACGAAGTTGCCACGCGCATCTGGAATTTCAAGGATGGCAAGATCGAGGACTTCCGCGGCACGTACGAAGAATTCCTGCACGCCGCCAGCAAAGCCGCCGCACAGGTCCCCGCAAAGCGCTGATTGCCGACGACAGCGCCAATCCGCGCCGCAACTGCCCGCAACTGAATGAAAATGTTGGGGCGAAATCCTTCGTGCTACCATACGGGTGCCTGCTGAAGGCAGCTCATGACGCTTTCCCAAAAGATTTATCATGTCGACTACGCCGTGGTCGGCTCCGGTGTCGCAGGCGTTCGCGCGGCCATTGAATTGAGCCAGGCCGGCTCTGTTCTGGTGCTGGCCAAATCGGATCTGAGCGAGTCCGCGACCGCTTACGCGCAGGGCGGCATCGCCGTGGCCCTCAGCGACGAAGACGAAATCGGCCTTCACGAGCAGGACACCATCAACGCCGGAGACGGCTTGTGCAATGCCGAAGCCGTCGCGCTCCTCGTTGAGGAAGGGCCCAAGTACATTACCCAGCTGATTGAATGGGGCACAGAATTCGATCGCTCGGGAACCAAGCTCGCGTTTACACGCGAAGCCGCACACAGCCGTTCGCGCATTCTGCACGCTCACGGCGATTCCACGGGACGTGAGATCAGCCGCGCGCTGCTGGCTCGCGCGCACACGATTCCGCATTTGCATCTGCGGCCGCACTCATTTACCACGGAACTCATTCTGGAGAATGGCCGCGCCGTCGGCGTGCGCTTTATTGATGAAAACGATGGTTCGTTGCATGAACTGCGGGCTGGAGCTGTGCTGCTGGCTACCGGGGGGCTTGGTCAACTATTTCGCGAGCCCACTAATCCGGAAGTGGCAACCGGCGACGGCATGGCCATTGCGTATGAGGCGGGCGCGGCTCTGTCTGATATGGAGTTCGTGCAATTTCACCCCACGGCGCTTGCGATTAAAGGCGCGCCACGGTTTTTGTTAAGTGAAGCGCTGCGTGGCGAAGGCGGGATTTTGCGCAACGTGAACCTGGAACGCTTTATGAAGCGCTATCACGAAGCGCAGGAACTGGCCCCTCGTGACGTTGTTGCGCGGGCGATTACGACCGAGATGATCAAGACGGATAGCCAGCACGTCTATCTGGACATGACTGCCAAACCCAAGGACTTTCTCGAAAAGCGTTTCCCGCGCATCTTCGCTACTTGCGCCGGCTACGGTCTCGACCTCGCCAGCGACCTGGCTCCTGTCAGTCCCGCCGCGCACTTTATGATGGGCGGCGTCAAAACCGATCTTTGGGGGCGCACCAGCGTGCCAGGCCTCTACGCAGCGGGCGAAACGGCCGCCACTGGCGTTCATGGCGCCAATCGCCTGGCCAGCAATTCCCTGCTCGAAGGCTTGGTGTTCGGTGCGCGCGCCGGCGACGCCATGATGAAAGACGCACCTGGCTCAAAGAAAAATGCTGGCCATCTACCAGGTAGCCTGGCGCCCAAAACCTGGAACAACGCTGAGGGAAAATCTGCGGCGACAAAAAGCAAGCCTGTCCCTTCCGAAGCCTTGCAGAGTCTCCGCGACCTCATGTGGAAGCGCGTTGGTATCTTGCGCAGCGGCAAGGAACTAAAAGCTCTGCTCGAAACCCTGAAAACCATACCTGTGCCGCAGTCGCCCAAAAATGGCCGTGCCGATCACGAGTTGAAGAATCTTCACGCCCTTGGCTCCTTGGTCGCTCGCTCGGCGCTGGCGCGCGACGAAAGCCGAGGCAGTCACTATCGTTCCGACTTTCCCTATCGCGATGACGACGATTTCCAAAAGCACTCCGTGACTTCCAAGGACCGCGACGTCAGCTTCCCGAAATAACCTACATCGAAGGCGAGCAAGAACACAGGCTGAAGTCTGTGCTACTAGATCCTTCAGGCGCAAACGGCGCGCCTTCAGGATGACATTGTGTTGTTTTGACAACGGAATCCGTGGAATTCTGGCAAACGCCGCGAAGTTCGTCGTCCTTACTTTTCCTGTAGTTGTTTCACACTTTCGAGCACAACATGGCCAACCATGGCGAGGGTCTTTGGACTGATCTTGTCGAGCGTATCTTGCGTGGTATGCCAGTAGGGAACGTCATTCTGCGTATCCAGGTCCATGATGTCCACCGAGGGCACATTCCGGGCCGTAAATGAATAGTGATCATCACCGCCGAAGTTTGTGGGCGCGCTCCCAAAGATATTCCCATAACCCAATTTCCCCGCGACGTCCCAAACAAAATCCTTCAGCCATTCCGTAGACTCGCCGTCCCGCAGGAAGTGCGGGTTCTGGCCGCCCACCAGGTCAACGAGAATAAAGGCCTTAATTTTGGGCAGGTCGCCGCTTTGCGCCAGCTTCGCGGCCATTTGGCGGCTGCCATAGCGGTTGTCGGGATCTTTCCATTGGGGATTGACGGCTTCTTCTCCATCGAAGAACGCGATCCACACGGCGTACTTCTGCGGCGGCTGCTTACAGATCAACCTGGCCAGCTCCAGCATCACTCCGGTGGACGATCCGGCATCGTCCGCACCTACAAAATTGTCCAGGCGCTTGGTGTCGTAGTGCGTGCCCAGGAGAATGATCCTTGGCTTCTCGCCCGGGATCTTTACGAGAAGATTCTTCATGGGCAAGCGCCCCGCAGGCGTATCCGCGGAAAACGAATCCGTTTCCACGATGCAGCCGTACGACTTCAGCTCCGTTTCCAGATAATCCTGCAGTTTCGCCAGCGCGGGAGAACCAGCCGGCCGCGGACCATAGCTCACCTGCTTGGCAACTTGGTCGTACGCTCGCTTGCCGTCGAATCCTCCGGTCTTCTCGGGCGGGGGAACTTCCTGGCCGGAGGGCACGGGCGGTGTTCCCGCTACCGCGCTCATGAAGGGCGGGTCAGCCGCTGGTTTCGCCGGGGTCGAGCCGCCGGATTTGCAGCCCAGGGCAAGCGCCACGCCAACGCAGACGACGAGCATACCCGTCACGCGGCAAGTGCAATGCATCCAGAATTTCATGCGGAAGTGCCAGCGCTTTCTGCCGCCAACCGCTTCTTCTTGTTGCGCAGCACTAAGGCGGATACAGCGATGCCTACAAAGTAGAGTCCCACCATCGGCGCCATGAAGATCAGCATGGTCTGCGCATCAGGTGTCGGCGTGATAATTGCCGCGACAACCGCGATGATGGCGATGGCATATCGGAAATTGCTCCACAGAAATTTCGGTGTCACGATTCCGAACAGCGTTAAAAAGAAAATCAGTATGGGCAACTCAAACACTAACCCCAGCCCGAGCAAGACGATCAGGATCAGGTCAAAGTATTCATTGATGCTGAGCAGTGGCGCCACGGAGCCGCCAAATTGCTGGAAGCCCACCAGAAACTTCAACATATACGGCAGGGTCACGAAATATCCAAAGGCAATTCCTGCCAAAAATAAACACACCGTGGAAAACAGGAAACCCGTCACGGCACTCCGCTCGTGCTTATACAGCGCGGGCGCCACAAACAACCAAATCTGGTACAGCACGAACGGCGAAGCCAGCACAATTCCGATGTACACGCCGAGCGTGATGACCAGGTTCAGCGCGCCCGCGGGGTGGTTGTAATACAGCTTCGATTCGAAATGCGCATCCTTCAGTGCTTTCAGCATCGGTTCATTGATGAATCGGATGACCTTCGGCGAAATGTACACCCCAATAAAGGCGCCGATGCCGATCGCGTACAGCGAATTGATGATCCGCTTCCGCAACTCCGTCAGGTGCTCGAAGAACGTCATTTGCCCGCCGGACTCTTCCAGACGGGCTGTGAGTGAATTGTCAGGCTGGCTGCTGTTGGTCATGAGAAGGGGTCGAGTCACCGGGCGTGGCAGATTCGGGTGGTTTCGAATCGGCGTTACCGGATCCATTTCCAGGTACGCTTTCGCCGCTTGATGCGTCTAATCTGGCGACAGCTTCACTTTCCGGCTTGATTACGGGTGCTTCTGTCATGCGTGTTTCAGGGTACGGCTCTGGCAGCGCTTCCGTTCCCGCAGGAGATCCCAGCGTGGCAGCGGGTTGGCTCTTTCCAATGTCATTCACGGCAGCCGCAGCTTCGGCGGCCTGTTTGCGCAGTTCCGCCACCCTGGCCTGGCGCTCCAGATCCCGCATTTCGTCCTCAAAAGCACTCCGGAAGTCCCCGGAGGCCTTGCGGAATTCCGCCATGAGTTTGCCCAAGCTGCGAGCCAGTTCCGGCAATTTCTGGGGTCCAAATACCACCAGCACCACCAGAAAGACCACAATCATATGTGGAATGCTCAACATTGTTCGAAACGATCCAATTATGCCCTGTCTGCATCATAGAAAGGGTAGCCAACGGTGTCAAACGACACTTGTCAAATGTCATGTTACAATCGGGTTTTAGGTCAAATAGAGGGGAATCCATGAATCCAGAACGTCGCGGCCTATTAGTAGTCATCGCCGTCCTGGCCATTTCGGCCATCCTTGGCGGCATCTATGGACCGTCCGTGCGAGCCACCAGCTCTTCCGCTGACGACGCGCAAGCAGCCGTCCGCGATTTCACGAAAGTTCTGGATGTGGTCCAGAGCAATTATGCCGAGCCGGTCGATGTGGACAAGACCGTGTACCAGGGCGCCATTCCCGGTATGCTTCGAATGCTCGATCCCCACTCGAATTTCTTTGATCAACGGCAATTCGCGCTGCTGCGCGAAGATCAACGCGGTAAATACTATGGCGTTGGCATGGTCGTGGCTCCCCGCGAGAATCGCACCGTGGTGGTCTCGCCTTACGTTGGGGCCCCTGCGTACAACGCGGGCCTGCGCCCGGGAGACGTCATCACCAAGGTCGACGATAAGGTGACCGACGGCTTGTCCACCACAGAAGTGGCCGACATGCTCAAGGGGCCCAAGGGCACCGTGGTGAAGATTACCGTTACGCGCGAGGGCTACACCGATCCGCTGGTGTTCACCGTCACGCGCGACGAGATTCCACGCCACTCCGTCGACATCGCTTTCCTGATGAAGCCCGGCATCGGCTACATCCGCCTTTCGCAATTTAACGAAACCACCGACCGCGAAATCGCCGACGCTCTGAAGCAACTTGGTGCCAACTCCTTGGATGGCATTGTGCTCGACATGCGTGGCAACCCCGGCGGCCTACTGAATGAAGCCGTAGCTGTCGGCGACATGTTCCTCGACAAGGGCCAACTGATCGTGTCTTATCATGGCCGCAATGCTCCGGAGCGCCGATTCGTCGCGATCCGCGGCAATCAGGGCATGACTGTGCCGCTGGTGATTCTGGTGAATAACAACTCCGCCTCCGCCGCCGAAATCGTCACTGGCGCGGTGCAGGACCATGACCGCGGCTTGGTTGTTGGCGAAACCACGTTCGGCAAGGGACTCGTCCAGACTGTGACGCCGCTTTCCGAGAGCACCGGGCTGGCGCTCACCACCGCTCGTTACTACACGCCTTCCGGCCGCCTGATTCAACGCGACTACAAGGCTATGTCGCTGTACGAATATCACTATGAGCGCAAAGTACCCGATCATCCATCCGAGATTCGCCAGACCGATAGCGGCCGCCAAGTTACCGGTGGCGGCGGCATCACGCCCGACATCGTTGTGGACGCGCCGAAGCTGGACAAGTTCCAGGAAACACTTTTCCGCGACGCCGTCTTTGTTCCCTCCGAGCAGGGTGTTGGCGACTTCACTCGCTTCTTTCTCGGCACCAAGCCCAGCATTACTCACAGCTTTGAGGTTGACGATAACGTGATCCACGAATTCCGCGACTACCTCAGCAAGCACAATATCCGCTACACCGAACCTGAAATGGCGGACAACGGCGACTGGATCAAGCGCAAGATCAAGCAGGAAGTGTTTATGTCCGCCTTCGGAACCCAGGAAGGCTTCAAGGTGCTTCTCGAAGCCGATCCGCAGGTGCAAAAGGCCGTGGACGCACTGCCCCAGGCGCGTGCGCTGTATGAAAACGCTCGCAAGGTTGTAGCACAGCGCAACGGCGGCGGCTCCGACCAACCGTAATTCCCTGTTGAACACCAGGAATGACCAGACGGGGCGCCATCACGGCGCCCGTTTTGTTTGCGCACGATTCCGCAGGGCGCTGTGAGACGCGCAAAACTACGGACGTTCTCTCACGGCACCGCCGAAACTCAACCTTGCCGTTTCTTGGAAACATGTTCCTCGTCTGCTAGACTTTATTGGTTGCTACTCGTGGGCGAGTAGCTCACCAGGACTTCAATGATTCGGCGAGACTTAGCCTGCTTTGCCCCTTCGTTTCAGCCGTTCTGATTGTCCCAAGTTTTGTCCCAATGACAGCAGAAGGCCCACAGATGGCGTCGGCACGCGCCTTTGCACAGCTGTCGCCCGCCAACTGGCTTCACGGAGCGTGGAAGTCGAATGTAGCCCCATACGGAGTTTCAAGCACTTACGAGGAGCACTGCGGAGCAGAAAGGCAACCATTCCCCCGCGTGGTTTATGTCAGCAAATTCCTGCGTCATTCGACTCGCGAGAAAGAAGGAAACATCCAGGGAACGTGCCGCTAGACTTGCCAACGTAAGCCGAACTCCGCAGTCGACAGCTTGGGTGAATTTCCCACACTTAGCTACATCCGAGACTCAATCCCGTTGATTTCTCCAGGTGTGCCGCAGTCCTTTGTTTTCAAGCTTTTTCCTGTGTCTTACCTCATGGTTTAGCGCGCTGTTTGGGGGGTTTTGGACTCAAGTTGGACTCAGCTGGCTGGGGTGAACCCCTTGGATGGCACAAATTATTTGGACACAGTTTCCGCTTTCATAGAAGGATTCTTGCATCTCCTAGCAGGAGAAGGGGTCTGGGGAAGGG
>Ga0210401_10008135_pt1 | contig 10428 bp, 9 predicted proteins | sample IncBWH32MmetaG_FD_150866 | JGI IMG/M metagenome (GOLD analysis project Ga0210401, IMG submission 150866) | Forest soil microbial communities from Barre Woods Harvard Forest LTER site, Petersham, Massachusetts, United States - Inc-BW-H-32-M | ecosystem: Environmental > Terrestrial > Soil >... | reverse complement strand
CGCGGCGATGAACATGGTCGGTCGCCGCGCGTCGTTGACCTGCGTGACGCAGATCAATGTGCTGGACACGCTGGGGTTGATTTCCTCGTCGTTTGGAAACTGGGAAGGAGTTCCCGGCGGCGACCATGTGGAGCATCACGACGACCGCAATTACCGAATGATCCGGCTCGAATTCGATGGCGACGTACTGGTGGGAGCCAATGCGATCGGCTTGACCGAGCGGGTCGGGATATTGCGTGGGCTGATCCAGTCGCGCGTCGCGCTGGGGCCGTGGAAGCACCGGCTGATGGTCGATCCGATGGCTCTGAGCGAGGCTTATCTTTCTTGCGCGCAGGCACAGTCATCGTGGGGTCTGAAGGCCGCCTGACCCGCCAGAGCGATGCAGATCACCTTCAAGCTGCACGCCAATCTGACCGACTATCTGCCGCGCGAGGCGGATGGGCGCAAGCCGCACTACAACCAGCTCCAGATCGAGGTGCCCGAAGGCAGCGACGTGCAAGCGGTGATCGACCGGTTCAATCTGCCGGCCAAGCAGGTGCACTTGGTTCTGGTCAACGGCGTCTATGTAGCGCCGTCGACCCGATCTCACCGCCGGCTCAACGATGGCGACGCACTGGCGATCTGGCCACCCATTGCGGGTGGGTAGCCTGCTTGCCGGCTTGTGAGCGAGGCGGTACTACATCGCGAAATGGGCTGCACACGCAGCGAGTTCCTGGCGTGGTTGCCTGGCGCCGTGAACGGAGTCCATTTCGACGTCGAGGGCGATCTGATCAGGGTCCCTTGCCAGGCGGGCGAGGTGCTGATTCGAATCGCCCAAACGGCCGACCGCAAGCTCGGCTTGCTGTTGCTTCCGGTGCTGCGGGTTTCGATCGAATTCGTCGGCCTCGATGCGCCCGCGCGCCAGGCATTTCTCAGGCATTTCGATCTTTTCACCCGACGCGGAGGCGGGTGAGGCTCTGCCAGAAATAAATCACCGCTGAACGAGGTATCGTCCCGATCGGTTTGGCCATTCGGCTCACAGAGGACGATAAAGCGGATGCGGATGCATGCACGATGGATGACGCCGGCGCTGCTGGCGTTGGCCGGCGCGGCCGGCGTGGTGGGCGCCAATCAAGCGCTGATTGCCAATCAGAGCGAGGTCGTCTACGTGACTTCGACGATGGGCGCAGAGGTGGAAGGCAGCTTCGGCCAGTTCGAGGCGCAAATCGACCTGGATCCGAACAAGCTGCAGACGAGCTCCGTGTCTTTCGCGGTGAACACGTCGAGCGTGAAATTTCCGTCGACTGACGTGCAGAAGGAGCTTGTCAAGGCCGATTGGCTCGATTCCGCCCACTACCCAAAGGCCGAGTTCCGATCGAGCCGGATCCAAAAGTTGCCTGACGGTCGATTCGAAATTGCCGGCACGCTGACCATCAAGGGGCACGCTCATGACGTGATCGTTCCGACCAGTCTGACGCGCTCCGGGGTGACCACCTTCGCAAGCGGCACGCTGGCGATCAAGCGGCTGGACTACGGCGTCGGCCTGGGCGAATGGGGCGATACGTCGCTGGTCGAGGACGCGGTACGAATCAAATTCAAGCTCGCGCTGAGCGGAATCAGTCCGACCTGATCAAGGCTCGCGCGCCAGCAATGGGGCGAGCGAACTACGCGCGTCGTCTTGCTGTGCCATCAGCCGCGCATACTCGAGGCGATCGTTCTGATCGAGGGCCGCGTCAGCCGCGCTGCTGTTCGAAACCAGACGGGGTTGGGGCCCCAAAGCGATCACCGTGCCGAGGCCGGCGTACAGGTAGCGGTCCCCGAACGACTGCAGCAGCGCAGCGAAGGTCGGCTCCCCGGTGCAATGCCCGGGCGCGATGTAGTCGACCTTGACCGAGTCATGCAGCAGCGCAACCGCCTCTGAGATGGCTGCATCCGGCGCGACGACCATGTGGAAGCCTCCGGCAATCAGATGGATGTGCAGGTCGATTGTCTGCGCCGCTGCGACGATCCTGTCCAAGCCGGGATGCGAGCAGCCGACCACCAGCACGATCCCGTCCGGTGTGCGGATCGCCAGCGACAGTTCCTTGAGTTCGAGAGTGCCCGGTTTGTCCGACACCAAGGCGATCAGGTGAAGCCCGGGTGCGATCTCGGCGGTCTGGTCGATCAATTCGATGTTGGCGTGCGGCCACGCGCTTCCGAACACCATCGTTTCCGGAGGACGACCGTCGTAGTACCGCATGGTGGGTTGCAGCGTTTCGTGCTTTCGGTAGAACTTGCTCGGCAACGAAGAACCATAGATGCCGAAGGTCTCCTTGGGCGCGTAGATCTTCACTTTCGGATTGACGCTGAGCAGGTACTCCATCCCACCCATGTGATCGCTGTGCCGATGCGACAGGACGACGAAATCGAGCCGCGACAGATCCACGCCCAACGCTTTCACATTGGCACCCAGGATGTCCGGGTTGTCGCCGGTGTCGAACAGGATCCGTCTGCCTCCGACTTCGATCAGCGCCGAATAACCCCAGTCCTTCTGCAGGTTGGCGGCGCGACCAAACGCGTCGTACAGGACCGTGATCCGGGCCGGCTGCGCCTGCGGGGATGTCTGGGAAAGCGCCGCCTCCGTCACCACCAGCAACGTCGCCCAAACAGCCAGCCACATCGTGATTTTTTTCATGGATTCGCTCCGTCGATCCGGCTGCCCAGATGATCAGCAAAATGTAAACGGAAAGTAAACAAAAGTCGAGAGACCCGATTTCGCAACCTCGCTCGGCTTGTTCGTCGCAAGATGCGGCGCGCTAGCCGGGCTCGGATCGAAGTCGCCTTAGACTGCCGCCTTACTCGAAAGCAGGAGGGGGTGTCGATGAGGTTCAGGCGTGCTCGCGGTCGTTGGGTCGCTTTGGCGCTGGCCGTGTTGCCTCCGCTGTCGTCTCTTGTGGCGGTGCGCGCGGCCGACCAGCACGCCCAGGACGAGGTCAGCGTGAACTGGGACCTGGGTGACCTGTATCCCAGCGTTGAGGCGTGGAGCGCCACGTACACCAAGACCAAGGACCAGGCCGATCAGCTGGATCGCTTCAAGGGGACCCTCGGCACCGATGCGCGCGGCATGTTGAAGGCCTTGGCCGCCATCAGCGATACACGGCGCGAAGCGGATCGCTTGGCGACCTATACCAGTCTGGAAGCCGACGAGGACACGCGCGTCGCCCCGGCCCAGGAGCGCCGCCAACAGGCGCAGGCGCTGCAGACGATGATCGACGAGAAGACCGCATGGCTGGCGCCCGAAGTCATCGCGCTCGGTCAGCAAAAAGTCGACGCGATGCTGGCCGACAACGCGGATCTCGCGCGGCGTTTCGACTTCTTTCTGAAGAACACGCTGCGCGGTGCGCCGCACACGCTGGGGGCAGAGGCTGAGGCGGTCCTTGCAGGCAGCGGCAATGTGCTGTCCCAACCCAATAACGTCTATCAACAGCTGGCCGACGCGGAACTGCCGTATCCGACCATCGAGCTGTCCGGGGGGCGCAAGGTTCGGCTGGACCAGCCCGCTTACACCAAGTATCGCTCGGAGCCGCTGCGCGCCGACCGCAAAGCCGTGTTCGACGCCTTCTTTGGCGCCTACAAGAGCTATCAGGGGACGATGGGGGCGAACCTGACGACGCAAAACATGGGGGACGTGTTCACGGCCAAGTCACGCCGCTTCGAGGGCTCGCTGGATGCGGCGCTGTTCTCGGACAACATGCCGCCGGCGGTGTATCGGACGCTGGTCGCCCAGACCAACGCGGCGCTGCCGACCCTGCATCGGTACCTGAGGCTGCGCAAACGGCTGCTCGGAATCAGCGATGAGCTGGCCTACTACGACAACTATCCGACCCTGTTCCCGGCCACCTCGGTGCCGAAGTTCGGCGTCGGGGACTCCGAGCACATTGCGCTGGCGGCGCTGGCGCCGATGGGCGACGAGTACCTCGGCTTGCTGCGGCACGGATTTGCCGGACACTGGATGAGCGCGCTGCCGCACACCGGCAAGCACGCCGGCGCGTACATGAACGGAAGCGCCTACGGCGTGCACCCGTATCTGCTCTTGAATCACAACGACGACTACGAATCGCTCTCGACATTGGCGCACGAGTGGGGACACGCGGTGCATACGATGCTGACCGATTCGAATGAGCCCTACGAGAAGTCGCAGTACTCGACATTCATCGCCGAATCGGCCTCGATCGGCAACGAAATGCTGCTGAACGACTACATGGTCGAGCACGCGAAGACGCGCGAGGAAAAGCTGTTCTACCTGGGCGAGGGCCTGGAGTCGATCCGCACGACCTTCTTTCGCCAGGTGATGTTTGCCGAGTTCCAGCTGCAGATGCACCAGGAGCTGGAGAAAGGTGCACCGCTGTCGGGCGAGAACCTGACCAATGCCTACTGCAAGCTGCTCAAGCGCTACTACGGCGAGGCCGAGGGCGTGATGAAGATCGATCCGCTGTACTGCACCGAGTGGGAATACATTCCGCACTTCTACTACGGCTACTACGTCTATCAGTACGCCACGTCGATGGCTGGCGCGGCCCAGTTCACCGACGCGATCCTGAAGGAAGGGACGCCGGCCCGCGACCGCTTCATCAACATGCTGAAGGCCGGTGGGTCCGACTATGCCTACGAGTTGTATCGGAAGGCCGGCATCGACATGGCGACGCCGGCGCCGTACCAGGCCCTGGTTGCCCGGATGAACCGCGTGATGGATGAGATCGAGGCGCTGCAGGGAAAGTAACGGCTGCGGCCCGGCGGCCAGCTCGAGAAGTGAAGCACTCGGGTTGCGGCGCGCTCGTGTGCCCCCGCACCATTGACCGAGGCTGGGAATGCCGAACTCGCGGCGCCGCAGCCCGAATGCTCCCGGTGCCTCCGATCTAGTGCTGCACCTCGCCTTTGCGCAACGACTCGCCGTCCTCGGTGCGGACGACCGCTCCCAGCGTCAGCAGCCAGTCGAGCTCTTCGTCGCCATCGATGCGCATCACTTTGACGTTGTGCGCATCCTCGGTGACGAGCTCTCCGGTCTTGAAGCCGTAGAAATCGGCCAGGCGGTACGTCATGTCGAAGCTCTTCTGGCTTTGATCGGCCTCGGCAGTGATGTAGCGCGATTCACCCTTGTGCGAAACCTCGTTGAACGCGAAGCGCTTCAGGTCGGCGCCGGTGAACTCGGCTTTGTACTGCGCGATGTTGTCGTACACGTGCAGCAGGCCCGCGATCTTCTTGAGGCCGAGCTCGTAGATCAGCTGCGGAGGTGCGTCGACCGGATACGGGGATCCCGCTTCGTCGTTGGCGATGCTGCCGACCGTGTAGTACGCGGTGACGACCGCACACTGCACCGCATCGGCATCATTGCGGTTGCTCGGACACAAGGCCAGCGCGTCCGAAACGTAGTGGCCGGTCGCGTGCGAGGCGTCCCTGAACATGGCCGCCGCCAGCATGCGAGACAGGACGACCGCCTCCCGCACAGTGCTCTTGTCGCCCTCCTTTCGCTCGACCGACAGGATGCCGTACGCGTCCGCCGCGGCTTCCTGCGCCAGCCATGGAAAGATGCTGGCGTCGGCAACACGCCCATCGGGGCGGTTGAAGAAGGTGTCTCTGAGCTTGCAGTGTCCGATCTCGTGCGCCAGGGCCCACATCGCCTGGGCGTCGGGAGCGAGCCGGCCATTGAGGAAGCGATCAAGCGGTCTGAGCGCCTCGGACGCATCGGGCGAAACCCGCACGATGCATTTGACATGATCGCCTTCGACTCGCGAAACCGACAGTGAACCGCTTTGTGCATCCCGGAAGGAGACTTCCGCATCGGGATCGAGCTCGTGCGCGAACGCAGCGGCTGCCTGCATCGTCGCATCGGGCGAACCCGAGGGCACCGAGAACTGGGTCGCTTCGTGCGAGCCGGCAATCGCGGCGGGCACGACCATCTGCAGCCCCAACACGGCTGCGAGGTTCAGGACCAGTGGCGCCCCCACCGACCACAGCGGCGAGGTGGAGCGTGAAGCTGAGAGGCGGCTCATTGCATTCGGCCTTTCAAAAAGCTCCCCCGTGGGTTTAGTTTGCGAAGCTCTCCAAAAAATTCAGTTGCATCACACTGAGATACACACTAATGGCTAAGCCGAACACTTGATTGACTGAAAACCTCAATCAGTTACTGCCTTCTGCCGATGTGTGCGACTTGCCCGACGAACTCATACAAAAAAATCAGACAAATTCGCACAGCAACTTAACGATCCGTTTCGCCTTCAGGACGCACCGCTTTGATTCGTTCCGAGGGCACTTTCATATAAAAGCAAGATACGGGCCAGCTCGATCGGCTCGACTGCTGAGCGGCCGACCCCGCTCTGAACCCGCTCGCAAGCGTTACCCTATTTGTACAGACGTAGCGAAGTCTCGGGAAGTTCCAGAAGTCATATGCCGTCTAAAGGACACTCCGACGATGGAGTAGGATGAATCCCCAGTCGACAGTGAGCCATGCAAGCATTTCGGATAACCCCGTCCTTCTTCGTCGCAGACCAGATCGATGAGAGCGACGTCGAGGCCCTGGCGGCGGCTGGAATCAAGTCCATCATCTGCAATCGCCCCGACTCGGAAGGTGGCACTCCTTCCGAGACGATTCGAGCGGCTTGCGAGCGGCACGGAGTGAAGTTCTTTTTCCAGCCGGTGGAGTTCGCCAAGGTCGCGGTGTCCGATGGCGATGCGTTCGGCCAGATCCTGCAGCAATGCGACGAGCCCACGCTCGGCTACTGCCGCAGCGGGCGCAGAACGACTGCGCTGTGGGCCCTGGCGGCGGCGCCACTGATGGGTGCGCCCGCAGTGCTCGATCGCGTGGCGAAAGCCGGAATGCCTCTGCACGAGCTGGCCCCACTGCTGGCCCGCAGCGCCGAGCGTCCCGACCCGCCTCACGCGTCGAGCTCGGATCCGGGCGCGCGTGAACGCTTCAAGCGCCTTTGGATAGGACAGGGCTGGAAGCGGGTCCTTCGAGGTGCGGGCCGATGCCGCGGCTTAGAGCGCGGCTCGCATCAGCGCGTCGGCCTCGCGCAGCAGGTACTGACGGAATTCCTCGGCCGCCGGGGTCAAGCGGCGCTGGCTCGAATGCACCACGTACCACTGGCGCCTCAGCGGCAGGCCCTGGACGTCGAGCACCGCGATGCGGCCGGCGGCTGTTTCGGGGCGCACCGTGTGCAGCGACAGGAAGCCCAGGCCGATGCCAGCCATCACGGCCTGCTTGATCGTCTCGTTGCTGTCTGCTTCCATCACGTGGCGGACTTTCACCTCGTGATCGGCGAAGAACCGGTCCATCGCGTTGCGGGTGCCCGAGCCCGCCTCGCGCACGATGAACGGTTGGGCGGCCAGGTCTTGCGGCCGCAAGCCTCGCCGCAGCGACAACGGATGTGAAGGTGCGCCGACCGAAACCAGCGGATTGTGGGCAAATGGCGTGCCCTCGAGGTGCAGGCCCTCCGGCGGCTGCCCCATGATGCCCAGATCGATCGAGTAGGACTGCAGCTGATCGATGATCTGCGCGCGATTGTGGACCGTCAGCTTGAACTCCAGCCCGGCATGCAGCTTCAGGAACTGGGCGAGCAGCCGTGGCGCGAAGTACTTCGCAGTGCTGACGACGCCCAGTCGCACCCGTCCGTGCCCCACGCCGCGCAGTGATCGAGCCGTTTGCTCCAGGTCGTCGAGCCGTGCCAGCAGCTCGATCGCCAACTGGACCAGCTCCTTGCCCGGCTCGGTGATCTGCAGGCGCCTGCCGACCGTCTCGAACATCGTCAGCTCGAGCTGTTCTTCGAGCTGGCGCAACTGCATCGAGACCGCGGGCTGGGTCAAGTGCAGGGACTCCGCGGCGGCCGTCACGCTGCCCTCGCGCCCTACGGCAGCCAGCACTTCAAGCTGGCGTATCGTCAGATGGCGCCCCAAGATAACGATTCCTGATGTGTTAGCTCAGAAACCCTGATTGGACCTGATGATAGGCTGTTTCGTAGCATCGTTGCGACACCGATTCGAATGCTCCCGGACACGATTGGAGACAACCCGATGGGCGGACCCGGCCACACCGAGATCAAAGACACCTCGAAGCGTTATGCGGCCGGAGTACTGAAGTACGCGCAGATGGGGTACTGGCAGCCCGACTATGTTCCGAAGGATTCCGACGTACTGGCCCTGTTCCGCATTACGCCGCAGGAAGGCGTCGACCCCGTAGAGGCGGCCGCAGCCGTTGCGGGTGAATCGTCCACGGCCACCTGGACCGTCGTTTGGACCGACCGGCTGACGGCCAGCGAGAACTATCGCGCCAAGGCCTACCAGGTCGAGCCGGTCCCCAACAACCCGTCGCAGTACTTCGCATGGATTGCCTACGAGCTCGACCTGTTCGAGGAAGGTTCGATCGCCAATCTGACCGCCTCGATCATCGGCAATGTGTTCGGCTTCAAGCCGCTGAAGGCGCTGCGGCTGGAGGACATGCGGCTGCCGCTGGCCTACGTGAAAACGTTTCGTGGGCCACCGACCGGAATCGTGGTCGAGCGCGAGCGGCTGGACAAGTTTGGCCGCCCACTGCTGGGTGCGACGACCAAGCCCAAATTGGGGCTGTCGGGCAAGAACTACGGCCGCGTCGTGTACGAGGCGCTGAAGGGCGGCCTGGACTTCGTGAAGGACGACGAGAACATCAATTCGCAGCCCTTCATGCACTGGCGCGACCGCTTCCTGTACTGCATGGAGGCGGTCAACCGGGCCAGCGCCGCGACCGGTGAGATCAAGGGGCACTACCTGAACGTCACGGCCGGCACGATGGAGGAGATGTACAAGCGGGCGGCGTTCGCGCGAGAGCTCGGCTCGGTGATCGTGATGGTCGACTTGGTGGTCGGATGGACCGCGATCCAGTCGATTTCCAATTGGTGCCGCGACAACGACATGATCCTGCACATGCATCGGGCCGGTCACAGCACGTATACGCGCCAGAAGTCGCACGGCGTGTCGTTCCGGGTGATCGCCAAGTGGCTCAGGCTGGCGGGGGTCGACCACCTGCACGCCGGCACCGCGGTCGGAAAGCTCGAGGGCGATCCGTTGACGGTGCAGGGGTACTACAACGTTTGCCGCGAGCTGGTCAACGAGATCGACCTGCCGCGCGGGCTGTTTTACCGGCAGGACTGGGGCGGTATGCGCAGGGTGATGCCGGTCGCTTCGGGCGGCATCCACGCCGGCCAGATGCACCAGCTGATCGATCTGTTCGGCGACGACGTCGTGCTGCAGTTCGGAGGCGGAACGATCGGGCACCCGATGGGGATCCAGGCCGGTGCGACCGCGAATCGGGTCGCGTTGGAGGCGATCGTGCTGGCGCGCAACGAGGGACGGGATGTGCGGCACGAAGGGCCCGAGATCCTGGCGTCGGCCGCTCGCCATTGCAAGCCGCTGCAGGCGGCGCTCGATACCTGGAAGGACGTGACTTTCAACTACACGAGCACCGACACGTCGGATTTCGTTCCGACTCCATCGGTCGCATAACACGCTTTGCTCCCCGCTCCCGCTGAGCGGGAAGGGGCCACGGCTGACTTGCTCCCCTCTCCCGCCGCGCGGGGAGAGGGGCTGGGGGTGAGGATGATCGCCATAGCGACCAAGGAAACACGATGCGAGTGACACAGGGAGCCTTCTCATTCCTGCCCGACCTGACCGACCCTCAGATCCGCGCTCAGATCGAGTATTGCCTGCGCAATCAATGGGCGGTCTCGGTCGAGCACACCGACGACATTCATCCGCGCAACACGTATTGGGAGATGTTCGGCCCACCGATGTTCGACCTGCGTGACGCGGCCGGCGCGATGGCCGAGATCATCGAGTGCCGGAAGACCTATCCGAAGCACTACATCCGCGTCAACGCGTTCGATTCGACGCGAGGGTGGGAGACGGTCCGACTGTCGTTTCTAGTGAACCGCCCCCCGATCGAGCCGGGTTTCAGGTTGCGCCGGATCGAGTCGAACGGGCGCGCGCAGCGCTACGAAATCGAGCCATACGCCACCGAAAAGCCGGCCGAGCATCGTTATTGAATGGGGCCGCGATGAACGAAGCGTCTGGCCGGACCGAAGGCACCGTCGGCGAGCAGGACGTGCTGGCGCTGCTGGCCGACCTGGACCGAGAGTTGGTCGGGCTGGCACCGGTCAAGCGCCGCATTCGCGACGTGGCCGCGCTGCTGGTGGTCGACTCGGCCCGGGCGGCGCAAGGCATGCCAGCCGCCGCGCCGGGTCTTCACATGTGCTTCACGGGCAACCCGGGCACCGGCAAGACCACCGTCGCGATGAAGATGGCGTCGATCCTGCACCGCCTCGGATACGTGCGCAAGGGGCACCTGGTTGCCGTAACCCGGGACGATCTGGTGGGGCAGTACATCGGACACACGGCTCCGAAGACGCGCGAGGTCCTGAAGCGTGCGATGGGAGGGGTCCTGTT
>Ga0210401_10008134_pt1 | contig 10431 bp, 11 predicted proteins | sample IncBWH32MmetaG_FD_150866 | JGI IMG/M metagenome (GOLD analysis project Ga0210401, IMG submission 150866) | Forest soil microbial communities from Barre Woods Harvard Forest LTER site, Petersham, Massachusetts, United States - Inc-BW-H-32-M | ecosystem: Environmental > Terrestrial > Soil >... | reverse complement strand
CAAGCTCCCCGGCCATGTACTCCCCGGCTCTGCTGGCGCCCTGGCGCACGAGTTCGGCCAGATCAATATTTATTCCTCCCGCCGCGATATGAGTAGAGAGCCATCCCCAAGCTCGGCTGAGCCAACCGTACCCTCCCCCGGCCATCGCTTCCTGAATATCCCGCGCCGCGGCGATTCCTTCCCGGACGAACATGGTGGCTAACAGGAGCGCGGGAACAATTAAGATTACCGTGACACCCAGGGTGATCAACGCAGCCGATCGCGTCCTGCCCCATTTCCGCTCGAACCATTTGTTTAGGGAATAGAAGATAACGCCGAATACAGCCGCCCAACCCAATGGCACTAGAAACGGCTCAAAGACTCGAAAAACGAGGTAGGCGAGACACAACACCACCCCGTAGAACAACACATTGCTGAAACGAGAATCAGAAGTTTGAACCACGGCGGATTCGAATCTCCCTCTGTATCGCCGGTAGCATAACTGCGAGGTTCTTCATCTCGGCGGGCTCCAAGTAGAGCCCGCACCCGTTATAACTCAGGTCAGGGCATCTTCATACTCAAACCGAGTCGCACCGCACGAATCAAGCCCCGCTTTCCCTGACTTGATGCGTGTTATGATTCGTTTAGTTTGGAGTATTCTTATGAACGACCCCGCTTCCTGCCGCCATTCCCGCACGCAACTGATCGCCAAGGATTCCGACGCGGAGTATGTGGAATGCCTGGATTGCGGAGCCATCCTCGAATCCGGCGAATTGCCGGAACCATCGACAGGCTTCGACGAATCGCTCTCAGACGCGTAATTGCAATCCATCCATTCGATCGGTAAAAGCTTTAACACGGAGGGCACAGAGAACACAGAGAAATTGAGGAAAGATGGAAAAACCCAGCGAACGCCTTTCACGGATGACGGGACGCGGATCACGAGCCGCGGTTACTGTATTCCAAGCAATCCAATTATCCGCAAAACATCTCCCGCGGAGACGTCATAAAGCGTGCGCTCGTCTTCCTGCTCGAGCTGCTCTCGCAAGTACTGCGCGGCGACGAAGCTGGCTTCGCGGTCCGAAAGTTCTCGTCCGGATTTGTCTGTAAACTGAACGATTCCAGGGTGCGCCAAGCCGACAATCACACCTTTGCCTTCCACCAGGAATTTTGTGTCGACCGTGTCGCTGTGGCGCGTGGCCACGCCGTTCCAAAGGTGCGAAAACCAGCAGTGATAGGCGCGGTCGGTCAGGCGGGAAGTGACATCAAATTCGCCCACGAATTGGCTCATCGCACCTTGATTGGAAAGCCCTGTCGCTGAGCTCATTTTTCCGCTACCTTCCTGGGCCTACGGGTACAGGCTCGGCGTGCGCATAGCAACTGACCGCCGCGGCTGTTCCCGCCCCCACGGGCAGCTTCATGCCCTGATCGAGAAGGACTCTTTCCAGACATTCGAGGAACAGAAGCACGTTCTGGCGCTGGCTGGAATATCCCATCAAGCCAATGCGCCAAGTCGTGGACTTGATTTCCCCGAGTCCACCCGCGATTTCGATATTGAATTCGTTTAGCAGGCGCGCGCGCGCTTCGCCGCCATCGATGCCGCTGGGAATGTAAACGGCAGTCACGGTTGGCAAGCGGTCAGCCGGGTTTTCGACGAAAAGGCGGATGCCCATCGCTTCGAGACCCGCGATCAGCGCCGCTTGATTTTGCCTATGCCGTTCCCAGCTGGCCTCCAGCCCTTCCTCGAGAACGATCCGCATGGCCTCATGCAGCGCGAAGATCAAAGGTACGGGCGGCGTATGGTGATAGGTCCGTTCCTTGCCCCAGTAGTTCATCACGGTAGTGAGGTCGAAATACCAGCTCTGCACTTTCGTCTTGCGATTGCGGAGCATATCTTCGACTCGCGGATTCACCGTAATGGGAGCCAAACCTGGCGGCGCGCTGATCGCCTTTTGCGTTCCACTAAAACAGATATCGATTCGCTGGCGGTCGACGTCCAGCGGCACGCCGCCCAGCGAGGCGACGCTATCGACCACCAAGAGCGCGCCCAATTCATCCGCAACCTTCCGAAACGGGTCGATCTTGGTTACCACACCGGCCGAGGTTTCCCCGTGCGCCAGCCCCACAAACTTGATCTTGCGCCCCTGTCCGGCGCGCCGCACATCTTCCGGGTCCACGGTTCGGCCGAGCGGTGCCGGGACGCGGTGGATCTTGGCCCCGGTACGTTCGGCGATTTCCGCCATGCGCGCGGAAAACATCCCGTTCACGCAGACAATGGCCTCGTCGCCAAGCTCCAGGGCATTCACTACTGCCGTTTCGATTCCGCCGGTTCCGGATGCGGAAATGGGGAAGGTGATGTTGTTCTGGGTCTGGAAAATGCGGCGGAGCAGTTCCTGAACGCCGCCCATAAATTCGGTGAACCACGGATCGACATGCCCCACCAGGGGCGTAGCCATCGCGCGATAAACGCGCGGGCTCATGCAGGAAGGCCCGGGCGTGAGCATCAGCCTCGTGGGCGCCCGCAATTCCTCCATCGGATTGATCATGACGTTAATCCTCAGCTTTCACGCGTTACCTTGCCGGCACATCCGAAAATGGGTCCTCAGAGAAGTACGCAGACCATCGAAGATGGCACAGTGGAAAAATCCTTTGCCCCGGTCGCGTTCCGGGGCATTTCTCCCCAATACACTCCTGACCACCTACTAGTTTGCGCGATTCTCAGACCCCGCGCAACCGCCAAAATGGTTGTGCCCGAAGGGTCATCGACTAGTTGGCAGCTTCGGAGGGTGTCAACGAATTGCCACTCAGGATTGGACAGTGTTCTCGATGCTGTGGCATTAACTAGAGCCAATGGCCAAGAACAAAGAGGCAGTAGAAAGCATATGCACTCACCGTGACTTCAATCGCTGCCGCTGAAACGAGGATCCAGCGCGAGCGCCGGATCGGCGCAATGAGGGCGGCAATCAAGAAACCAAAGCCAAGTAGCGGCGCGCCTAGAATGATGAGCAAACCGGAAAGGCCTTGAAACAAGACTGCCCAGCTGGAATGCAAAGGCCTCCCAATCATGACTGCGGCGACCGCTCCGGTCGCGGCGAAGGCTAACGATGAAATCGACAACACGGTCCAGAATAAGCCGGATGAGCGCAGAAAATAAAACGCGAGTCCGGTCGGCACGAGCGCCAGGATACCGAATAGGCCAATAATCAGCAGAGAGTCGCCAAACGCTTGCATCCCTCCTGAAGCGTCCTGGTGCATTCTGAGCCACGACAAAAAATAAAAAGCGGCGATGGCTACGACCAACGCCATGCCATACCCGGCGAAAACCAGGCCCACTCTGGATAGCCTTGTCATATCGGCACCGCCATCCTACGCGAGCCGATCGGATTGTGTCCAAGAAGAATCTCTCTTTGTTCATAACGCGAGAGCCGAGAGATTCCTCTTCCGGAACCGGGCTTGTCATTCAACGCGATCATGCGACTCCAGCCGACCCCCTGACCACGGCCAAAACCGCTACGGGCGGCGAGTTTCATTCCGATGGGCGGATCGTGGTTCTGGTGCTCAAAAAGTCGACCGGCAAGAGCAATTGGAAGCGCTTCGCGTCCTCAATCTTGCGATCGATCGCGGATTAACCCAACACCCTTTCCTGCTCCCTAACGCGCCGGGACTGCAATCTGAACTGACGGAGCTTTTCTCCAAGCGCGCCTATGGCGCGCTGTGCTATCTTCGCGTGCCGGCGGAGGAATAGGTATCGATGGCGGAAAAACTGGTTCTAGTGGGCGTGCTCCCGGAAATTGTCGTGATTAATGCGGACGAGCAGGTCGTTTGGCTGTCGGAAGCAGGAAATCTCAAGGTCCAGTTCGACCCCAACCGCTGCCCGTTCCAATCAAACGTCTTCCAAGCTCCTCCAGGGCGTCAATTGCAAAGCGGTCCGCCGCGTCCCGGGATCAACCCTGGCGCTTACAAATATCGCCTGTGGTTGAACGACCAGCCCGTCGGGAATGGTGAAGTCATCCTTAGGGAAAAATAAGGTTTAGTTTCCAGCCGGGCTTACTCGGCCAGCCGTATCGATCGAGTGCGCGAGCCCGCGGCGAACTGGGGCCAGCAGCACTGCGGGAACCGGCTTTTCCGGCGAGAGAGCGACGTTCGCGAATCGGCGGGGGAATTCCGCCCGGCGATCGAGTCGCAGCCCCGCTTCGCGAACAAGTTCTTCGGAAAAATTAGGGTCATCCGAGTATTCGACGCCCCAGAACCACAGCCGCTCTTCCTTTTGTTGCAGAAACTGCAGCACTTGTTCCAGCTTGCGCATGGAGCGATCGAACGTGGAGGCAAGGAAATAAACGGGCAAGACCCAGGCCTTGCGCGCAAATGACGCTCGGATTCGAACGCAATATTTGCCAGTCTGGTTCACTTCGATCGTGCATTGGTATTCATTGCGATGATTCAGCTTCCCCGGCATTTGGCACCTCTGTGATCTTCGTTTCTGTCTGGACCCTGATGATTCGTGTTGGAAGCGGACTGCAATCCCCCGAAAGTTTCAATCGATGGCGACCATTAGCTTTTTATAAAAGACCGCTATCCGAAAAGGAGAACGAGCTCTTCGAGAAGCATTTAACGCTGGGAAGGCGAAAGCTTTTAGGTTGCGACCCCCTGGCGTAGGGGCGACAGCTGCGAACACAAATATGCTAACGCACAGCAAGGGCGAAAGCAAGCCTTGTCAGAAATAATGCAACTAATTTATTTTCTATCACTTACAAGCTATGCAGGGTTGATCAAACGCTTCAAATTCTCGGCGTTGAAGTGCAGCTGGCCCTCCTGCTGGAGGCGCGTTTTCAGCGAGGCTCGGAACAAATCGTATGCGGTTTGCCGTTTCCGTTGCAAAACTTGCTCCTCGACTTTGGCTTTTTGCTTCTCGAAATCGTCCTGGTTCACCGGATCGTGCTGTGCGACCCGATAAACGGCCCAATTCTGCCCGACCGCAATCGGATCGCCGGTCTGGCCGACCGGCAAGCTGAAAGCGGCCACGAATAGTTTGGCATTGCCCACGTCGGGAATCGAGCCTGTGCGTGAGATGGGCTCCGACGTTTTTACATCAAGACCGAGGGCTTTGGCGGCAGCGGCTAAATTTTCACCCGCTTTGGAGCGTTTATTGAGTTCCTCGGCGCGAGATGTTGCGAGTTGGACGGCTTTTATACGCCGGTAGTCGCTGGCGACACGGTCATGAACTTCCGCAATTGTTGCCGCATGGGACGGCTGAATGTCCTTCACGGAAAGCACGACGTAGCCGACGTCCGTATGGACCGGGGCAGCTACATCGCCTGGCCGCTGATGAAAAATGGCATCCATCAAGCCGGGCGCGGTCCCCAACTCCGGTAACGGCTGCCCTGCTTCGACCAGCTTTGCTTCACCGGTCGTCATATTGAACTTCTTGGCCAAATCCTCGAGCGGCACGCGCCCGCCGCGGCGAATTTCGTCGGCAATTTGGGTGGAAACTGTTTCCCCCAGCTGTTCCGCTTTCTCTTGCTGCAACTGGTTGACAATGCTGGCCTTGACTTCATCGAGCGTCTGCGTGCGAGCGTTTTCGCGTTCAATCACCTGGATGATGTGGAAACCGTACTGCGTCTTTACGAGGTCCGAAATCGATCCCTTGGGAAGGCTGAAAGCAGCAGCCTCAAATTCGGGAACGGTCTGTCCTCGGACGATCCAACCCAGGTCGCCTCCCTTATCCTTGGTCGTATCCTCGGAATACTGCTTGGCCAGATCGCCAAAATTGCCGCCATGCTTGGCCTTGTTGAGTACGTCTTCCGCTTTTTTCTTGATTTCGGCGGCCTCGGCATCGGTTTTGCCTACGGTCTTTAATAGAATGTGCGCTACGTGCGCCCGGTCTTGCAATTTGTACTGATCGATGTGGCTCTGGTAGTAGACCTTTTCGTCGTCGTCCGTCACCGGAGCGCGTTGGCGAAGCTGTGCCAGGCTCAGAATGGCATAATCCACGGTTCGACGTTCTGGGACCACGTACTGGGCCTTGGTCTTATCAAAGTAGGCTGCCAGGTCCGCGTCCGAAACTTCCACCTTGGATTGCAGATCGTCCGGCTTGATCAGCACGTAATCGAGTTTGATCTTATCGTTCTGGCGCAGGAACTCCCCGCGAACTTCGTCATCGGTGGCCGTGACGCCGTCAGTGACCAATTGCTGAAACTTCTGCTGGAGCAGCGCATTCTTCACTTCCGTCTCAAATTCCGGGACGGTTACCTGAAAGCGCGCCTGAACTTCCGCGCTGTACTTATCCATGCCAATAAACGTATCGCCGGTAAACGCCGTGGGTACCAGCTTCTTCAGGAAGTCGGCGTGTTCTTCGTCCGAGACGCGCAGACCCATCCGATCGGCTTCGAGAGTCAGCATTTTTTCATTGAGCAATTGGTCGAGGGCCTGCTGCATATAGGCCGGCGCGAGAGCGGGGGGGAGCTGGGCGCCGTGGGTGGCCTTGTTCAACTGGTTCTGAACATCCACAACGGAGATCGTTTCGTCACCCACCTGGGCGACGGTGTCCGCGCTATTCAGGTCATTGGTGCCCTGAGGCACGAGGTACAGCAACATCCCGATTCCCAGAATCCCGACGACGATTCCGAGCAAGATCCGCACGCCAATCTTTTTTTCACGAAGAGCGTCCCACACGTCCGAAAACCCTCCCGCGCTACGCTATCTGGATATTCCGCGATTCAGGAAAGCAGACAGCCGGCGCACACATGGCAAAACAAGCTATTATAAATGAGTCGAGTACATACACTCAATCTCTAATCTTGTTGGACGATGCTTATCGGTTGGAGTGAGCCTAACCCCACCCTTGTCCGACGCGGCGGGCAAGAACTGGGCTCCCGGCAAGCTGGTGCACCGGAGAAAATGATATACTGGCATAAGGTGGAGGACAGCCGTGGCTTCTTTCGACGACCTCATTGTCAAAGATCCCGAGATTCTGGGGGGAACACCTGTTTTTCGCGGAACACGCGTCCCTCTCCGGACATTGTTTGACTATTTGGAAGGTGGAGATACGCTTGAAGAGTTTCTAGAAGGTTTCCCCTCCGTTTCGCGCGAATTGGCAATCGCCACGTTGGAAGTCGCCAAGGATTTATTGTCCGCACGGGTCTAAATGCGACTTCTGATCCCATGAATCACACTTACCAACCACCGGAATGCGAATTGTTATAGAATAGAGTTTATGCTTCGTCTGCGACTCAAAAATCCGGCACGCGGTCATCTCACACACTATGCGCCATTTCCATTCATTTCTGCGGAGTACCCACTGAAGCCTCGCGTCCACGGGCCGACTCGTCGGGAGTTTCAGATTGTCTGCTTGCCGCAACGAGATGGCTCATTCGTGGCATCTGTGGTCGAAGATCCCAAGATTGTCGTATATGACAAATCGCGGATAAGAGCGGAGGAAAAGGCTTCCAAGAAGTTTTTGAGAACTCCCGACCCTTACGCGTACAGGAACCACCCCCTTGCGGTGACGAAAGCAGTGACTATCGACATGGAGTTTGACGAGAAAAGCAATTCTTTCGTGACCTATGTGAAAGAGCTTCATCGCATGTCCACATTTGGCACGACTGAGCTAGATGCCCTAAATAATACAACCGAAATGATCCGTGGTTACATTCAATCCATGGAAGCAAACCGCAAAAAGATTCCTCTTCCCTCCACCAAATTGGCTGAGTTGAAACGCCTTGTGGGGATTCGCTAAACGGGAACTATTCGACCCGTTCACCGTGGCCTTTGAGTTTTTTGGCGGTCTTTTGCGTTTCTTAGAGATAGTATCCGGAGATGGCGAAATTCCCGGCCGTCACAGGCAAGCAAGTGATTCGGGCATTGAAGAAATTGGGGTTTCGTTTGGATCGGGTCGAGGGCAGCCACCACATGATGGTCAAGGAAGGGCATCCGCGAACAATACCGGTTCCCGTTCATGGATCTAAATCTCTGCCCACCGGGACTCTCCGCAGCATCATTCGCATGGCTGGTGTTTCGAGGGACGCTTTCTTCAAGAATCTTGGATAAGCCCCTTATCGACTTTCCTGATTCCGCCAAAAGGTCGCACAAGTTTCCCTGGCCGTGATAATCTAATGTGGAATTTTTGAGGGTTGCAAGATGACCGACCAGATTCAACCCGCCACGGCGGGCAAGAGCTTGATCCGCGTGAGGCCGCGTGGTTTTTGCGCGGGCGTGGTACGGGCGGTGGACATTGTGGAGTTGGCCCTGCAGGCTTATGGGCCGCCCGTGTACGTGCATCACGAAATCGTGCATAACCGCTACGTCGTGGAGCAACTGCGCCAGAACGGCGCGATCTTCGTCGAGACGGTGGAGGAAGTACCGCTCGGCTCCGTGCTGGTATTCAGCGCCCACGGAGTTCCGCCGACGACGCGCGAAGAAGCGCGGCTGCGCCAGTTGCGCGTGATTGATGCGACCTGCCCGCTGGTGACCAAAGTGCATCTTGAGGCGCTGAAGTTCGCGCGCGAAAACCGGACGATTATCCTGATTGGCCACCGCGATCACCAGGAAATTGTCGGTACTTCCGGCGAGGCTCCGCAGCAAACGGTGGTGGTGGACAGCGTCGAAGCGGTGGACGCGCTCGAAGTGAGTGACCCTAGCCGGCTGTCGTTTCTGACCCAGACGACTCTAAGCCTTTACGACACGCAGGAAATTGTCGCCCGGCTACGCGAGCGGTTCCCCCTGATCGAGGGACCGGCCTCGGACGACATCTGTTACGCGACGCAGAATCGGCAGGAGGCGGTGGAGCAGCTGGCGCGCGAAGTCGACCTGATCCTGGTCGTGGGTTCGCCTAACAGTTCAAACTCAAACCGGCTGGTGGAAGTCGCCAAGCGCTCGGGAGTCCCTGCGGAGTTGATTGACGCCGCCAAGGACATCGACCCCAAATGGCTCGAAGGCATTCTCCGCGTGGGCCTGACCGCAGGGGCATCGGCGCCGGAAATTCTGGTGGAACAGGTCAGTGAACGACTCGCCGGGTTGGGCTATACGAATCAGCGCGATCTCGATCTGATCCGCGAAGATGTGCGCTTTACTCTGCCGTCCGAGCTTACGACGATCGCGCCGGCATCGAATTAGGGACCCATGTTTCGTGAAGCCGTTTAGTGAGCAGTTTATGCGGGCCGTTATCTTTCAGGGGAGTACGTCTCCAACTCCAGGAGAGCGGCTTTGGCGGTCAAGATCACCCGTCAGACGAAGAATATTGTCCTGCTGGGCTCGCCCACGAGCGCCGCGGCCCTGCGTGCCGGGAATGAACGCGCGCCTGCCGCGCTGCGCGCGGCTGGGATCGCGGATCGGCTGAAAGCTGCCGGATTTCAGGTCGGCGACCAGGGCGACACGGCAACCTACGTTTTCCAACCTGACGACGAACACCCTCGCGCCAGAAATGTTTCCGCGATTCTGAAATCGCTGAACGATCTGCGCCCGCGCGTGGAAGTCGCGGTGAAATCCGGAGCTCTCCCGATTATCCTCACCGGCGATTGCATTTCCGTCCTGGCGGTAATCGCCGGGACGCGCCGCTACTACCGCAACGTCAGCTTGATTTACGTGGACCGCGATGCCGATCTTAACGTGCCGGCGACAACGCATTCAGGATGCGTCGACGGCATGGTGATCTCGCAGGTCATTGGACGCGGCGCGCCGGAACTGGTGCGCTTCTGGGGGGAGCCGCCCCTGGTCCGCGAACCTGACGTTGCCTTGTTTGGATTTGAGCGGCTGGACAAGCCGGAGGAACAGTATCTTGTGGCCTCGCCCCTGCGGCGGCACGCGTCTTTGGAAGTGACAACGGTTGGAGCGGCGGCTGCCGCTCGGCTGGCCCTGGAACGCGTGCACGCGGCCAACCACCAGTTCATTCTCCATTTCGACGTCGATGTGATCAACAGCGATGAGTTTCCCTGGACCAATTTTCCGGGTGCAGGCGGTCTCACCTTGGCCGAAGCGCGCGATGCGCTGCGCGTATTCGTCAACCAGCCGAATCTTGCAGCCCTGGTCGTCGCCGGGTATAACCCGGAGCTCGACGCGGATGGGCAAGGGGCGAAGAAGCTGATCGATCTGCTGGTGGAAGTGGCCGCGACGCGGCTGGAAACATCTTCGGCTGCTGCTGCCGGAATTGTTGGTCCTGCGGACACTTCTCCCGTGCCTATTGCTGTCTCTCCCGAAACCGCGCAGGAAGCGTTACCATCCGGGGCCGGTTCTGAAAATGAGTCGGAACGCGCGGCACCCGCAGATTCGCCGGACGCGACCGAACCAGATGCGAACGCATCCTGAAATCTTAAACGGCTGTTTCATTGATTAGTCATCCCCTTGCCTCGAACCGGCCGGCGTGTCGTGATCTTTACATGGGATGAAGGAAGGACAGGTTGCGCCGACATGCAAGATGCGTTACCGTTTTCATCGGTCGCGGAGGTCTACATTATGACC
>Ga0210401_10008132_pt1 | contig 10434 bp, 13 predicted proteins | sample IncBWH32MmetaG_FD_150866 | JGI IMG/M metagenome (GOLD analysis project Ga0210401, IMG submission 150866) | Forest soil microbial communities from Barre Woods Harvard Forest LTER site, Petersham, Massachusetts, United States - Inc-BW-H-32-M | ecosystem: Environmental > Terrestrial > Soil >... | reverse complement strand
TCGTGGAATTTTTCGGAGTGCATCTTTCGCCTCGCGGTCACCGCGTCGGCCAAAACGTCCAGCACCTGCTCCGTCGTCTCCAGGTCGATGCAGCCATCGGTAATGCTCTGCCCGTAGGTGAGCGCCGCGCCCGGCAGCACATCCTGGCGGCCCGCGACCAGATTGCTCTCGATCATGGCGCCGACGATGCGCCGCTCGCCGTGCGATATTTGAGCGACGATATATGCAATGACGAGCGGCTGGTTCTCCGGCTTCTTGCCGCTATTGGCGTGACTGGCGTCGATCATCATCTGCTGCGTCACGCCGCAACGCGCGAGTTCGGCGGCAGCGGACTCGATGCTCGCCTTGTCGTAGTTCGGCCTGTTGCCGCCACGCAAGATGATGTGGCAATCGCCGTTGCCGGTTGTTGCCGCGATCGCCGAGCGTCCGCCCTTCGTCACCGCCATGAAATGGTGAGGATGCGACGCCGACTTCACCGCGTCGGCGGCGATGCGCACATTGCCGTCGGTTCCATTCTTGAAGCCGACCGGGCACGACAACCCGGAGGCCAACTCCCGATGAATTTGGCTTTCGGTGGTACGCGCGCCAATCGCGGCCCACGCCACGAGATCGGCGATGTATTGCGGTGTCGTCATGTCGAGGAACTCCGTCCCCGCCGGCAGGCCGAGATTGTTCACCGCGCAAAGCACGTTGCGGGCGAGACGCAGACCCTTGTTGATGTCAAAGCTGCCATCGAGGTCGGGATCATTGATCAATCCCTTCCACCCCACCGTCGTGCGCGGTTTCTCGAAATAGACGCGCATCACGATCTCGAGGCGGTCGGCAAGCCGTTCGCGCAAGGTGGCGAGGCGCGCGGCATAGTCCACCGCGGCGAGGGGGTCGTGCACCGAACAGGGACCGACGACGACCAGAAGGCGATCGTCGCTTCCATTCAGGATGGCGTGGATGGCGTTACGCGCGGCCGTCACAATTCGCGTCGCCGTCAGGGTGCGCGGTATTTCGCGCATGACCTCTTCCGGCGTATTCAGCTCCTTGATTTCCTTGATGCGAAGATCGTCTGTGGTACTCAACACGGCTATGGCTCCCTTGTTTTCAGGGACCTGCCGGCCAACAAAAAAGCCGCCAGGTCTGGCGGCTGTTCGGACTTCTTGCTGCAATTCTTCAGATTGAGCGCGATCCTCCCACCGCCAGCGAGCTGTCGAAGCTAAAATACCAAAAGTTGCTGGCGGCCATGACGATCATGGCCGCTCTATAGCGCACGCTTGGTGGCTTGTCATCCCAAAATGGACGGCAAGAGGCCCGCCTGATGTCGTTCAGGCATTGCGCGCGGCGAGCGCCATGCCGATCAGCGTCGCGCCGCCGAACAGCAGGTTGATGCCGACCAGAAGTCCGATCGCCCATTCCGCCGAGCCCGGCAGGCCCGAGATGATGAGAAACGCAATCAGGATGTCCATCAGGCCGGCGACCAATAGCCAGGACCAGCGGCCCGACAATTCGCGGCGATGCTCGAGCGCATACATGATGGTGGCGACACCTTCGGCGAGGAAATAGGCGCCGACCACGATAGTGAGGGTGAGGACGCCCTGGATGGGACGCGCGAGCAGAATTATGCCGGCGGCGATCGCCAGCACCGCTGAAATCAGCGACCACCAGAAGCCCGGCATCTGCCGCGCCCAGAACGTGACGATCAGCCCGCCGATGCCCGAGATCAGAAACATCCAGCCCAAAAAGATCGTGACCGCAAGGCTCGCCAGCGGCGGCACGATCATGGCGGCAAGCCCCAGGATGGCAAGCAGGATGCCTTCGGCCAGAAAGGCCTTCCAATGCTCGCGCACTGCGGCGCTCACTCTTGATCGCAGATTGGCGATGTCGTGGGGAAGGGTGTCTTGGGTCATGGCAGATCTCCCGATACGGGCGAGCGTGATGCGATGTTATATTAGCTCCATCAAGGGACGGACGGAAAGCCTTCGGACGTCGCGCGAAGCCGGTTACGGCCGAGAAAGTAGACCGCCGTGGTTGCAACCAGCAGCGCGCAGCCGAGCAGGATTGAAGTGAGCCCGATGGGGATAAGAACCAGCGCCATATTGCGGTCGGGATTGAGCAGCCAGTGGTGCACCGATGTCAGCACGAAGGCGAGGCCGGCGAAGCCGGCGCCGCCGCCGGCAACCAAAAGCGCCCACATCCGCCGAAGCTGGCTCAAGCGTTCGCGCGCAAGTTCCGTGCGCGGGGCGTGATGGCGGCCGACCCGCCGCACCAGGCGCGCGGCAAACGCGATCGAGCTGAATCCGATCAGCACGCTGATTCCACCAAGCCACAGCCGGGCGGATGGGTCGATATTCGGGTTTTGCTGCAACGTCAGCAGCGGAAAATCGAACGCCGCATGCAGCGCCACGGGGCCCATCAACATCAAGACCCAGCTTGAGATGCGCGCCCAGTCGCGGTGACGCCGGTTTGCGCCGAGTGCGGTGCCGGATCGCGCCATCGCGAGATAGGCGCCGGCGATGACGCCGAGCGCGCCGTGGAACGGCACCGTCAGCACGCTGCGCAACGCCGCGAGCGATCGCCACATATCGGCATGCTGCACGAGATAGGCGAGGTTTTCGTAGGCCGCGAAACCAAGTCCGGTGGCAGCACCATAGACCACGGTATCCATCGGATCGGCGTACGGCCGGCGCCGCGTCAACATCGCGACCGTGACGATGACGAGAATCTTGACGACCTCCTCCGGCACGGCGACCCCGAACACCGAATGTAGCATCTCGGCAACCCCAGGGTTCTCCGGGGCTGCAAGCAGTTTGGCAAATGGCGCGCGTACCAGGCCCAACAGCGAAATGCTGGCGGCGCCGAGCAAGAATGCGGTCCAGACCTTGAGCGGCGGACCGGGTCGCTCGTTGGCGGCGATCACGAGCCACAGGATCAGCAGCGCCGGTGCCACGGCGGCTGTTCCGATCACGGTAGGGAGGGATTCAAGAAGGTTCATCGGGATGGCAGATAAGCAACTTTTGCGCGTTATCTACGGCTTCGGGCCGCGACCAAGTTTCGCGCCAAGCCATCCTAACCACCTCGGCAGATATTCTTGAGCTGTGCATTCACCCCGCGCAGGCCCGGTGAGCGACTTGCATTCTGCCGTCTGGGCATCCGCGCTCTTGCACAACGCAGCCATCGCAATGCGCGGCGACCAATCTCATTTCGGCCCTTTCCGTTGCCTATCGATCTACAACCGCAAGGCGCGAGGCGTTGATGGCGGCCCGCGATTAATCAGTCAATTCAATGAGTTTTTCAAATTTCTTGGGGCAAAGTTCACGCAATCACATCGACTGTCCATCGGCGAATTGTGAAACTGGAACCAGGCGAAGGGCGCCAGCGTGATACGTTCTGAGGCCGTCAAACAGCGGGGCAAGCAGGGAGGCACGTCGGGTGATTTTGTTTCGCGGGGCAGAAACCCATACGAGATCAGTCCTTAAGGCCATCAGTTGGCGGACGATGGGGACGCTCGACACATTCGCGATCAGTTGGTTCATGACGGGCAAGGTTCAGATCGCGGGCGGGATCGCAGGGCTCGAGATCGTCACCAAGATCGCCTGGTACTACCTTCACGAGCGGGTCTGGGCGGCGGTGCCCTGGGGACGGCGAGCGGCTTGATTGTTTGACAACAGGCTTGCCGCCGCCGCGTTCTAATTCACGCTGCCGGTTTTTGTCTTCTTGGTTTTTGCCGCAGACGCTTTAGGGGCGTCGTTGTTGCCGCGCACGGTGCCCCACGGATCGGTTGGGCCCTGGTCGGGGATGTTGCCGAGTGATCGCTTGTAGGCCCGGTCGGCGGCCTTATCCGCCTCTATTTCTTGGGGGGACTTGTCCTTGGCTTCTTCGCCGTATTTGGGCAGTTGTTGCTGCTGCGCGTAGGCAGGCGCCGCCAAGAACGCGCCGGCCAAGAACACGCCGACCAAAGCGGCACGGAAAACTCGCATCCGCATCTTCTCCCTCGATATCCAAAACGCCCGCCGAACGTAATGATAGCATTTTCAGCGGCGCTCAGAAAGACGTGCGCGGCGGCACCAGGCCCAGGCGCGCTCGGCACCGGCAATCCCGCGTTGACCGCCAAGCCATCGGCTGGATGCCTGGCCGCCTCTCGGGTTGGCAACTACTTCTAAACCATCTTGGGCTATTCTTGCGTCCATGGGGACTCGGGCTGAACACGCTGAAAAAACAGCGGTGCGAGCGCATCTTCGGCGCCACGCCCTGCTTGCCGCCTGGCTGGACCTGCTGAACCGGTTCGATAATCCGATGCGTCGGCGGGCTGCAAAATTGCGGCAGGAACAGCGGCCCCGTCGGGATATCTCGCTGATCCGGGGCCCGCGAACCAGGGACCTCTCCGGGCTTTGCGGCACGCCGCAACGGGCCCAATTTCGGGGTTCGCATTCGGCTGGCGCCGCCGGTGGCGCGACACGCTCAGCTTGCAATGCGGTGGGAGCGGAACGTTAACCGCAAGGCCTTTGTCGCGTTTTGGCCTGAAAACCGGCGCTCTCGCGGAAGTGATTGAATTGCCATCGATTTGGCCGCGACCCATCCAAAGAACCATAGATAGCGGGGCTGCGCCATGCTTGCCGAGAAGTTCTTTCTGCTTTTGGAATCGCTGATACGGGGCCAAGCCCATCTCGACGGAAGCCCGACGGTCGTCAGCTCCTCACCGCACGTGCCGGTCAAGCTACCGAGCAAGATCGGGAAGTAGACTAACCAGACGCGCGATGTGCCTGTCCGCCACGGTGTAGCCCTGTTTCTGCCTCGCTTTGCCGTGGAAAGGTCCGCACCTGGGCAATCGATAGACAAACTGACCTGCCAAGTCGGCGGCAGTCGAATGCAGCAAGTTGTAAGCGTATGCGTAACTCCTCCGACCGTGACAAACGGCTTCAGGGCGCTTTGGATGCGGTCGACGATGCGCTTTTCGGCCTGTCTCCGAAGGACAGGTTCGACGTCGATCGAGCAGATTTAGCAACCCACGCCAGTGAACTTAAGGCCCTGAACCAGCGCATTCAGCAACTGGACGAATATTACAGCCGGGCTGTTGCGGAGCTTAAGGCTTCGCTCCGAGATTAAGCCTCCTGAACTTTGAAATATTCGCGCGGCCAGCCGGACCCGGCAGCTTGCTATTAACCCTTTCGTAACCGGATGCACGACCGTCATCGAGATCGCCGAAGCGATAACTAGATATCGACCTGTCCTCGCTGTCTCGGCGCGAAGCGGATCGCCATACAGGGATTCGAGAAATGTGCTGGCTGTCGCCATTTTCGAAGCGTCATTCGCATCCGCATTCTCGTTCTTTGTCAACTTGATCTTCCCAATGCCATGGTGGTCTCACTTAACGCACGAATCGCGGGTTGGAGCGAAAGAATTGTGGCGTTGATCATCACACCTGCACAAACCGTCGACCACCGATTTGCATTCACAATCTTGACGCACACCATGTCCATTGACGTCGTGCAGATCGCTGCTGTCGTCGAGCGATGATCCGGCAGCGTGCGCAACCGCGAGACAGCGGGGACGGCTGCAAAGGAGAGCCCGCATTAGTCTTCGGGTCCCTCTGAGCGGGGAACCACCCCTCGGGTGGCGCCCGCCCGCCGGGGCGCGCCAGCTTCAGCATTTTCCAAGGACCAACAAACGGTCAGGGCGCGTCCGACTTCATCGCCCCTGATTCAATAAGGCGTTGCCGCTCACGCGCTAAAAGGCGGTAGCACTCTGCAATATCAGTGTAGCGCTTTTGTAGAGCCTGTTCGCTTGCCGATCTCGCAAGTTCGTCAAACTCAGCGGCCCTCGCCAAATATTCTGCGACGCTGCGCATGGCTGGTACCTCCGACCAAACCAACGCGGGTCGTCAAATGAGCGTTCGGCGATAAACCTCTCGTCTGTTCACATTGTAGCAGTGGAACCCTATCTAAATTGATGAGGTGGATTGGAACCATGCAGACATTCCGCTAACAGCCCGGCGAAAACGAAAAGCCCGGCTGCGGGCAGCCGGGCGGATCGCAAATATTGGCTCAACGTAGCTGCAATGCGACCTATTAGAGCGTAGGCCGCCGAGGTCCGTCGGTTCAATTTTGAACACAAGGAGGTTTTCTGACAATGCAAACATTCCCTCTCAACGCGCTCGCCGAGCAATTCGAAGTTGACAGATCGACGATGGTCCGGGCGATGCGGTCCATCGCGCCCGATCTTGTGAAGCGCGGCAATCGTCCGCAATGGAAGGTCAGCACGGCGGCAATGGCTCTGGAACTGCATCGCCGGAAAAAACACTCCAACGGCGACAACCATCGCCTCGCGCTTGTCGACAAGATGGAGGCCGCCTTCGGCGAGCTTGACCGTCAATTCGAGAGCCTGAAGGCCGAAACCGATCTCGAAAAGCGTCGTGCGCTCTCCCTCAAGATGCAGGTCGGAAAGGCGATCAACGCATCGAGGAACTGTTGGAGACCGTGAACGAGATGGATGAGGATGGGTGCCTCATGCAAATCGTGGCTGACAAGCTCGTCAACACTGCGAGGTCGCAACTGATTGAGCTGGTCGATCTCTGGGACGACGTTTATGCGGTCCGCGCCGAGGTGGAAGCAGAGCGCCGAACCGAGGCGAGTTGATGCCATGACCGCCGCGCCTCTCACCGAGCAAGAGCCTCCCGCCGACCCGCCCGCCGAAGCGCAGCCGGTTGCCGATGCCGCGCCACTGGTCGTCAATCCGCCGGTCGAGCCCGAGACCGTCGACGAGTTGCGCGTAGCCTACGCCAGGGTGAGGGTGGACAATGAGGCGATGGCCGTTCGGATTGCGCAGCTTGAAGCGGCACCTGAGGAGCGATGGATGCTGCTGAAGCCCGGCGCAGCGGCTTGTCGCCAGCCCTACGAACACGTCAGGCGGCTTGCGGAGGCCAATGAGATCAGGGCGCGACGCGAGATCAAGCCGGGACGCACGCGCGGGTGCTGGTGGATCGATGTGAACAGCGTCGACAGGTATCAGCAGCGCGTGTCTGCAAAATAGCTGGTGGATTCTAGTGGATCGCCGCGCGGGACATCTGCCATCCCGTCGGCGTATCGAAACAATCTCAGCAACAGATCGGCTCATGCCATGGCAATTGTTTCGAAGTCTCCCGCAAAGCAGCTCGCCGACGCGACCGCCGCGACCGCTAGGCTCGCGCAAAGGCTCGCCGACGCCGTGATCGCCGGAAGGCGGCCGAAGGGCTCGCCCTCGCTGGCGCAGACGATGCCAAGTCGACGAAGCCGAGGCCAAAACGCGCGTCTCAGTTGATAGGGTAGCAACATTGAGGGCGGCGCTGGCGCAAGCCGAAGTCGCTGTCGGCGATCTTGAGCGCGAGCGCGATGAGGCGGCGGATCGAAGGCGCGCGAGGCAACCTCTGTCGAGGTCGAGGCGCTCGCCCGCAGGATGCACGAGGGCTGGGCGAAGCTGGTCGCCGACGCCGCAGCGCTGGCCGATTGGACCGCTCGCGCCGCTGCCGTCGTTCCTGGAGCGGGCGGCGTTTTGAATTTTTGCCAGATCATCTCCCGCGAAATTCCGCAAGCCAGCGAATTGATCGCGAAGTTGCTGCGCGTGCATGCGGCAAGCGTGATCGCAGGCCATGCGGCTTCGAGCTTGCCGCAGCCGATGGAGGCTTACATGCCGTCGCCAGCTCCGCTGAGGGAGCCGACCGAGCAATGCTTTGCTTGAGGTCGATCAAGTTTGTCGACGACACGGGCCAGCAGCGGTTCGTAGGGCAATACCGTGATGCCTCGGTGCCGCAGCGCCTCGTCGCTCGGGCCTTGAGGAGCGGCGCTTGCGTCGCCGTCACCGATCCGCGCCGCGCGAAACTGGGCACGCAGGGCGACACGACCCAACACCCCGATGGGGCCTTCGACCTCGATGCCGAAGAGGAGCGGCAGGCCGAGCCGATCTATGCGTCGACTCCGCCGCAGCTCCAGGTCGTTGACCGTGGCAAGGGCTTCACCTTGAAGGTGGCGAGAGACAGCTCGCTATGACACAAGCGGGACCGCGAGGCTGGCATGCTGGGCTTGTCGAACACCGAAAGCAGCGCTTTGTCGCCGACGAGGGGCCGGTCTCATATGATCCGACGACGCGATCCGTCGATGCTGTTCTCTCCGCAGGCAGCGAGGTCGCGAGGTTCTATGGCCGCGAGCGGTTGCGGATCGATGAGGATAGCATCGATCTTTCCCGCGTCCCGATCCCGCTTCTCGACAGTCACAACCAAAGCTCGATCACCAATGCGCCCGGCAGAGTGACCTCGACATGGTTCACCGATCAGCAGGGCGAGCCCGCACTGGCAGGGCGGCTCGTCTTAAACGATACGCCCGAGGGCCGCAGGGCCGAAGCCATGATCGCCCGTTGCGAGTTCAATTCGGTTTCGATTGGCTACATCGTCGACACTTGGGAAATCGCGGACGCAGATGGTCGCATCATCGATGATGTTCGCTGGGACGACAGCGACCTCGTCTATACCGCAACGAGATGGCAATTAGTGGAAGCCTCGCTCGTTTCTGTGCCTGCCGATGGCAGCGCCAGCATCCGCACCTTCGTCCGCACCTTCGCCCCAGGCGGCAGTCTCAACGGCCCCGGCTTCGATGTCGACGCACTGGTCCGCATGCAGGTGCGGACGCGAGCGCGCATGCGGATGCGGCGGGCAGGGATGTTGGTGCTCGATGAAGAATGAATTTGAATCCGGCAAGGGGTCGCAGCTCTTCCTCGCGCCGGGATCGAGCGACCGGGCTAGCGAGGGCTCGGTCGCTCGGTCGCATTTCGCGTGCGGTGTGACTCCTTCGCAGGCTGAGCCGCCGCCTGCCACCGTCACTCGGGATGACCGCGACGGTGGCGGCGGTCCGGATCAGGCGCGAAGCGCCGACGATGACATGCGGGTTTGCATCCACGAGGCAAGCCATGCTGTTGCCCACCGTTTAAACGGATCACTTCTCGGAGGCATGACCGCCGACGCTAGCCACGCGCATGTTGTCCGCGCCTTGGCTGATCAGCTTAAGCGCGAGCGGACCATGGATGGCGCAGCCATCGATCTCTGCATCACGCAAGCGATCTCGACCCGCGCCGCCGAAGCTGAGTGCAAGCGCCGCGCCGATTGGGCGCGGATATGCGCGAGCGCAGCAACGTTCAAGCCGGACGGCGACTTTCCCAGAACGTGATAGATTCTCGACTACGCAACGCGCTATAGTCGCGCGTCCGCTCGTTGTGAGCGCCGGGGAGGAAAATGGGTATGAAGTTTTTCGTTGTGGCATTGTCATTTGTATTTTTGAGTTCGGTGGTTCTAACGACTACAGCTTCAGCAGATAATCGAATGAGCGGCAAAGGTAACTGTTCCGGAGGGGTATGTACCGACAAGGGAATACGTACGGACAAGGGCACGCAGTGTCCAGCAGGGACCTGTTCCAAGATCGGAACGCAATACGCCAAGGACATCAAATACTGTTCCGCAGCCAACTGCCGTAAGTGAATAGAAACACCAGAGGCCGCCCCAGTTGGCGGCCTCTTTCATTTGGTCGCTAGCTCTGATGGCGCAGCCCGGTGAGCGCCGTTTGATCCGTCCGCTATCCATTCCCTCCAACAATGATCCGCAGCATGGGCGATAGGTCGCGCGGCCTTGGCGATGACGCCGGATCGCGTTCGAAAAATACTGTCCTTGGGTGAGCAAAATTGCACAGGCAACATGGCCACATCTCGTCACGATCAAGGGAGGATACCCGGCCCCAAGCGGAGATCGAAATGGATCGTGTCGTCCGCGCCGGCGCGGGTTTGATCTACATCAAAGATGGCGGGCTCAACGCGAGCAGTCTGAGAAATCTTCGCGCCCCTTTTCCGTAGAGCACCGCTCTGAACGGGAGTTTCCACCATGGAAATCATTCGCAGCGTGTTAATCGGCACCTATCTTGTCGCCCTTGGTTACGGCTCGGCGTCGGCTCAACAGGTCACGGGTGTCCCTGGTTCGCCCGAAGCCACCACTACGATCCCCGGCAAACAACTTCCGCCACCCGATCCGGCGTTCGGTGGGGTGATCAAGGAGAAGGCGTCGGAGTCGAAGGCATGGTGGCCGCCGCGCGTCGTACCGCCGAAGGGCGCGCCCAACGTGCTGCTCATCATGACGGATGACCAGGGTTTCGGAGCACCAAGCACCTTCGGCGGTGTCATACCCACTCCCACGATGGATCGCATTGCCGCGCAGGGGCTGCGCTACATAAATTTCCATTCGACGTCGCTCTGCTCGCCGACGCGGGCGGCGATCATCACCGGACGCAACCATCACTCGGCCGGCTTCGGAGTGGTCGGCGAAGCAGCGACGGGCTTCCCGGGTTACGACTCCATCATTCCGATTGAGAAAGGCACCATCGGCACTATCCTGAAGGAAAACGGGTACGCAACCTCGTGGTTCGGCAAGGACCACAACAC
>Ga0210401_10008128_pt1 | contig 10436 bp, 10 predicted proteins | sample IncBWH32MmetaG_FD_150866 | JGI IMG/M metagenome (GOLD analysis project Ga0210401, IMG submission 150866) | Forest soil microbial communities from Barre Woods Harvard Forest LTER site, Petersham, Massachusetts, United States - Inc-BW-H-32-M | ecosystem: Environmental > Terrestrial > Soil >... | reverse complement strand
GTTTCACGAGATCGTGCCGGTGGCGCAGCATGGAACGGAACGATCCTCACGACATCCTGTGGATGTTGTGGGCCCGGTGTGCGAGACGGGAGATTTCTTTGCGCGGGAGCGCGCGATGCCGCCGATCGAGGAGGGCGAGACGGTCGCGATTCTCGATGCAGGGGCTTATGGGATGTCGCTGGCGTCGAATTACAACACGCGGCCGAGACCGGCGGAGGTCCTGGTGGAGGGAAAGTCAGTAAAGGTGATTCGACGGCGCGAGAACGTGAGCGACCTGTGGCGGGCGGAGCGGTGAGCGGAAGGATTTCGAAGCCGCCGGGAGAACTGCTGTTGACGAGGCGTGCGCTGCCGGCAAACAGCAGGTCCTTCACTTCGTTCAGCATGACAAATTTGTGCAGAGGAAGAAGCTGTTGACGAGGCGTGCGCTGCCGGCAAACAGCAGGTCCTTCACTTCGTTCAGGATGACAAATTGTGCCGGGGAAGAAGCTGTTGACGAGGCGTGCGCTGCCGGCAAACAGCAGGTCCTTCACTTCGTTCAGGATGACAAATTGTGCCGGGGAAGAAGCTGTTGACGAGGCGTGCGCTGCCGGCAAACAGCAGGTCCTTCACTTCGTTCAGGATGACAAATTGTGCCGGGAAGAAGCTGTTGACGAGGCATGCGCTGCGGGCGAACAGCCCTTCACTTCGTTCAGGATGACAAATTATGCCGGGAAGAAGCTGTTGGCGAGGCGTGCAGCTGCTAACAGACAGCAGGTCCTCCACTTCGTTCAGGTGACAAATTATCTAGGGATGGCGAACGTTTGTCAGATTCAAGGTTGTGAGCTTTCCACAATCTCTCCCGAATCGATTTGACCATGGTCAACTTCGACCGTCTTGGCCCCCAGGATTCTTTTGAAATGGTCGAAGTACGACGGTAATCCCTGGCTGGTGTGTTCGTCGGCGCGGTCCATGAGCATGTAATGAAGGTGCGGGAGAAATGTGTCGCCCGCGAAGCCGATTTGTCCGATCTGCTGTCCTGCCTCTACGCGATCTCCTTTCTTGACTCGCACACTTCCGGGCTTCATGTGAACGAAAATGCTGAACTCGCCGTTGCCATGGTCGACGACCACGTGATTACCGGCGCCAATCGGGTCAATGTCATCAAGACCTGGCGGTGAAACGACCTCGCCGTTCCTGTAGGAATTCTCCGGAATGTTATTGGCCGCTTCCACCACAGTTCCGGACGCGGTGGCATATACCGGGGCGCCGTAGGACAACCAGTTTTCCTTCTGAAAGCGGTCGCCGTGGTAGAGGTTCCCCGCGGCGTCGGTCACCATGAAGTCGTACGCGTAGCGCACCGGGTTGGAGCGATATTTGCCGTCACGGAAAACGTTCTGCCGGCGATGATGGGCATAAAAATCGTGCCCGTCGAATACATAAATGAGGCCGCGCAGAGGCAGGATGAGGCGAGTCTTTCCCGGGTACGCTTCTGGCTCAACGTCGACTTCAGCCTTGGTGAAAAAGTTCAGCAGGTTCGGTTCTTTCTCATCAGTTTTTTCGAGAAACACCTCGTAGTGCAATCGCGCCAGCGGCATTTCTCCGCCAAAGGAATAAAAGGGATTGAATACTGCCAACGCCTGGTTGGCCGGGACCGTGCGATCGGGCAGGCTGGAGATTCCCGACGGACGACCGTTCTCGTCGAGGTACCTGCGAAATGCAAGCTTGCCTTGGGCGTCGTAGACCGAGACCTGGATCTTGTTTATACGAAGCGGAATCGCCGAACGATTGCGCAAAATAAGATCAAAGTTCAAGCGTTGTTCCGAGTCCCGACGCTCGATGTAGGGCCGGCCCGGCTCAACTTCCAGACTCACCACCGCAGGCCCGGATTGCGAGAGAAAGGGAGCGACTGCCATCGTCCAGAGCAAGGAGAAACCTAAAACGCGGGCGAAAAGCGTTCGCGAAAAAACTGAAGAGAGAGTAAACCGACCGACCCACAAGCAGTTGCCGCTCTGCATTGCCTGTCGCATCGAAGGAGAGCGTTTACCTCTGTCCCCACTTGAGTTTGGTGCGGAGGACGTCGAAGAATGCGCGGCGGATGCGCATCAGTTGGACTTTGTAGTCGGCTTTCTTGCAGATCACGCGGTCCCCATCACGAACGGGCATGCCGACCTGGCCGTCGACGCTGAGGTAGGCCTCTTCGTCTCCGGTCTTCACGATGATTTCGATTTCGACCGAGTCGCGAACCACGAGCGGGCGGTGCGTCAGCGAGTGCGGGGAAACCGGAGTGATCACGAAAGCGTCGACCGAGGGCATGAGGATCGGACCACCGGCGGCCATGGAGTAGGCGGTCGATCCGGTGGGGGTCGAGATGATGAGCCCGTCGGCTTTGTACTCCGTGACGAAAGCGCTGTCGATATAGAGATCGTAAGCGTTGAGCCGGGCGAGAGCACTCTTGTTGACGATGATGTCATTGAGTGCCGCGTAGCTCATGATCGACTTTCCCGCCCGTAACAATTCACATTGCACGAGCGATCGCGCCTCGACGGTGGCGCGCTTTTGATCGACTTCCTCGAGCGCGGGGTAAAGCTCGGCGAGAGGGACCTCGGTGAGAAATCCCAGCGTGCCGAGATTGACGCCCAGCACGGGGATGCCGGCCTTGGCAACCGCGCGAGAGGTTGAGAGCAGGGTTCCGTCGCCGCCGAGTACAACCGCGAAATCCGGAGCACGCGAGGCGAGTTCGGGTCGCGGAACGATTTCCGGACCGCGCGCGTAGGCGGCGGTCTCGGTGTCGATGAGGACCTTGTAATCGTGTTTCGCAAACCAGTCGAACAGAGGCGGAAGGATCTCGGCGACTTCGGGCTTGGCCGGCTTGGAAATGATGGCAACCGACTTGCTCTGACTGGAAGCGGCTTTGCCAGTGGTCATGGTGAAGGATGCATTGTACTCGTTGCGGGCCTTGGGCTCTAGGCTTTGGGCATTAGGCTTGGGCTCTCGGCTTTGGACTCTAATCACGATCGGACTTGGAGTCCGAAGCAGGCGCCAGAGCGCCTCACCTTCTGATCGCATCCTGCGGTGAAACGGAGTGACCGGCTGGCGCAATAAATGATCAGCGGCCAAGGTTGTCGCGAATCACCAGCGACCGTACAGCAAGAATTCACGGTTACCTTCGGCGCCGAGGATCGGTGAGTCGGTCGAGTCTGTGTGTTGCGCGCCGAGCGAGAGCAGGGCTTGGCGGACCTTTTCGACCGATGCTCGCTGCGCGGACTCTTCGCGCACGATGCCACCTTTGCCGACGTGCGCGCGTCCGGCTTCAAACTGCGGCTTCACGAGCACAACCAGTTGGCGTCCCGCGCGCTGGCCTACTTCTCCGGGAAACGCCGATTGGAGCACGGCGGGCAAGACCAGGGTCGCGGAGATAAAGGACACATCCATGGCGACGAAATCAACCAACTGGCCTAGCGTCTCGCGAGTCAGGTAGCGCGCATTCGTTTTTTCCAGCAGGCGCACACGGGAATCCTGCCTGAGGCGGAAATCGAATTGCCCATAGCCGGTGTCGATCGCGATGACGTGTGCGGCGCCATGTTGCAGAAGGCAGTCGGTGAAGCCTCCGGTCGACGCGCCAACATCCAGGCAGGCGCGGCCGGTTACATCGATGTGCCAGTAATCGAGAGCCTTCTCGAGTTTGAGTCCGCCGCGGCTGACATACTTGAGATCGTCAGCGAGCAGGCGCAGCCGCGAATCGAGGGCAACCGATGCACCGGACTTCACGATCTTCTGCTCGTCGACCAGAACTTTTCCAGCGAGAATAAGAGCCTGCGCGCGTTCGCGGGAGGGGACAAGACCACGGTCGACCAGTAACTTATCGAGGCGTGATTTCATTTCGTCACATCGAAAGAGATTTCCGGGCAGCGGCTGAAAAGTTGTAACACGAACGTGCCAGCATCGGTCTCAGTGCAAGGAGCTAAAACGACTCTCCCTCAGGTACTTACCCGAGTACTTTCCACGTTTTGCACAGAATTTTCCACGAGAGTGTTGAAAACGTCCGGCGAGCAGTGCCGCATAAGTCGGATCGCATCACGAGCGAGGCCCACATCGCGGTCTTTCGCGGACAAGAGCCCGTGCACACGGCCTTCGCAACCAATAAAAAAGGCCGCGCAAGGCGGCCTGTGTTTCTTCTGAATCGATCTGAGAATTCGATCGACTGCCCGGTTAACCCGCGACCTCTTCGAGCAGTTTCTGATCGATGTCGAAATTGGCGTGAACGTTCTGCACGTCGTCATGTTCTTCGAGGGCTTCGAGAAGACGGATCATGGTGGAAGCCGCCGAGCCTTCGAGCTTGATGTAGTTTTGCGGAATCATGGAGACGCTGGAGGAGGTCGGCGTGATGCCGGCTTTCTTGACAGCTTCGAGCACGGTTTCGTAAGCGGAGGGAGCGGTAAGCACTTCCCAGCTGTCGCCATCATCGTTCAGGTCGTCGGCGCCGGCCTCGAGCACGATGCCCATGAGGTCGTCTTCCTTGGCGGCGGCTTTCGGGATCACGATGTCGCCCTTCTTATGGAACATCCAGGAGACGGCGCCGGCCTCGGCCATGTTGCCGCCGTTCTTGCTGAACACGTGGCGAATCTCGCTGACGGTGCGGTTGCGATTATCGGTGTTGATCTCGGCGAGAATGGCGACGCCGCCCGGGCCGTAGCCTTCGAGCGTGAATTCTTCGTAGGTCGCGCCCGGCAATTCGCCGGTACCGCGCTGGATGGCGCGCTTGATGTTATCGGCGGGCATGTTCTCGCTTTTAGCGGCGAGGATCGCCGTGCGCAGACGAGGATTGCTATCCGGATCGCCCCCGCCATTTTTGGCGGCAATGCTGATTTCCTTGATGAGGCGGGTGAAAATCTTGCCGCGCTTGGCGTCGAGCGCGCCCTTCTTGTGCTTAATTGTGGCCCATTTTGAATGGCCGGACATAGGAATACCTCGTATCTAAAGAACCGAAATTGCGCAGGATTCGCCGTCGGAGGAGATCAAAGGATAGCCTCAGAAACGTATGCAGGCGAACGCAAATTATAGCATGGCGGGGACCGGCCTCTGCCGAGCCAATGGGTTCGCCGCGAGGTTACCTTTGGATCTGAATGTCGCCGCTGGTCCGATGTTCTGCGGAGGAATGCGGCAGTGGTCCCGGTTGACGCGTGGAGATTCTTATAGAGTCACGGGAATCCGAGGCCTAACTCTTGCACTGGACTCGTCAGCGCGACGCGCTCGAATGCCGCGACCAGCGCCTTGGCATGCGAGACGGCGGCCTGAACCGCCGGCAAGGACAGGGAGGCTTTGTGACTGGCTGCGCTGTCCCAGACCTCGGTAACCCAAAGGACGTTTTCGTCGGCGGCGTCCCTGGCCACGATGTAGCTGAAGCAGCCGGGCATCTTGGATGCGCTCGCGGTGAGAACTTCGATGAACTGTTCGCGCTTGCCGGGGGAAGCAGTCAATTTGGCGATCATGCCGAACATGATGGCTCCTTGCATGGAAGACAGCGACAATCCAGGTCCACAGGTCTCCGTAAGTTTACTTGAAGTCGTGGATCGCCTTTTTCGGGATCAATGAGGGGCGCGTGCCGATTTCGGCGAGATCGCTCGCCGGAAATCGCGAGTGGCGCGGGGCGGACTGCCAGCCGGGCACCAGAATTCTGCTAAGCTGTGGCGCGCAAAAATTCGGATTTTATCTGACGAGGGAAAAACCGTGGAAGTCGTGGCTGGAGTGGATCTGGGCGGGACGGCGATCAACTACACGCTGGTAGATCGGGAAGAGCGGTTTCTGATTGAGGGACTGTGTGAACATCCGGCGCTCGCGAAGCAGGGGCCGGAAATCTGTTTGCAGCAGATCGCCGACGGACTGAAGGTTTCGACCGATCGTGCGGGGATCGCTTTGACCGATGTGGTCGCGATCGGACTGGATACTCCCGGGCCGGCGAGTGCCGCGGGGCAGCTCAGCGCGCGCGGGTCAACCAACTTTGTGCATCCCAACTGGGCAGGGTTCGATATCCGCGAAGGCCTGGCAAGCAAGTTGGGCAAGCCGGTGTCCTACCTGAACGACGCGAACGCCGCAGCGCTGTGGGGGCACTATTCGATCTTTGGCGCGAACAGTCGCGAGACGTCGATTTCGGATGTGGTGGGGACCGGCAATGGCGGGGGCATCATCCTGGATGGCAATGTGGTCAAGGGAAAAAACGGATTCGGCGGAGAGCTGGGGCACGTGCTGATTCCCTACCAGAGCATTCGCGGGGTGGAAGGGATCGCGCCAGAATGCAATTGCGGGCGTATCGGCGATCTCGAGTCACTGTGTTCGCTGACCGCCATCGAGAAGACACTGCTGCCGCATTTCCTGAAGAAATATTCCGGACACGAACTGGGGAAAGAGGACCGGCACCAGGCGGCGAAGGCGGTGCGCGGATTCGCCGATAAGGGTGACGAGATGAGCAAGGAGATTTTCCGCGTGCAGGCTCACGCGCTGGGATTGTTCTTCGACGAAATGATCAACACCTTCGATCCAGACGCGTTGATTGTGGGCGGCGGAGTGCTCGAGACCAGCAAGGAATTCCAGGCGTGGTTTTTGAGCGAAATTCGCAAGGGAATGCCGAACCAGCGCGAGGAACAGGCAGGGATTCCGATCCATGTAATGCCGAATGGCGACACCGCGGGGGCGCGCGGGGCGGCGCTGGAAGCGCTGAAGCTGGCGCGCGAGGGCGGGCTGGCGTAGGGGCGGCGAGGCCGCCCCATTTGCGTTTCACCTCTTTGCAAGCCGGAACATGACGTCTTCCGCGCTCACGATCTCTAGTGAAACAGTTCCGCGCTGGCCAGATAGCCGAGACGGCTGCCGAGTTGGCTCTCGTACCCTCCTGCAGCCAACACCTGTCCGTTTTGAAGCACGGCTGAAGCGTGCCCCTGACGCGGAGTGTTGAGGCTTGCCGTGTTGGTGAAGGTCCCGGTGCTTGGGTTGTAGAGTTCGGCGCTGGCGATGGAGCCGAAGTGATTGCCGGCCACGATCAGCACTTCGCCGCTGGCCAGCAAGTGCGCGGTGTGCAGAATACGTGGCGTGTTCAGGCTTCCGGTGAAGGTGAACTTGCCGGTCGAAGGGTCATAGAGTTCGGCGGTTCCAAGGTAACCGCCATTGGCACCGTCGTTTTGTCCGGCCGCCAGCAGTACCTTTCCACTCCCCAACACGGTAGTGGACTGACTGGAACGCGCCGTCTTCAGGCTTCCGGTCAGCGAGAAGGTTCCCGACGCGGGATCGTAGAGTTCGCCGCTTGCGAGATAGTGAACCACGAGATTGTAGGGCGGCGTGCCCGTGTAAAAAACGCCGCCAGCGATCAGAACTTTTCCGTTGGGCTGTAGCGTTGAGGACGGACCGGCGCGGGCAACTTTCAGATGTCCTGTCGGGCTGAAGGTCCCCGTGACGGGATTGTAGAGCTCAGCGGTCGAGAGAGCGGTTCCTGCGGTCGCACCAAATCCACCTGAAAAGAGAACCATCCCATTCGGCAAGAGCGTTGGTACCCGGCCGCAGGCGCAGGACAGGCTGCCGGTGACGGTGAAAGTGCCGGTGGCCAGATCGTAGAGTTCGGCACTGGCAAGTGGGCCCGAGTTCTGGCCTTCCGCGATCAAGACCTTGCCGTTGTTGAGGAGAGTTGCGGTGGCCGAGTAGCGTCCAGTGTTCAGACTTCCGGTCGCGCTGAAGGTGCCGGTGGTTGGGTTGTACAACTCCGCCTGCGGAATCCCGTTGGTGCCGCGGTGATATCCGCCCACGATGAGAACCTGCCCGTTGGACAGTAGCGTGGCCGTGGGATAAATCCTCGTTTGCAGCATGCTGCCGGTGAACGACCAGGTCTGGGCGCACAAAGTGGTGCTTGCAGCCAACAATAACGAGCCGAGGCCCATCGTGATTCCTATCCTTGTCATGAAACCCATCCTTTCTGACAATCGACGCGAGCGTCGAGCAACTCAATTTTTTCCGGAACGGATCAATGGGGGAGGTGGGGAAGGGATGAGGTGTTCATACCTCGAATTGCGACGCGGTGTGTCGCTGCGCGGTTAAGAATTTGTAAAACACTACGCATACGAGTCGCGTGTTTGAAAGTTTGTCGCCAGGTCGCTAGTGCGGCGCCCAATCGTTACGTGCGAGGAGGGAATCTTTCGTCCATCCGTTCGACTTATCTGAAAAATAGACCAGCGTGTTGACGGGTGAGTGCGCGCGTTGCTGTATCGCTGAAAGGACCTCGGTTGTAGCTCGTAGCTGGCTACTTGGTGAGTGCTTTCGCCTGGCGCTCTTTATAGGCGTAGACGACCGCGAGCAGCGGCGCCGAAAGGAGGACGCCCCAGAACGGGATGAGGATGCCCAGGACGATCGGGGTCAGGATTGAGGCCCAGATGGGCACGCGGGCCGCTCGCTTCATGATGTAGGGCTGAAGCAGAAAGCCATCGATGATGACGATGACCGCGTAGAGGATCAGGACATAGAGGGAGCGCTCCCAACTCTTCCAGTAAATCCCGGCGGCGAGGACGGGACCAAGCAGGCTTAACACCGGTCCGATGTGAGGCACAATCTGCAGAACGGCCGCCAGGAGCGCCCAAAAAGGAGCCCACGGAACCTTCAGCAACAACAGGCCTATCCACCACAGCACGGCCACGGCGGCGGAGTCCTGGGCCTGGGCGATCGCCCAGTTTTTGAGAGCTCCTCCGGTGAGTCGGGCATGTTCGGAAAAATCCATGTTTTCAGTGTTCGGTGTTCGGTATTCGGTGTTCGGTATTCGGCGCGAGGCTGTGGCTCCCAGCCTCTGGTCGTCGCGTTTACCCTCTCCCTCGCGAAACCTCGACTTAATCATTTTCAGCAAATTTTGGGGGCGTGTAAACCTCAGCGCTCGGGAATTCGTCCATACTCATAGCAGCAACAATAACTGCATGGAGACAGCACTGACCCCCGCGCTCGGCGCCGCGGCTCAACGGATCACGGCGGAGGAGTTCGATGTGATCGTGCGGCGACACCAACGCCGTGTGCATCGGCTGCTGTGGATGCTGCTGCGGGACCCTGAGGAGGCCGACAATCTCACGCAGGAATGCTTTTTGCGCGCCTACCAGAGCATGTCGAGTTTTCGCGGGGAATGCAGCCTAGAGACGTGGCTGCTGCGCATTGCTGCCAACCTGGCGCGGGATCATGCGCGAAACCGCAAAGTCAGTTTCTGGAGGCGGTTGCTGGGTTTTGGCGAAGAAAGCGATGAAGGCGGCACGGAAAGTTTTGTGACACTGGAAGCGTCGCCGGAAAGAAGGTTGCTGGCGCGCGAGGAAGTGCGAGCGGTGTGGGACGCAGCGAATCAACTGTCGCAGCAGCAACGTTCCGTCTTCATGCTGAGATTTGTGGAAGAGATGGAATTGAACGAGATTGCGAGCGTTCTGGGGCTGCAAGTGGGCAGCGTGAAGACGCACTTGTTTCGCGCCCTGCAAACCGTGCGGGGCAAGCTGAGGGAGCCGAAATGAATTCGAACGAAAACTCACATGAGCCGTTGGTGGAACGGGCGCTGATAGGGTTCGACCTGGCCGCCGAACATCACCTGTCGAATTGCGAGCCTTGTCAGCAGGAACGGGAAAGCGTGCAGGAAGCGCTCAATCTTTTCGCGGCCGCCGAGCGCGAGTCGGCGAACCAGCCGGAGATTTTCTGGGAACAGCAGGCTGCCCGCATTCGCGCGGCGCGGAACGACCAGGTAAAGAAATCGCGCATGGCGTTGGCGCTGACGCCCGGGCTGGCGGTGCTTCTGCTGATGGGATTTGCGCTGATCACGCGAAGTCCGAAGATCGATCCGAAACCGGCGCCCATCAGCAGAGCGGCGGCTCCGGCGATTTCTGATCAAGAATTGCTGATGGAAGTGGAGCGAGCGGTGCAAAGCGGGACGCCGCTTTCGCTGGAACCAGCCACGCTCATGGTGGAAGAAGATGCAGGCAGCATGCCGATGAATTCACAGAATGCGAGCAAGGAGCTCCGATCAAATGAAAACTAAGTGGGTTGTGGGTGTATGCAGCCTTGTCCTGTCAGGAATGTTGCAGGCACAGAATCCGCCCGGGGAACCGGCACCGCCGCCTCCGCCGCCGCACGTGAAGGGGGGACGCATGATCGTGCGGCACGAGATGGGAAAGTGGTGGCAAAACCCGGATATCGCGTCGAAACTGCAGCTGACCGACCCGCAGGTCGCGCAACTGAACCAGGTGTTCTTCGATCACAAGATGCACCTGATCGATTACGGCGCGGAGATGGAGAAGCAGGATTTAAAACTGCAGACGCTGCTGGACGCCGATCAGCCGAATGAGGGCGAAGTAAGTTCGCAGGTGGACCAGGTGCTGACGGCGCGGGGGAAACTGGAGCGGGAGTTCACGATGATGAACCTGAACCTGCGCAAAGTGCTCTCGCTCGAGCAGTGGCGCCAGTTG
>Ga0210401_10008127_pt1 | contig 10436 bp, 9 predicted proteins | sample IncBWH32MmetaG_FD_150866 | JGI IMG/M metagenome (GOLD analysis project Ga0210401, IMG submission 150866) | Forest soil microbial communities from Barre Woods Harvard Forest LTER site, Petersham, Massachusetts, United States - Inc-BW-H-32-M | ecosystem: Environmental > Terrestrial > Soil >... | reverse complement strand
CGGCCGCGCCGCAGAATCTCCCGTGAGCTGGAAAAACAGCGACTCGAGCGGCGTGACCTCGAGCTCCAGCCCGTGCACGGCGACACCGGCCCGGCCCAGGTACAGCACGTACTCGTCGAGACGCTCCTGGACCGCGTACACGCTCAGGCCACCCTCGTCGCGGGTAGACGCCTTCACCCCGGCCACGTCCGAGGTCGCCTGCAGGGCCGCGGCGTCGTCGCTGGTCCGCAGCCACCACACCGGCTCCGGGGCGTCGGCCCGCATGGCGGACAGGCCGCCGGCGAACACCACCCGCCCGTGGTGCAGCACGGTCACGCTGTCGCAGATCTCCTCGACCTGGGCCATGTCATGACTGCTCAGCAGCACGGTCAGGCCGCCGGCGGCCAGCCGCCGCAGCGCGGCCCGCAGGTCCCGGATGCCGGCCGGGTCCATGCCGTTCGTCGGCTCGTCCAGGATCAGCAGCCGCGGCCGCCGCAGCATGGCCGCGGCCAGGCCGAGCCGCTGCCGCATGCCCAGCGAGTAGCCGCGTACCTTCTGGCGGCGGGCGCCGGACAGCCCGGCGGACTCGATGGCCTGGTCGATGAGCGTGGCCGCGTCCCCGCCGTCCAGCCCGGCCAGGATGGCCAGGTTCTGCCGCCCGGTGAGATAGGGGTAGAAGCGGGGCGTCTCGACGAACCCACCCACCCCGTCCAGCCAGCCAGGTCCCGCCTCGGCCCGGGTCCGGCCGAACAGCCGCAGGGTCCCCTCCTCCGGCAGGACCAGGCCGAACAAGGCGGCTAGCAACGTGGTCTTGCCAGCGCCGTTGGGACCGAGCAGGCCGTGCACCACGCCTGGCGGGACGGTCATGTCAACCCCGTCGAGGGCCGTGGTCGCACCGAACCACTTGGTCACCCCGCGGGCTTCGACGACTAAGGCCGCTTCCGTCACGGCGCTCACCGTAGGAGCCCAGAATTGCCGGAACGCGAACTGACGCCATCCGATAGGTGAAGACCTTGGCCGCGACCGGTCACCCGCGGCCGGTTCAGTAAGGTAAGCCGCGATGGCCGTCTGGTCCGAGCACACCATCTGGTGGCAACTGCACCCGATCACCTTCGCCGGGGATGGGGGGCTGGCCCGGATCGAGGGCTGGCTGGACTACCTGATCGAGCTGGGCTGTAACGGGCTGGCCCTCGGCCCGGTGTTCGCCAGCGAATCGCACGGCTACGACACCGTCGATCACTTCCGGATCGATCCCCGGCTCGGCGCCGAGGCGGACTTCGATCACCTGGTCCAGGCCTGCCGGGAGCGCGGCATCCGGGTGCTGCTGGACGGGGTGCTCAACCACGTCGGCCGGGGTTTCCCGGCGTTCCAGGACGTGCTGGCGCACGGCGCGGCCTCCCGGTACGCGTCCTGGTTCCGGCTCGATTTCTCGGCCGGCGGCCCAGACGGGTTCGGTTACGCCGACTTCGAGGGGCACCCCGGGCTGGTCGCGCTCAACCACGCCGAGCCCGCGGTGCAGGACTACGCGGCCCGGGTGCTCAGCCACTGGCTGGACCGCGGCGCGGACGGCTGGCGGCTGGACGCGGCGTACGCGGTGCCGCCCGCGTTCTGGCGGGCGGTCCTGCGCCGGGTGCGCGGCACACACCCGGGGGCCTGGTTCGTGGCCGAGATGATCCACGGCGACTACGCCGCCCTGGTCCGCGACGGCGGCCCGGACAGCGTGACCCAGTACGAGCTGTGGAAGGCCATCTGGAGCAGCCTGAACGACGGCAACTTCTTCGAGCTGGCCTGGGCGCTGGACCGGCACAACGGGTTCCTGGCCGAGTTCCTGCCGCTCACCTTCGTCGGCAACCACGACGTCACCCGGCTGGCCAGCAGACTGACCGAGCCGCGTCACCTCGCGCACGCAGTGCTTGTCCTGCTCACCGTCGGCGGGGTGCCGAGCATCTACGCCGGCGACGAACAGGCGTTCAGTGGGATCAAATATGAACGGGCCGATGGGGATGCGGAGATCCGGCCGGCGTTCCCGGCCGGCCCGGCCGGGCTGGCTACGGACGGATGGCCGGTCTACCGGCTGCACCAGGATCTGATCGGGCTGCGCCGGCGGCACGGCTGGCTGGCCCGGTCGGTCAGCGAGGTGCGGCACCTGGCCAACCGGGCGCTGGCCTACCACGCGGTGCACCCGGACGGCGGCCGCGGGCTGACCGTGCTGCTGAACACGTCCGATGCCGCGGTGGACTTCCCGCTGCGCGGGCCGCCGGGCAAGCGCCTGCTGGCCAGCAGCCCGGACGGCGGCGGCCGGCCGTACCGGGTCGAGCCGCATGGCTGGGCCGTCCTCGAGCCGGCCGGCTGACCGATGAATTTCCGGCGCGGCGGCCGTCTAAGCGTCGGCGGGCTGTGGTAGCCCGGGATGAAGACGCAGGCCAGCGCCGGAGGGAAGCCGCCCGGCGGTTCCGGATGGAGTGGTGATGAGCAGCGTGAGGGTACAGGTCGGCACGCGCAAGGGCGCGTTCGTGCTGACCTCAGATGGCAAGCGGAACGACTGGGACGTAACCGGGCCGCACTTCCCGGGCTGGGAGATCTACCACGTCAAGGGGTCCCCGGCCGACCCGTCCCGGCTGTACGCGTCGCAGAGCAGCGGCTGGTTCGGCCAGCTGATCCAGCGCTCGGATGACGGCGGCGCGAGCTGGGCGCCGGTGGGCAACGAGTTCCGGTACGACGGTGAGCCGGGCACGCATCAGTGGTACGACGGCACCCCGCATCCGTGGGAGTTCGCCCGGGTGTGGCATCTGGAACCGTCGCTCGACGACCCGGACACGGTCTACGCCGGGGTGGAGGACGCCGGGCTGTTCAAGTCCACCGACGGCGGCCAGTCCTGGCGCGAGCTGCCCGGGCTGCGCACGCACCGGTCCGGCCCGTCCTGGCAGCCCGGGGCGGGCGGCATGTGCCTGCACACGATCCTGCTGGACCGGTCCGCACCGGGCCGGATGTTCGCCGCCATCTCGGCCGCGGGCGCGTTCCGGTCCGACGACGGCGGCGGCACCTGGCAGCCGGTCAACCAGGGCCTGCACTCCGAGGGCATCCCAGACCCGGCCGCGGAGGTCGGCCACTGCGTGCACCGGATCGCGATGCACCCGGCCCGGCCTTCGGTGCTGTACATGCAGAAACACTGGGACGTGATGCGCAGCGACGACGCGGGCGACTCGTGGCACGAGGTGAGCGGGAACCTGCCGACCGATTTCGGTTTCCCGATCGACGTGCACGCGCACGAGCCGGACACCATTTATGTCGTGCCGATCACCAGCGACTCGCACCATTTCCCGCCCGAGGGGAAGCTGCGGGTGTATCGGTCGAAGACGGGCGGGGACGACTGGGAACCACTGACCACCGGGCTGCCGCAGCGGGACTGCTACGTGAACGTGCTGCGGGACGCCATGGCGGTCGATTCGCTGGACTCGTGCGGGGTGTACTTCGGCACCACCGGCGGGCAGGTGTACGTGTCGGCCGACGCGGGCGACAGCTGGGCGCCGATCGTCCGGGACCTGCCTGCCGTGCTGTCGGTCGAGGTGCAGACGCTGTCATGATCCGGGTCGTGCTGCCGGCCCACCTGCGGGTGCTGGCCAAGGTGGACGGCGAGATTCAGGTCCAGGTCACCGGCGAGATCACCCAGCGGGCGGTGCTGGATGCGCTGGAGGCCAGCTACCCGGTGCTGCGCGGCACCATCCGCGATCAGCGCAGCGGGAAGCGCCGGGCGTTCGTCCGGTTCTTCGCCTGCCAGCAGGACCTGTCCCACGAGCCGCCGGACGCCCCGCTGCCGGAACCGGTCACCGCGGGCACCGAGCCGTACCTGATCGTCGGCGCGATGGCCGGCGGGTAGCGCGTCAGGTGTAGAACAGTGCCCAGATGACCTTCCCCATGTCACCGGAGGTGGTATAGCCCCACTGGTCGCTGAGTGCAGCGATGACCTGCAGTCCGCGGCCGGTTTCGTCAAGGAAGTCCGGTTCTCTGGGCACCGGGACCGCCTGGCTGGCGTCGGCGACAGCGCACATGACGCGGTGCTCGGGATGAAGCAAGCCGAGCTGGACCGGCCACCCCGTATGGGTGTGGCGGGAAGCTGGGCATGCGTGCTGCAAGGCGTTGGTCACCAGCTCCGACACGACGATCGCGATGTCGTCGCAGCGTCCTGCCACGCCCCACTTGTGCAAGGTGCTGGCCGTGAAGTCCCGGGCTCGGCGAACCCGGCTGGCCTGCCCGTCAGGCGTGGGCGTGCCAATCCCCGGGAAGCAGGCCCAGTGCAGGCCGGAGCACTCCGGGCCTAGCGCCAGCTCATCACTTACCGAGGCGGCCATCTGCACAACAGGTGCCAGCCACTGGCTGGCCGCGCTACCAGCCAGCTGCGCTTCCTGTGCTGGCGCCGCCCGGAGTTCGCGTGACTTAGCTTGCACGGCGGGAGCCGTGCAGCGATTCCCGGTGCCGTCCCCGGGCCGGCAAGGGGGCGAGAGGCGGCTCGACGGCCTGGATCACTCTGCTCCCGGCCCTCTGCCAGCCGCGGGTGGCATCTGCCCGTACGGCTTCGGTCATCACGGCGAGGGTGCTGACCGCTCTGTGCCGGTTCCACGGCACGATCGGGTGGGTGGTCCAGAACCAGGGCCCGCTCCGCTGGCATTGCGGGCAGGCCAGCCGACCGAGCGCATCGACTCGCCATCCAGCCGTGATCGCACGGGCGCGGATGTCAGCTTCGCCAAGCGCTGCGGGATGCTCGTAGTGCGATATGCACGCATCCATCTCGCACCAGGCGATGGGGATGCGCAGAGCATCGCCGATCGGCGCCGGCTCGATCATCTCAGCGCTTTCGCCCATCTCATGCCAGCCGCTGTCTGTGTTCGGCGGCCGGGTGTTCGGCGGCCGGGCGGCTGCGTCCGGGGGCGGACCACCGACAGCGGCCGGCTCGCCGCCACCCTCGGGTACCGGCTCAGCACGACCATCCCCGCGCAACTGTTCGAGCCAGCCCATGGCCCGCCCGATCGCGTCCTCGTTCCTGACGTTGGTCTTCATGGCGCACACCTCCGGCGCAGCACAGGTGGCTGCTGTACGACTCTTTAACCGCTGTCGGCCAGCCGGTCCGGCGCTGTCTCAGCACAGCCCTCCGATGCAGCACGCTTTCTGGAAAGGCGGTCTTGGCAGCCATCGGCTGCGCTGAAATCCAGCACCGTCATTGTTGAAAAACTACGAAAGCGATGGGACACAGGGCCGAAAGCCACCCTAATCGCTGTCGTAGGAATCCGGCTACCAGTCAGAACTCAGCAGGTCAGAACGTGCGCCCGGGCAAGTTCTGGCGCCCCTGCAGTGTGTGTACGGTCTCATGACCACGCGCTCTCCCCCTGGCTGCCCGTCCCCCTCGACGTCCAGCCTAATGCCTGGGCGTCCCCTAATCACCACCGTTCTACCAACAGATCACATTCTAATAAACTTCCGATAAAGTTTCGGCTCATCTTATGTGCTCACGCGGCGCTCGCTGTGGACACTTGTCCATTTGGCGCTGTCCGCAGGGTGTGGACAGTCCCCGCCCAGGTAACGGCGGTGGCTGACGTGTGGCCTGCCAAAAAGTCCACAGCGTTATCCCCACGCTACGCACAGATTCGCGGCGTATATGCACACGTCATCCACAGATTCATGCACAGACCCGCCAGGCTGGGTGCTGGCTGCAACTCGTCCAGCCGCCCGGCCACGCCGCGTGTGATAGTGGCGGGCATAGCCCCTGACGGCGACTGGGAGCTGGCACGGTCGCCGCGATGCCGGCGTCGGCCTGCTGGAAGAACGGGGACAACGACCGCATCTATCCGGACGTGAACTCGGAACTCACCGGCTTGTGCCGGTAGATCCGCTGGAACGTCGTGATGTCCCGCGCAGCCGGGTTCTCCGGGCGCGACCCGTTCGTGCTAGGTATGGCTACGAGGCTACCTGGCCAGGCTGCGCGTCCCGGCCCAGGTAGGCCGCGACCGTGCTGCCGTACGTCTCCATCCATCCGAGCCAGGTGTTGCACCGGACGCACAGCAGCCCGCGTATGCACCTGCCGCACGATCTCGTGTGGCCGCTGGCCGGAACGGGGCAGCAGGAGTGGTCGTGGTCTATGCAGACCCGCTGATCCCGGAATGGCTCACGGCAGATGGCGCAGGCGTTTCCCTGGTCCGCCAGCATCTGGTTGTAGCGGGCCTCGGTGATGCCATACCTGACCCAATAGTGCGCCCTGTGCCATCGGGCCTTGTCCTCCGGGGCAACGACGCGTGCCGGTCGTACCGTGGCGGCCCGCTGCCGCTGCGCCTCCATCGCCTCGGGGCTCGCGCAGGGCGGCGGGTGCCCAGCCCCACGCGCGCAGTAGGTCGCCTTGCGGGGCATCCACTTACCGCACACTTCCCCCATGTGGGCGATAGTGGGTTCGAACCACTGACTTCTACGGTGTGAACGTAGCGCTCTTCCACTGAGCTAATCGCCCTTGACCTGCACAAACCTCTGCGATCCACTGGTTCAGGCCCCTGTGTGAGATCTGAGCCAGTGCCCGAGCCAGTGAGTGGCCCGGTAGTTGGGCCAAACCCTCTGCTGATCTGCGAAGACTCGGCGTCAGCTCGCTACGGTGTGAACGCAGCGCTCCTCCAGTGAGCCAATCGCCCGGGATGGCGCCCTCCAGCTGGCCGGGCCGGTGTGCGGCCGACCGCTGGCGGGCGAACACAGACTAGCGTATCCGTGGGCGTCCCGGGTCAGCCGCCGCCCCGGCCGCCGCAGGCCGCCAGACGGCTGGACGCTTACCCGGCCCGCCGCCGGACCGCAAACCCCAACCGCCACCGGCCGGTCATCTGGTTGTCCCATTCAATACGGATATTCGTTACTCATGAGATAAGTCCGTTATTGTCGTGATTGCGCCTGGTGTTGCGAGAAAGTAGAGCTGGCTGGGGTAGTGCGGGCTCGTGCTAAGCCTGTAAGCTTCCCCATCGGACAAAGCACGACTGTTCGCTATCTGAACGCATAATCGGAGGTGCGCACGGGATGCGCTGGGACATGATTGCTTTGCGTCCCAAGAGGCGTTTGCCCTGGTCACGGCCGGTTTGGTGCATGATGACCGAGGTTAGTAGCGGCAGCGTCCGCGGAATCCTCCTAGAGAAGACTTCGTGCCTGCGTGCCCTGTCACCCTGTGAGACGGCAGCGCTGGATGGATGAAGCCCGGCCTTCCCGGGATCAGACAAGGCAAAGGTTTGGCGAGGCAATGAACAGCAGCAACACCGTCGCAGCCGAGCTCGGCCTCAGACTCGTGGTTCCAGAACACGATGGCGTTCCGCTCACGGCGAGTCTTCATTACCGTGCCGAGGACCCGTACGCCATCCGCATGGCCTTTCATGTCGGCATGGACGAGCCGGTTGAGTGGATCTTCGCCCGCGATCTGCTGGCGGGCGGGATGACCGAGCCTGCGGGCGACGGTGACGTACGGGTGTGGCCCGCGGACACGCCCACCGGGCAGCGGGTGCTCAACATTTCCCTGTCCTCACCGTTCGGCCAGGCGCACTTCGAGGCTCCGCTGACCGCGCTGGCCGGGTTCCTGCTGCGCACCTTCCAGGTCATCCCGGCGGGCCGGGAAGGCGAGTTCGTCAACCTGGACGGCGAGCTGGACGCCCTCCTGCGCCGCGACTGACCAGGGTCCCGCCGTCAGGGGTCCGGGGAGTCGGCGGAGCGCGCAGCGAAGATCTCAGCCGCCTTGCGGGTCAGCGGGCCGGGCATGGCGGGCAGCGGCACCCCATCCACCAGCCGGATCGGCTGGACATCACGCGTCGTCCCGGTCAGGAACGCCTCCTCCGCGCTGGCCAGCGCGGCCAGCGGCAGGTCTTCCTCGGCCACCCCGGCCCATTCGACGACCAGCGCCCGGGTGACCCCGGCCAGGCAGCCAGCTGACAGCGGCGGGGTGACCAGCCGGCCGCCGGTCACCACGAACACGTTCGTCCCGGTGCCCTCGCACAGGTTCCCGGCCAGGTTGCCGAAGATCGCCTCGGCCGCGCCGCGCTCCCGGGCGTAGGCCAGCGCCCGCACGTTCTCCGCGTATGAGGTGGTCTTCACCCCGGCCAGCACGCCACGCTCGTTGCGCGGCCAGGGCACGACCGCCACGTCGCAGCTGGCCGGGGCCTGGGCCAGCTCGCCGAGCGCGATGATCGTGGTCAGCCCCGCGGTGGTCAGGCCGTCCGGCCGGGCCGAGCCGAGCACCGAGTCCCCCGCGGTCACCGTGATCCGGATCCGGGCCCGGTCCGGCCGCCCGGCCACCGCCAGCACCGCGGCCACCCCGGCCCGGATCTGGTCCAGGTCGGGCTCGGGCAGGCCCAGGCCGGCCGCCGAGGCGCGCAGCCGGGTCAGGTGCCTGGTCAGCGCGAACGGCACGCCGCCCGTCACCTTGGCCGCCTCGAAAATGCCGTCGCCCGTGGTCAGCCCGTGATCCCGCACGGACACCCGGGCCTCATCCGCCGGGACGAGGGTCCCGTTGAGCCACACCGTCACGGCTCGACGCTAACGCAACGGCCCGCACGCGGCATTGGCCGTGGCGACCAGGGTGGGCAGCAAGCTGTCCAGCACGGAAAGCTGTTCCGCGACCTCGCGGTCCACCAGCATCATCGGGACCTCGGAGCGGATGGCCGCGTGCACGGTGCGCAGCGGCTCGCTGGGTGCGGCGATTTCCGCCCGCAGGTCGATGCCCTGGGCGGCGCAGACCACCTCGACGGCCAGGCAGGTGCGCACGTTCGCGACCACCTCGCGGAGTTTGCGGACCGCGCCCCAGCCCATCGACACGTGGTCTTCCTGCTTCCCTGAGGTGGGGATGGTGTCCACGCTGGCCGGGTGGGCCAGCACCTTGTTCTCGCTGACCAGCGACGCGGCGGTGTACTGGGCCAGCATGAAGCCGGAGTTGGTGCCCGCCTCGGGGGCCAGGAACGGCGGCAGGCCGCGGGAGAACGCCGGGTCCAGCATCCGGTCCACCCGGCGCTCGCTGATGCTGGCCAGCTCGGCCAGGGCCATGGCCAGCATGTCCGCGGCGAAGGCGAGCGGCTCGCCGTGGAAGTTCCCGGTGGTCATCACCTCGCCGTCGGGCACTACGACCGGGTTGTCCACCACCGCGCCCAGCTCGATGTCGATGACCCGGCGGGCGTACGCCAGCACGTCCCGGACCGCGCCGTGCACCTGCGGCGCGCAGCGCAGGCAGTAGGCGTCCTGCACCGCGTGCCGGCTGTGCCGGTGGCTGGCCAGCAGCGGCGAGCCGGCCAGCAGCGCGCGCAGGTTGGCCGCGCTGTCCAGCTGGCCCGGGTGCGGCCGGAGCACCTGGACCCGCTCGTCGTAGGGCCGGTCGGTGCCGAGCAGCGCCTCGATGGACAGCGCGCAGGCCAGGTCGGCCGCCTGCACCAGCATCAGCGCGTCGTGGATCGAGAAGGCGAGCAGCGCCTGCATCGGCTCGGTCCCGTTGACCAGGGACAGGCCCTCCTTCGGGGCCAGCTGGAGCGGCACAATGCCGTGCTCGGCCAGCACTTCGGCGCTGGGCCGGCCGAGCGGCGGGTCGCCCGGGCCACGCAGCCGGCCCTCGCCGATCAGCGGCTGGGCCAGGTGGGCGAGCTGGGCCAGGTCGCCGGACGCGCCGACCGAGCCCTTGCCCGGGATGACCGGGAGCAGGCCCAGGCCGAGCAGCTCGAGCAGGCGGCGGGGCAGGTCGTCGCGGACGCCGGAGTAGCCGGCCGCCAGCGTGCGGGCGCGCAGCAGCAGCACTGCGCGCACCGTGGCATCGTCCAGCGGCGTCCCGGTGGCGGCCGCGTGCGAGCGGATGATGGCGCCCTGCAGCCGGGTCAGGTCCTGCTCGCCGACCCGGGTGTCGGCCAGCGCGCCGAAGCCGGTGTTGACCCCGTAGACGGGCGCGTCGCCCGCGATGGCCTCGGCTACCACGGTCCGGCTGGGCTGCATGACGGCGGCTACGTCAGCGCCGAGTTCGGCTCGCGCGTCGCCGTGGGCGACGTCGATGACGTCGTCCAGGGTGAGGGCGTCACCGGTGACGATCACAGTTCGCATGGCTGACAGCCTGCCATCCCCTGGTCAGTGCTGTGCGTCCGCGCTGGCCCGGGGCCGGACCCGCAGGTGCGCCCGCTCCCCCTGGCGGCCGAACAGGCAGAGGAACTCGACTGGTTCCTGGTCTGCGGTGCCGAACCAGTGCGGCACGCGGGTGTCGAACTCGGCCGCCTCGCCGGGCACCAGCACCAGGTCCTGCTCGCCGAGCACCAGCCGGAGCCGCCCGTTCAGCACGTACAGCCACTCGTACCCCACGTGCACCCTGGGGTCCGGGTGCCGGCCCCGGCTGGGCGAAAGGACCAGCTTGTAGGCCTGCACGCCACCCGGCCGGCGGGTCAGCGGGACGAACGTCTCGCCGTTGGCGGCGGCGAACGGCCGCA
>Ga0210401_10008126_pt1 | contig 10436 bp, 8 predicted proteins | sample IncBWH32MmetaG_FD_150866 | JGI IMG/M metagenome (GOLD analysis project Ga0210401, IMG submission 150866) | Forest soil microbial communities from Barre Woods Harvard Forest LTER site, Petersham, Massachusetts, United States - Inc-BW-H-32-M | ecosystem: Environmental > Terrestrial > Soil >... | reverse complement strand
ACCGCGGGCCCGGCCAGGGCGGCGAACACGCATGCGCAGGCCAGCATGGCCAGCGCGATCGTGCCGCCCGCGGCAGGGCGCATGGTCCAGCCACGGCCCCGGTGCCCTGTTCCTCTCCCGATAATCCGAGTTTCCAGCCGGGACCAAGCGCACGGAAGTATGACCAGGCGATCTGTTGCCTTACTGTGTCCTACTGCCGGTCCGCTGCCGGTCCCGCCGCGTCAGGTGCTGGTCAGCGCGCGGAGCGGGACGACCAGGTAGCGGTAGTCCGGGGCGGACTCCTCGCCGGGTCCCGGGCTGCCGGTGATCAGGGCCGGCTTCGTCGGGCTGGTGAACTGCAGGCGGATGCGTCCCTCGGCCGGAGCCGCGGTTGCGTCCTTCTCGGGCTTGCCCGAGCCGTGCGCCTCCGGGGTTTCCGAGGCGGAGGGAGGGGTGCCGGCCGCCGCGGTCAGGGCGGCGGCGAGGCCGTCGAGCAGGTACTGGGGGCTGAACGCGATCGCGGACTCCTCGCCGGAGAAGTCGGCGGCCACGGTTTCCCTGGCCCGCGCCTGGCCCTTGGTCCCGGCCTCGATGGTAACCCGCCCCGGCTCGAACGACAGCCGGACCGAGCTGCCCCGCTCAGCGACCAGCGCGACCCGCTTGACCGCCTCGGTCAGCGGGATGGCCGGCATGTCGCCGTAGCTGCCGAAGTCCGCGGGGAACTTCGAGCTGTACTTGATGTACTCCCCCGCGATCAGCCGCGTGGTCAGCCGGCGCCCGCCCGACTCGAACCCGATCATCGCGTCGGCCGCGCGCAGCGAGCCCGCCGGATCGGTCCCGCCGTTCCGGCTGGCCCCGGTCCCCTCCGTGCCGCGCGTCATGATCCGGACCGGGGTGCCCGGCATCATCATCCGGGCCGCGTCGGACAGCGTCTTGGCCGGGACCAGAAGCGTGGTGCTGGTCCCGGGGCGGGCGGGATGCCAGCCCAGCTCCCGGATGGCCAGCCGGTACCGGTCGGTGGCCACCAGCGTGATCATGTCGCCCTCGATCTCGACGTTCACCCCGGTGATGACGGGCAGCGTGTCGTCGCGGCTGGCCGCCGGAGTGACCTGGCCGATCGCGGTGGCGAATACACCGCCGTCGACGGTGCCGGCCAGCCGCGGCAGCTCGGGCAGCCGAGGGTACTCGCCGATGGGCAGCGTGACCAGATTGAACGACGCGGGCCCGCAGGTCAGGGTCACGTCGTCCTTGTCGTCGACCTCGATCGGGTGCCCCGGCAGGCTGCGGGTGATCTCGGCCAGCAGCCGCCCGGGTACCAGTACCGTTCCCGGCTCGGTCACGTCCGCGTCGATGCTGATCCGGGCCGAGACCTCGTAGTCGAAGCAGGACAAGGTGAGCCCGTCGGCCGCCGCCTGGAGCAGCAGCCCCGACAGCACCGGGATCACGGGCCGGGACGGCAGCGAGCGGGCTATCCAGGCGACCGCCTCAGCGAGCGCATCGCGCTCCACCACGAACCGCATCCCTGCCGCCTCCATCCCGGGTAAGCCGTGAGCCTTCATACGCATATTCGCATGAGGCACTGACATTCCCGGGCGTTCGGCGAAGTCAGGCGATCTGGGACCGGCCGCGACGGGCTAGGTGGCCAGGCCGGGGGGCGCGGCGTCCAGCGTGGCCTGGATCGCCTTGACCAGGGCGCGCGCCGAGTCCGCGGTGAGCTCCACCGCGACCCGCGCCGAAGGCCCGGCACCCGGGTCGAGGAAGTCGATGTTGAGGGTGTGCTCGGCCGGGGCGTGTACCGGGTGGTCGAAGTACACGCTCGCGTCGGTCACGCTGAACCAGCCGGCCGGCCCCTTCCCGCTGCCGGTGATCGAGACCTTTTCCGTCAGGTACGTGCACATCGCGGCTCCTCTCCTCATGGACGATAACAGGTACCCGGCCGGCGGCCGGCGGGCGGATGACAAACTTCGTATATGACTTACGTAGCCGCCGATGACCGTTACAGCAGGATCCCCTACCGTCGCTGCGGGCGCAGCGGCGTGCTGCTGCCCGAGATTTCGCTCGGGCTGTGGCAGAACTTCGGGGACGGCAAGCCGATCGAGGACCAGCGCGCGATCATCCGCCGGGCGTTCGACCTGGGCGTGACGCACTTTGACCTGGCCAATAACTACGGACCCCCCTACGGTTCAGCCGAAATTAATTTTGGCAGGATCATGCGGGAGGACCTCCGGCCCTACCGCGACGAGCTGATCATCTCGACCAAGGCCGGCTACGACATGTGGCCCGGCCCGTACGGCGAATGGGGCTCCCGCAAGTACCTGCTGGCCAGCCTGGACCAGTCGCTGCGCCGGATGGGCCTGGAGTACGTGGACATCTTCTACTCCCACCGCTTCGACCCGGACACCCCGCTCGAGGAGACGATGGGTGCGCTGGATACAGCGGTCCGGTCGGGCAAGGCCCTGTACGCGGGCATTTCCTCGTATTCGGCCGAACGGACCATGGAGGCCATCACCCTGCTCCGTCAGATGGGCATCCGGTTGCTGATCCACCAGCCGTCGTACTCGATGCTGAACCGCTGGATCGAGGGCGGGCTGCTGGAGGTGCTGGGCCGTGAGGGCGTGGGCTGTATCGCGTTCTCGCCGCTGGCCCAGGGCGTGCTGACCGGCAAGTACCTGAACGGCGTGCCGGTCGGCTCGCGGGCCAGCATTAACGGCTCGCTGTCCGCCGACCAGATCGCGCCGGCCACGCTCGCGCACGTCCGCGTGCTGAACGAGATCGCCAGGTCCCGGGGCCAGACGCTGGCCCAGATGGCGCTGTCCTGGGTGCTGCGCGACCCGCGGGTGACCTCGGCCCTGATCGGCGCGAGCAGCGTGAGCCAGCTCGAGGAAAACCTGGCCGCCGCCGACCACACCGACTTCACCGCCGACGAGCTGGCCGCCATCGACCGCGATGCGGTGGACGCCGGCATCAACATCTGGGCCGCCTCCAGCGCGCACTGAGCGGCTTAGGAGAGGTAGCGGTTGAACCAGGTGAAGATGCGCTGCCAGCCGTCCATCGCGGCCTCGGGGCGGTAGGCGGGACGGTTCACCGAGAAGAAGGCGTGCCCGGCGCCCTCGTAGGAGTGGAACTCGTACGTCTTGCCCTGCGCCTTGAGTTCCTGCTCGAGCTCGTCCACCTGCTCCGGCGACGGGTACTGGTCGTCCGCGCCGAACAGGCCGAGCAGCGGGCAGGACAGGTCCTTGATCAGGTGCTTGATGGGGCCGACCTTCAGCGGCATACCCTCCGGCGGGCTTCCGACGACGAATGCGCCGTAGCAGTCCACGGCCGCGTCGAGCGGCAGGCTGACCGCGGCCAAGACCGACTGGCGTCCGCCCGAGCAGTAGCCAATCACGCCGACCTTGCCGTTGGCGGAGGTCATGCCGCGCAGGTAGGCGGCCGCGGCGGCCACGTCGCCGATCAGCCGGGGGTCCGGCACGCCGCCCTGGGCGCGGGCCGCCGCCGCGGCGTCGTCCGGGCTCGCTCCGGGGGCGTCGCGGTGGTAGAGGTTCGGCATGATCGCGTTGTAGCCGTGCACGGCGAACGTCCGCGCGATCTCCTTGGTGGGCTCGTCGTAGCCGGGCATGTGATGGATCACCACCACGCCGCCGTACGGTCCCTGGCTCATCGGCCGGGCCAGGTAGGCCTCGACCTCGTCTCCGCCCTCGCCTCGGATGGTAACGGTCTCGGCCAGCATGGCGTCGTACATCGCGCTCCCCTTCATATCGTTAGCGGCGCTAAGATGCTACTCCCCGTCAGCCGGGCAGGCAGACCAGGGTCAGGAAGAAGTTGTCGATCTGGCGGATCGCGTCGATGAAGTGCTCGAAGTCGACCGGCTTGCTGACGAACGCGTTAGCGTGCAGCGAGTAGCTGCGGACGATGTCCTCCTCGGCGCTCGAGGTGGTCAGCATGATCACCGGGATGACGAGCAGGTCGGGATCTTGCTTCAGCTCGGCGAGCACCTCCAGGCCGCTGCGGCGGGGCAGGTTGACGTCGAGCAGGATCAGCCCGGGACGCGGGGCGTCGACGTACGGACCCTCCCGACGCAGGAACTGCAGGGCCTGCTCGCCGTCGGAAACAACGTGGAGGCGATTACGGATCTTGTAGTACTCGAAGGCTTCCTTGGTCATGAGGACGTCGCCCTCGTCGTCCTCCACCAGGAGCACATCAATCAACTTCGAATCACTGTAATCGGTCATCGGTTTCCTCGTCCTGTGGGTCTTCGGGCTCCGCGGCCGGGTCAGGAGCCGGAAGGAGCGCGGCGGGGTTCTGATTGTCCGGGTCCTCGACCAGATCCGCGAGCTCGGGGGTCATGGTTTCCTGCGGCATCGGCAGGGTGAAGTAGAACCGTGTGCCGCCGGTGAAGGTGGTGTCGAGCCAGATCCGGCCGCCAAAGTACTCGATGATCTTGCGGGTCATGGACAGGCCGATGCCCGTGCCCGCGTAGGCGCTGCGCTCGTGCAGCCGCTGGAAGATCACGAAGATGCGCTCGGCGTATTCCGGCTCGATCCCGATCCCGTTGTCGCTGAACGAGAACAGCCAGAACGGCTCGTCCCGGCGGACCGTGACCACGACCCGCGGCGCCTTTTCGCCGCTGAACTTCAGCGCATTGTTGAGCAGGTTCTGGAACACCGCGATGAGCAGCGGCAACTCGGCCAGCACGAGCGGCAGGTGGCCGGTCTCGATGGTCGCGCCGGTCTCCTCGATCTGCTCGCCCAGGTTGGCCCGGGCCTGGGTGAGCGCCGCGTCGCTGGAGACCAGGGCCGGCTCGCGGTCGGACCGGCCGACCCTGCTGTAGGCGAGCAGGTCGTTGATCAGCGCCTGCATGCGCTTGGCCCCGTCCACCGCGAAGTCGATGTACTGGTCGGCCCGGGCGTCCAGCTTCCCGGCGTAACGCCGCTGCAGCAGCTGGGTGAAGCTCGCGACCTTGCGCAGCGGCTCCTGCAGGTCGTGCGACGCGACGTAGGCGAACTGCTCGAGCTCGGAGTTGGAGCGCTGGAGTTCGGTGGCGTGGGCCTGCAGGATCGCGTTGTTCTCCTGGGTGGCGGACAGTTCCTGCAAGATGCGCTCGCGCATGGTGTTCACGTCGGCGGCCAGCTGGGTCACCTCCCGCGGGCCGGGCACGGTGACCTCGTGGTCGAAGTCACCACCGGCCACCCGGCGGACCTGGGCCGCCAGCCGGTGCAGCGGCCTGATCGCGGTGGCCCGCAGGCCCAGCGCGAGCAGCGCGACGATGAGCGCCAGACCGACCGCGACCGCGATAAACACCGCGTCCAGCGTGGTGGCGGCGCTATTCAGGGTGGCCACGGCGCTGCTCCGGGCACTGGTCACGTCGGCCTGCAGCACGGCCGTCTTGGCCCGCAGCGCGTCGAAGGCCGCCTTACCGGTGGCGATGTCCGGGCTGACCACGGGCTTCCCGGTGCGGCCGACCTGGGCGATGGTGGGCTGCGCGTAGTTGGTGCGCCAGAGGCGTGCCTGGTCGACCACGCTGTTGAGGTCGCTGGTCGTCGCGGCGGGCAGCTGGCTGGCGAGCTGGCGCAGGCTGTTGATCGCGGTCTGCTCCGCGGCCACCCCGTCGGTGTAGGGGGACAGGAAGCTCTGCTGGGCGCTGAGCGCGTAGCCGCGCACCCCGGTCTCCTGGTTGACCAGCGCGTTGTCCAGCTGCTGGGCCGCCACCGTGGCGGGATCGATGACGTTGATCACCCGGTTGCGGGCGTGGTTCAGGCTGACCAGGGCGATCCCGCCCGCGACCACGGACCCCACCGAGAAGAGCAGCAGGGCCAGCACGGCGACGCCCACGATGCGGCTGAGCGGCCAGCGCCGCCCCGCATCGTCCCGGGTCGCCCCGCTCACCGGCACGGCCCGCTCATCGGCCAGGGGAGTAGGCGAGCGCGAGGATGGCCAGGTCATCGTCGAGGTCCCCGCCGTTCAGCGCGCGGACGTGCTCGATCACCCGGTCCAGCAGCACGTCGTCGGCGGGCGTGCCAGCGGTGCCCGTCTCGCCGTTGCCTTCGGCCCGCAGCGTCGCCCTGATCAGGTCCATCAGGCCTTCGCTGCCGAGCCGCTCGGAGCCCTTCCCGATCCGCCCCTCGATCAGCCCGTCGGTGTACAGCAGCACCGACCAGCTGCCGTCGAGCCCGACCTCGGTACCCGGCCAGTGCTCGACCTGGCCCAGGCCCAGCGGCGGCGACGTCGGGGTCTGCAGCTCCAGCACGCGGCCGCGGGTGACCAGCAGCGGCGGCAGGTGCCCCGCCATCCGCACCCAGCCGGCGCTGCGGTCGGGGGCCACCGACATCATGCACATGGTGGCGAACATCGTGTCGTCCTGCCGCTCGTGTTCGAGCAGCTGGTTGAGGGTGGCCAGGATCTCGTCGGCGGGCCGGCCGGCCAGTACCAGCGTGCGCCAGGCCACCCGCAGGCAGACGCCCAGGGCGGCCTCGGCCGGGCCACGCCCGCAGACGTCGCCGATGAGGGCGTGAACCCAGCCGTCGGCCGCCTCGACCACGTCGTAGAAATCCCCGCCGAGCAGGTGCTGCTGGCCGCCGGCCAGGCAGCGCGACGACACGCTCAGCCGCGAGTCGGCCAGCAGCGGCGAGGGCAGCAGGCCGCGCTCCAGGCGCGCGTTCTCCTGGGCCTGAACCTGGGCCACGCGCAGTTCCCGCTGGGCCTCCTCGGCCCGGCGCCGCTCGACCGCGTAGCGGATCACGCGGTGCAGCATGTGCCCGGCGACATCGCCCTTGACCAGGTAATCCTGGGCCCCGGCCCGGACCGCCTGCTCGCCCAGGTGCTCGTTCGCCTCGCCGGTCAGCACGACGATCGCCGCCTCCGGCTCGAGCTGCAGCAGCTGCCGCAGTCCCTGCAGGCCGCGAGAGTCCGGCAGGCCGAGGTCGAGCAGCACGCACGCGGCCTGGGCGACCATGGTCGTGGCCTGGCCCAAAGATCGCGCGCGCAGCAGGACGACCGGAGCGCCCACCTCTCGCAGCAGTTCCTGCACGAGCAGGGCGTCGCCGTCGTCGTCCTCGACGAGCAGGACAGGCACCTGGTCACGGCCGGTCGCGGCGGCCGCGGTGTCAAGCTCAGCGTTACTTGTCATCGGAACCCTACGTCGGGGGTAGCTGCCGTCACGCACGTCGGATACCCAATATTCGCGGACATACCATCATGCCCGCCTACCGTCTGTCCGTGAGACCCCCGGCTCCGCACCGGCCGTTGCCGCGTGGTGGTTCGAAACCACATATGACCCATCAAGCCCACACATTTGCGAACTAACTGCGCATTTTCCGACTAAATGAACATGTTGCCATCCTTTACAGCACAACTTGGTGAACCCGCTAGCGATCACAGTCGCACAGGACTATGAAGTTTTTGTCCCAGTACCTACAGGTATCCGGCAAGAGCAGACGGTGAGGGGAACGATCGCACGTGCATAAGTTGAGATCTAGGGTGCTCCTCGGCATCATCAGCGCGATAGCGCTGTTCTTTGGTGTGGCCTGGAGCAGCGGGCTGCCCGCCCACGCCGCCACGACGGCCAAGGTGTCGGCCAATGTCACGACCAGCGTCAGCGCCGCCCCCAGTGGCGAGCTGGACTGCAACGGCTTCAGCGCCACCAAGCAGAAGGCGGTGCGGCCGACGATGAACTGCACGGACATCCGTGGTATCCCAGGCAAGGGGAATGCCAACTCCTGGGACGGCCGGTTCTTCGACAACGGCCACTACATCGGCCACGACGAACCAGACACGGGCTTCATCTCCAACGCTCCTGGGTCCGGCAACAACGTGACCTGGAACCTCACCCTCGGCAAGGACCCGGCGGCGGCGCCGACCGACGCCAACCCCGGCCATGACGTGTCGGACTGGTTCGAGCTCTCCCCGGCGCCGTGGTTCTCGATGGCCCTGTGCGACCCCAACTCGTTCCCGCAGACGGCCTGCGCGCCCAAATCGGACGCCAACGCCCCCACCTGCATCGGCCCGAATTGCACCACCAATCTCGGCGGGGGCTCGGCCTTCATGGAGATGCAGTTCTACCCGCCGGGCAACCCGCCGTTCGTGGACAGCGCGAGCTGTGACGGCACGCACTGGTGCGCGGCCCTGACCCTCGACAGCCTCGAGTGCACCGCCGCGTTTGCGAGCTGTAATACGAACTGTGAAGAGCCGAGCAACTTCGGCTTCATCCAACGCAACGGAGTCCCGACCGGGCCGCCGTCACCGCAGGAGGCGGACCGCAGCACGTTTGTGCCGAACGGCCAGACGCTGCTCATGAACCCGGGCGACAAGATCAGCTTCCACATGTTCGACGCGCCCGCGCCGGGAGGTGGTGAGGCGTTCGAAGTGGCCATGGACGACCTCACGACACACCAGAGCGGCTTCATGCAGGCGTCGGCCGCTAACGGCTTCCAGACCACCTCGATGGCCGACTGCTCCGGCACGCCGTTCAACTTCCAGCCGGAGTTCAATACGGCCAAGTCCGGCAACATCAACTCGTGGGGCGCGGACCAGGTCAACATCAGCACCGAGTTCGAGACCGGCCACTGGGAGGCCTGCACCTCGCTGAGCGACCAGATCAGCAACCCGTTCGACCCGAGCGACGGCAGCCCGATGTTCAACGAGTGCTCAGGCCCCTACGAGAGCGCGGGCCCGCCCGACAACACGACGCCGGAGGCCGGTGAGGCACCCTGCTACCTGGCGGGCGCTACCCATCCGGGCTACGCCGGACCCGGCACTTCGACCGACCCGGCCCGGATGACCGGCTGCCAGGACACCATCTTCCAGAACGGCGACCTCGACTTCGACGGTAGCCCGTACTGGACCGAGTGGCCCACCGGCCTCAAGCCGACCATCTACCCGTCGAGTTTCCTGGAATCGTTCCCCACCTCGAACGGCCGGCAGTACCCGCAGTTCTTCATGCAGACCGACGTCGCACTGAGCGAGTCGACCTGCGGGGGCAACACCCTCGGCACCCCCGGCGGTACCTCAGCCGGCTGCACCGTGCCACCGCCGGGACCGGGCGGGTTCTACCCGTACTGGAGTCAGGTCCTAGGGAACGGCGGCTGCTCGCTTGAGTTCGGCAACGTCTCCTCCGGGCTCGGCGTCAGCACCTTCGGCAAGGACAAGCAGTACGGCACCAACCAGTTCAACACGTTCGGTTATCCGCAGTTCATCGGACCGCTGCACACCAACCCGTGCACGTTCTCATTCGGCTAGCCCACGGGCTGGCTTAGAAAGTAAGGACGGGTGCCCAGCCGGCGGCTGGGCACCCGTTCGCTTTCGCGCCCTCAGACGGCCTGCGGGAAGCTGAACACGCGGTGCGGGTCGTAGGCCGCCTTGACCTGCGTGAGCCGGGTGTAGTTGGCGCCGTAGTAGGCCTGCCGCCAGTTGGCCAGGTTGGGGTCGATGTAGTTCTGGTAGGCCTGGCCGCTGGCGTAAGGGCGCATCGACTGCCAGAAGGACTGCTGCCATGCGTGCTGGCGCGCCACCGCGGCGGACGCCGAGCCCACCGGCCACGTGGTGGTGTACTGGGCGTCGAAGAGCCCGTTGCGGTGCACGAACGCGGTCGCGCCGGGTGCGACGCGGTTGATCGCGCCGCCGAGCGCGTCGAGCGCGATCCCGCCCGACGCGCCGGGCGCGCCGGCCACCTTCTGGAAGTTCTCCACCCCGGCCAGCAGGGTGCCGATCCCGTGGCTGCTCAGCGGCTTGGTGAAGAAGTCGGACTTGGCGTACTCCGAGGCCCGGGAGAGCCGGCCCCCGGAGGTCTGAGTCGGCAGGTGGCACTCGTTCACGGTCAGGCTCGCGCAGCCCGCCTCGACCAGCATCGCGTGCAGCCAGGTGGTGCTCTCCAGGAACGGCGAGGACGGATGGGAGCCGACCGCGGCGTACAGCTTCTCCAGCTGGGCCGCGGCCCCGCTCACCGAGCCGAGGTAGGTCCCGCCCACCTGGATGGACGGGACCGAGCCGCCGGGCGCCGCGGCCAGGTGCAGGTTCGACCAGAGCTGGTCCGGGGCGTGCGGCGCCCAGGACTGCCAGCCCGCGATGACCCGGGCCGCCTGCGACCACGGCCAGGACAGGAAGAACAGGCAGATGGCCCCGGTCGGGTGGGTGGTGAAGGTGAACGAGGTCACCACACCGAAGTTGCCGCCGCCGCCACCCCGGCAGGCCCAGAACAGGTCGGAGTTGGTTTTCGCGTTGGCGGTGCGGATCTGGCCGTCAGCCGTGACAATCTGCATGGACGTGACGTTGTCGCAGGTCAGTCCGTAGGCCCGGCCCACCACGCCGATACCGCCGCCCAGGGTCAGGCCGGAGATGCCCACCGTCGGGCAGGAGCCGCCGGGCACCGCGCGGCCGTGCGCCGCGAGCCCGTTGTAGAAGTCGATCAGCCGGGTACCGGCGCCCACGGTGGCGGTGCTGCCGCTGACGTTCACCCCGGCCAT
>Ga0210401_10008124_pt1 | contig 10438 bp, 11 predicted proteins | sample IncBWH32MmetaG_FD_150866 | JGI IMG/M metagenome (GOLD analysis project Ga0210401, IMG submission 150866) | Forest soil microbial communities from Barre Woods Harvard Forest LTER site, Petersham, Massachusetts, United States - Inc-BW-H-32-M | ecosystem: Environmental > Terrestrial > Soil >... | reverse complement strand
TCGATCTTTTCGATGATGCCGAGGTACGTGAGATTGATCGATCGATCGCCGAACTTGGTTTTGAACTTTTTGTCTTTACCGTGAAGTAGAAGCTCCATTTCCTGTTTGCTGAACTTGCTGAGCTTTTTGTCGTTATCGAAAAACCCCGACGCCGCATAGGCCCGCTGCTCCCACTCCCCGAAGAACGGCACTTGGACCGCGCCTTCGTTGAGCGATTTGCGCATGTCGAGAAAGTCGTCGGACACGATGCCGGCTTTCTTGCCGATGCCAAGGCATTCCGGGCACCAGCCGCGCGCATCGTTGAACGAATAATGAACCGCTCTACCTGCCGACGGCTTCCCGACACGCGAGAACAAGAGCCGCAGCACCCCGTAAATGTCCGTCACCGTGCCGACCGTCGAATGCGAGCCGCCGCCGAGCCGCTTTTGGTCGACGACCACCGCCATGTTGAGATTTTCGATTGCGTCGGCGTCCGGCTGCGGATACTTTGGGAGGAAGTTGCGGATGAACAGGCTGAAGTTTTCGTAGAGCTGCCGCTGCGCCTCTGTCGCAATCGTGTCGTACACAATCGACGATTTCCCCGAGCCCGACACGCCCGTGAAGATCGTGAGCTTCCGTTTAGGGATCTGTAGCGACACGTCCCGGAGATTGTTTTCGCGGGCCCCACGGATGGAGATGAACTCGGTCATGCTCGCTCCTTAGTTTTCCTCCTTCATCGTAATTGTTTTTTAGGTTTTCTTGAGGCCCCTACATACGTCATACCACTGAGAGCCGCGTTTACTTCTGCTTGGCCGCCCGTTGAGTGCGCGCTGCGGCGTTTGCCGTCGCCGCGGCTGTATTAGACTTACTGGGAATCGAGAGGACAAAGAAACTCATGTAAACAGACGCGCGAACTACTCATAACGCAAGGCCACCATGGGATCGACCCGCGACGCCCGCCGCGCCGGGATGTAGCACGCCAAAACAGCAATTGCTGTCAACAGCGTAGAAACCGCAATAAATGTAAGCGGGTCGCTCGCTTTAACTCCGTAGAGCAAGTTCGCGAAGGTTACGAGTAGGCGGGTGAGAACGAGCGCCGCCCCTACCCCAATAACGAGGCCAGCCAACGCCAGCCGCAAGCCCTGTGCGATTACCATTCCGAGGATATTCTGCTTCTCGGCACCAAGCGCCATCCGAATCCCGATCTCGTGTACACGCTGCGTCACGGAATAGGAAATCACGCCATAAATTCCGACCGACGCCAGAAGCAGCGCCAATGCCGCGAAGACCCCAAGCAAAATCATTGGAAAGCGCTGCGCCGACATCGACTCTGAAGCGATTTCTTGCATGCTTTCGACGTTGTAGATCGGCTGATCTTTGGCAATTCCGTATAGGACATTTTTGATCGCTGGTATGACTGCCGCGGCTGGAAGCGGCGTGCGAACGATAACCGTTGTGGCGGGAAAACCTTCCGACGCCGTCACCCACTGGTCCGGAATTTGATACAGCGGATAATATCCTTGCGCTTGTGTGTACGAGCTTTCGTTGCCCAGGCCCCAATGCCGCACATGGCCCACGACGCCGACGATGCGGCAAGGGCCCCACGGGGGAGTCCAGCCAAAGGTTATGGTTTGGCCCAGTGGATCTTGCCCGCGGAAATAAGTGCTGGCGAGGACGTCGTCGATTGCTGCGACGCAAGGGGATTTGGTAGTGTCGTCCTCCGTAAAAAAACGGCCGCGAAGAAGCGGGATGCTCATTGCCCGCAGATAATCGGGGCCCGTGTCGAATACCATCATTCGTGGAGCCGCCCGAACGACGGCAGGCATTTGAGAGCCGATCCAGAAGGCCGCGACGTTGTCCCTGGACTTGAGAGGAACGATGTAAGTGAAATCCGCGGCCTGCACGCCCGGAAGCGTTCGGAGGCGTTCGAGCAACTGGCGATAGGCAGTTCGCATGCCGGAGGCCGTCTTGGTCACCGAAGGCGAGAAGCCAACTTTAAAAGTGATGACGTGCTGGGTGTCGAAGCCGGGATTGGTGTTCGACATTCTCTGAATGGTGCGGAAGAGAAGACCCGCGCCCACCAGTAACATCAGGGTGAGAGCCATTTGCAAGATTACCAGGCTGTTCTGCACGCGATGACGTGCCGTTGTCGTGCCCCGCCCCGCCTCTTTGAGCGTGGATTGTAGGTCGGTTTTGGAATTCTTCAGCGCGGGCGCGAGGCCGAATAAAACCGCGACGCCAATGGAAACAAACAACGTAAAAAGAAGTACAGATGTGTTCACGCCAACGCTTTCGCTGCGTGGCAAGTTTCCCGGCACGGCGGCCAGCACTGGATGGACCCCCCAATTGGCAATTGTCAGTCCCAGTGCCGCGCCGCCCAACGAGAGTAGCGTGCTTTCCGTAAGCAACTGCCGGACAGTGCGTGAGCGGCTTGCGCCCAGCGCGGCGCGGATTGCAAATTCGCGGGTGCGTCCGGCCGAACGCGCCAGCAAGAGATGCGCGACATTTGCGCAAGCGATTAGCAGGACCAAGCCCACGGCGCCCAGCAGGACTAGCAGCGTTCCACTTACATCGCCAATGAGCACTTGCCGGAGCGGCACAACCGATGCTCCCAAGCCCTTATTCGCATCTGGATAGAGCTGGACTAGATGGTCCTGGATGGCGCTCATCTCCGCTTGCGCCTGAACCACGCTGACGCCCAAATTCAATCGCGCGATGGATACGATTGCGGGCGCCCCGCGCGGGTCGAGCAGGAGAGGGTCGCCCTGCGCGAGCGGTGTGTAAACATCTACTCGCTCATCGCCGAAATGGAAACGCGGCGGAAGAATTCCAATGATCGCGTAATCGACTCCGTTCAATGTGACGGCCTTGCCCAGTGCTTGCGGAGTGCCGGCGAAGCGATTTCTCCAGAGGTCGTTGCTGATGATCGCGACAGGCGCTCCGCCGCGCTGATCTTCCTGCGCAGAGAAATCCCGGCCGAAGGGCAACTTGACGTCCAGCGTGTCGAGGAAGCCGGAAGAGATTCCCGCGCCAAGGAGATGTTCAGGGCTGCCGGGACTTGTTAAATCGTAATACCGCCACTTCACGGCCGCCATTCGCTGGAAGGAGCGAACGCTGCGTTCCCAATCCTTGAAATTTGGATACGAGGGCCAAACGACCTGCTTGAAATGCAGGTTGTTCTCCCAGACGACAACGAGACGATCCGGATGACTATAAGGAAGCGGCGCTAACAGAACGCCCTCGACGACGCTGAACATGGCAGTGTTAACACCGATGCCGAGGGCGAGAGTGAGAACGGCAACGGTAGTGAAACCCGGAGACTTACGGAGCATGCGAGCGGCGAAGCGCAAATCCTGCCACAACGTCTCGACAAACGATTCCCAGCTGGCAGAGCGGACAACTTCCTTCGAAACTTCGAGACTCCCCCGCTCCAAACGCACGACGCGAAGCGCATCCTCGCGGCTCATACCCCGCTTCATCTTTTCTTCGGTCGCCATCTCCAGGAAGCCGCTTAGCTCTTCGTCCAGCTCCTTGCTGACCTGCTCCTTTCGGAACAGTGATCGGAGCCCGCCCGCGATGCTTCGCAGCAATGACATGGTTCGCTTACGATGCCTCCAGGATTCTGGCGATCGCTGCCACTTGCCGTTCCCATTCTCGAGTTTCGCTGCTGAGTTTTTTTCGTCCTTGCTCCGTCAGGGAGTAATACTTTGCTCGTCTGTTATTCTCCGTAGCTCTCCATTCACTTCTGATCAATCCGCCTCGTTGCAACCGTTGGAAGGCAACAAACAAGGAGCCCGCATTGACCCGGAACACGCCCTTGCTTACCTGTTCGATGCGGACGGCAACCCCATATCCGTGCATCGCTTCCAGCGCTAACGTTTTCAGAATGAGCATATCTAGAGTGCCCTGCACGAGATCACTCGATTTGTCCGCCATAAAAAAAAGCACTCCCCTTGAGGGTCAAGCGGAGAATACACCTCTCCTACTGATTGTCAAGACAAGGAGGAAGGACTGGTGGCGAGCGCCGCCACAAACTCAGCTACTCGTGGAGCCAAGACCTGTTTGGATACTCGTGGTCCTTTTTGCCGCTTCTCCTGAGTGGAGCTTTATCTGGTTTCACCCGGGTGATAGCCAGTTTCAGCAGTTGCCAACGGAATGCTCTTCTCAGGCTTTTCCAAGAAATGTTTAACGATTGGGATCACCCTCTCCTGTTCCGAAAATAGGGCGAAGTGGCTGGCCGACGGGATCACGGCGAGCTCGGCGTTGGGGATGAGCTTGACTGTCTCAACGGCGTGCTCAAGGCGGACGAAATCGTAATCTCCCAGAAGGATGAGAATCGGCGCGTTGATGGAAGCCAACTCTTCGTTCGAAAATCCCTCCCACCGAATGCTTCCAAGCTTGTCAAAAATCTTGGGCCAGTAGTTTGGATCAGGAGCCACTCTCTTGTAGTTTTCTCGCTGAAATTGGATGTTCCTGGAATCGGCGGTAGACGGGTGGTCAGAGCGCGTTGTCCGGGGGTTTAAGGCAATCTGAGGAGGGCCAAACGTTGCTGCGTAGGTCACCACACGACCGACAAGCTCAGGATAACGGATTGCGATCATGGTCGCTGCATTGCCGCCGTAGCTTTCGCCAAAGATGTCGGCCTTTGAGATTCCAAGATATTTCAACAAGCCAACCACATCTTTGGCGTATTGCTCGATTGAAAGCGGACGCTCCGGGATATCGGCCGTGCGACCATGCCCCTGAAGATCGACCGTAATGACCGTGTGGCTTTGAACCAGCGCAGGATACCGGTTCACCCCGGCGTATCCGAAGGCAGGAGGGATACAAACCAGCGGAGCGCCGGTTCCCTCGATTTCGTAATACATCTTCAGACCGTTGACAGGCGCGTATCCGGGGGCTTCCATGGTTGTACCTTTGTATGAGTTCATAAACTACTCCTCCTTTCGCGAGCCATTCCAAACTGCCCAGGGAAAATGTCTAAAAAGTAGTTCCAACCTTTCTCGTGCCCTCTTCCGTCATCAGTATCGGGAATCCCGGAATGTACTAGCGTCATCAGGGTGTCTTCTCCTTTTTTCTGAAAGGTCAGAGTAACGAGCGACTCTTGTCCTAAGGTTTTTGGTGACACCCAGGTATGCTGAATTCGGGCCGGCCGCTCGACCTCCGTGAATCGGCCGTAATGGGACGTGTCATTCAGGGTCCAGAAAAAGAGCCCGTCTACTTTCGGATCCAAAATGAACTTTTCGGCTGCATTCCAGGGATTGCCAGGGACCGTTGGATTCAGCCACCCGTCAAACACCTCGCCCGGAGAAGCCGGGATTGTTCGTTGGACCTTGACCTCGAGCGTTTTCTTGGCGACCTTCATCACCTCTTCTCCTTCTTCTTGTTTCTGAAATGCTGTTCAAACTGATCGAGACGCTCGTTCCAGAACCGCTCGTACTCATGCACCCATCCTGCGACCTCCCGGAGCGGTTCACCTCGCAAAGAGATTAAGACTTCGCGACCCCGCTTCTCGCGCTCAATCAGTCCAGCTCTCTCAAGGAGCTTGAGGTGTTTCGTCACTGCGTTTAAGGCCGTATCGAAAGGTTTCGCGATATCTAAGAATCGCACGCTCGGGGATGGGTCCGGAACCGGCGCTTATGCTGAACAGCTTTCTGGCGGGACTCAAATCGTACGACTGGGATCGATTGGCTCCCTTTTTCGCGCGGCATGTGCAATTTATTGATTTCAGCGGCAAGCGTTGGATAGGTCGCGAGGAGATCGAGAGAAACTTTGAAGTGCTGCTCTCTCCGTATGCGAAGAAGAATGTCACCTTTCTGCTCGAAAGCAGCGTGACGGAGCCCGCTGAAATAATGGTGGCGAGCATTTTGTGGGAAAACGTGACGGCGGGCGGGCAATCGACGAGGTCGATGCACCGCATGACCATTGTCCTCGCGGCGGACGAAGAAGACTTGGCGATTGTCCTGCTGCAAGTGACCCCGGTCCTAGCCCGTTGAGTCCGCAGGCATGGGTGGCTCTGGCCGCACTTCTGGAGGTCCGGTTTCCGGGTGGCCCCTGCAAAGACCGCGCGCTGCTAGGGCTTCGCGGCGGGGAATTGAACCTTGGGAGCTTCGCGGGAGGCTTCGGAGGCTTGGAAGTACGCTTCGTTGCGTTTGAAGCCCGCCCAACCGGCGAAGATGCTGTTCGGGAAGAGCCCGATGTAGGTGTTGTAGGCCTGGACGGAATCGTTGTAGCGCTTGCGTTCTACGGCGATGCGATTTTCGGTGCCGGACAATTCGTCTTGAAGGCGGAGGAAGTTTTCGTTGGATTTTAGCTGGGGGTAGTTTTCGACTACGACCAGCAGGCGGCTAAGGGCGCCGTCGAGTTGGCCGTTGGCTGCGATTTTGTCGGACGGGGTTTTTGCGCCGATCAGGGCGGAGCGGGCTTTGGCGATGTCGCCGAAGACTTGTTCTTCGTGGGCCGCGAAACCCTTTACCGTTTCGACTAGATTGGGAATTAGGTCGGCGCGGCGTTGCAGGACTACATCGACCTGGGCCCAGTTGGATTTGACTTGCTCGTCGAGTGTGACCATCTGGTTTTTGCGCCCCACGTACATGCCGCCGATGGCCAGGGCAATTAGGACGAGTATTACGACCACTGCTAGTAGTGATTTCATTCCGGTGCCTCCGAGGAATCGAAATTCGATCTGTTTGGTCGAGAGCTGCGATGACGCAATCCGAAAAGTCGGCTATTCGCGGCGGACCCGGTGCCAGGGAGAGACTCGGCGCGGGTCATTGGGTGTCTAGCCGGCGGTCCACTTCGTTGGTGACCGTTTCGACGAAGGTTAAATAGGATCGCAGAGACGCGTCGATGTCGATGGAGTTTTTTTCGCGCTTGCCTTCGCGCACATCCAGCAGCGCTTGAAAGGCGCTGGGGTCCGCGCCGGTGAGCGCGGCGGTGCCAGTCAAGGCGTCGCGTTTTGTGGCGGGTAGCGGTCGACCTAGAGCGAACAGCGCGTGGCGGAAAAGGGCGCAGAAGGTGGAGAGCGATTGGGTCATGATGGTCAGGTGGGACTTCTCGGTTAGCGGGGCGGCCAGGATGGATTGACGGAGGCGCAGCCAATTGGTGCGGAGTTCGCGCTCGACTTGGAGGCGATGGAAATTGAGCGGGACTTCGAGCTTGGCAAGGAAGTCCTCGCCGAACAGGATGCGGTGACGCGATTTCATATCGAGGAGTTCGATGGCGAAGACGTCAGCGGAACGCTCGAGCTCATCGCGGGTAAACAGGAGCGGCGGGTGGTTTCCTTTTTGGATCCACCATTCGGCGACGCCGTGCAGGGTTTCCATTTCGGAAGCGCCGGCGCGTTGAACCAGGCAGATGATGTTGAGGTCGGAGTGTCCTTCGTGGAATTCGCCGGCGGCTGCGGAGCCGTAGAGGGCGACGCCTTGTAGATTGTCCTTTGCCGCGGCTTGCAGGCGATTGACGAGTTCTTTGAGCTTGGCTTCCATTTTTGTTTGGGCGATCTTTAGACCCTATCACCTTTTTTGGGAAAGCTGGGATAGTGGCGTATGGATTTGGCTGGTTGGACCGATCTGAAGATCGGCCACTACATTGGTTCGCCGGGCTAAAGCCCGGCGCCCAAACTGGCTGGGCTCAAGCCCGGCGGGTACATAACGCCTTACCAACTGCCGCCTGCGCCGCCGCCACCGAAGCCGCCTCCGCCAAAGCCACCACCACCGCCGAATCCGCCGCCACCGCCACCCCAACTACTGCCGCCGAATCCCCCGCCTCCCCAGCCTCTGCGCCCCATGCTACTGGCGATCACTGGGCCGATCCACCATGCGCCGCCGCCACCGCCGCCGGACGAGCCGCCGCTTTTCATCATGAAGTAGATGATGCCAACTACAAACAAGACGAGAAAAAACGTGCCGAGCCCACTGAGGGTGTGTTCTTGTTGGCCGCGGTGCTGCATCGGAGGGGGGACGCCGCTAAGCGTCACCCCGGCGTCTTGCGCGATCACGTCGGCGATGCGGCGGGTCATGAGCAGGACGGCGGCGTCATAGTTTCCTTGGCGGAGGATGGGGACAGCTTCGCGACCGAAGCCTCCGACTTTGCCGTCGGGGAGGATAGGCTCCAGGCCGTAGCCTACCTGGGTCCAATATTTGTGGTCGTTGACGGCAAAGAGAATTAGGATGCCGCGATTGGATTGCTTAGGACCGACGCCCCATTTTGTGGCCAGGTTGAAAGTGTAGTCGATGATTGGCTGGCCGTTGGTGGTGGGGACGGTGACTACGGCGATCTGCGCGTGGGCTTTTTGGTCGACTTCGGTGCAGAGAGTGGTGAGTTGATCGCGGATCGGTTGGCTTAGGACATTGGCGAAATCGTTGACGTAGCCTTGGGGCTTGTAGTCGGGGGGAGCTTGGGATTGGGCGTGGGCTGGCGTGGCGGCGATCGGAACGACGAGAGCGAGCAACAGCGTGAGCGGAGCGGTGCGGCGCCGTGTGCCTGAGGGAACAATGCCAGTGACGTGTCGCTGCATTTGATGTACCCAGTTAGCTTACCTCAGGTTGGCACGTGAGTCCCGGTTAGAGGTGGTATCCTCCCGTGCGGCGTTTTTGTTGGAGGAGACTCGCTATGCGGCATGGAGCAGAGAGGGAGCACGAGCGGAGTATGACCGAGCGAAGTATGACCGGTAGGAGTATGACGACGAGCGTGTTGACGGATATGCAGTTTTGGGTGCCGGTGGTGGTGTTGATTGCGGGATTGATTTTGTTGGTGGCGATTCGGTAGGGCGGATGGATTTCAAGACGGTCGGACCCGAAAAGAGGAAGAACGAAAAGGCGCCCGCTTCGAAAAGCGGCCGCTACAGCTTCCGCTTATGTCGTTACTGTGCTCCTACAACGGAATTTTGGCGGTCGTAACGTGAGCTTATGGAAGTCGTTTTGAGGTCGCAGATGGAAGTGGGCGCCGGCGCGGCGGCAGCTTCGCGGGCGCGGAAGCTGCAGGTTGTGGGTGTGCTTTCGGGATTTACGGCCGGGGCTTGGCTTGGGGCTGCGGAGGCGCCGACCAAGTTGGTTTCGGTGGGAATTTCACCGGTGGTGATTTCGTTGATTATGGTTTTGGGAGTTTTTCTGGCGCGGTGGAGTGTGCCGGCTTTGATTTTGGGGACATCTTCGGTTCGGGCGGATGTTCGGCGGACGCCTCATTTGATCATCTGGGCAGTTTTGGCCGGATGCATTTGGGCGGTGGCGAATACTTTGACGATTTTTGCGATTCGGGATGTGGGGTTGAGCATTGCGTTTCCTTTATGGAATTCGAATAGCTTGCTGGGTATTTTGTGGGGATTTATTTTTTTCAATGAGTTGCGAGGGGCGGGTTGGCGGCGATGGACTGGAGTTCTGGGCGGAGTCTTGGTGATGTGTTTTGGGGCTTGGATGCTGGCGGTGGCTTCGTCGGCGGCTGCGACGGGTCCGGCTTCGCATGCTTCGCGCGGCGTGGCTGCGGCTTTGGGGGCGGGAATTTTGTGGGGGACGATGTATATCCCTTATCGGAAGGCTTATTTGACGGGGATGAATCCGCTGTCGTTCGTTACATTTTTTACGTTTGGGGAAGTGGGGATGATGGCGGCTTTGGCGGTCAGCTTTACCGGGACCGCGGGGTTGTGGCGTCAGCTTGTGGGCGCGCGGGAGGTTTTGTTTTGGTTGATGCTAGGGGGATTTGTTTGGGTGATTGGGGATTTGTTTCAGCAGTATGCGGCGAAGTATGTGGGGATTAGCCGCGGGATCCCTTTGTCGAATTCGAATCAGATTTGGGGATTGCTTTGGGGCGTTTTTGTTTTTGGGGAATTGCATGGACGCGGGGCTTCGACCCACGGGCAGGTGGTGGGCGGGTCTTTGCTGATGATGCTGGGAGTGGGAGCGATCGCGTTTTCATCGGAGACTGGCGCCGAACGACAGCGATGGAAAGAGGCGGCTGAGCGCGAGGGCGTGCGCTACGGCGTTGCGGCGGATTATGTCGAGGCGCGGATGGATGGGCGGAGGTCAGCGGGAGAGGTCGTGCTTAAGCGTAGCGTGTGGGATTTGGTTTTTATTGTGGCGGCGACCGGCGTGTTTGTGTTTTTCGGATGGATGGCGCGAGTGCCGCAGATGGCTCTGCATTGGGGGCCGGCGGTGATTTTGAGTTTGGTGAGTTTGGGGATGTTGGTGGGTTGCGGGTTGGTGATTTGGAGGACCACGAGGTTTCAGTGAGAAGAGCGAGGTAACGAAGTAATGACGTAAAGAGGTAACGACGAAAGGCGGAAGAATAGAGAGGAAGAAAAAACGGTCGGAGAAAGATTTAACGCAGAGGGCACGGAGGTCGGAGCACAGAGGGCGCGGAGACGTGGTGGTGCGGTTGGCATCGAAGAGCCGGCAGGATGCCGGCGCTACCAGTGTTTGGCGCGGATGCGGCTTGGGGCGGAATGACGAGGTCATCGGTGGTC
>Ga0210401_10008123_pt1 | contig 10439 bp, 10 predicted proteins | sample IncBWH32MmetaG_FD_150866 | JGI IMG/M metagenome (GOLD analysis project Ga0210401, IMG submission 150866) | Forest soil microbial communities from Barre Woods Harvard Forest LTER site, Petersham, Massachusetts, United States - Inc-BW-H-32-M | ecosystem: Environmental > Terrestrial > Soil >... | reverse complement strand
TCTTGGAAACCAAGCACCGCATTCTGCACCGACTGGCTCGCCAGCTCGGCCAGCAAATCGTCCCCAACCCAGCGGCCGCCGTCTGACAGCGTGTTCATGGAGAGGGTCCATGTCGCGCCACGGATTGCACCTTGACCCCGGGAGGCGTACGCGCCGCCTCGAGGGATGGACTCGAATTGAGCTTTGCAATTTGAGATTCGCCGCAATCGGCTGTGAAGGGAGTGCCGCTCAGCCCGCCAGCAGCTTGAGCGCCGCCTCGTGCACGCGACGGTCGCCGGCAGCGACGATGCGGCCGCCGTTCTGCGCCGAGTTGCCCTCCCAGTTGGTGACGATGCCGCCGGCGCCGGCGATGATCGGGATCAGGGCGGCAATGTCGTAGGACTTCAGCCCCGTCTCGATCACGAGATCGAGGTGGCCGGCCGCCAGCATGCAATAGGAATAGCAGTCGCCGCCATAGCGCGTCAGCCGCACCGCCTGCTCGACCCGGCCGAAGGCTGCGCGGTCTGCCGCATTCATCAGCAGCGGGCTCGTGGTGTAGCAGGTCGCCTCGTCCAGCTTCTCGCAGCGCCTTACGTTGAGCCGGCGTTCGCCCGACGGTCCCTTGTAGTTGGCCGACCCGCTGTCGCCGAAAAAGCGTTCGCCGATGAACGGCTGGTGCATCATGCCGAACACCGGCATGCCCTTGTGCTGGAGCGCGATCAGGGTTCCCCAGATCGGAAACCCGCCGATGAAGGATTTCGTGCCGTCGATCGGGTCGAGCACCCAGACGTAATCGGCATCCTCGCGCTCATTGCCGAACTCCTCGCCGACGATGCCATGCTGGGGGAAATTGGCCTTGATCAGTCGCCGCATCACGGCTTCGGCGGCGCGGTCGGCTTCCGTCACCGGATCGAAATTATGGTTCTTGCTTTTGTCCTCGACCGAGAGCGAGGTGCGGAAAAAGGGCAGGATGGTCTCGCCGGAGACCGTCGCGAGGCGGTTGATGAAGGCGGAGAAGTCGACGACCGTCACGACTGATCCTTGCGGAGTAGAATCGACGAAAACATTGGCCACTGCTACTGCCGCCGATTGGAGGCCGCAACAAGCCCTAAACTGAACTTCAAATCGAAAGCGACGCGGCGCGTTGCCTGTCCCATTCCAGGAATTTTCGGCGGAACGCGCGATCCTTCCATTGGTATTTTGAATGCCGACTCATCGCCCATCACAGGGCAATTTTCCGGTCACTGGCCCGGTCACGAAATTGCGAGATCAATATCACGGCCAACTGATGCGAACCGGCAACACCCGGGGAACTCGACTAAGTTAATGGGGTCACTGGCAAAATTAACGATTTTAGCCGTCGAGATTGCGGTCCGGCCCTGCACAATTTGCATGGGAAAAAAGCGAAAAGGACTTGCCTTTTGTGCAGCGCAGTCGCATATTGTTGCGGTGCGGTAGCGCCTCGCGCTATCGCTGCCCTCCTTGGGCGTTTCCTCCCTAGACTTGGGCCGCTTGCCATCGCAAGCGGCCCTTTTTTCTTTTCACATGTTTTCTTTTTCACGCGCCTGTCGTGAGATCGCGCGTCGGTCGATGGCATACAAGGCGCCGCGAGCCCGCTTTCGATTCGCTTGCGGGTCGGACCAAGAGAGAAAATCGAAAACGCGAAGCTAACGCGCGATGGCTTCAGCTGAAGCGCCATCGCGCTTTAGCTCGTTGCTTGAGCATGACCTCCGTGCAAACGCGACGCGTTTGCGCCAGGGAAAACCGCTTCACACGTTGCGCCGGCGCGGCCGGGTCCGGATCATGCTCTATTCGGCGGCGGCCTGGAACGGGCCGAGGTCGCCGAGCGGGACGGTCGCAAGCACGTCGGCAAGCCGCGCGAAATCGGCCACCACCTGTGCAAAGCCCGGACCGCGCTCGCGCCGCCGCTCGTCCATGTAGATCGCCCGGTTGAGCTCGAGCTGGATCGTGTGCAGGCCGCTTGCGGGGTTGCCGTAGTGCTCGGTGATGAAGCCGCCGGCATAAGGCTTGTTGCGCCCGACCGAATAGCCGAGCCCCCCCATGGCGGCCTCGACCATGTCGGCGAGAATGGCCGCGCAGCTGGTGCCATAGCGGTCGCCGATGACCAGATCCGGCCGCACCGGCTCGTCCCGCGACACCCCGACCGAGGGCATCGAATGGCAGTCCACCACGACGACCGTACCGAACGCCTGGTGGACCTTGTTGATCAGCCGGCGCAACGCGCGGTGGTAGGGCTTGTAGAGCACCTCGATGCGCTTCAGCGCATCCTCGACCAGAAGCCGGTCGCGATAAATCTCCTGGCCGTCGCCGACAACGCGGGGGATGGTTCCGAGGCCGCCTGCGACCCGCATCGATCGGGTATTGGCGAAGCTCGGCAGCCGGCCTGCGAACATGCGCGGATCGAGCTCATAGGGCTCGCGATTGACGTCGACATAGGAGCGCGGGAAGTGGACCCGGACCACGGCAAAGCCGCGACCGCTGAGACCAGCGATCAGCTCGTCCATGAAGGAATCTTCCGAGCGGCGCAGCGTCGAGAGGTCGATCCGAGACGCCCTGAGGAACTCGTCCGGATAGAGCGAGCCGGAATGCGGGGAATTGAAGATGATCGGCGCCCGCCACTCGCTTGGCTCGACAATGTCGAACGGAGGCGACTCTGCGCCGTCAAACCGGGTCATCGCTGGGCGTCGTCCCTTGATTCCGCTTCCGAAAAGGCCAATTCTGCCGGGAAGCGTAGCTTTTATCGGGCTGCATTGTCGATAATCGCAACTCGTCTGCCAAGTAAAAAACGTCGGAACGATCTGGAAGGTCTCCGAAAAGTGTAGGGCCGGGCCGGCCCCGCAGGTTCAGCAATCCGCGCCGTCGACATGGCGAATGGGCGGTGGGCAGCAGGGGCAACATTGCTTTCCGCCGCAATCCCGTCCACAAAATGCCTTGGGAACGGCCCAAGGCTCCCAGGAGATTTTCACCCGATCTTTACCCCCTGTCAGGCTTAGTGAAATCTTCCAGCTCTCCTTCAGGATCCGACAATCTGGCCGCCATGCACAAGATTCTCCTCGCCGAAGATGACAACGATATGCGCCGCTTCCTGGTCAAGGCGCTCGAAAATGCCGGCTTCCAGGTCTCGCATCACGACAACGGGATGTCGGCCTATCAGCGGCTGCGTGAAGAACCGTTCGAGATGCTGCTGACCGATATCGTGATGCCGGAGATGGACGGGATCGAGCTCGCCCGCCGCGCCTCCGAGCTCGATCCGGACATCAAGATCATGTTCATCACCGGCTTTGCCGCGGTGGCCCTGAATTCCGATTCGGAGGCGCCCCGCAATGCCAAGGTGCTGTCGAAGCCGGTGCACCTGCGCGAACTGGTCAGCGAAGTGAGCAAGATGCTGGCGGCCTGAGCGCAATCCGTCAGATCGTCGCCGCGCCTTGGAGTCTCGATTGCGCATGATCCCGGGTCGAGCCCCGGGGCACGCTTTTCGGAAATGCGCTTGCGCCCTTTTCGCGGACGCGGCCGTTCGGGTCCTGATCATGCGCTTGCCTGCCGGCCGGGGAGCCGGTATACGGACCCCCATTCCCGATTTGGACTTAGGGCACGTAGCTCAGCGGGAGAGCACTACCTTGACATGGTAGGGGTCACAGGTTCGATCCCTGTCGTGCCCACCACCAACTCTCTGTTTTCTCAGCATTTCTGGGATCACCCTCGCCCCGATCGCCTGCAAATCCTTCTTCGTCAACAGTACGTCAACAGCAAATAGCGGCCTGCCGCAGTGCTGCTGGATCAGTGCGATTACGCAATCGGTGGCCAGCGCAACATCCGCAAGCATTTCCGGATCGTCAGACTCGTAGTTCGCCGTTGTGCGCGAGCCGTCACGCACGACGTGCCCCATCCACAATGGGCGCTGCTCACGCGGCACATTCCGGGACAGCTTCCTTCACCTTGCACAGAAGAGCGACACGGCGAAGGCCTTGCGTTACGCGCTGCGTCATTGGGACGGTCTGACGCTCTACCTTGATGACGGGCGCATCGAGATGGACACGAATGCTGTCGAGCGTGCAATGCGGCCGATCAAGCTGAACGTCAAGAACTCCCTTTTTGCCGGTTGCGACGAGGGCGCCGAGAATTGGGCAGTCCTGGCTTCGTTAATCGAGACTTGTAAGCTCAATGGCGTCAGTGCCGAGCACTGGCTCGCTGATGTTCTCGCGATGCTCGTCAATGGTTGGCCTGCGGCGCGACTGGACGAACTGCTCCCTTGGGCGTCGATCTACACGATGCATGCACACGATCTGAGGCTGGCGGCATGAGCCTGAACACGACCGCGGTCCGAATCAAGGTGACCCTCAAGGACGTGAAACCGGAAGTGATGCGATGCCTTGTCGTGCCGCTCACGCTGCGCCTTGATCGGCTGCATCTGACGCTTCAGGCGGCGTTTGGCTGGACGAATAGCCATCTCTTCGAGTTCCTGGCTGGCGAAGGACGTTGGGGTATCCCTGATCCCGATGGAGATTTTGGCCCTCAGCCCATCGATGCTCGCAAGACGCGGCTCTCCAATATCGTTCAAGAGACCGGCGCGAAGACGATCCATTATCGCTACGACTTCGGCGACAGCTGGGATCACGTGATCAAGCTCGAAAAGTGGTTCGACACATAATATAGGGCGATGGGTCACGTTGACACTTGCCTGGAAATCTTGCGTCGTCTGATTGCCGCAGGCGACATGAACGACATTCCATTGGCGGAGGCGGCCATCAAGGAATATTGGGGCGCGACTCCAGCCAAGGCCAGAAAGAGTGGCCTGCTCTACATGCAACAAATTCTCCACGACCCGCGCGGCGCCCTCAGCCCGCAAAGCAGGAATTTCGCCAATACCGTGGATGCCTACATCGAACAGAAACTGGCCTCCTAGGATTTTCGCGTTACTATCAGGCCGAAAGCCGATGCGATCGCTGCAAGCAGTGAAATGACTTGCAAAAAGAACAGAACGTCTTGGTCTTGACCAAGGTTAGCACCCAACCCCGTCTTGGTCAGAAGTGTTGTGATGCAAAAGATGATAAGAGTACCAATGAGCACCCAGTGGAACATCTCTTTCACCAAGGCAGTCCTATAGCTTGAAGCATCAGTTGGCGGTCGTCTGTTATATCAAGGCCTATTTTCCAATGTCGTCCCTTGGCCCGACTCAGAAATCATCTCGGCTGAAATCGATGTCTGCTGTCTGACGTAGTGCAGACCGGATTTGCTCCGGGTGAGACTTTCGGCCCTTGACCCGACTCGGACATCGGAGACACTGGTCTTGACCAGATTGCCTGTGCGACATCCTTACCAATTTGAAGATCTTTGGGATGAGCGTAGTCTTCTCTAGTGTTGCTTTTCGAGACGGGACGTGCCGACGTTTCTGTTCGATTTGACTGGGCAGCGAGGAATGCCGTCGGCGGGCATCACACTCAATAAACCGACAGTTATTTTTGTGCCGGTCCCTCACCGAGTACTCGCGGGTGCGCACGCAAGGGCGCGCACAAAGTACTCTATTTGACCGCCAACGAGGGGGTGCCGCTCATGTTTAGAAAAACACATCCTGAACCAGGCGAACCGGCGGCGGGCAATGGAATTCTAAGTCGCCGTATCTTTCTTGAAGGCGCGCTCGTTGTCGGTGCGACCGGTGCTAGCCTGTCCTGTGGATCGGCAGAACAGCTTACGGTGCAGCCGTGGATGAAGGTACCGGGTCCGGGATTTGCGGGCTACGGCCAGCCCTCACCGTTCGAGAGCAAGGTCGTCAAAGTCTTTCCGCCGCCTCCCAACCCGGCCGGTGTCGGCTCGTCACGCACGCCGCTGCACATGCTCGAAGGAATGATCACGCCATCAGGGCTGCATTTCGAGCGTAGCCATTCCGGCATCCCAGAAATCGATCCCGATCAACACCGGCTGGTGATCCATGGACTTGTGAAGCGCCCGCTTGTGTTTACGGTCGAAGCGCTGTCGCGCTATCCGATGCAATCGCGCATCGCCTTCATCGAGTGCGGCGGCAACAGCCAGGCGCTCAACGCGCCTCAGGCCCAGCCGCTCAATGTGGCATCTATTCACGGCCTGCTGGGTTGCGCGGAATGGACTGGCGTGCGGCTCGCCACGTTGCTCGACGAAGCCGGCATCGAAGCCGGGGCGCGCTGGGTGATCGCCGAGGGCGCTGATGCTGCCGCCATGAGCCGCAGCATCCCGCTTACCAAGGCGATGGATGATGCGCTGCTTTGTCTCTATCAGAACGGCGAGCGAGTGCGGCCTTCGAACGGCTATCCGGTGCGGCTGCTGCTGCCTGGTTTCGAGGGCAACATGAACGTGAAGTGGCTGCGCCGGCTCAAGCTGACTGCCGGCCCCGCCATGACCAAAGACGAAACATCGAAATACACGATCCTGCTCAAGGATGAAAAGGCCTGGCAGTTCGTGTTCCCAATCGAAGTAAAATCCGTCATCACGCGCCCGTCGCCGGGACTCGCGCTAAGGGGACCGGGCTTCTACGAGATTTCTGGGCTGGCCTGGTCGGGTAACGGCAACATCCGGCAGGTCGACATATCGGCTGACGGCGGACGAAGCTGGGCGCCGGCAGCTTTGCAGGGCCCGATCCTGCCAAAGGCGCCCGTGCGTTTCCGCGTAGCGTGGCAATGGAATGGCGGTCCCGCCGTTCTGCAGAGTCGCGCCACGGACGACACGGGCATGGTGCAGCCAACGCGCGCGCAGTTCGCCGACGAGCGCGGCTTGCGTGGGGTCTACCACTACAACGCGATCGCAAGCTGGCGCATCGACGAGATGGGGGAGGCCAGCAATGTTTACGCTTAAACTCATTACAGTCTGCCTATCTATGCTGACCATTGCACCGGCGGCCCTAGCCCAGGCCCCGCAGTTCGGGCAACCGATTGCGCCTGCCGACATCGCAACGTGGGACATCAGCGTCGGACCGGATGGCGCAGGTCTGCCGCCTGGTCGTGGCACCGCAATCGAGGGGGAAGCCATCTATGTAGCGAAATGTCAGGCCTGTCACGGCGAGAAGGGAATCAGCCCCAGTGTCGCGCTCGCTGGAGCGCTCGCCGGCGGCATGGGCACACTGGCGCCGGACAAAACACCGATAAAGACTGTGGGGAGTTTCTGGCCCTATGCAACAACGCTGTTCGACTACATCCGCCGCGCAATGCCATTTCAAGAGTCGAAATCGCTCACCGCTGACGAACTCTATGCGGTATCGGCCTATATCCTCAGTCTCAACGGGATCGTCGGATCGAACGATGTGATCGACGCGCAGTCGCTGCCCAAAGTGAAAATGCCGAACCGGGACGGGTTCATCCCGTTCCCGCGCAATCCGAAGTAAGGGGGCCGGACCTCGGTCCGCTTGTGGCCCGGTGCTGCCGAAATTTGGCGATGCAACAAGTCGGCAGCTGTCGGGGGTATTGCGACGCCAACCCATCCGGGAAGGCAGCAGGTGACCCTCAACGGACTTCGCACTGCCGAAATCTGGCCGCGCAGCAAGTCGGCAGCTATCAGGGGTACACCGGCTGCAGCGCCAACCGATCCCGAAAGGCAGCTCATGACCCATTGCGGACGAAGACGAGCAATCCTATTCGTTGGCGCGCTCAGACCTTGCGACGCGCCAAAGCGGGCACGAGAGCCGCTAACAGAATTAGTCCGACCCCAACATCTATCGAAACGTCCGCGACATTGAAAACCCAGACGAACCGAAGTTTTGATGCATCGAATAGATCGACGACTGCTCCCAATCGAACACGATCGATAGCATTTCCAAACGCTCCCGCGCTCATGAACGCGAACCCGAGAGCGTTCATCATCGATGTCGATCGACGCATCGCAAATCCCAGCAAAATTGCCGCTGCTGCTAGACTTAAAGCAATGAGCGCCCAACGTGAAAACTCGCCGTAATCGGGGATCAGTCCAAATGCGTTGCTCCGATTGAACAGGAGTGTGAGGTCAACGGGGCCTGCCAATTTGATCGTCGTGCCAACAGCGCCCAGAGATAGAAGTGCCCAATGCTTTGTAAGCTGATCGAGACACAGCATTGCAAATGCAGCCGCTAAAGCAATGGTGCCCGTGGTCAAACGGCTGTTCAACACCAACTCCTCATCTTGCGGTCGGACGTATCCCCGGCCAGTCTTGCACCAGACGATGCTGAACAGGCCATACCGGCAATGTCCGCAGGTGGCCCATACCGACGAAAGCCGGGGCTCGTTCACATGTCGGCTGTCAGGGGGTAGACCGGACATACTCAAAGCGCGACCAGATCGATGCGAATGACCCTGACCGACCAACCTCGACACCTCTTTTCACGTCGGCTGTCAGGGGGTAGACCGGAAATGGCTAGTGACGCGACTGGCGCGGAGGCTTTGGAAGCTGTCCGCGGCGTAGGCCGTCGTCAGGATTATGTTTGGGTGCCAGGAGGTGCGATATGGCGACATCAGCTACCAAAGTCGTTCTTGGTACGCCGGCGGCGGCGTTCCGGCTTCCGGCCACCGACGGCCAGACTTACGCACTGGACGACGTTGCTGGCGAAAAAGGCACGGTCGTCATGTTCATCTGTAACCATTGTCCCTATGTCAAAGCAGTGATCGACCGGATCGTTTCGGACGCCCGCGCGCTGACGTCGGAGGGCGTACGCTTTGCCGCGATTTGCTCGAACGATGCGGCGAGCTATCCCGAAGACTCGTTTGACAATATGAAGCGCTTCGCGAAAGCTCACGATTTCCCGTTTCCATATCTCTACGACGAGACCCAGGCCGTCGCTCGAGCGTATGGAGCGGTTTGTACGCCGGACTTCTTCGGTTACGATGCCGACCGCAAGCTCAAGTATCGCGGCCGGCTCGATGAAGGACGCACAACTCCGCTTCGCGCGGGGGCCCCCCGAGAGCTTGTCGAGGCCATGCGTGCGATTGCGACCACTGGTGTGGGACCGGCCGACCAAGAGGCGTCCATTGGCTGCTCGATCAAATGGAAGGATAGATAGAGCCGAGCCCTGTGCCAGGTGTCTAACCGGCGACGGAAAACGACCTTTTTGCACGCCAGCTACTCTTCTGCCGTTACGGCTTGCGGGCGACGTATCTTCGGCAAGTGGAGTCAAGCGAACCTGCGGCAAACGTCGGCGCTCAGGGAGCGGAGACGGCTAGCAGATAATGCCGGCCGACCCGCTCACAATTGACCCGATCAGGACTGCTCGATGTGCGACGCCCGCTGGAGGGATACGAGGGGAAGTTGGCTGTCGAGCGCACCTGTCGCAAAACAAAGTCGGCCACTGGCCTGCTTCTTCCGTAACGCCTATTTTCCGAACAGCAGGAAGCCACCGGCCATGCGCGACCCGCTCGACCCGGGTCTGGTCCTGGGGAGACAGCGGACTGAATTCGCTCGCGGCAGCCCTTCCGTTTCTGACCCACGGCCGACAACCAGTTTGGTGTGGCCCTTCTGACTCTCACGTCGGTCCTTCGTCGAAATCGCATCGGTACGCACTTTGAAGCCAGCCCCCTATTCAATAGGCGCAGCGCGCGACGAACGAGCAATTTGCAAGTGTTCGATGTTCATCGCCAAGCTGCACCGCCTGAGCCGTGATGTGCATTGTGTCCGCGGACTGATGATGCAAAAAGTTCCGTTCATCGTCGCCGAGCTGGGACCTGCCGTTGATCCGCGAGGCCGAGCCGGATTGTGTTGGGAGGGGTCACACTCGAACCCACATCGCGACGCAACGCCAGTTCATCCGCCGCAACGAAAGCGAGCCGCGCAGGCGGTCGCGCGACACCTCAATACTTCGCATGCCCCGGAGTGCGCGGGAACGGGATCGCGTCGCGCACGTTGGAAAGCCCGGTGACGTAGGCGAGCGTGCGCTCGAAGCCGAGGCCGAAGCCGGCGTGCGGTACCGTGCCGTAGCGGCGCAGATCGCGGTACCAGCCGTAGTGCTCCCGGTCGATTCCGAGTTGCGTCATTCGTGCATCGAGCATGTCGAGCCGCTCCTCGCGCTGGCTGCCACCGATGATCTCGCCGATGCCGGGCGCCAGCACGTCCATGGCGGCGACGGTCTTTGCGTCGTCGTTCACCCGCATATAGAACGCCTTGATGTCCTTCGGGTAGTGCATCACGACCATGGGCTTCTTAGCGTACTTCTCGGTGAGATAGCGCTCGTGCTCCGACTGCAGGTCGACGCCCCAGCGCACCGGAAACTCGAACTTTTCCTTGGCGCCTTCGAGCACCTTGATCGCTTCGCCGTAATCCATGCGCACGAAATCGGACGCGACGATGCCTTCGAGCTTCGCCACCAGACCCTTCTCGACCCGCTCGTCGAAGAAGGCGAGATCCTCGTGCCGCTCCTTGAGCAGCGCCTCGAAGGTGTACTTCAGGAGCCGCTCGGCCAGCGTCGCATCGTCGGAGAGATCGGCGAACGCGATCTCCGGCTCGATCATCCAGAA
>Ga0210401_10008121_pt1 | contig 10440 bp, 11 predicted proteins | sample IncBWH32MmetaG_FD_150866 | JGI IMG/M metagenome (GOLD analysis project Ga0210401, IMG submission 150866) | Forest soil microbial communities from Barre Woods Harvard Forest LTER site, Petersham, Massachusetts, United States - Inc-BW-H-32-M | ecosystem: Environmental > Terrestrial > Soil >... | reverse complement strand
CGTAAACGTATGCATGCAGGTCTGAGAGCTTTATCGACGCAATCTTCAGTTCGCCTGATTTCAGGACTGAAAGCACATCTTGTTTGTCACTGCGATGGCTGTGCTCATCGGTGTCCACGTAGGTATCGACGAAGATCGAGTTCAGAGTTGCGGTGTCAGCCTTTACCAGAGCATCTACCCAATGGTTCTCGAGGCTGATAAGCGCTTCTGTGGCGGCATTGGTTCCACGCACTGCGGTATCTTTCTGAGCCTGTCCGGACGCGAGAACGGCCATCGCCAGCAGCAATAGAGGGATTGTGTGCTTCATCAGCTTTTCTCCAGGTGGATGGGTCTTGAGCTTGCGCGCGGAATCTCGCGAGAACGACCGCAGTTCAAGGCCACGAAGATGGGTGAATCCTCAGGGCAACGGTTTTACCTCATACAGGACGCCCCAAGTGCCGCTGCCGCCACTGTCCGCCACGCCATAGAGATTGCCGTCGGAGTCTGCCACCACTCCGCTGTAGGGATCGCCGCCGTCATCGCTCCCCGTAAAGTTATAAAGAACGGTTTCAACCCAGGTGTGGTTCTTCTGAGTCAACCGAAAGACCGTGCCGCAGCAGGACGTGCCGTTAGATCCCGCGGTACCGAAAAGCTTGCCCCTGATGTTGACCAGCGTTCCATAAGGCAATGCGCCGCCCTTGCGCGTGCCAAAGTTGTGCAGCACGGTCAACTTCCATCCGGTGATCGATTCCGTGATCTCGAAGGCCGTACCCTTGTTTCTTGCGCCACCGTACGTGGTCACGCCGAAAATGACCGTCTCCGTCTTCCTCCCGACCTGCCGGGTGCTGAGGGTGGGGCTGGCAGACAAAGGATAGGCGCCGTCACTACGCCCACCAGCGAAGCTGTGGAGCACGGTTTCCGTCCATCCGCTACCCGACTTTGAAAGTTGGAACACCGTGCCTCGGTTGCTCGTGCCGCCCTGGCTGGTCGTCCCGTAAAGATTGCCATTTTCGTCCATGCTCAATCCGCCCAGAGGCAATTGACCGTCCGCGCAATTGGAGAGCGAGCAGAAGTTGTAAAGTACGGTGTAGGTCCCCGAGCTTGAAATTTCGAATACGACCCCGCCAAAAGCCACGTAAGGGCCGCCCTCCGACGCCGTGCCGTAGAGATTGCCGTCCGCATCCATGATCAGCCCATCAAACGGGCCTTTGCCTTCAGGGCCGATGAAGGAGTGCAGCACGACTTCGCTCCACTCCCCATTCGACGCGCGCTTCAGTTCGAACACCGTGCCGCCGTTGGCCGGGCCGCCGCCCTCCGTCGTCCCGTAAACGTTACCGGATGAATCCAGAATTACACCGCCGAAGGGATAGCCGCCGTCGCCGCCGAGGCAGAAGTCGTGCAGTACAGTTTCCTTGCCAGCGCTCGATACTTCGAACGCCGTGCCCGCTCCGCAACTGCCGCCCTGGTACGTCGTGCCATAAAAATTGCCCGCGCCATCGCGGATCAGAGCCCCGGTGTCGTAGGGACTGGCGCCATCGGTGCCGCCGGCGAAGTTGTACAGAACCTTCTCGGTGCCCGCCCGCGCGCCACTCGCCAGGAGCAGAACCACGGTCAGAATCGCAGCCGTTTTCACTCGCATGAAGCCGTTTCCTTCTGGCTTGATGGTGGGAGAACCATAAACCGCCACGCGGTTAGAATCATACACCGGAGCCTGTCGGCAAAAGAGGACGACCTTAAGAGCGTGCGGATTCACAGGCTACGGATAAACCGCTCGCAGTGGCCGGGAAGCGGCCTAAGAATGCAGCCCACGGCGGAAGTGGCAGTTACAAAGACTCAGTGGAACACCGTGACGGCGGGACACGCTCCGCTCCAGTCGCGAAGCGGCGGCATATGAAAACCCGGCACGGCAGTGCCGGAAAAACGAGTCTTCTGAGCTTCGCACGCCCACCCGGACGAGGAGTCCGGGGCTACCTAACCAATCTTCGTTACGCAGCCGGCTTATCAATCTTAACCGCCAGGAACGGGTACTCGGCGACCAGGCTCTTGAGGCGATCAGCGTGCCCCCGCAGCACCTCGTTGAGTTCGGACAAAATTGGCCGCAGTTCGTCGACGTCCCGTGCTGCTATGGCCTGAGCGCACAACTCGCGAATACGTCTTTCCAAGGTCACGTCAAAAGGCACGACCGTCTCCCGGGCACAAGAATACCCAAGTATGCCTTAAGGAAATAAATTGTTCGATACAGTACACACTGTATTGCCTACGCGCGATGAGCGCGCTAACTTAAGTCAGGTTCGCGGTGAACCTTTCGCAGTGAACCTTGCGGTCATGGGTTAGTGTCCAGCTGAGGCTGACGTTCGGGCCCTTACGACCGCCCTGCAATCCTGTACCCCAAACTCGCACGTTTCAGGCCGGACCGAGTCCGGCCTTTTTTTTGCATCGAGCGCGGCCCATCCCGAATTACATGCGTAAAGGGGTGATCCGCCCCGTTCAAGTGCAATTTAAATGACATGAAGAATGAGGTAGCCCATTCCGCGTACTTTGCGGAAGAGTGGCAGGAGGCGAAGAAATTAGAGACCCATCCTTCCACACTACTTGGGAAGGATGGGAGTAAGAAAGCGGAGGCGCGAAAGATCGAGTCCTGAAATTCTATCGATGCACCAAAATCCAGGTTCACTGATCAAGGTCGTCGTCAGGAAGCACCGGATCAACGGTTGCGCTATTGGCAGCCGTGCCGTGGAAGCCGAGAACGGTGGTGGATCCCAAAATCGTGTACTTGACTTTGCAACCCGGCCCGCTCGCCGTCGTCGCCGACTTCACCTTCTGCGGAGTGGGCTTGAATGTCGTCGGGTGCTTCAGAACCGCAGTGGTCCAACTGCCCGCCTTCAAATAAGTCGTATCCGTGGCCATCAAACCTTCCGGGCCTGCGACCACAAGGGTCAACGTGTCGGCTGTACTGAGGAGGTTCATAGTCATCTTGGATGGCGTTGTGGTCGTGAAATGATTGCTCCCAGCTGTCACCGTGATGGCGCCCGCGGGAAGCGTGTAGGTAGCCGAGGTTGCGGTATGTTTGGTGGGCGACAATGATTCGCTGGCCATCACTGTGATCTTTCCGCTCTTGCCGTTCAGGCCGAGCGGGTCCGGTCCCGAGAGAATTGGGCCAAGCGTACCGTTGAGGGTGATGGTCAGCGTGTGAGTTGCAGGGACAACACCTGGGTCAATGGTTGCAAGTTCATTTGATTGTGCCCAGATGGCGGAGCCAAGCACAAGCAGCGTGGCCAGCATTAAGGCGAATGTGTGGGCTATCCTGGATATCGGGGTCATAGGGGTTCTCCTTCTTCAGCGGCAGGCACGGAACACGAGTTTCGGTGCAAGGAAAGCTATCACGGCAGACCCGCAGGCTGTCAACGGAAAAGTGGTTGTAGGCGCAGGCGGCGGCTCCCAGCAAGACAGTTTCCGACAACTGACGCGGGCCACAAGAAAAGGCCGCGATCTAAATCGCGGCCCTTTGGATATTTGTGAAGCTTGATGAGTTATGCAGCCTGTCGCGCGGCCAGTTCCTGCGCATAATGGCGCGCTTCCGACGGCGAACCAATGACCTTCATCTCTTTCCAGTCATAGGGCAATTCCTTGCCACAATCCAGGCACACAACGTACATGCCAGTCAGCGACGCCGCGGTGGAAGGGCGCGAAGCATTGCGTGAACGGGAGCGGATACTAATAGGAAAGCTATAACGCTGATGCCAGCAACCAAAGAACGCATCGACTATTTTTGTGATCATACTTCGCCTCCACAGCAACCGGACGTCCCGTCCAACCCAGGATTTCGCGAGGGCCATTCCGCAAAGCTATTCAGTTAGATTCGCCTTTGAACAAAAAGGTGCGTCCATTCGCTATAGTGATAAACCCAGGGCGAGCGTTACAGTTGCGGCTGTCGGAAAGGCTTGCGGAACAAGGGGTTATGCAGGGGCGTAGTCAGACGTGCTCCGGACCGGCTTTTTTGCGGGCATGGCACTTGGAGACGATAGCAGTGCGAAGGCGGGTGCGAAGATCCTCAGGCAATTCGTAGAGCTGCGAGTCACGATAAATCTCGATAGTCTTCTTCGTCGTATCGCAAACCACGTAGCAGTTGTGGCACCAAGCCAGATGATCTTCCAATTCAGCCTTGGTGCGCTCATCAATCGCGCCATCAAGGTAATTGGTCAGCTCATTCAGAAATTCAGCACATTTCACTGGTCGGTGTCTCCGGTTTCGGGTTTTTGTTTGCCATTTGTAGCATCGCGTCGTTGAAAGAAACGGCTGAGTCGTTCGCGTAACTGCAGACGCGCTCGCAACAACCGTGATTTCACCGCCGGGATGCTGAGGTCCAACGCCTCGGCGGTTTCTTCCGTCGAAAGTCCTTCCACATCACGCAGGACGAATACCGTCCGAAAACTTGCCGGCAGGCCTTGGATGGTGCGAGTTAAAATCTCCCGCAACTCCGCCTGATTGTACTGCTGCTCCGGATTTGGGCTCCAGTCCGCGACTTCGCGGGGCAAGGAGTCTTCCTCCGTCTTGACTTCTTCGTCGAGCGAAACCATGCGCTCGGGGCGGCGGCGGCGCAACCGCATCAGCGCTTCGTTCACCGCGATGCGCACCAGCCAGGTGTAAAACTTCGACTGCCCCTGAAACTGGTGCAGATTGCTATACGCCTTCAGGAACGCATCTTGCACCACATCTTCCGCGTCTTCGCGGTTCTGCGTAATGTGCTGCGCGATGCGAAATACGTTCCGGTCGTAACGCCGGACCAAATCTTCAAAGGCCCCGACGTCACCGCCCTTGGCCGCTTGAACAAGCGCTAGCTCGTCCGTTACGGGCGTATCTATTTTTGGTTGGATGGTGGTCATCATTCATCCGATGCAACAATTTTCACGCAGCGCGGGCGAACGGAAGTGTTATTTTACTTGGTAACCTACGGTTGCGCGTAACTCTTTTGACGTAGCTTGTGTTCAGCCGTTTCGGCTAAATTCCATGTTTGCTGCCGTAAGCGGTCATACCCTGGAGGCTATCTGATAATGAATCCAAGGGGTAAACCACTAAATGCCGCATCGGCTCAAACCCGCATTTTTGCTGGCGCGAAGCGACGTGGTGAAAATTCTGCCTCCCCGAATACCGTTGATGAGATGGCTTGCAGTTACTTCGGTCATCAGCGCAGCCTGACCCAGAGGCCGTATAATCTGGAGTTTACTGGGCAGATAAGCCAAGAAACCAAGTCCAGCTGCTAAAGCGCTCAGAGACAACAATGGCACAGAAAACCCCGATTGCGCAAATTGTCGAGAAGGCGGTCTCCCAGGTTCTGGAGGAGAATCTTGCGGAATTGCGAAAGGGCTTGGTTCGCCGGGTTCTGGAAGAGGTGCAACCACACCTCGGTGGCTCGACAGGAAGCCGGTCAGCGGGAGGGGCAGCGACCGATCTGTTGACGGCAGTTTCGGCGATTCATGCGGGCACAACGCAGAAGGAAATCCTGCGTGCTCTGCTCGACAACACCGCAGGCTACAGCGGGCGAGCGGCATTGTTCGTGATCAAGGCGGGTTCGGCGACGGGATGGCAGGGGCGCGCGTTCGACAACAACGAAGGTATCAAGGATTTTTCGCTGGATGTAAACACCGGTGCGCCGTCTCGGGTTTTGCAATCACGGGCCGCAGTGAGTGGAACGGTATCGGAGATGGATCCGCGATTCGTGTCGCAATTCGGAGCGCCCGCGGAAGATCAAGTGCTGCTGTTGCCTCTGCGCCTGAAAGATAAGGTAGCGGCTCTGGTGTATGCCGATGGGGGAGCCGCAGCCGGCGGAAAGATGGATGGACCGGCGCTGGAACTGTTGGTCGCGGCGACCAGCGCATGGCTCGAAGTCGCTTCACTCAGGAAGCAGGCGCTGAAAGAAGGGACGGCCGACGCCGGCGCGAGTGAAAAATTCGAAGCGCCTCCGGTGCAAACGGTCTCGTCTTTTTCCGATCCCTTTGCCGGCCATGCGCCGAAGCACGTGGCGCGGCCCGCCCCGGTTGAGGAACCGGCGATGGCGGAGGCCGCAGCCGAAGTAGTGTCCGCGCCAGCCGCGATGTCGGCGGCGGCGCCGGCGCCCGCGACTGACGCTTTCGCCCACATGTCGGCGGAAGACGCGGAAGTCCACCGCAAGGCGCAACGTTTCGCGCGCCTGTTGATGGATGAGATCAAACTGTACAATCAGGCGAAAGTGACGGAAGGCCGCAAGCACAAAGATTTGTACGATCGCCTGAAGGAAGATATCGACAAGAGCCGATCGACCTACCAGAAGCGCTACGGCGGCACGGCGGCGGCCAACGCAGATTACCTCACCAACGAACTGATTCGCAGCTTGGCCGAGGACGATGTTGCGCTGCTTGGGCCAAACTTCCACCGCTAGTTCGTATCCCATTCCATTCTCGCTTCAATCCTCCGCACAGAACGCAGGAGGATGGGCACCCCTTGTTATGTGTGATTCGGATTGGCACTGGAAATGGGTTTGTGTGAAGCCTGGTGCACAGGGTTGCAAGCGGTTGCGACCTCCGCGGCGTTACGTTTTTGGTTACTCGGGTGGTTACCTTGTTAAACCTTTGTGCTACGTCTATGGCCCATTCGGGCGTTGCACTACCGGTGTGGGCTTGCTACCTTCACGACAGTGAGCCTCCCCTTAAGTGCAGTGACGCAGCTTTCTGGAGGTGAGTTTATGAAAATCGTTCATCTGTGTTACGCGGCGTTGGGTTTCGCGGTGGCTCGCTGGATCTTTAAGCGGGAGCCGATGCCGTTGGCTGATCCGGTCACTCGGTTCCGCTCCTCTGGCTTGTTGTAGGTTGTTTCCTTCGTCATGGGCGTGCGGCGCCCCGTTCGCGCAGGCTGCTTCGTCCCGCACGCCCGTGTTTTTTCGCTCTCACGTGATCTCCGCCTCTAAGGGTCTACGACCAAAGTGCATCGCCCCGCGCCGATTTCCCGGCCTGTTTCTGACTACAATTTAGCTTAGGCGGAACGTACGTTCTTGCCGGCGAATTTCCATGCGTCATCCGGGTTATTTCGGCGTAGTTTTGGTTTTTCTGGGGATGCTGCTTCCCCATGGCGCGGTGGCGCAGTCGGACGGCGCCGTGTCACTCGGCGATCTGGCGCGCTCTCTGCGGCAGAGCAAAGAACCCAAAGCGCCGACGGCACCTACCATCATCGACAACGACAATCTTTCCCAGGTGATCGAGGAGGTCGAACACTTCCGGCTGAACGGGAAGCCGAAGTTCTCTTTTGATGGTGTGGGAAAAACTTTCCAGATGAGTTCGCCCGATGGAACCTGCAGTCTTTCATTCAACGCCAACGCCACGGCGCTGCTGTCGAGTCCATTCGTGTCGGAGAATCTGCCGCAAAGCGAACTGGCCAAACTGGATGGTCCGGCGAACATTCACGGGGACACGCTGGAACTCTCGGTGTACAACGCCAGTTCGTGGAACGTGAAGGAAATTACAGTGGGGCTGACCATCGTACGCCACGACGAACCGAGCGCGGCATACTTCGGCTCGGTCAAACTACTGCCCGCGGCTGCCGACGAGGAGCTTCCAACTGACAAGCGCTCGGACTCGACGCTTCTGCTCCACCTGAAAGGTTCGGCGGCTCCGTTCGCGACCACCGTGTTTCGCGAGAAGCTGGAGACCAGCCTGAGCGTCGATCAGGAGTGGCATTGGGCAATTGTCGAAGCCAAGGGGATTCCCGCGGCTGCAGTCCCGACCGGTTCGACGGATCAGTCAATCGCAGTCAGCAGCCAAAGCACCAAAGAAGTTGAAACCGCGCGGTAGCCTAAATCACGCTTCGCACCTCTTCGGTTTTTCCGCTCTTCATGCTCCGATAGGCGGCGTCGAGAATCTCCTGATTGCGCCAGCCTTCTTCGCCGGGGATTGGAAACTCGGCTCTGCCCTCGATTGCGGCGGCGAAGGCATCCACCTGGCGCGCGTAGGCCGGGCGGTTCGAGACTTCGCTGGTTTCCACCACGGCTCCGCCGCGACGCAGCTCAAGATGGACGGGTCGCTCTACGTTCAAGGCGTCGTCGGCGCGGAGAGCGCCGGTTTCGCCAACCAGTTCGAGGGGAGTGCGGTAGTCGGCGAGAAATGAAACCGCGACTGTGGCCAGAGTTCCGCGCGCGAATTCTAGCAGCAGCGTAGCACCGGCTTCCACGTTGCCCGCGTTGCCTGGAATTTCACGAGCATTTACCCGCAGGACGTCGTCTTGAAGAATGAAGCGCAGGGTGTCGACACAATGCACACCCACATCGGCGACCGGGCCGCCGCCGGCGATTGCGGGATCGTTGATCCAGGTACGCGCGTGTCCGTGGGCGGCGGGGAAAGAAAATTCGGAACGGGCGAAAACTGGTTTGCCGATGCTTCCGGCCGCTACGCGGTCGCGGAACCACGCGGTGCTGTCTTCAAAGCGAAAGACTTGGGCAACTCCCAGCAGAACTCCGGCCCGACGAGCGGCCTCAACCATTTGCCGGCATTGGTCGCCATGGACTGCCATGGGTTTCTCGCACAATACCGGCTTGCCACAGGCGGTCGCGATCAGTACATCTTGCAAATGGGACGCGTTGGGTGTGGCGATGAAAACAGCGTCAACCTTGGGAGAGCGACAGAGCGCTTCGGCTGAATCGAAAGCCAAAGCGATGTCGTGCTGTTGCGCTGAGGCCTGTGCCTTTGCCAGGTCGCGCCGGGAGAGAGCGGTGACGCGACAATTCTTAGCGAGAGCGAATCCGGGCATCAGTCGTTTGGCCGCGTGCAATCCGAAACCAATGATTCCGAAGTTGATCATAAAGTCTGCCCTATTGTAGGCGCGGGCGTCCTCGCCCGTGCGGCAGCGTTTTGGCTATTCGTTGGCGCAAATTCCGACGAACCACCCGGACGAGGGCGTCCGGGCTACGTGTGTTTCGGCACAACTTATTTTGTTACTGCCATCGAGGATGGTGCAAACTCGGTCGTTGCTGACTCCGAAGTTGTGGTCAGAACTCCGGTCGTGACATCGATCGACTGGGCGGAAATCGTCATTGAAGTTTGACTGCCGGTGTAAATGAACAGGTGGTTGGGATCGATCACCTCGAACAGGGGAGCTCCACTGGTGCCGAAGGGCGAACCTGTAACCTGGGTAAGAAAACCCGTGGTCGGAGCCACAGAGAACACGGAAATGTTGCTGGCTCCAAGGTCGGCGACGTAGAGAAACTGGCCCAGCACCTCCAGCGAGGTCGGGCGGGTTCCCGTGGCGAAGGTGCCTAGCAGTGCTAACGCCCCGGTCGTGGAATTCAGGGAGAATACTGAAATAGTGCTGTCAGTCGCGTTGGCTACGTAGACAAGGTTTCCCGCAGGATCGACCGTGATAGCGAGAGCTCCGTTGCCAACCTGAACCGGAAGGCCGGGTACGGGTTGCAAAACCCCGGCGTTTACCGTGTAGGCGAAAACCAACGCCAGGTTGGCATCAAGCACGTAGAGGAATTTTCCTGATGGAGCTAGCGCCATCGCAATCGGATTGGCAGCGGTGGCGAAGGGAGATCCGGTGACTGCTGTAAGCGCTCCTCTGGTGGGGTTGATGGAGTAGACCGAAACGCTGCTGGAGACCTGGTTGAGGGCAAAAAGAAAGGTGCCGGAAGCGTCCATGGCGAGGGAACCCGGCGTAAGTCCGGTTGGGGTTCGCGGCAGCACTTCCTTGAGCGAGCCTATTGTCGGGTCGATGGTGAAGCGCGAGATGGTGTTATCGAGTTGATTGGTCACGTAAACAAAGTGGTTGGGCGGATCCACCACGATAGAGGATGGCGAGTTTCCCGACGGATACGGCGATCCCACGATGCTGGTAAATTGGGCCGTAGTGTTATTAATGCGAAAGGCTGCCACGGCGTTCCCGCTGGGCAGCGTGACATAAGCGGTGTGAGTGGCGGTGGATCCGCACCCGATTAGAATTGCCAACCCCAGCATCATGAAAACCAGGGAGATTCTCTTGCTCGGCATTTATCGAGCCCCTTCAAGAAAAATAGAAGTTGCGACAGCTCTAAGAAACATGATTTTTGAGGTCTCCAGGTTCGGGACGCAATCCTCTTAAATTATTCACAGTTTGGGACGCCGGCCAATCTGGCCGATGTGGAAAACCACCCCGGTTGAGACTCGTATATCGTTTTGGGTCGCTCTAAACGTGTTTGTATTCAGGTAATCGGCCTGGACGCGAAACGTGAACCGCGGAGTCAGGTCGCGGTCGTACCCGCCTCCCACTGCGAAGGCGCGTCCGACGCCTACGAATCCATCCTTGATCGACGTCGAGATATTCACCGTGTTTTGCGCTTTGCCGAAAAGACCATGAAAGAAGAACTTGGACTTGTCCCTGCGCAGGTCATACTGCGGACCAATCATATAGTTGTAGACCGTGAGTTGATTGCCATAATGACCGCTGCCATCCGCAGTCACGGCG
>Ga0210401_10008120_pt1 | contig 10441 bp, 6 predicted proteins | sample IncBWH32MmetaG_FD_150866 | JGI IMG/M metagenome (GOLD analysis project Ga0210401, IMG submission 150866) | Forest soil microbial communities from Barre Woods Harvard Forest LTER site, Petersham, Massachusetts, United States - Inc-BW-H-32-M | ecosystem: Environmental > Terrestrial > Soil >... | reverse complement strand
GTCCGTCTGCCCCAAGGGAAACAGGTTGCCTCGATGACACGAACCGGAAGCTGCTCTTGAAGACCCGCTTCGATTTGCTCCCGCAGCCATCGTAAATAGTCCAACTTCTGCGCTAGGGCCGCTTTCGGGTGTTCTCTGATGACGATTCCCGGAAAGTCGGGGATGTCGGCTCGTAACGTGTGCATATGTCCGTGACCTTCAACCAGAATGTCGATTTCGAGTTCCATCAGCTTTTCGAGACTGTCGAGCCACTTCCGGCTGTCGACGTCGGGATTAGGGGTCGCAAAGTAGCTGCCCATGAAGGCATCGCCCGCCAACAGCAATTTCTCCTTGGGATCATAAAGAACGATGTGATCATCGGAATGACCGGGAGCGCATATCACTCGCAACTGACCGGAATTGGTATCGACTCTCTCAGCTAACAGCTGGTACGGCTCTCTCAAGTCGGGAGGTTGCCCGATGATCGTGGCACGTGCCCAGGGCAGCTTCTTGAATGGTCGTAGGAACTGCGCGGTCATCTCCGAAACATAGACGGGAGCACGAGCGAGGTCGGAGAGCCAATTGAGATTGCCAACATGCTCCTCGTGGGCATGCGTCGCGACGATTTTCGTAATCCGGGGTTTCAATCGGCGAAGGTGTCGCGATAGTGATCGTCGCATCTTCGGCGAGCCCGGATCGACTGCGATTCCGTCGTAGAGCACGGTTGTGAAAAGTTCACCGAACAAGAGTGGGACGGCATTCGGCAACATGCCGTTTAGAAACAAAATGGTCAGCTTGCCGTTCAGAAAATCGAGCCGCTTGTTGTGCGTCCGGACGAAAATGCTTGTTCTTTGTGCCGCAGAAGCGATCCCTGACCACATCACAAGCGGCAGCCTAATGAAAAATCCGAGCGTGTAGCACGACCAAAACGCGGCGAACCGGGCCTGCCGTCGTACTGCTTTCGGTTTTGCAACGCGGCACGCCCCACCACGGCACTTGCTGAGAGAATATCGATTGGTCGCAACAAATCCGTAAAGCAGCCGTCCTACGTTTCGAAATGGGAAGTGAAGCCCGAGTACGCCAATGATCCAGGTGGACCGAAATAAACGAGCCAGATTGGCGACAGCGTCCCAGCCGACATGAATTTCACCTTGGGGAGTAACGACATGCAACTGCCGCAGGCAATCCTCCATCTTGAGTCGGGAATCCACTGACGATAAGATGTCTGCGCTGATGGGCAAACATACCGTCCGTTTCTCATGGTCGAGGAATTTCAGCCACGACACGCCAGCCTGACAAACCTCGCACTGACCGTCGTAAAGGACTTTGTATATCCTGCTCGCCAGATGCTTCTCGTCAGGTTTTTCGGCAATTTCGGCGAGTGGATTCTCAAGCATATCGGTGAGGTCTAGTCTGCCACATGACCTGCGAAACCTAACTACTTAGAAGCCTCTTAGGTTTCGAAAACGCGATAGCGCGAAACAAGGTCGCCGAAGCCGAAGCTGGGATAACAAAGATAGCCAACCAAAAAGGATCGAATGCCTGCGCGAGGGATTGCAGAGTAAAGTTCGCGGGCCAGTCCCAAATCGCGCAGAAAAGCAGACCGATAAGTGCACCACCCGCGGCAAATGCGGAAAATGAACGAATGCGAAAATACTTGAAGGCCAGCCACACCGGCACACCCAGCACTAGTTCAGCAAAGTACGCGAACGGTAAGGTGTAAAGCGAAAACAGCACGCCATCCAACAACCTGGAAGGAGAAGCCCCTGAAGTATAAACATCCGAGATCACAGCGATTCCGTTAAATACGACCGGAACAGTCAACGGCGCGATCAGAAATGCTGCGACGGTTCGGCCGGGCACTCCATACGGTCCGATGGAATGATTGGTCGCGGAATCCACTGAGGGAGAAGCCGGTCTTTGGATTGCGCCGTAGGCGATGGCCCACCCGAGCAGTCCGCAGAATGCGAAACCCAAGGCGTTCGTTGTTCCGTGCAGCCGCGCCATGCGCGGGATCAGCAGCCAATAGCGCTGCGTGAAATCGCCGACAACATATGCTCCGGCCAAAACCATGCCGATAATCAATGAACTCGCCGAGATGCACAGCAGGATTTGCGCGGAGCGCGGTTCGATACGTGGAACGACCGAGAAAAGTAGCGCCGCCAAAACGATACAGACCATGGCGAGAAAGAGCGCAGCGAGGAGCTTCCAGAGCGGATAACCGAAAACAAATCCGCCGGCCAGTATCGCCGGACCACTGACGATTCCAGCAGCGACATAGGGAAACAGTGACGCAGCGACACCACGAGGTGCACGGTTTGCGAGAGCGCGTCCGGTGGCAGCGGTAATAACAGGCAATGCAAAACCCGTGAAGTGAAAGTGAACGGCCGTAAGCAGAATGATCGGCTCGGCGAAGTGCATGGGCGTCACGCCCGATCGCGATAGCACGAGCCACACTCCTCCCACGGCGAGATACGCTAAGCCCACGGAGATGCAAATGCCTTCGGCCGAGCGATACCCTCCGCGGAAAAAGAGCACCAAACCTTCGGCGGCGAGCAGCGAGCATACGAAAAACCAACCGGCTGCAAGAAAACCGGCCGAAAGGCCCGTGTGAGGCCAGAATGAGGCTGCGGCCGCGATCGCTCCGATCTGGAGCAGGCGGATGGCGACCCGTCCCAAGGGCGAGAATTCGACCTGCAGGTTGCGAACTACTCGGAGCCCGAGCGGCACATTCACGAGCGGGGCGAGCAGAAAGAGCACTTCGATGGGGCCAAGCCATGTATGTCGGGTCAACGCTGCAGTGGCAATCCCACACCACAGCAGGAACAAGAACGCCTTGGTAAGAGTGATCGTTGGTTCTGACGATGATTGTTTCATAGCATCACCCGCAGCGATGCAACTGCAAAGATAACTGCAAGAAGCGCTGAAGAAATAATGAATGCCAGATCGGCGAAGCGGTGGCGGCGCCGAAATTCCCGGTCGAACCAAAGCAACTGGGTCAGCGTGCGCAGTAACCAGAAAACCGCCAGGGCTCCGCTCATGAAGCGGGCGGGAGGAGTGCCTCCCGCGAGGAATGGCGCAAACAACAAGCACAGAGCGCTGAAAAACAGAAGTACCAGAGCGATGAAGAACCAATGGGACCAGAAGATCTGGCGAATTATGGGCGAGACGCGAGCCAGGTTCTCGCGGCTGCCAATCTTTGCGGGTATAGCCACATTCGCCAGGACGTCCGACGCTTGTACGACTCCGGCAATCCAAAGCAGCGCGACCAGATAGTTCGTAGTGTGCAGCATCGCCTTCCTCCTCTCGAGCCTTAAAACTCGCGTCGCTGCGAGCTATGCACGCTCATCTATGAGGCATGTCTTTCCTGCGGGTTCGCCTTTTGAGGCAGGTCCCTGCGAATAAAAAGCGTCAGCACGAATCCGAGTGCGAGAACAGTGCCAACCAGTCCAATGAGGGCCTGTTCGAGTTGATCGGCAAGCTGCATGACGGACGTAGGCAAAAGGCATTCGCCAGCTCGATAGCCCAAAGCGCGGATCATCGGGACCAGAATCAAGGTGACATTGGAAAACGAGGTCCAGAAGCGGGCGCGTTCTGGGGTGCCGCATATATCGACCAGGATGGGGTCTAGACGGCTGCGCAGATACAAAACGACCAGAAAGGCCGAGATCAGGGTGATGGTCAAGCCGATTACGAACACTATGGATGGACTCACAGGTCGCCTCCTTTAGGTGGTTCCGTCAGTTAGTTCTGAACATACAGAAATCCGTCTCCAAAAAGAAAGGCGGCTACTGTCGCCCCTGAGCAACTAACCGCGAAACAATTTGCGAACTCGGCCGCGCAGTTTGATGAGACCGCGAGTTGCGGCCGGCGGCAAATTCCGGAACTCCTCGAATAACGCGCTCATGGTAAGTACAAACTCGAGCATCTCGGAGAGGCGCTCTCGCGCGTAGGCATCCGCTGTGCCCTTGCCCGATTCCGCCACGCATTCGCGAAGCACAGCCACCGTCGGGTCGATCTCCCTCCGCTTCCGCTCCTCGAGTATGGTGCGGAACATCTCCCACAGGTCCTTGCTCGATTCGAAATGCTGCCGGCGATCGCCAAGCACGGAAACTGCTCGCACGATTCGCCAACCCTGCAATTCGTGAAGGCTGGTGCTGACGTTCGACCGCGCCACCGAAAGCGTGCGCGCGATCTCTTCGGCGTGCAGCGCCGTCGGAGAAAGAAACAGGAGCGCATGAACCTGGGCGACCGTCCGATTGACACCCCAACGCGTGCCCATTTCGCCCCAATGGAGGATAAATTTCTGGGCGACTGGAGTGAGGGTCGTTGTGTTAGTAGTGTCTGCCATGTCTGTCACGCCAGAATATACAGTACAAACAAGCATCTGTCAAGGGGATTGCTCGCGGGCAGCAGGATCGCTCGGGGTTCCTGTTAGATGTAGCGCCGCTTAGAACAAACCTTTCCTATCAGGAGGATTTCTGTTGTGTGGAGAGCTTGCACTTGTACGCGAGCAAATATTACGTTGTTGTTTATAGCCGCTTCTACTCAAACTACTCATGGCGCAGGACCACAGCGGGGTCAACACGCATGGCCTTCCGCGCCGGGATGTAGCACGCCAGCAACGCCACAGCCATCAGCAGAATCGCCACGCCTACAAACGTCGCCGGATCGGTCGCGCTGACTCCATAAAGCAATCCCCGCATCAGACGCGTCAGCGCCAATGCCGCAGCGAGACCAATTGCCGCACCCAGGCCTGCGAACTTCGCTCCTTGCTCTAGTAATAGGGCGGTGGGTGAGTGTCAGTCAGGAGGGCGGCGTCTTTGCCGACCGCAGCCTACGGTTGGGACTCCTCGGTCGGCAAAGCTTTGGAGATGCAGAAGGTGCGCTAGCGGCCCGCCGCTTTTGCTGCGGACTGGGTGAGCCAAGTTTCGAAACGCGTTTCGCCAAGTCGGGCGTCTTTGCCGGGGACTAGCGTTCGCTCGCCGACCTCTGCGCCGGAGTATCGCGCGTGCGGGTCGGCGATGACTTCGCGGGGATCTTTGAGGGTGGCCAAGCGCCGCTGGACCAGTTCATCCAGGCGAAACTGTTCCGGCCCCCCTATTTCGACGATGCCATTTACCGGCGGGCCGACAGCGATCCTGCCTACCCCACTCGCGACATCGTCGGCAGCCATCGGCTGGAAAAGCACAGGTGGCAAATGCACCTTGTCGCCGTCGAAGGAAATGTCGGCAAGCCCCTTGAGGAACTCGAAGAACTGCGTTGCGCGCACGATGGAGTAGGGAATTGAAGATTCTTTGATCAGTTTCTCCTGAGCGATCTTAGCGCGGAAGTAACCGCTTTCGGACAGCCGGTCGGTTCCCACAATCGATAACGCAACGTGATGTCCTACCCCTGCGGCCGCTTCATAGGTGAGGAGGTTACGAGTTGATGTTTCGAAGAACTTCAGCACTGCTGCGTCCTCCCAGGAGGGAGAGTTTGATACGTCAACGACTACGGAAGCACCTTTCAGCACTTCGGCCAATCCCTCGCGCGTGAGAGTGTTGACCCCCGAATTGGGTGATGCCGCTACCGCCTCGTGCCCGTGCTCGCGCAACTTGGTAACGAGCTTTGACCCGATGAGTCCACTGCCGCCGATCACTACGATTCTCATGATTTCACCTTCCTTTCGACCTGGGCTTTTCAAAACTGCCCGTCGTACTCGCTAAGACTAGCGACCGCCTCGTAGGAAAACCTGCGCGATTCTAACCTCCGACACAAACGCTACTCCCACCGGGTCATGCCCAGCAACCAAGAAAAGAGTGTGGGCACTAAGGAATTGAGAAAAGCAGGTGCGCTGCCGTGCCGCAACCGTGCATTTATGAACTAGGTTGATGCCACTAGGGGTTAGCTGTGAACGAGAAGCAGATTCCCCAGTTTGTTGGAAACAATAGAAATGCAAGCAGGAAATGGAATGGTTAGAATGAGATACCGTGCGCCCAAGGCAGGCGCGCTACCAGGCTGCGCTACGCCCCGACAAGTGATAGAACCCTGATTCTACTGTACTTCGCGGCTTGATTCCTAATTGCTGCACTTCGGACTGTGCGCGAACTGTGCCAAATAGCTCAGTGTCAAAACTCTTTGCCTTTAAACCACTGAAATAAAACTGCTGAAATTATGGAAAACGTTCCACCTTGCTTGTGAAAGCTCAGGAGCATCCCCTTTGCTGAGCATTCCAACAACTTCATGGGTTCCATCCTGTCTCCGGAGACGCGGAATCGCACAAGGAGACTATAATCAGGCCATGGCATCCGCGGGGTATGGCTCCGAACCGGGGCGGCAGACACCGGACGTTCGCTTTTTGGTTGACGCAATCCCCACGCTCGCGTGGTCCGCACATTCGGACGGCTCCGCCGACTCCTTTAATCAGCGCTGGCTCGACTATACGGGCCTCTCGCCCGAACAGGCCCGGGATTGGGGCTGGACGGTTGCGCTTCACCCGGATGACCTGAACGGGCTTGTGGATTACTGGAGATCTGTTCTGGCTTCCGACAAGCCAGGTGAAATTGAAGGACGCCTGCGCCGTTTCGATGGCGTATATCGTTGGTTTCTTTTCCGCGCGACTCCGTCGATCGACAACGATGGAAGGGTTGCCAAATGGTTCGGGACGAACACCGACATCGAGGACCGAAAACGCGCCGAGGATGCCCTCCGGTCAAATGAGCAGAACCTACGCCTGATCCTCGACACCATTCCTGGGTTTGTGTGTGCCTTGAGTGCGGCGGGCGAGGTCGAACTTGTCAACCGCCAGGTCTTGGAATATTTCGGCAAGACGACCGAGGAATTGAAAAATTGGGCCACCAGCGACGCCGTCCATCCGGATGACCTTCCTCGCGTGATCGACGCGTGGAGGCGCTCCGTTGAAACCGGTGAGCCGTATGTTCTTGAGCTCCGCCAGCGGCGTGCCGATGGCGTATACCGCTGGTTTCAATCTCGCGCTCTTCCCGCGCGAGACACACAAGGCGGTATCACTGGCTGGTACATGTTGTTGACTGATATTGACGATCGGAGGCGCGCTGAGGATACCCTTCGATCGAATGAGCAGAGCCTACGCCTGATCGTCGACAGTATTCCTGGGTTTGTGTCTACCGCGAATGCGGCGGGCGAGGTCGAACTCGTCAACCGCCAAGTCTTGGAATATTTCGGCAAGACGACTGAGGAATTGAAGAACTGGGCCACGGGCGACCCCCTTCATCCGGATGACCTTCCTCGCCTGACCGACGCCTATAGGCGCTCGATCGAAAATGGATGGCCGCGTGACGTGGAGACTCGTAGCCGTGGAGCCGATGGCGTGTACCGTTGGTTTCACCTACGATCTCGTCCTCAGCTTGATGCCGAAGGTCGCGTTGTCCGTTGGTACACTTTGGCCACGGATATCGACGACCGCAAGCGCGCTGAGGAGGCCCTGCGCGCAAGCGAACGCGATCTGCGCCTGATCTTCGAGACCATTCCCGGCTTTGTCTGGACGACGACTGCGGCGGGTGAAGTCGAACTCGTCAGCCAACAAATGCTGGAGTACTTCGGCAAAACCCTTGAGGAGCTGAAAGAGTGGCCCCTATTTGTACATCCGGATGATCGGGCGCGTGTGATCGCGCATTGGAGGGGCACCATTGAAAGAGGGCAGGCGTATGAGGTTGATCACCGTCTCCGCCGCGCGGATGGCGTCTATCGCTGGTTCCACGGTCGCGGCCTGCCTCTGAGAGATACCGAGGGCCATGTCGTCCGCTGGTACAACTTACTGACTGACATTGACGAGCGTAGACAGGCGGAAGAAAAACTGCGTCTCAGCGAGGCTTACCTGGCGGAAGCGCAAAGACTAAGCCTGACCGGCAGCTTCGGCTGTAAAGTTTCTACAGGCGAGATGATCTGGTCGGAAGAAACCTTTCGAATCTTTGGATACGACCGAGCTACCAAACCCGCGGTGGAAGCGATCCTTCAACGCGTTCATCCCGAAGACAAAGCTATGGTTCAGGAGCAAATCGATCGAGCAACCCGCGAAGGCAAGGATTGCGATCTGGAATATCGTCTGTTATTGCCCGACGATTCGGTCAAGCATGTTCGTGTTGTGGCTCGTGCATTGAGGGATGAGACAGGATCGATAGAATTTGTTGGCGCGCTGATGGATCTTACCGAACAAAGGCAGGCTAGAGCCGACTTGGAGAGGGCTTTCGACGAAATAGCTAAATCCGAAGCTGAACTTCGAACAATCATCGACGCAATACCTCAGCTCATCATCGCACTTGGGGCCGACGGAAATTTTCTGCATCCAAATCAAGCAGTACTGGAGTACACCGGCCTAACGAAAGAAGAAGTAACGTCGGAAAGGTTTTACGAGGTCTTTCATCCGGAGGATTCCGAGAGACTGCGCGACCAACGCGAGGCGGCGATCTCGCGAGGGGTCCCATTCGAATACGAACGACGAGTGCGACGCAGGGATGGCCAGTATCGTTGGCTCCTGGTTCAATACAACCCGCTGCTGGATCGACGAGGAAAGGTCATCCGCTGGTATGCGACCGGCACCGACATCGATGATCGCAAGCAGGCGGAGGAAAGAACGCGGCAAGAGAACGTCGCGTTGCGAGAGCAAATTGATCAGGTCTTCATGTTCGAGGAGATTGTCGGCTCCTCGCCCGCCTTGAAAACTGTCCTCTCCAGTATCGTGAAAGTCGCTCCTACCGACTCCACAGTGCTGATTGCGGGTGAGACAGGAACCGGGAAAGAACTGGTGGCGCGCGCCATACATAAGGGTTCGCAACGTGCCGGCCACGCCTTTATTGCTGTCAATTGCGCCTCGATTCCTGCTTCTCTCATCGCCTCAGAATTGTTCGGCCACGAGAAAGGGGCCTTCACCGGCGCCCTGCAGCGCCGGCAAGGCCGTTTTGAGCTGGCACACTCGGGCACGATTTTCCTGGATGAAATCGGCGAGCTTCCCGCGGAAACGCAGGTTGCGTTGCTGCGAGTGCTCCAGGAGCGCCAATTTGAACGAGTGGGTGGTAGCCGCGTCATTTCCACTGATGTTCGAATCATCGCCGCCAGCAACCGCGATTTGGCAGCCGCCATTGCTGCAGGAACATTTCGCGCCGACCTTTTCTATCGGTTGAATGTTTTCCCGATCCACGTACCGCCTCTCCGGAACCGAAAGGAAGACATTCCGATGCTGGTCGAGTACTTCGTGGGACGCTATGCGGAGAAGGCGCGAAAGCAAATCAGCAAGATCGACAAAAATACGCTCAAGCTATGCCAATCCTATCCTTGGCCAGGAAATATTCGTGAACTGCAGAATATCGTCGAGAGATCGGTAATCCTCTGCACCGGGGATACCTTTTGGATTGATGAGGCTTGGCTTTCCAGTCAGGACGCACCTCCCCTGGAGTCATCCCGCCCTCTCATACAGAGCGTCCAGAACTATGAGAGACAACTCATCGAAGCGGCTCTTGCGGAAAGCAACGGAAAAATTGCTGGGCCGAATGGAGCGGCTGCCAAACTCGGAATTCCGCGGTCGACGCTCGATGCGAAAATCAAACAACTCAACATAAAAAAGCACACCACCCCGTAGGTCCTTGTTCAACTCCCACAATTTTGGCACTTCCTAGGATTCCGTCACTTCAATTTCCCCTTTTGAGCCCTGTTTTCAGTGAGTTCCAACTGGTTATTTGGTTGCATTACTCGTGATCGATGCTCGGATGGAAGCAATGCAGCACAGCCGCTGATCAATGAGTTTCAGGATTGAGACTGAGGCTCGGGGGACATTCACAGTGTTCATCCTGAGTGGCCGAATCGAAACACCGGCAATAGCCGAGTTGAGGAGACTTTTCGAACTCCAAACGGCCTGCCACCACATCGTTTTAGATCTGAAAGACGTGAGCATGGTCGATCGCGACGTCATGCACTTTTTCGCACGCTGCGAAGCAGACAGCGTGAAGCTCGAGAACTGCCCTCCATATATTCGCGAATGGATGGAAAGAGAAAAGGATTGAGGATTGAGACGGCGCCGGCGAAGCAGTGACGCGATTGTCGTTCAACCACAATGAAACCCAAATCAGAGGTAACAAATGAACGGCGTATATAAAGCAGTGGAAGTCTCATCACCGGGTGTGCTTCGAGTAGTGGAACGACAGATCTCTGAGCCTGGAGCTGGTCAAGTTCGCATTCGGGTGGAAGCATGTGGAGTCTGTCACACCGATGCCGCCACCGTCATGGGCATTTACCCAGGTCTGACTCTGCCGCGCGTTCCCGGGCACGAAGTAGTTGGCCGTATCGAAGCGTTGGGCACCGGAGTATCCAAATGGAAAATCGGCCAGCGGGTCGGTGTCGGCCTCATTGCCGGAGAAGACGGCGTGTGCCAGCCGTGCCGACGCGGGGACATGGTGAATTGTGAGAACCCAGTCGTATCGGGAGTAACGGCGGACGGAGGATATGCGGA
>Ga0210401_10008119_pt1 | contig 10442 bp, 9 predicted proteins | sample IncBWH32MmetaG_FD_150866 | JGI IMG/M metagenome (GOLD analysis project Ga0210401, IMG submission 150866) | Forest soil microbial communities from Barre Woods Harvard Forest LTER site, Petersham, Massachusetts, United States - Inc-BW-H-32-M | ecosystem: Environmental > Terrestrial > Soil >... | reverse complement strand
GTGCGATTTCACCATAGGAAACCCACTTCATCGTTTCGTGAATGTTGCGGTTATTGCCTGACGTATGGACTTGTCTGGTCAGCGCGTTACAGATTCCTCTGATTCGCCCAAAACGAGCCAAACTACCAGCCCAGAGAGCCAGGTCGACTTGCGGTTGACACGAAAGGGCAGGAGAGCTAGGCTTCCGGGCGAAGGGGAATCCCAGGCGGAAATTCCGGGACAAAGGGAGACGCCATGACCGTTGCGCCAAGACCTCCCAATGAAGAGGGGCGGCTAGAAGCTTTGCAGGGGTTCGATATTCTAGATACGCCTGCCGAAAAGGCATTTGACGATCTTGTTCGGCTCGCATTGTATATTTGCGAGACACCTATCGCAGCCGTTAGTTTCATCGACAAAGATCGGCAATGGTTCAAATCAAAAGTGGGTATTACGGTGCCGGAGACGAAAAGGGATATTTCATTTTGCTCTCATGCCCTTACGCTGCCTAATGAGACGCTAATTGTGCCGGATGCTACATTGGATCCCAGGTTTTCAGATAATCCGCTAGTCACAGGCGAACCGAAGATCCGCTTCTACGCGGGAGCACCTTTGGTCACTGATGACGGCTTCGTCTTAGGAACGCTTTGCGTAATCGACCATGTTCCGAAGGAGTTGAGCGCCGCGCAGATTAAAGCTTTGGCGGTCCTCCGCAATCAAGTCATGCGAGAACTTGAACTACATAGGAAAAACATAGAATTGTCAGAGGCGAACAAGAAGCTGGAGCAGGCACGCATAAACTTGTCAGAGAGCGAGACTCAATTTTAATGGCGAATTGAGCACTCAGTTGTTCATTCAAAGCCAGCGCCGAATTCATGCCGCTTCCCTTATCGCTGGAGTCAAGCATGCGAGCCAAGTCCTCTTCTCGGAATATGGGCCCGAACCGTTCCCTTTCGACCGAACCTGTTTGACATCATGGCCAGGGGGAGCAGCACCGATTGCCGGTCCGCGATCTTGGTCCAAGAATTTCCGAATTGTGTGAGCCAATCTGCCTCCCATTTTCGCTTCATAAAGTGAAGGCATGATAAGGACTCCCAGCCGATGCTCATCGAGGTCAGACAGAAAGACGAAATTTGCCATGTGCGCTGCGAGGGGCGTTTAGTCACAGCGGATCATGAGTACCTGCAAGCCAAAAAAGATGAAATCAAGAGAGCGAACTGCAGGAAAGTACTAGTCGATTTCAGCGAAGTGCCCGACATCGGCTCTGCAGGAATCGGTTTCCTCGTCGGCGTTTACACGTCCACGCAGAACTCAGGTGCGCGTTTCGTACTCGTGGGGCTACGGCCCCGTGTGCGCGAAGTGCTTGATATCACGCGCGTCAGCACAGTACTCCCCTTGGCTGCAGATATCGCGTCCGGGCTGGTCACACTATGCGAATGAGGACTTGGCAGCGGGCCCTCAGAACGAGGGTTGAGCCAGAATAGTTGATACTTGACTTTCGATGTTTGCTACAAAACGCGTTACCCACTAACTCGGACTGAAGTTAAGGCTTTCAATTTTTTGGACGTTTGAGGAGGAGTGTGTCAGCTCATTTCTGGCACATAAAAACTCTCTCACGTCTCCAGGACTATAACTTCGGCTCGGTCAATAGGCCCGCGGACATGAGCCTTCTCAATTGCTGCTTCCGTCGTATTCGCTTGAAGTCAGGATCCCGCAACCGTACTTCGTGTTTCAGATAGCATTCCAGAAAACCAGACAGGAAATGCAGCGCTCTTATGGGACCAGTGATAGCTACTCTTGCCGCCTTGAGAAGAACAAACAGAGGATGGCTCCAAGTGTAATATTCGCCCCGCCCGCGCTGCCAAGAGATCTCCGCTGCCGAGAGCCCTTCCCCTGTCGGACGTTTGTGAATCACCCGGTTCTCAAAGAAACTTCTGGTTTTCCAACCGTACTTCCAAGCAAACACTTCGTCGATGGTGTCCCATCCCATGCAGGGGTATAAGGTTCCGATCTGCTCCAGGCACTTTCTCCGGTACATTTTCAACCCGCCTCGAACGTGGTAATACGGGACCTTTTCCAATACCAATCTGCCGTTTTTCTCGACATACAAGCCACCACCGGCAATTCCAAGGTTCTTGTCGTCGGAAAATTCACCGAGTATATTTTCGATATAGTCGGAGCAAAACTCGAGGTCTGCGTCAAATCGAGCCAGAAAATCATACGGATAATCTTGCACCACTTTGAGGACTTGCTGAACGACGCTTTCTCCACCAGGTTTGCGGTTCGTCCGCTTCGAAAGGCGAATCAGCTCGATAAACTGATACCGTTTTGCGTAAGCTTTGACTATTTCTGGAGTACTGTCCGTGGAACCGTCATCCACGATTATCCAGTGCCCGGGTAGAACTGTCTGCGACGCAATGGATTCGATCATGCGCCCTATGAACTTCTCTTCGTTATGAACCGGGCTGACCAGAACATACGCGGGCCGGTGGGGGGCGGATAGTCCTTTGTCGCCACTCGGGTCCGCTGGCCTAACGCAAATGGGAAGGCCGCTTGGAGTACGAGGTTCTCGACGGCGGTCCAACTCGCCCACAAGCGGATCTTGTGCTGTCTGTGGGAACATTAATTCCTGCAGGTCGTTCATTAAAGATTCACCCTAGATTCCATCCTGGGTGCCTCAGAGTCTCAGGGAGCTCGCTTTGAATACTATTTCGCAAGTTCCCCCAAAATTCGTGTTGTCCGCTGACCCACGAAGGAGGGTAGCATTCCATTCAAGATAGTGTCGATGGAGCGATGGTACTGTGCGAGATGCCCCTAAAGTTTTTTAAGTGAATGCATGCCCATCCACAACACTTAGGCCTAGTCCCGATAAGTCCTGTCGGCTCTACCTGTCATCGGCCCGAAGGCAATGTAGCCAAACATCCTTATTACCTAATGTGTAACAGTTGGACGGCATAAGCCGCTTAGACGTCGCTTTTGGGTGCTAGGCTCACGGAGTCGACCCCCAGTCCAGTTGTCGTTTGAAAAGCTGAGGGTGTGTCATGACAACCCAACAGAAACTTACTTTCAAGATTTCCGCCGCATTCATTGCCGCGGTTTTGGCGACGTTGTCCGTTCGCACGTCGGCTCAAACGGTGAAAATGCCCGTAGATCCTGGGGTGCGCGGCGGCGCGGCAGGTGCCGGAGGTCCCCTGAAAGGCCTAACTTCTGACGAAAACGATTTCTTTGGAGATGGGCTCGTCAGGTTTGCTGATGTCGAGGTCGTGACCGGAGGCAAAAACAATGGGTTGGGGCCTCGCTTCAACTCAAATCAGTGTTTGTCATGCCACTCGCAGCCGGCCTCTGGGGGATCGAGCCCTGCGCGAAACCCATCGATCAGAATTGCCACTCTCAATGGGGCAAAAAACGTGGTGCCATGGTTTATCACCCCCAATGGCCCTGTCCGTGAAGCACGCTTTAAGCGGAATCCGAACGGAACCAACGATGGCGGCGTGCACGACCTCTTCGTCATCACCGGGCGCAGTGACGCCGCGGGTTGCAACCTAGCGCAACCTGACTTCCTGCCTGCCGGAAACCCGCTCTCCGGCCAGGGCGGGAATCCGAATATCATATTTCGCATCCCGACGCCTATGTTTGGCGCGGGGCTGATCGAAGCAATCCCCGACTCGGCGATCCTCGCGAACATGAAGGTTGACGCATACATGAAGACGGAGATGGGAATCTCCGGTCACCCGAACGCGCACCTGAGCGGCAATGCGAACTTCAGCGCAAACGACGGGACAATTACCCGATTCGGATGGAAGGCACAAAACAAGTCCCTCCTCATGTTCGCGGGCGAGGCTTACAACGTCGAGATGGGGATCACGAATCAACTCTTCCCCCAAGAGCGTGACGAGACTCCTGGCTGTCAGTTCAACGCCACGCCCGAGGACACACTCAACTTCACGACTGCTTCCTCGTCGGCTTCCAACCCCAATACTGCCGTCCTGTCGGACATCGAAGCGTTTTCCAACTTCATGCGGATGCTGGGCCCGCCGATCCCGGCGCCCGACACACTGTCCACCCTGAATGGAAAGGCCATTTTCGCAAGGATTGGTTGCGTCCACTGCCATACGCCTTCTTTCACTACTGGAAAGGTGATTGCCTCCGGCTCCTCGACGACCCCCAGCGCCGCGCTTTCCAACCAGACTGCGAATCTTTTCTCCGATCTCCTTGTCCACCACATGGGTAGAGATCTTGCGGACGGCATCATGCAAGGTTCCGCGGGCCCCGATGAGTTCCGAACAGCTCCGCTCTGGGGTGTCGGGCAACGGGTATTCTTCCTTCATGACGGGCGGACAAGCAATCTGGTGGAGGCTATCGAAGCCCACAAGAGCCGCGAGAGCGAGGCGAATAAGGTCATCGACCGTTTCAATAAACTGCATGCCCGGGAACAGCAAGACATCATCAACTTCTTGCGGTCGCTCTAGTTTGCAAGGCCGTCAGAGCGCATAGCGTCACCGCCACAAAGTAGAAGACCTGATTACTTGGCTAACCTCTTATCGGAATGTAGCCCGCGAGCCGAATTGGCCAAATTCGCACATTCCGATCATCCCGTTTCTCATGGAAGGACCTATCCCACGCTCGCGACGATTCACGTTAAAATAACGCGCAATAATTAGAGGCGATGGATTTCGCGATGATTCCTTCGAGTGCGGTGTGATACTTGTGGCTGAGCCCTTGAAATTCCTCCTGGCACGGCAGAATTTCATGTAAAGAACGCCGTTGCGGTCGAAGGCCCTGAGCCGACTTACCAGGCACTGATACGATTAGGAGGCATCAGTCCAGCAAAGCATCAGCGCAATTTCGCGAATTCCGCCTTGGCTTGCGTCAGGATTGGGATGTCAGGGTCGGCATCCTTCCAGAGCCTGAGGAAATCCTGGTAAGCAGCCTTGGCCTTCGTCTTTTCTCCCGACAAAGCGAGGTTTCTACCTAATTGCAAATGCGCCAGAGCACCTATGGGGTCCAAGCCGACAAGACCGCGATGGTCCAGGATCTTCTGAAACTCGGCGGCCGCTTCCCCATAGCGTCGCTCCGCGGCAAGAGCCTCGCCCCTCACGTAGGCCGAGTGCAATCCACCCAGATAGAAATGGTTGAAGTTGAGGCCATTTGCCGCCATCTCATATTGCAGGGCGATCTGCAGCCGCTGCACACTCTCCATGGGTTTCCCAGCCTTCAGCAGGGACAGCGCGCGCAGAACCGGTACGTAGTCAAACTTGGCGATCGTATCTTCCGGGAATCTTTTTTCGAGATCCCCGGCGAGCGTATCTGAGCGGGGGGATTCTCCCGCCAGTGCCAGGGCGAGGCCGACCATGTACTCCACATCGCGGCCCTTTGAAAGTTCAAGCGCTGCCATAGCGTTCGTTCTTGCTTCGCGTGCATTCCCATAAGCGGCTTCCCACACGGCTTGCGCTGCACGGTAACTCGCGGCCTTCTCACGGTCACTCTCTTGCAAGGCCAGATCCACAGCGCGACTTGAGGATCGCCGGGCCTCCTGTAAACGGCCGGAACGAGCCAGGGCGAGAGCTTCTTCGTGAGCTACCCAGTGCTCCGCTCCGCGTTTGCCCTTGGCCAGAGCCACTACCTGCTCCATCTGATCCTTGTCGCCTTTTAGCGCCGCGATGTTGTATCGCAGCAACATAAAATAAGGTTCCCCCACCTTCCGTGCGGAGGCTTGCTGGAGAACGCTCTCGGCCTCCGGGAAGCGGTCGAGGAAAAAATAGCTGGACGCCAGATTGTGGTACCCATAGAAAACATCAGGGGCTTCCGCGATTGTTTCCTTGGCTGTCTCGATCACCCTCTCAAATCTACCTGTCCCGTGGGTGGAAAGGCCCCCTAACAAACTCAGGGCATAAATATCGCGGGGATAGGTCCGATGCCACGACTCCAGCGTCTGATAAGCATCCTCCAGATTTCCCGTCACTTCCCGTTGGTAGGTGAAGTCTATGTAAAACTTCTCCTGGTCGCTGACGCGATCCCGCAGTTCCCAGGCTTTTCTCGTGTTTTCGGCCGACAACACGGACTCTCCAATATCGCTGTAGTCGAGCCCCAGATTCGCATACGCCATCGCGAATTTCGGATCGATTTCGATGGCGTGCCGGAAAAGGGGTATGCCCGCGGTGGAGTCTAGCTTCATTGCGGTGGTGTACGCCTTGAGGGCTTCAAGTGATGGGGTTGTGGCCTCCTCTAGAGACTTCGAGTGCTTCTCGACTGTAGCCAGCGATTCGCCAACCCGGGCCCGGAATTTGCCAGCGATCTCACTGAGAGTGTTAAGAATGTCTTCTCGCTTGGCCGCCTGAATCTGTTCCTCATCCAAAACGTTTCCTGTGTTGCAGTTCCTGGCGCGCAAGCCCAGAACATACTGGCTTCCAAGGCTCGCAATCGAGCCATCAACGACTGCAGCGCTTCCGGTCCGCTCGCAGACTTGCCGCGCGAGTTCAGGAGTGAGCCGTGCATCTTTCGGTTGTCCCATCAGGGCCAGCGTCCGCTGAACCTGCTGGTCCGGAATCAAGCTCAGGAACGGCGACTGTTGCAGCTCAACGGACAATCCCTGTCGCAACGTGTCGTCAAATACTGGATCGCCGGTCTTGTTCTCGAAATCGGCCAAGACGATGGTGTCCTTATCCGTGAGTCGCGGAGCACGATGAAGATAAAAGTATGCCCCCACGGACGCTGCCAGAACTCCCGCGGCTGCGGCGGCGCCGGCTTTCCAAAGCGATGTGCCGCGGGCGACAGATGAAAGCTCATGCTCCAGCTCAACCACCGAACGCCAGCGCCGTCCGGGATCTTCTTCCATGCACCGGCTGACGACCCTTTCAATCTTTCGCGATCCGATGCGCTTCCGGTGCGCGGAGATGCGCGCGCCGGTGGCCATCTCGTAGAGGACGCAGCCAAACGAGTAAATGTCAGAACGGGCGTCGGCCGGCTTGCCTTCCCGTTGCTCTGGCGCCATGTAGGCAGGTGTGCCCATGATCGCGCGGGAAGAGGTGAGAGTCTCGTCCTCCGCAGTCTTCGCCAGTCCGAAGTCCAGAATCTTCACGCCCGACTTCGTCAGCATGATGTTGCCGGGCTTCAGGTCGCGATGGATGATCCCTTTGGCGTGAGCGGCGGCAAGCGCGCTGGCGATTTGGCGTCCGTATTGTAGGGTCTCCTCCTTCGGAAGCTTGCCGCGGGTCAGCCTCTGGGCCAGCGTTTCGCCCTCGATAAACTCCATGACCAGGTAGTTCGGCCCAACGTCATACAAGGTGCAGATATGGGGATGATTCAAAGCGGCAACGGCGCGGGCTTCCCGCTCGAAGCGGTCATTGAATTTCTCATGCGACAATTTGACGGCCACGGCGCGGCCCAGTCGCGTATCTACCGCCCGAAAGACCTCGCCCATACCGCCCGTGCCGATCTTGCATTCGATACGATACGGCCCCAGGCTCGCGTCCACAACCAATTCGGCCAGAGTCGAATCCTCCAGCATCTGGGGGGCGTTCTGGATGGCAGGCCGCTCCAGGAATTCGCTGCCAGTGCGCTGTGCGAGAAGCGACTCTACTTCGTGGCGTAATTCGGGGTCCACTTGTGCCAACAATGCCGCGCGCTCCTCAACGGTCCTCCCGCGAGCCGCATGGTATAGCTCTTCAATCCGCTGGAAACGCGCGGCAGTCACTCAGCCTTCCCCTTGCTCAATTCACGCTTCAACCACTTTTTGGCGAATTTCCAATCGCGAAGAACCGTATTGGGAGCAACTTTCAACACTTCTGCCGTTTCTTCAACACTCAGACCGCCAAAAAAGCGCAATTCCACGACGCGGCCCTTTCGTTGATCCATCTCAGACAGAGTTTGGAGCGCATCATCCAGCGCGACTAAATCAGGGCCTTTCGCATGCGGTCCCACCAAGGCTTCGTCGAGAGTGACCTTGGGCACTCCGCCTCCCCGCTTCTGACCGCCTCGGGCACGAGCGGAATCCACCAGAATTCGACGCATCAATTGGGCGGCGACGGCGAAGAAATGCGCCCGGTTTTGCCAGTTGACCTGTTGAGCTTTTAACAAGCGAAGGTAAGCTTCATTGACCAGAGCGGTCGTTTGCAGGGTGTGACCGGCGCGCTCGCCGAACATGTATCGGCGTGCCAGCCGGCAAAGTTCCGCGTGAACCAAGGACACCAGCTGGTTGAAGGCGGCCTCGTCCCCTTGGCCCCAGGCCTGAAGGAGTTTCGAAACTCGTTGACTTGCGGTTGGGCTCGCCATGGTCCAGTCATTTCAATTTCAGGAGACCCAGACGATTAGAAAGTAGTATATCCCGTCTTTTAATTGAGTTAGCAGGTATTTCAATTTTTTTTGGATAACATGGTGGTTTTTTGCCGCCGTTTGCGCCTTCCCCAATGAGGGTAGGAGGAACGGCGATGAAAGGGCTTGAGAGATGGCTGCCGATGCTGGGAATGACCGTTTTCTATCTGGCACAGGGGCTTCCCATCGTTGCAGCCCCCTCATGGCACACCCTGCCTACTTTGACTATCCATGTTAGCAACTATGCAGGCGTTGATCCCAAAGAGCTCGCGGAAGCCGAGCGGGTGGCAACGTCGGTTTTTAGAAACGCGGGCGTGACGACTAAATGGGTGGACCCTAAAGTTGCCTCCAATGTTCGATATGAAGATCGGGAAGACGAGAACCCGCCCAAGCTTGCTCAAATCCAAGTTCACATTGAGTCGTCCTCGATGGCAGGCTCGCTCGGTCTTTCCAACGAGGTTATGGGATTGGCCCCAGGCAGCGGTCCTGACCGGCAGCTTGTTTATGTTTTTTATAACCGCGTGAAAGAACTTGCCCAAAGGCAAGTAGCCGCCCAAGTGAGGGGTGATATGGTCGCGCGAGCAGGCGGATGCCGGATCCTCGGGGAGATGATCGCGCACGAGATCGGGCACATTCTCTTGAACCTTCTCTCTCATTCCGAAAGCGGGATTATGCGAGGCTATTGGGATTTAAAAGATCTACAAGATGTGGCGTATGGTGAACTGCTTTTTACAAAACAGCAGTCCAAAGTGATAGAAATCGAAGTGATGCGCCGGCGCAGTATGGGCGTTCGGTGAAAGAGGGCCCAATTCACGAATGCTTAATGAGGCAGCGCAACGAGATTCACCGGTTGTGCCTGAGAAGTCGGCTTCTCGGAATGTGGCCAAATAGGGAAAACAGATCATTCTGAGCCATGCATAGTGCAAGGGAACGGACACTTTGTTACGTCCCTTTGAAATTCGAGACTCCTATAGAATCGCAAAATCAGGGGGCGAATTTTTGATTGCTGAACATCGCCTCACTAGGGGCTTGGATTTTTACAAAGGGATGATTCGCAGCTTCATGACAATTCGAGCATGATACGGATAACGATCCGAAGGCCTGTACAAATGATTTTTCATCCTTCCGCTCGATGGTCGCTTGAACCTGCGCAAGGCTAGCCTTCGTCATTGTGGGGATGAGTTGGGTCAAAGGCACCGGCACATCTTTGAATTTGGGATAGAATTTCATGGCGTCGTCGAGACTCTCCTGAATTTCACCCAGTTCGTATTCAGCCAGGGGCCAATTTGCTTTCGTTCCCGCATAATATAGTTTCGCGTGGTGCTGTTGAATCACCCCCATAATCTCGCCGAGCCCTGGCTTGAGATCGTCGATGGTTTTTTCCATGTCCGCGATTTTGGTCTCCAGAGCGATATTGGAATTTATATTTTGCTGGCGCGAGCAACCGGCGAGAAAGATGACCGCAAGTCCAATCAGAACTCTGCTCATTCGCAGGCCCTCCTTTGTGATGTTTGCATTCCCAACTCTTCGAACCTCCCTGATTTGCCTCAGTTATCTATGCGGTTCCTAGGTTCGGGCATACTGTAGCACTCCGAGTCGTGCGCCTGGGGAGCTAGGATTGTAACGTCGCCGTTGTAACTGGAGGGGCACCTGAAGTTCGCTCGAAATGGCCGGTTACGAGCCAAGTCCCGATAAGTCAGCTTCTCGGTGTATAACGGTTCATGGAATTATATCATTGATTAACAGATAGCAGTCCATAGCAACCAGTCCAACCGCAGGTGTAGCCGAATTTGTCCCTACGGGTTCGTGCCCCGCGCGTTGTTGACCCGCGTGGCCTGCTTGAATAGACTGGCCGCTCAAACGGCCTGTATGGGCGCGCTCTTATTGCATGAGTGAGCGCAGTGGACTGAAGCAAGGGTCCTGTCTTCGGAGGAGGTAGTTATGAGAAAGCCCCCGGTGTTGTTGGCAATTGTTCCGCTAATGGCGGCGCTGGCATTTCAAATCGCCACTTCTGCTCAAAATGCGCAGAATGGAACGAAGGCAACCTGGCCTGATCCGGTTTGGAATAGACCGCCGATCGCGCCTGAGAACCGCAAGCCAGCCCCAAAGCGAAATTTGACTGGCATGTGGGGGACGCTCGGAACGGGCTCTGGAAT
>Ga0210401_10008117_pt1 | contig 10443 bp, 10 predicted proteins | sample IncBWH32MmetaG_FD_150866 | JGI IMG/M metagenome (GOLD analysis project Ga0210401, IMG submission 150866) | Forest soil microbial communities from Barre Woods Harvard Forest LTER site, Petersham, Massachusetts, United States - Inc-BW-H-32-M | ecosystem: Environmental > Terrestrial > Soil >... | reverse complement strand
CTTTCTCCACTATGCCTCTCCAGCGACGCTGGGACCTGGTTTCGGCCCGACGACAGTCGCGTGCTCGGACGGAACATTTAGCAGCGTGACTGTTGGGTGCGGCACCGCAACGAACTCTGGCAGCCCGCTCCTCCTTTACCTCCAAGCCGGTCCTGCAAGAGTTGGAGAAACCCTTGACCAGGCAGGTGCCTCCACGATCGCTAATAACGAATATTCCTTGTTTATACAGGACACCTGGAGGGTCACACATAACATTACGCTGAATTATGGGATTCGATGGGAAGCGCAACAATTTCCCGACCCTGTCACCCCACCCGCGCAGACTGCGTACGGCCAATACTTGAGCAATCGAGCGTTCCCTTCGACTGGCTACTTGCCGAACCAGAACATGATGTTTCAGCCGCGCCTCGGATTTGCGTGGGACATTCGGGGCAATGGGGGATCCGCATTGCGCGCAACCTGGGGGATCTTCAATGCCCGCCAGAACATGCTGACGCAAGTGGGCGCTATTACGACAAACGGCGTGCAGCAGCAAACGATTACGGGTGTTTTCCCGACGTATCCGAATGTGATACCTGTGACCATTCCGCCGACCGCCGTTCCAAGTGTGACTGTTTTCAGTAAGGATTATGCGAATCCGCGGATTTACGCAGTCAACGTCGCGTACGAACAGAAACTGGGCAAACACTTATCTGCATACGCGAACTTCGCCTGGAGTATGGGAGTGCACCTGACTCGCTTCGAAAACCCGAACGGGGCTCTCTCCGGGTTTTCGATTCCTTCGACCCTTAACAACGACACTGTGGTTTACACGGGGACACCGGAATTCCCCAATTTGGGAAGTATCACCAACACGACCAGCGATGCCCGTTCGCTCTATCGAGGCGTCACGTTCGGCGCAAAAGGGCGTTTCGCCCCAAGATTCCAGATGGAAGCAAATTACACTTATTCGCAGGACTGGGATGATGACTCAAATGAGCGTGATCCCTTTTCGTTCCGTTATGCCAATTTCTACAACCTGTCGGCTGAATACTCACCGTCAGATCGCGACGAGCGGCACAGGTTCAATTTCTATACTTATGCGAAGTTACCGGCCGGCTTTACGGGCAACATCCGCATGCAAGCTCACTCCGCCCAGCCGATTACAGACAACGTGAACGGGACCAGCACGGGCGTACCCTGCAGCATCAATAACTCCCGGACGCGCTTCGTCAATGGCGTCGACTGTGGCCGCAACCACCTGCGGAAAGACAATGCGTTTTTTTCGTTCGATCTCGCGCTCGCCAGGCCGTTCCTACTGAGTGAAACCATGCAAATTATTCCAAGGCTCGAAATATTCAACTTGTTCAACAACAAGAACAACATCAACCCGCTGAGCTCGCCAGCGCTATTCGATTTCAACGGGTTCCTGCGGGTGGGAGTTGGCGATCCGCGACAGGCGCAACTGTCGGTCCGGTTCGAGTTCTAAAAGTTGCGCGAGCGATGCGCTGGGGACAAGGACGGGACGTCCGCCTCTCACCGAGAACAATCTTGGTGAGCCACGGCGGACGCGCCTCCATGTGTCTTGACAAGTTTCGCGAACGCGAAACAATTCAGTAAGTACCTGGTGCTGTTGAAAAAGGTAGCGAGCAGAAGCGGTCATCCCAGTCTAACTAATAATTCGCTTGCGGACGGCATAGAGAATGAGCTCGGCGGAATTGTGCAGATTCAATTTCTGCAGGATGTGACTGCGATGAGTCTCGACGGTATAGGGGCTAATGTTGAGTTCTGTTGCCACTTCCTTATTCGCCTTGCCTTCAACTAGGAGTTGCAGGATCTCTCGCTCGCGGCTCGTAAGCAAGTCATAGGTATCCACCGCGCCTTTTTGCTTGAGAGCGCGAACATAGTCCTCAGCCAAGAGGTGGCTCACCTTTGGGCTAAAGAACGATTTATTCTGCGAAACCGCTTGGATGGCACCGAGCAAATCGGCAGCGGCTGAATCCTTGAGCAGATAGGCCCGGGCTCCGGCCTTCAGAGCACGCAGCACATATGATTCGTCGGCGTGCATACTGAGGACAACTACAGCTGTAACCGGGTGCTGTGTAACGATCGCTTTGGTAGCCTCGATCCCATTTAGCCTTGGCATGCCAACGTCCATCACCACCACATCTGGTTTGAGCGAGGTGGCGAGTTCAATGGTTTCGCGTCCGTTCGCACTTTCGCCAACAACCTCCAGGCTGGCCTGGCGCTCAAGGAAAGCGCGCAACCCTGCGCGCATAACGACATGATCGTCGGCCAGCAATATCCTTACCTTCTTCACGAGACATGCCCTCTGGCAAACAATGCGCACCATATCCTGGTCAATCTAGCCCAGCCCACAAGAGAGTCCATACGAGCAACACCGCTACACCACCAACAATCATTGATATCAAGCGATCTCGCATTGTCGATACCTCCGTCCTTCGTTTTGTCCGACGCCCTGATCTGCCGACGAATTCGCTTCCTGTCTCGCGCATCATTCATGCGTCACTTCAATTGTTAGAAGGTGCTCGGCAGAAGCAGTTGGACAAACTCAGCTTAAGATGTTGCCCTGGTAGCGCCTATCCACTCCAGACAGTATATGGACCCTCAAAGTTAGCTATGCGCTCCGAGGAAAAAACAAGTTAGTCCGCCAAACATCAATCCGGGCGATCATGTCTCAATTTGCACAGCGCGAACGAAGTATAATAGTTCCTGAGGTTTGATCCATTGGGTGCGGACCTCCTGAGCGGCGTCATTGCACGCGATCACATTTGTCGGATGCACGAACATCGGTAATCAGTTCCTTGAGGACGCGCACAAATTCTCCTGGCCGGAGTGCGGCCTCACCTCGACACTCTTTCCCGTGGCAGACTCGAGGTATCCACCAGCATCCTCCTTCGACGGCGTAGAAATAGAAAAGACTCATTTCTCGCCCAATCAGCAGTGCCGGCAACTCGTACCAGTCTCCTCCGGGCACCTCGAACTTGCTGAGCACGAGGTCAAATCGTTCCCTGAGGAGTAAGGCACGAGCCTCCCTAACGGATCGTGAAAGAGCGCAAAGGCAGCCCAGATTTCTCAAGTAGGTCACCATGTGGGACGCGTCTGACGCGGTTTTCATTAACCAAAGGACTCTCACACTGTCCGATCCCATATTTCCTCCTTCTTCCATGTGTTTGAGTTGGTGGTCAATTGATGCCCCATATTATTCCCTTCGATTTGCTACGCATCCTGTCTGCGTCGGGCAGTCTGGATGGCCCAGATTCCTCAAAATGAAAATGCAATCTATTTCAAACTGGCCGCGGTATTGCTTTTCGCATCCGAACCATGTCACCTTCGGTTCGACGCGCGATCACTTTGCAATCTGAGCCTTCGGAAGATCAACGGTAAGAATCCCGTCCTTCAGAGTTGTGCTGACTCGAGAGGTATCAATGTTTGAAGGTAAATCGAGGGTTCTAAAGATTTGGTCGGCGCACCACTCAGAGCGGATCATTTTCGCACTCAATTCTTCCTTCGCCGTTTCGCGCTTGCCCGAAATCAAGAGGCAACACGGTTCCACATTGATCTCAATATCCTTGCTGGCGAAGCCCGGCACTTCCGCCCGGACAACATATTCGCGACTCGACTCGCTTACGTTCATAGGCATCGGGTGTAGCAATTCGGCTTCGGCGCGAATCCAGTCCTCCAGATCATGCCCTGGCGAACCGCCACGGCTTTCAAAAATCTCGAATGCCCTTCGAGCGATTACGTCAATCATTTGAGAGCATTGGTCAACAATCTCTTCACTGCTGCGATTGACGAGTTCAGATTCCTTCATGCGTTGCGTCACGGCTGCTGACTGTGTTGTCATTTTCCGTCTCCTCCCAAGAAAAATATGCGGATCTCCCTAGACTGTCTCGATGCAGAGGCGGCTGCGGGAATTTCGTGACGCAGAATAGGATAACGGGAGGAAGAGGTCTATCCCTCCCAGGGGGTATTCAAGATGCCGAAATGCCAGTAGTCCCGCGCAATGGACGAGCCGCGGAACTATGACTCATTACTCTCTCAAGAAATAATGCCCTTGCGAACAGCATAGAGTACGAGTTCAGCGGGATTGTGAAGATTCAGTTTCTGCAAGATGTGACTGCGATGAGTCTCGACGGTGTAGGGACTAATGTTGAGCGCGTTTGCTACTTCCTTATTCGCCTTTCCTTCGGCCAGAAGTTGCAGGATCTCTTGTTCACGGGCCGTGAGCAGGTCATAACTGTCTACGGCTCCCTTTTGTTTGAGAATACGGACGTAGTCCTCCGCCAGGATGCGGCTCACTTTAGGGCTAAAGAACGACTTGCCCTGTGAAACCGCCTCAATCGCGCTAATTAAATCGGAAGCGGCTGAATCCTTAAGTAGGTAGGCCCTGGCGCCGGCCTTCAACGCTCGCATCACGTACGATTCGTCGGCGTGCATACTAAGCACAATTACAGCTGTGACTGGGCGCTGTGTAACAATCGCTTTGGTAGCCTCGATCCCATTTAGAATTGGCATGCCAACGTCCATCACCACCACATCTGGTTTGAGCGAGGTGGCGAGTTCAATGGTTTCACGTCCGTTCGCACTTTCGCCAACAACCTCCAGGTTGGGCTGGCGTTCAAGTAAAGCTCGTAGTCCTGTGCGCATTACAACGTGGTCGTCGGCCATCAATATCCGCAGTTTTTTCATGATCTCAATTCTCCCGATTTGTTGATACACTTGGGAGCGGCAGATCGATTCGGAGACATGTGCCTCGTGCCGGATCAGAGTCAACCTGCAATACGCCGCCCAACTGGCTCACTCGTTCGCTAATGCCGATTAGCCCCAAACCTCGCGCACGACTCGGATCAAAGCCTTTCCCATCATCTTCGATGCTGACTCGAAGATGATTCGGCACCTGGCACACAGCGACTCGGACGTTCTTCGCATACGCGTGTTTCGAACAATTATTCAAGGCTTCTTGGACGATTCTGTACACGCACGTCTTATGATCTTCTGGCAAGTTGTCTGACACGTTCTCTTCCACTGTATCGACAAGCATGCCGGTGCGCTTGGAAACTTCACGCGCCTGCCATTCAAGCGCTGCGACGAGACCGAGGTCATCTAACATCGAGGGGCGCAGTAGCAGAGCCATATTGCGCACTTCATTGACACAGTTTTCCGCGAGCGTCTTAATTTTCTGGAGGCCCTGCCGAAAGGCATTCTCTTCCGGGGACATCTCCGTCAGGGTTTCCACATCCATTAGCAAGGCGCTTAAAGATTGACCAACCTCATCATGAAGTTCACGGGAAATGGCACGTCGCTCCCTTTCCTCGGTATCGACGAGACGCTTTGATAGTTCCTTCAATTCACGCTGCGCCTGTAAGCTTTCATGGTATTTCTCTTTGATACTCTTCTCGAGTTGCCCTGCATAGATGATGGTGATGGCCGCCAGGATCAGTCCAAAACCGAAAGCAATCATTGCAACCGTCAGCAAACGACGTCGAAACTGTGCGGCCACATCAGTAATCCTTCGTTCGGCTTCCCTTAGGTCGTCGTCATTGACCGCACTAACTTCTTTCGTAATCGCTAGGATTTCCGCATGCCGCGAGAGGACGTCGCCATGTAGAACAGAATTGCCTAGTTCCTTCTTCCCCTTCGCACCCAACTCGAAAGTGGTGCCAATCGTCGACCAGTAATTGTCCAGTTCTACCGCGAGGTGCTGAAATGGCTCTCTCTTGCCTGTAGGCAGAGACTGAATACATGCTTTCAACGCCGCAGTGGTCTCATTGTGGATAGTTTGAAACTCAGTCCGGAGCATTTCCTGTGCGTGCGGATCTGATTCGATCAGGATGTAATCACGCACGATGTTACCCGTCTCGTACAGGCCGGCTCGAACCTGTTCAAGCGTACGCTCTCGGTAAAGAAAATCTTCCCGAATCTGACTATTGTCCGTTTCGAATGCTCCCAAAGTGTGAAGGGAATCGATACATATGATCGCCATCAGAACTAGTAGCGCTGCAAAACCACCAATCAACACCGCGCGAGACCCCAATCGTCTTTGGCTTTGGGTGGAGGAGGCTACCGGCGTTTTTCGGTTTTTCTTGATCATTTGCTGGCCATCCTGTCCGGTAGTTTACTCAGTGTTGCCATTGCGGGAAAGCTTCTTCGGCTAGCATCAGGATTGCGCAGCAGATGTCGGCAAGGACATTCAAAGATTTCCGATCGAAATAGACACCAAGGCGAAAGTCTGTCTCTATCTTATTGATAAATAGATATTTACAATTTTGGCTGGGAGGCCTGGAATGTACGCTCCAGTCCGAGAAGTCAACCAAGATCAATAACTTAGCCCGTTCGCACGGCTACGGTCATATAGCGTTATCTAGCGTAAAACGCGCCTTTCCGTAGCCGCTACGTCATACCATAGTCAAATTTCTCTGGAAGTAAAACAGAAACGTAGCCGCCACAAGAAATTCCGTAGCCGTATTTCTCGCCCCAATAATTGAGCACTCGGCCAGCGCCACAGTATTAGCTGGCATGGACGCGATTCAAACCCTACTAGATTGGCGGGGGCTGCTTACGGTGCCGCAGGCGGCTCAGTTTCTAACGACAAGCCCGTCTACCTTGCGTAAATGGCTGGGCGCGGGTACATTCCCCGGCTACAGGCTAAACGGCGAGTGGCGGCTGAACCCTGCCGACGTCCTAGTCTACCTCACTAACCACCGCAACTTTTAGGCGTCCTTAACCTGCGCCATTCCCTAAGCAGTCTGCTCATCACCGGGTAGAAGTCGGACGTTCGCACAACTCAGGACATTCTCCGCCACAGCAATTCCGGAACGACCATCGGCCTTAACACGCAATCGCCGATGGCGCAGAGAATCGCCGCGCAAGAGTCGGTGCTGAGGGCGATTCTGGAACAGCCGACGAACAGGGCGCGAATTAGACGGGGGCAGAGCGCATTGCGGAATAGCTCAATAGCGGGTTGGCGAAAACGTGGTTAAGCGCAAGATTTCTTCTCTCCCGACTCCAAAAACTGCTTGTGGAGTGTAAGGCAGTTGGGGAATTGATCTTCCTTCAGTGGAGTCTCTATGAAATCGTCACATTTCTGGAGCGTCAGCCATATCACCCGGTTCACCATACCGACGTAGTCTTTTGCCAATCTCTGGAACCCCTCTTCCAGTTGGTGAGGTTGCGGGTTCATTCCAAAAACAGTGCTGGCGATGGCGACGGAATTCACTGTCGCCTCGAGAGTAGGATGTGCCAATTCGCTCAGACCAGCCCATTCGCGTGTGAAGCCCGCTTCTTCACCGTGCAACTCCTTAATCACGGCTTCCAGTTTCTTACGATCCGCCAGCCATTCTGGCTGCCCTTCAAGCCACTTTTGGGCTTTCGCAGTTGAATCTCGGAGCTTGAATTCAAACTGCAATTGCCGGGATTCGATGAATGAACGACGCACGCTGTCGTATGAATCAAGAAATTGCGGGTCAGAGAGGTGAAGCATCCCGCGAAGGAGGCAAATAGAGCGAATACCGACCATCAGGAACGCAGATAGTTGGCTGTGGTCCTCAAGTTCGTTGCAGTGGTCGATGCCAACCTTCAAGTATTCCTGCTCGAGTTCGTCCAAGCAGGGTCCGATTCGCTCAAACATATCCTTCGTGATGCTGTCCGTTGTCATCGCGACGTCTCACCCGCGACACCAAGGCTTCTAGGTATCCAAAACCTTTGCGCGTTCATTCAGAAATGCTTTTAGAGCGCCATTCTTTAAGATGAACCAAACCCCATCGATTCCCTCAAGCGATTTCTCCTCACCGTGCTCCTCTAGCTTGTCAACAATGTATTGGTAGTCGTCCTGATTTAGATAGACAGTCTTCTCAAACCAATTGACTACGCAAGTATAAATCGTTAACTCGCAGTTCAATTCCAATGAGGAAGCAATGAGCTGTTTTCTAGCCTTTGCAATTCCTTCTCTGATCTTTTCGTAGAGCTGGTCAGCAAAAAAGTGGCCCGCTCGACCTTTGCTCTGTTTCGTGATGGTCTTCACTTCGAAACAAACCTTACGACCATTTTTGTTCGCGGTTAAGTCGGCTCCGCGTGAAGTTTGCCGCAACTTTATGAGAGTGATGTCGATAAACTTGGCCTGACCAAGATGTATGGCGGCCCTCAACACGCCGACGGCACTTTCGAGATTGTTAGCGTTTCCCGAATCGAAATTGAATTCCTGTCTTGCTCTCAAGCTTTCTTTGGTCATCTGCAGATGGAATAGCGCGTCTTGGAATAAGGCCTCGTATCGCAAAAAACCTTCTGGGAAGTCGTCGGGTGGGAAGTTATCTGCGTCGTTCGGATTTGCTTTCAAATAGCCCGATAAGAAGTAAGCGCAAAGGGGATACTTGGCTGGGTCGGGAATGTTCATGGGTTCAGTTATTGTCCCTAATTTCTGGGATTGCTCATTAGGAGCCGGGCTCACATCGCAGGCAATTGTATATCGGTTGTGCGAGGCCGAGGCCGGTTCCGAATGCGGCGAAGCCCGCCGTTCAGTGACTACAGGGCGGGCCCAACAGCAGATCGAGAGTTTCAGCGGTACGGAGAGCGGTACGGAATTCCTAGAAACAGGGTGGCGAAAACGTGGTTAAGTCCATCTAAAGATGGTAGGCCCGTGCGGACTCGAACCGCAGACCTCTACCGTGTCAATTTGCTGGGCGGACTTGGAACGGATGAGGTGGAGTGAGTACAAGTTGCATGGAGAGAATCGCTTAGCCCAACTTTTCGAGTCGTGTCGTTGGAAGCGATTGGAGCGAGTTTGATGCGTTTGTACCGGCTTGCATGGGAGGGTTACGTCACAAAGTACGTCACAAAAGTGAGAGTCTACAAAGCAAACGTAGGGGGCATGGAGTTCGCCCGATGAAGCGGGATCAATACCGCGTAACCTTTTCCGCATTCTGTCCCACTAAGATGCGCCCTACATCCGGCCTTGTCTGCCGGGACTTTCTCATTCTCTTTGCGTCTTCCCGTCCCGCAGTCTTCGCGGCGTCTTGGGTGGGAAAGCAGCCATCGCGTTTTAATACGGTGTTATCGGCGCTGCGGATTTCGTAGAAGTAGGCCATGGATGGATGCTCCGTTTAGGCTGGTGCCTAGTTCGGAGCAGCAGTCGGGTGTCCAAACCACTTGCGACAGAGTTTCTGAATCGCCCATCCGATGAAGTACCACTGGAGGAACGACAGTAGCATTATGAGCAGAAGTCGGTAGCCATTAATGGATATTCCAAGAATCAGATTTCCTCCCCAAGCGTTCGGATAACTGTAAAACAGATTATCCCCGAAGTAATCTAACGCACCGTTTAACAATGTTCCCCCTGGGGCACTCCGGTTAATAAGTTCTGTAAAAGCGTCGCAAGAAAGTAAGAGGGCAACTCTACACAAACCATCAGCTTCATAAATGGAAGAATAACTGGATTCTTGCCAAGACCAATCGCGGGGCCCAGAAGATATACGGATCAAGGGGATGATCCACAAAGAACGCTTTCTCAGTGGGTTGTGATACAACTGCAAAGCAAATCCAGAAATAGACCCAGAACACACCGTTTAGAATCAGGGTCAAATTCCTGAAACCTCGACGAGCATATCTGGACTGATCACCTCTGAGATTCATTCCATGATGAACCCGTCATCCGGCACATCGGGACTGTAGTAGTTATGATGGCTAGATCTCGCCGACATTTTACAAACTCCCATTGGCCGTTTCTTACCTCATTGTGTGGCCGTTCGACCTTGACACCTCGCGGGATTTCCGGAAGTGCCAAAGACTATGCGTGAGCGCTTTCGAGACTCTCGCCGGCTCGAACCCAGAACCAAAGCAATCCGCTCGCTAGGCAAAGGAACGCGACTGAATTCAATGCCCATGTCCAACCGAACCTCGTTACGAGGTTTGCGATTGCAATGGGGGCCAGAAATCCGCTTAGCCCTCCAATCATATTCATCAACCCGCTAAGGGACGCGGCAAAATTCGGCGCAACATCGATGCATGTAGCCCACCATGTGACGTTTGCGAACATGTTGAAGCCCGCTGCACTGGAAACCAACAGGATCGCCAGCGTTTCATTTTGGGTGTGGCATCCGACTAAGACAAAGGCTCCCGAGCAAGCCATCCCCAGCCAGACGGCCATTTGTCGCCCGCGGGTTCTGCCAAATTTGTTGACTGCAAGGTCGGAAACAATGCCACCCAATGGCGAAAATAGCAGAACCGCAAGGTAGGGTGTGGATGCCCATAGACTTCCTCGCAGGACGGTGAGGCCCCTGACCTTGATTAGGTATGTAAAGAACCAAGTATCAAAAAAGAACATTGTATAGGCGCGGAACGAGTAGCTCAAAAGCAAAGCCCAAGTCGAACGGCGCGAGAGGATGCTTGCCCACGGAGTCGGCAGGTGCGAGGCGTTTACTGTCGGACGATGTGTTGCTGTTTCTTCTG
>Ga0210401_10008116_pt1 | contig 10443 bp, 6 predicted proteins | sample IncBWH32MmetaG_FD_150866 | JGI IMG/M metagenome (GOLD analysis project Ga0210401, IMG submission 150866) | Forest soil microbial communities from Barre Woods Harvard Forest LTER site, Petersham, Massachusetts, United States - Inc-BW-H-32-M | ecosystem: Environmental > Terrestrial > Soil >... | reverse complement strand
CGGCTGCGTGAGAAAATCGAAACCGATCCGGAGAATCCCAACCATCTGAAGACCGTACGCGGCGCAGGGTACTTGTTCGAAACTCGTGCGGCGTAACCTTTTCTGGAAACTCGCGCTGACGTTCTTCACGCTGCTGGTGAGCGTGCTCGTTGCCGTGGACTTTTTCGCGGAACGCGTGCTCCGGCGCGATACCCAGCGCGCGACTTTCGAGCAACTGGCCACCATTGCGCGATTCGCGCGGGCTCGACCTCTGGAATTTCCTTCTCTTGCCTCTGAACAATCCGAAGATCTCGATCGCTTGAATCACTGGGCAGCCGAAGTCGGCTCCGATGGCGCCCGCGTCACCGTGATCCGTGCCGATGGCCGAGTTCTGGCGGATTCACAGTCCGAAGTGCAAAGCATGGAGAATCATGCGGACCGGCCCGAGGTACAAGAAGCCTTAGCGAAGGGCGAAGGCCGCTCGGTGCGGCACAGCGTCACCTTGAATCGCGACCTACTGTATTACGCGGTCCGACAAGACGTTTCCGGAGGCCCGCCGATTGTCCTGCGGTTTGCGATCCCGGTGGAAACAGCGGGCCAGGCGCTGGGATTGTTTCGCCGGAGTTTGTGGGTGGCGTCGTTGGTGATTTTGCTCGTGGCGGGTATGGCGGCGCTCTTGGTATCGCGGGGGTTCTCGGACCGCGTGGAGCGCTTGCGGGAATTTTCGCGACGCGTTGCGGAAGGAGATTTTCGGCCCCTGTCCGGCGATGGTTCCGGTGATGCCCTGGAGATGCTGGGGGCCTCATTGAATCAGACGGCTGCGCGAATGGACCGCGCGATTCGCACCCTGACCGAAGAGCGCAATCTGTCATCGGCGATTCTGGGAAGCATGGTGGAAGGGGTCGCGGTTGTTAACGGGGCGGAGCGCCTGGTATTCGCGAATCAAGGCTTTGCCGACATTCTGGAACTGGACGTGCCGCCGAAATCGGGAAGCGCGCTCGTGGAGATTGTGCGCCAGACCGAGATGATTGAAGCGGTACGCCAGGTTTTGGCGGGACAGCCGCGCGTCGAAGCCGAGATTGTTACCGGGACGCTGCGGCAGCATTTTTTTGCCGCGACCGTGGCCGCCGTTCGCGCCGGCGAAACTTCCGGAGCGGTGGTCGTGCTCCACGACATTACCGAACTCCGCAAGCTGGAGCGCGTACGCCGCGATTTTGTGGCCAACGTGTCGCACGAATTCAAAACGCCGCTGACCGCCATTCAAGGATTCTCGGAAACGCTGCTCGCCGGCGCGATCGACGATCCGCAAAACCGGGAGCGTTTCCTCGGAATCATTCTGGAGCATTCGCGCCGCCTGGCGCGGCTTACCGACGACCTGCTGAAGCTTTCGCAAATGGATGCCGACCGGCTGGAACTCGAGATTCGCAGAGTGAGCGTGGCCGAGCTGATCGAGAGCTGCCTGGAGACCGCCCAGCATCGCGCCGCGGAAAAAGATATTCGCGTTTACGTGAGCCAGTCCAACGAGCTGCCAGATATTGCCGGTGACCGGCGACGCCTCGCCGAGGTTTTGCAGAACTTGCTGGACAACGCAACGCAGTACACGCTACCGGGAGGGCGAATCACCCTCAGCGCGGAAGTTCGCGAGGCGGATGTCGTCTTCACTGTCTCCGACACCGGCATTGGTATTCCCAAAGCGGACCAGTCGCGTATTTTCGAGCGCTTCTACCGCGTGGACGCCGCGCGGTCCCGCGAGGCCGGAGGAACCGGGCTGGGCCTGGCCATCGCCAAACATCTGGTGGAAGTGCATGGCGGCCGGATCTGGGTGGAGAGCGAAATTGGGCAAGGTTCGCAGTTTAACTTTTCGGTGCCGGTGTTCGATCCCGAGCGCGCCGCGGTGCGGGTCCCGTCCGGCACCGGAACAGGTCGCGGCGCAGGGGGCCGTTCTCAGACGTCGTAGATCGTAGCCCCTCGCGGCGTAGATGGCCGATTCCCACCCGGGGCACCACCCCCGAAAACCACTTCTCCGGTAACCCGACCTTTCGGGACTTAACCAATTGACAGAGCTAATGCGGCAATGTAGGTTCTCCCGAAATCCTCCGTTCGGACGGAGTAATCGGGAGAAGACAACCATGGCCAGGCGCAGATTCTTGTCACAGTTGGTCGGCCTTCCTTTTCTAGCACTGGGGGCGAAGGCCCAGGAATCGAAAAAAGTTCTGAAGATCATGATGAGGAGTTCCTGGGGAACCGACGACACGTCCCGAGCCTCCTTTGTGTTTGCACATGCGCTCGCGTTGTCCGACGCAGGTCACGAAGTTCAGATATTCCTAACTGCTGACGCCACATATCTGATGCGTAAGGCCACGTCCGATGCAGTGATTCCCATTGGTTGGCCACCGCTCAGTGAATTGCGCGAGAAAATCGTCGCCAAACACATTCCTGTGTTTTCTTGCGGAGCTTGCTCCCGAGCCCGTGGGGTTTCGGAAAATGATCTTGCCAATTGGAGTGCGAAGTTCGGTAACCCAACCATCTTTGTTTCTCTAGTTGAGTGGGCCGATCGCATAATCGGCGAATAGGGCCGCATTGTAGCGAGCCGCATGGTCCCAGTTACCGGAGAAGTGCGTTTAGTACGAAATTGTTCCGTAATCCGACTACGAGCCATCTCACAAATGTTTTTCGGGAGGGCACGGCTTTGGCCGTGCCGTAAATACTCTGAAAATACGGGGCTTTAGCCCCTGAGGAATTGGCTCTCTTCCTCTGTCGTGAATTTACGAGACAGCTTCTAGTCACGCGGAAGGAGATCTTGGACATGACTAAACCCATTCTGGTGGTAACCAGCCGTTATACGAAGGAGATTGAAGACCGTATCGACCGCGACTTCAACGCCCGGCGAAATCCGAACCAATTTCCTTTCAACCAGCAGCAGTTGTTATCCGCGGCCGAAGGAGCCGACGCCCTGTTCATCACGCCGGCAGACCGGTTGGACTCTGGGTTTTTCCAGAAAGTCTCGCCAACCATAAAAATCATCGTCACGTATTCGGTCGGTTTTGAGCATATCGATCTGGAAGCCGCCGCTCGCAGGAAAATTTCGGTCGCTTACACCCCAGGAGTCAACCATGAAGCAACGGCCGACATTGCCATGCTGCTTTTGCTGGGTGCTTCGCGTCGCGCTTACGAGGCCCAGGAACTGATTCGAACCGGAGCTTGGAGGCCCTTGAGTCCCGACATGCTCTTGGGCTGGCAAGTTGGTGGCAAGATCCTCGGAATCTTCGGAATGGGGCGCGTGGGACAAGCCCTGGCGCGTCGAGCGCGAGGATTCGGAATGAAGATTCACTATTGCAACACTTCTGAGTTACCCGCGGAAATCGCGGGAGACGCCGTCTACCATAAGGATCCGTCGGATCTGCTTCGCGTAAGTCAATTCTTGAGCCTGCACGCCCCGGAAACTCCTCAGACCCACCATTTCTTGAACTCCAAAGCCATAAGCCTTCTGCCTCCCGGGGCCATCGTAGTGAACACCGCTCGCGGCGGATTGGTGGTCGATGACGACCTTATCGTTGCTCTCAAGAGCGGGCGGGTCGCCGCCGCCGGACTCGACGTATTTGAAGGCGAGCCAAAACTTAACCCGGAATATCTTTCGCTGAAAAATACATTTCTATTGCCGCATATCGGCAGCGCCACGATCGAGACCCGGACAGCAATGGGCATGCTGGCTCTGGACAATGTGGACGCGGTCCTGAACGGCAGGCCCGCGCCGACCCTCGTACAGCCCTAATACTTCCCTCGAGGCACCAACCGGTCTGGCTATTCGCAATCGCAGTTCGACCGGTCTCGCTGCGCTTGAATCGACGTCCGAGAAAGATTTTAGGATTCGAGACTCCTGCGAGTGAGCTCCAAACAAGTGTTGCGTCGACCGTATGAGCTGGCAGCATTCACTGGACAAGTGCGATCGGGCCACTCTAGATAGTCGGTCTACCGGCTTATCGGGAGTTAACCTTCGCCCACTTGATATACTCCCGTGATGCGTTTCGCGGTGACATTTATTCTGTTCTCCTTTTCGGTCTCCGCTCAAACGGTCCTCCAGCGGCAGATTCGCGTCATTGCTGACGATGCCCACGGCAGCGTCTCGGTGGCCTGCTCTCTGCCGGATTCGACGCTAAGCTGCGATCTCGAACCGCACGCACATCCTCCGATGCAGTCGGTCTTCAAAGTCCCGCTCGCGGTCACCGCGCTTCATCTAGTCGAACAAGGTAAGTTTTCGCTGGACCAGCCGATCCGATTTCTCGCGAGCGATCGGATCCTTCCGCACATTTATAGCCCGCTTCAAGACAAATATCCCGAAGCGCAGGTCGATATTCCCCTGCGTGAACTGCTCCGCCTTTCGGTCTATCTGAGCGACAATGTCGCTGCGGACATCACTTTGCGCACCATCGGTGGGCCCGCGATCGTGGAAACGTACATGGAGTCAATTGGAGTGGACGGTTTTCATCTGAAGGACGGCGAACACGGTCTGCATCGCGACGTTGCGGTCCAATATCGCAACTGGTTTGAACCTGCGGGCGCTGTCCAGTTGCTTCTGCGCCTCAGTGACAACTCCCCTCTTACGCCAGAGCATACCCAACTGATTCTCGAATGGATGAGAGATTCTCCCAGGGCGCCAAACCGCATCAAAGGCGCACTGCCATCAGGAACAATCGTGATGCATAAGGCGGGCACCTCGGATACGGGGAATGGTGTGACTTATGCGACGAATGATATTGGGTTGATCACGCTGCCCAATGGACGACGCCTGGCGATCGCCGTCTTCATCACCGATTCCACTGCCGACGAGGCCACTCGCGACTCGGTCATCGCCCGGATCGCGAAGGCTGCCTACGATGAGAGCATTCAAGCGAAGGAATAAATCGAAGGGTCGACGCCTTAGGGGATGGATCCCACCTGTCTTTAATTATTCACACCACTTTCAATCGGGCGTAACGCGCCGCGCGGGATCATTGCACTTACGAGTGGGGGTGTGCAGTGACGCCCGCTCGGAGGACAAACCAACCATGACAACCGGCGCGGGACTAACGGAAACGGTCCTCTACGACACGTTGATGAACTATCTCGTTTCCATGGCACGCACCGTGGAAGGGGCCATGAACCGGGCGCTGGATTCGCTGGTCGGACTCGATAATGCCTCGACCTCATCGCTGCCCGGCGAGGTGTTTCTGCTGGAGCCGCGCATCAATGAGATGGAGATTGTGATCGACGAGCACGCCATTCGTTTGCTTCGCCGCGGGTCGTTTTCCGATGACGAAATGCGGCTGATTGTGGCGGCGCTCAAGATCACCAATGATCTGGAGCGCATTGGCGACATCGCTGTGAACGTCGCGGAACGCGTTATTTCATTGCGCGAACTGCCCAGCGCCGAACTGCCCGAGGAACTCGCCCCGATGGCTTCCGCCGTCCGCGCGATGGTCAGCAAGAGCCTTGGCGCGCTGATTTTTCGCAACGTCGAGATGGCTACGCAGGTTCTGGAGAGCGACGACGTTGTCGATCAATACCGCGACCGCATTTTCGAGCGCCTGCTTCAGAGCATGACCCAGGAACCCGCGGCCGTCAGTCCAGGCCTGCAGTTCATTCTGGCCACACGCCATCTCGAGCGCATCGCCGATCACGCCACCAATATCGCCGAGGACATTATTTTCTGGGTCCGCGGGCTGGACGTTCGTCACGGCCGCGGCCTGACCGTCCACGCGGAGCAGACGCCGGACACGGAAACGCGCCCGGCGAAGGTTACGGAGAATTCACACGGCCTTCATCCCAACGTGACGCCCGCGTGCGACACTCAGCGCGCTTGATCTTCATTTAAGGTCCTACCACGGGGACCGGTGCACCCCTGGCTCCGGTCCCTTCTCCCCTCTCCTGGCAAGTCGGGGTTAGCCTTTCTTAACCCGACATCGATTCCTTTACGGGTAGTGCATTCGTATTATTGCCTTTCCTTCCTTCCAGAATCAAAATCCGTCAACTATTGCCGATTTGCAGGCACACACCCCTTGTCGAGCTGTTTCTTGGAGCAACGGCAGTAAGCGCTTTGGTGCGTCGACGCTTTACGAAGTGGATCCACGAATTGGTTACTTTTCCAGGGGGCGCGCAATTTATGGACGTGAGCATCTTTCTTAAGAGACTGGCGACGGCTGTTCTTTTATTTCTTGGTTTTTGCGTTCCGGCTCTGGCGCAGTCTGACCCGGCCCCCATCGAAATCGGCGGGGTAACGTTCTCCGGCAACATCCGCGAGCGCTATGAAGCCTGGAATTTTTTCGAGCCCACGACGGGTCAGAATCTCTACGGGTTTTCCGGCACGCAAATCCGCTTTGGAATTTCGCAAAAGCGCCAGAACTATGATTGGAACATTGAGTTTGAGGTGCCGGTGCTGCTCGGCATCCCCGACGGAGCAGTGCGGCCCGCACCCCAAGGGCAATTGGGGCTTGGGGGCTCTTACTACGCCGCAAACGACAACAGTCAGAACACGGCGTTTATTTTTCCGAAGCAGGTCTTCTTTCGATACAAATGGGATCACTCCAGCCTGCGCGCCGGGCGCTTTGAGTTTACGGACGGCAGCGAAGTGAAACCCAAGGACCCGACGCTGGCATGGCTTAAGAGCGAACGGATCGGACAGCGTCTCCTGGGTAACTTCGGTTATTCCGACGTGATGCGTAGTTTGGATGGTTTGAACTATGCCTTTTCGAACGGGCCGTGGAATTTCACTGCGGTCAGCGCCATCCCCGATCGTGGTGTATTTCAAGTGGACGGATGGGGCTGGGTAAAGACCCCGGTTACCTACGTCGCGTTGACGCGTGAGGCTGAATTTGGATCAAGCCACGCCGAGTGGCGCGCGTTCGGAATTTATTACAATGACGATCGCGGAGTGCTGAAGACCGACAATCGATCCACTGCCGCCAAGACCGCAGACCTGCATGGTGGGATCGACATCGGAACCTACGGCGGGAACTTCATCATGGCCACGCTGACGAGCGGAGGAACGTTTGACCTTCTGGGATGGGGCGCGCTGCAGTCCGGGCGCTGGGGGATTCTGACGCAACGTGCTGGCGCGGGAGCGATTGAAGCCGGCTTCCAGCCCAATTTCGGTGAGAAGGTTCGTCCCTGGTTCCGCGGGGGTTATGACTACTCGAGCGGCGACGGAAACCCCACCGACGGGACCCACGGCACGTTTTTTGCGGTGCTGCCCACGCCGCGTCAATACGCCCGCTTCCCCTTTTTCAACTCGATGAATAATCGCGACCTTTTCGGAGAGGTGATGCTGCGTCCCGGCAAGCGCCTGGTCATCCGGAGCGATGTTCACGGCCTGTGGCTAGCCAGCAGCAAGGACCTGTGGTATTCCGGCGGGGGTGCGTACCAGCCATGGACGTTCGGCTTTCAAGGTCGCCCATCGAATGGGCACACCAGCCTCGCCACACTTTACGACATAAGCGGTGACTACAAGTGGCGTTACGGAGTTTCCTTCACTTTGTACTTCGGATACGCGGTAGGTGGTGATGTGATCAAGGCCATCTTTCCCGTGAACAGCAACGGCGCCCTCGGATACGCCGAACTGAACTATCATTTCTGAGTGCGGGTTTCGCGATGCCGGAGGGAGCACGCTGAAGTGAGCGGTGCTCCTGCCCCTGGGTCGGCGAGCGTCGAACCTGCGCAGTCGGCCATCATTCGATTGCGTAATTTCGACTTTTCCTGGCCCCAATCTCCTTTTCACCGCGCTATCCCAAATCGCTTATCTATTACTACTTGACAATAGATAGAGCTATGTTATAATCCGGACATTATCTTACTGCTGTATGATCGTGCCTCGTAATCATGCCAGCCCGCCGCGCCTTCCTTCCGGTTCTCCTGCCAGTTATGCTGCATTGTAGCGACCTCGCTCGCCATACTCGCGAAGAATCGGTCCACTACCACCCGTCTTCGCTGAGTAAGGTGGACTTCACTCTGCCGCGGGTAAGCGTACGTGTTAATTGTAGCGGCCACTTTCCGAAAGCGGCCGCTTTGCAACTTCGCTCTAAACCTTTTAGAATCCGCACTTGCGAAAAACGCACCCGTAACTCTTTTAGAATCCGCATTTAAGAATCCATTGAACTTAAAATCCTTTAGAATCCGCACTTACAAAAAATGGCGGGGGAGGGGGGTGTTATCGCTGACCAGCCGCCCAGCACCAACGGTTCGGCGCCTACCAGAGTAATGGTCGTTACTCAAACTCGATCTCAGTAACTTCGACGCGAACCGCTGGAGTCATTCGCCAACCTTTGGGCTTCCACGAAAAAAAGGGCAGCTCCTTGAGGAGCTGCCCTTTTCCGGCCCGGTGATTCAGGACGGCGGTTAGGTTGCTGCCGCGACTAGGGAATGTAGTAGCGGAAGGATGTGAAGATCATGTTGTCATTGGCCTTGGACCCAATGGCAGGGGCGCCAGCAGCCACGCCGCCGGTACCGGACCAGGCGTTTTTGCTTAGGTAAGAGTATTGGATACCGAACTGCAGCCGGCCCTTTGATCCCTGGTAGAACCGATACCAGAAGCCAAGAGTGCTTTCCTGGATGCTGCGGATGTCGCCAGCGCAATTCGCGCCGGCGGACGGGTTGAAGTCATTGATTGGCACGCCCTCGGTAGCGCAGCCGCTATTGTTGGCGGCAACGTTGGCGTATCCACCGATCCCCGTTGTGGAGATTGTGGTTTTCGTGGTGGCCGGAATGGCAGGAGTTGTAACGGTCACACCGGCAGTCGTGGTGCTTGTTGCAGGGATCGCGGTCGTCTTGGTGATCGTGACTGCCTGGTAGCCGGAGTAGCCTGCGCGCCAGGCGTATTCCATGCCCCAATAGGCGTAGAGGTCGAATTTAGGAGTGGCGTGAAATTCGAGCCTTGCCAGGCCGTGAGCGGTACGGATGAGGGCGAGCGAGCCATTGGGACGCGCCGTGGCATCCGCGAGTTGTGCGCTGCCATATCTGCCGATACCATCGCCGGCGACACCTTTGACGCCGAAGTCAACCTTCTTGTGGAGGGACCACAGAGCACTGGCGCCGAAGCCACCTCCGGTGGCGCTGCTGTTGTACGAGTCGAAGCTGCTCACTACGGTTGGTGTGGCCGATGCGCAGGCTCCGGTGAGCACGGTCGTTCCCGGAACGGTATCGCCCTTGGTCGTGCCGACTACGCCGCAAGGATAGACGCGGTCGCGGAAGAAGCTGACGATTCCGAAAAGCTCGTAGTGACCAAACTTGTCGGCAGTGGCCTTGAAGATCAAGTCCGGAGCCTTGTTGACGGTATAACCGGTGGCGTCAAAAGCGTTATAGAGACCTCCGCTAGCGCCAGGAGCGTTGATGAAAAAGTTCCCGGAGGTAGCTGTCGTAGCGCCGGATGTGACGATCGTGGCGGGCGCAGCGGCCGAGTTGATGGTGGTAACGGAGGAGAAGCCACGGCCGCCGATGGTTGCTTGCGGGCTTTCGATGGAGGCGCCCAAGGTGAATTTGCCGCCGAAGTCCTTCACGAAGCGAGCACCGTATTGACGAGCCCAAGTGAAACCCACGACGTACTGTGGATCAATTACCAGCGGCAAGTCTTCCGTACGATTGAACTCGCCCTTCTTGTCTTCGGCTGCCAAGCTCCACATCTGGCCGGCGCTGACGTAAAAGCCGTTGTTGAACAACGCTGACGCGAACAACTGACGCTGGCGAAAGACGTAGCTGTTACTCTGGCGATTGTTCGACGCCGTGCCGGCACCGAGGAAGTCAGCTTCAAAGTAGCCGGCGGTGGTGACGGATCCGAGCTTGCTTTCCGCCAACAAGGAAAGGCGGCTTTGCCGGCCAGTAAAGTTCGTCTCGGTGGTGTGCGCCAGGTCGGCGGCTGTGAAGGGAATACTGGTAAACGGCGTGTTGATGTCGGCGCTGATCGCGCGAGTTCGCGTGACAGTTGCCGCCTCGATGAAGCCACCGGGCGTCAGGGTGACCCCTTTGTACCGGATCGATGCGGGTCCTTCGTCGCCTGATCCACCTTGGCCGTTGGAATTTGTGGAAGTGGTGGCTGCAACGGTCGCAACGCTGGTCTTGAGCGCGTCGTTACTCACCGCGAGATCGCTGACGTGCGAGGTCAGCGTTGCCGCCGTGGCTTTCACTTCGGCCGTCGAGTTCACGGCTTCCGTGGCCTTGGTGGTGGCTTCGGTGGCGCGCGCGTTGGCGGCGGCCGCTTCTTCACGGGCTTCGTCGATTTGGCGGTCGCGCTTGCTCAGTTCTTCTTTCAACATCTGGAGTTGTTCCTGCTGAGCCTGCATCGCTTGGCGGAGCGCTTCGAGTTCGGCGGCGAAATTCGCGTCCGTTTTTTCAGCCGGCTTCGCCGCTTTGGGCTTGGCAGGCTGCGCGGACTTCGCGGGTTGCGGATCGGCGTCTTTCGGTGAATCGCCGAGCGCCACCCCGGAAGTCAGGAAAAATGAC
>Ga0210401_10008115_pt1 | contig 10444 bp, 3 predicted proteins | sample IncBWH32MmetaG_FD_150866 | JGI IMG/M metagenome (GOLD analysis project Ga0210401, IMG submission 150866) | Forest soil microbial communities from Barre Woods Harvard Forest LTER site, Petersham, Massachusetts, United States - Inc-BW-H-32-M | ecosystem: Environmental > Terrestrial > Soil >... | reverse complement strand
CTCGGTGAACTCGATGGCTAGCAACTTGACGGGCCAGGTGCGCAACATCGCCGAAGTGGCGACGGCAATTGCCAGCGGTGACCTTTCGAAGAAAATCACGGTGAACGTGAGCGGCGAAATCCTGCTGCTGAAAGAAACGATCAATACGATGGTGGACCAGCTCAACGCGTTTGCGGGCGAAGTGACGCGCGTGGCGCGCGAAGTGGGCAGCGAAGGGCGGCTCGGCGGCCAGGCGAACGTGCCCGGAGTGGCAGGAACGTGGAAGGACCTGACGGACTCTGTGAACTCAATGGCCGGCAACTTGACCGGCCAAGTGCGCAACATCGCCGAAGTGACGACGGCCGTAGCGCGCGGCGACTTGTCACGCAAGATTACAGTGGACGTGAAGGGCGAAATCCTGGAGCTGAAGAACACGATCAACACGATGGTTGACCAACTGAACGCGTTCGCAGGCGAAGTGACGCGCGTGGCGCGCGAAGTAGGAACGGAAGGCAAGTTGGGCGGCCAAGCCGAAGTGCCGGGAGTAGGCGGCACGTGGAAGGACTTGACGGACAACGTGAACTTTATGGCCAGCAACTTGACGGGCCAGGTGCGCAACATCGCCGAAGTGGCGACGGCGATCGCGAGCGGCGACTTGTCACGCAAAATCACGGTGGACGTGCGCGGCGAAATTCTACAACTGAAAGAAACGCTGAACACGATGGTCGAGCAGCTGCGTTCGTTCGCCGCCGAAGTGACGCGCGTGGCGCGCGAAGTAGGCAGCGAAGGGCGGCTGGGCGGCCAGGCGAACGTCACGGGCGTCGCGGGCACGTGGAAGGACCTGACGGACTCGGTGAACGCGATGGCCGGCAACTTGACCGGTCAAGTGCGCAACATTGCCGAAGTGACGACGGCCGTAGCGCGCGGCGACTTGTCGCGCAAGATTACAGTGGACGTGAAAGGCGAAATTCTGGAGTTGAAGAACACCATCAACACGATGGTGGACCAGCTCAACGCGTTTGCCGCGGAAGTGACGCGCGTGGCGCGCGAAGTGGGCACCGACGGAAAGCTGGGCGGCCAGGCGCAAGTCCCTGGCGTGGCCGGCACGTGGAAGGATTTGACAGACAACGTGAACGTGATGGCCGCGAACCTCACCGAGCAGGTGCGCGGAATCGTGAAAGTGGTGACCGCCGTCGCGAACGGTGAGTTGACGAAAAAACTCACGGTGAACGCTAAAGGTGAAGTCGCTGCGCTGGCCGACACCATCAACAACATGACTGACACGCTCGCCACGTTTGCGGACCAGGTGACCACCGTCGCGCGCGAAGTGGGCGTGGAAGGCCGCCTGGGCGGCCAGGCGAACGTGCCAGGAGCCGCCGGCACGTGGAAGGACTTGACCGGGAACGTGAACCTGCTCGCTGACAACCTGACCAACCAGGTGCGCGCCATCGCCGAAGTGACGACGGCAGTGACGAAAGGCGACCTGACTCGATCGATTCAAGTGGAGGCCAGCGGCGAAGTCGCCGAGTTGAAAGACTACATCAACACGATGATCAATAACCTGCGGCTGACCACCGACCGCAACAACGAACAAGACTGGCTGAAGACAAACCTCGCGCGGTTCACTGGAATGTTGCAAGGGCAGCGCGATTTGACGACAGTGGGACGCAGCCTGTTGTCTGAGCTGGCTCCGCTGGTCAGCGCGCAGCAAGGCGTGATCTATCAAATGGAGTCGGAAGAATCGGGAACCATGGTTCTGCTCTCGGCCTTTGCTGATAGCGATCAGGATGGGCATCCTAGCCGTCTGCACGTCGGCACCGGGCTCGTCGGGCAGTGTGCCGCGGAGAAGCAGCGCATGCTGATCACCGAAGTGCCGGCCAATGCCGTGCCGATTCGCTCCGGATTATTCCAGGCCGTGCCGCGCAGCGTGATCGTGCTGCCGATTCTTTTCGAAGACCGCGTGAAAGCGGTGATCGAGCTGGCGTCACTTAGCGTTTTCACCGCATCGCATCTGGCGTTTCTGGACCAACTGACTTCCAGCATCGGCATCGTGCTCAATAGCATCGAGGCCACCATGCAGACTGAAGGCCTGCTGAAGCAATCGCAGCAATTGGCCACCGAACTGCAAACGCAGCAGACCGAATTGCAGCAGACGAACGAGCAACTGGCGCAAAAGGCGCAACAACTGGCCGAACAGAACGTGGAAGTCGAACGCAAGAATCAGGAAATCGAGCAGGCGCGCCGCGCCGTGGAAGAAAAAGCCAAAGAGCTCGCGCTTACCTCGAAGTACAAGTCGGAATTCCTGGCCAATATGTCTCACGAGCTGCGCACGCCGCTCAATAGCATCCTGGTTCTGGGCCAACAACTCGCCGACAACCCCGATAGCAATTTGACGAACAAGCAGGTGGAATTCGCGCGCACCATTCACGGTGCCGGCACGGACCTGCTGAACCTGATCACCGATATTCTGGATCTCTCGAAGATCGAATCCGGCACGGTCTCGGTGCAAGCGGAAGAAGTATTCTTCGCCAGCTTGCTGGACATGATTGCACGTCCGTTTCGCCACGAAGCGGAGAACCGGCACCTCAATTTTGAAGTTCACTCCGATCCTAATTTGGCGCGCAGCCTGGTCACCGATTCCAAGCGCTTGCAACAGGTGCTGAAAAATCTTTTGTCCAACGCATTCAAATTTACGGAGAAGGGCGGCGTGCGCATGTCCGTCTTCGCCGCCGAAAGTGGCTGGACCGAAGACCACCCGGTTCTGGGCAGGTCAGCCTCAGTGGTTGCCTTCGAGGTCACCGATACGGGCATCGGCATTCCACCCGAGAAACAGCGAATTATTTTTGAAGCTTTCCAGCAAGCCGACGCCGGAACCAGCCGCAAATATGGCGGCACGGGGCTGGGCCTCGCTATCAGCCGCGAGCTTGCCGGCTTGCTGGGCGGCGAAATCCAATTGCGCAGCACGCCGGATGAAGGAAGCACGTTCACACTTTATTTGCCACATACGTACGTGGGTCCTTCCACGGGGGTCGCCGGGACCGAGGTCAAATCCTCGACCATGCCCGCGCCTGGTCAGATTACCGCTGGAGCTGCGTCCAAGCGCGCGATCGAGCAGATCACCATCGCCGACGACCGCGAAAACTTGCAGCCCGAAGATCCCATTCTGCTGATTGTGGAAGACGATCCGTACTTTGCCACCATGTTATGCGATCTCGCGCACGACAACGGCTTCAAGGTACTCGTTGCCACGCGCGGAGCGGAAGCGCTGGCGCTCGCGCATGAATTCCAGCCGACAGCCATTTCGCTGGATGTTTTCTTGCCGGACATGCTGGGCTGGACCGTGCTCAATCACTTCAAACAGGATCCGCGTACGCGTCACATTCCTGTGCAGATGTTGACGCTGGATGAAGACCGGCAACACGGCCTGGCGCGCGGTGCGTTCTCCTACTTGATCAAGCCAGCGACGTCCGAGCAGTTGAAGACCGCGTTCGCGCGCATGAAGCAATACACCGCGCCGCGGCGCAAGCGTTTGTTGGTGGTGGAAGACAATCCGGCCGAGCAACTCAGCATCCGCGAATTGCTCGGCTATGAAGATATTGACGTGGAGGTTGCCGCCACCGGCTCGCAGGCGCTCGCGGCCATTGAAGAGCAGGCGTTCGATTGCGTGGTGCTTGACCTGCGCCTGCCGGACATGTCTGGATTTGAAATATTGGAACGCTTCCGCGACACTCCTGCACTGAGCGATTTGCCGGTGGTGGTGTTCACGGGCAAAGACTTGTCGCCGGAAGAAGATGCGCGTCTGCATTTGCTGGCGCGCAGCGTGGTGGTGAAGGGCGTGGAATCTCCGGAGCGGCTGCTGGATGAGACAGCGTTGTTCGTGCATCGCGTGGTCACCGACCTGCCGCCGGAAAAGCAGAAGATGCTCGATCTGCTGCATCATTCGGACGAAGCGCTGGTGGGGAAAAAAGTATTGGTAGTTGACGACGACGTGCGGAATATTTTTGCGCTCAGCAGCGTGCTGGAACGTCGCGGAATGACGGTGCTGACCGCCGGCACTGGCCGCGAAGCCATTAGCACACTCGAGTCCACTCCGGATGTGGCGATCGTGCTGATGGACATCATGATGCCGGACATGGATGGCTACGAGACGATGCAGATCATTCGCCGCAATCCTTCTTTCCGGCGCTTGCCGATCATCGCCTTGACCGCCAAAGCCATGAAAGGGGACCGCGAAAAATGCCTCGAGGCAGGCGCTTCCGAGTATCTGGCAAAGCCGGTGAACACGGAGCAACTGTTATCAGCGTTGCGGATGTGGTTCCATCGGTAAAATAATTGGCGGCTCGCGACGATTCAATTTCCATCGCAGCGGGCGGCGCGGCATCTTCTGCAGCGAGAGGTTTGAAGCAAGAGGGAGAAAATGGGCGAGCCGGAAAAAGTAAATATTCTGATGGTGGACGATCAGCCCGGCAAGCTGATCACCTACGAAGCCATTCTCAGCGAGCTGAATGAAAATCTGATCAAGGCCCGCTCCGGGAAAGAGGCGCTGGATCATTTACTGAGGACCGATATCGCCGTGGTGCTGATGGACGTGAGCATGCCGGAGCTCGATGGATTCGAGCTGGCGGATATGATCCGGCAACACCCGCGTTTCCAGAAGGTGGCGATTATTTTCATCTCCGCAGTGCATTTGACGGACCTGGACCGGCTCAATGCCTACCAACGCGGCGCGGTGGACTATATTGCCGTGCCCATTGTTCCGGAATTGTTGCGAGCGAAGGTGCGCGTCTTTGCGGACCTGCACCGCAAGACGCGGCAGCTGGAAATGCTCAATCGCGACCTGCGTTCACTTTCCGCGCGGCTGCTGGCGATGCAAGACGAAGAACGCCGGCGCATCGCGCGCGATTTGCACGATGGCATCGGACCTTTGATCGCGGCGCTTTCCATGAATAACGGAATGTTGGCCCAACAAACGAAAACGCTTGGACCAGACGTTGCCGAGGTCTTGCACCAGAATAACCAGCTGGTGGAACAGCTTTCGAAAGAAACGCGCACGATTTCGCACCTTCTCCATCCGCCGCTGCTGGATGAGATCGGCCTGCTGCCCGCGATTAAAATGTTCGCGGAGGGTTTTGCGGAGCGCAGCAGTGTGAAGGTCACCGTGGAACTGTCGCCCGATATCGGCCGGCTGCCGCCCAATGTGGAGATTTCGATTTTTCGAATCGTGCAGGAGTGCCTCACCAACGTGTACCGCCATTCCGGAAGCAAAACGGCGCAAATCAAAATATCGCACACCCCGGAGAAACTGCTCAGCGTTCAAGTCTGCGACGAAGGCAAGGGAATGGCTGGCGCAAATGGCGCATCCACATCTGCGGGATCAAGCCACGGCGTGGGATTGAGCGGGATGCGCGAACGTCTGCGCGAGCTTGGCGGCACGCTCGAAATTCAATCGGGCGTGAATGGCACCACGGTCATAGCGGCGGTCCCTGTGAACAAAACCATGGTGAAAAGCATATGATTTCGACGGTCGCCGTCATGCGAACGGAAATTTTCGCGCCCGTGCAACTCCAGGTATGGACCAGACACGTGAGAGAGCTCTGATGCGCACGCGATTCCTGATCGTGGATGATAGCGAATTGGTGCGGAAATCTCTGCGCACCGTCTTGCAGGCGAATCCCGAATGGGAGATTTGCGGCGAGGCGCCTGACGGCGAAACGGCCATCGAGCTGTTCAAAGCACTGCATCCCAACATCGTGATCCTGGATTTTCAGATGCCGGGAATCAACGGAATTGAAACCGCGCGGCGTATGTCGGAGATTGCGCCAGCCGTGCCAATCGTGCTTTTCACGCAGCATGCCAGCACGGACCTTGAAAAACACGCCCGGGGAGTCGGCATTCGGTCCGTGGTGTCCAAAACGAACGCGTTTCCGATGGTGGGAATGATTGAGGCGCTGCTGGGGCCAGTCGATTCGGTGCCTGCCGCTGCAGATCCAGGCAATGCTGAAAAGGGCCAAGTTGAGTAGTGGACCGTCTGGTGCGGCTGCACCTGGGTCAATCAGGGCCGTCGAGTGCAAAAATACGTTGGTTACTGTATGGAGCGCGTGCGCGGAGAAGTTCATATTGCACGCAGGCTCCTCAGGCAACTCCCCTTGCCATGACCAAGCCGGGAGGATGTTCCCCCATCCTCCCACCCTCCTTTTTGAACACACCCTGTGGATGATTCCGCGCACCGTAACTGTCTGCGCAGACCCCTGGCGACATCAATCCACGGGCCCGCACGATTGCGCTGCCGAGGAATGGCGTTTTACTCGCGTTTTAGGCGATCGAGCAGCGGGGGCGGCAATTGGTGCAGCAATTCCAGAAAGACGCCGTTGGTCCAGCCAAATCCAATCACATTCTGGCTATAGCCCTTCACGATGCGCGTGATGGAGGTGCGTTTGACGACGTTGTACTTCTCGCGAATATATCTATCGGTCACAAAATCTTCGATCACCATGCTCAGGAAATGGTAGGCGACGCGATCGGCTTCCGCGGTGAATCCGTAGCGGCGCATGCCGTCCACCGCCAGTAATTGGATGGGCGCCCAGCCGTACGGATAATCCCACTGTGCCTGCGATTCCACGCGGCTCATCGCCAGGCCGCCGGGCTGTTCGAAGAGCGCAAGGTTTTTCACCACCGCTTGCGCTTGCTCCGGCGACGCCAACCCCGCCCAAAGCGGATAGAAAGTGGTAGCGTATTCGTAGGTGGAACGTGTCTGGGTCACGAAGTTGTAGTCGAAGTAGAGACCTTGCTTCGCGTCCCAAAGATATTTCTGTATCAGCTTTTGGCGCTGGTTCGCGAGGGCATTCCATTGCGCGGCTTCTTCGGGCCGTCTGAGAAGGGAACTGATGCGTGCGAGATCTTTTTCAGTTTTGTACAGCAGGCTATTCAGGCAGATGGGAGCGTAGTGGTGGGTCTCCCCGCTGAACGGGCCAAAGCGAAACGAAACATCAAATCCCGATTCGCGCATGCTGCGGTCGCCTTTGTAGAAGTCCGCGGACAGAGTGACCTGCTCGAGCGGCGACGTCTGGTGGTCTTTCGAGTTTTGGCCCGTTTGATCATCGCTGGTGAAAACCGGGAAAAGCGGCCCAACCAAGGATTCGACCGGATGATCCTTGTCCACCAGGACCAGGTGAGGATCTTTTGTGCCGTGGTGCAGAAGAAAGTATTGCGCGGCGCCGCGATAATAATCGCTGGGGTCGCCGATGATTTCCGGAACAGGTCCTTCGCCATGATCGAAATAACGGGACAAGCCCGTGTCGCCGGCCAAATGCGGTGGGTGAGTCCATTGCTCGTAGTCGGTCACCGCGAATTCGTAAGCCTGCTGCAGCCAGGCAGTATCTTTCTGTTGCGCAGAAGGATCCTCCGCGTCATACACCGCCAGAATCATGGAGGTAAGAAACGGAGGTTGCGAGCGCGTCAGATAATATGTGCGGTTCGCGTTGAGGATCGAGCCGTAATGCTGAATTTCGTAAAAGAAGTTTTCGACCATCCCCTTCGCAAGCTCCAGGCGATTCGCCCGCAGCAGGCCGACGATAATGAAGTAGCTATCCCAGCCGTACATCTCATTGAATTGGCCGCCCGGCACGACGTAAGCGTGCGGCAGATAGAGCAGCCCGGCTTTCGGGATTTTGTTCAGGTGCACATCGTCCGGGCTGCTGATGATCTCCGGCAAGCGTTCGACGCGGACTCTGCAATCCTTCACCAGCTCCTGGAAGGCCGGCAAACTCTGGAAGTCCGCCGGAAAATACAGATACGGCTCGTCGCCGATTTTCTGATCTTCATAGGTTTTGCATTTGTCCAGAGAGCGGGTGAGGTGGTCCCAGCCGACTGAGATGTACTGCTGCACGTCGTCGAAGTGTTGAAATTCATTGGTCACCGGTCGCTTTTGAAAGGCAGATTCAGTATACGACGCATCGAGCGAAGCTGCCTGCGACAGGAAGAGACCGAGTGCCAGGAAGGAGCGCACCCAGATTGAAAATCGATCCGCAACCGCAATTACACGACGCGAATTCAGCGCACGAGGCATCCAACCCTTCAATCGCACATATGTGCGTGAGTCGCCGTGCCTTATAATGTTATTACGGCGCAGCCTGAGAAGGAATCAGGTGAACACTGGATTCAGTTTAGCCGCCGAGTAGCGTAATTATGGAGCTGTTTCCCAGGAGAATCTACCGGGTGCTCGGAGAATCTGGAGAGCGTGATTCTCGATGGTCGGCCTAAGTGTCCTATTGTGAACAACAAAAGTTGTGGCCAACTGGCAACATTCGTGCTGCTTTTCCGGCAGCGAGGCTTGTCTGGACGTCATTAAATCCAGGTAGAGGTTAACGTGAAGCTGAGCTTACGCCTGATTTTGTTCCTGGTTGCGGCCGTCACCATCGTTACTTTCGTTGTGTCTAAAAATGAAGTGCGCGCGGAGAAGCGCGGGTTGCGCACGGACCTGGTGCATCGCGCCGAAATTCTGTCGGAGAGTTTGCAGGAGATTGTGGAGCCGGCGCTGGAGAAGGGCTCGCGCGAACAACTGCGCCGCATCGTCGAGCGCTTCGGAAACCGCGAGCAGCTGGCGGGCGTGGTGGTTTACGATAATCACGGACAAGTCCTAGCGGAGAGTTCCAATCTGGCAAATCGTTTCGTTCCTCCGGCCGTTCCTCTGGCTAGCGTAATTTCGAGCAATACCGGCCTCAGCCAATTCATAAATGTCGGTTCCGAGCCGATGCACGTGTACTACCTGCCGCTGCACGACAAAAACTCCGTCGTCGGCGTGCTGGCGATTTTTCACGATGTGGGTTACATCGAAACGCAGAGTGCACGCATGTGGCGCGCGACTTTTTGGCACGTGATCGCTGAAGTGCTGCTGATCGTTTTGATCACGGTGCTGATCATCCGCTGGACGATCGTTCTGCCGATATCGCGCACTGCTCAATGGATGAAAGATATCCGCCGCGGCCGCGCGCTGCCCAGCCCGCCGGGCCCGAAGGAAAGTTTCCTCGCTCCGTTCACGAATGAGGTGATGAATCTCACCCGCAGTTTGGCGGACGCGCGCTCTGCCGCCGAAGAAGAGGCGCGCCTGCGCGAGTCCGGCGAGTCGGTGTGGACGGCGGAGCGGCTGCGCGTCAGCATTCAGGGAAAGGCGTCGCAGGGATCGCTCGTCGTTGTGTCCAATCGCGAGCCGTACATGCACGTGCACAAAGGTAAGGACGTCGAGCTACTGGTTCCGGCCAGCGGCCTGGTGACGGCCTTGGAACCGATTCTGCGCGCCTGTGATGGAATCTGGATTGCTTCCGGTTCCGGCGACGCCGATCGCGAAACAGTGGACGATCACGACCACATCCGCGTGCCGCCGGACAAGCCGGACTACACGCTGCGTCGCGTGTGGCTCTCGAAAGAAGTGGAAAAAGGGCACTACTACGGATTTTCGAACGAAGGGTTATGGCCGCTCTGCCATATCGCGCATACCCGGCCGATTTTCCGCGCTTCAGACTGGCAAAGTTATCAGGAAGCGAATCGCAAATTCGCCGAAGCGGTGCTGCAGGAAATCGAAGGGGTCGAGCACCCGCTGGTGCTCGTGCAGGATTACCATTTTGCGCTGCTTCCGCGCATGGTGAAGGAAGCGCGTCCGGACGCGCGCGTGGCAATTTTCTGGCACATTCCCTGGCCCAATCCCGAAGCGTTCGGAATTTGCCCTTGGCAACGAGAACTGGTCAGCGGCCTGCTGGGCGCGGATCTGATCGGATTCCAGATACAGGCGCATTGCGATAATTTTCTGGAGACCGTGGACGCCGCCCTGGAATCTCAAATTGAATGGGAACGATTTGCGGTGAAGCGCGGCGGACACATTACCTTCGTCAGGCCGTTTCCCATCAGCGTGGATTTTCGCGAAGCGCAGCGAAGCCAGGATCCGACGGTGTCTCCCTACGTGCTGCGCAGCGAGCTGCTCGGCAAGCTGGGCATCAAGGCGAACTTCATTGGAGTGGGCGTTGACCGCGTGGACTACACCAAGGGATTGCTCGAACGCCTGCGCGGCGTCGAAAGGTTCCTGGAGAAGTGGCCGGCGTATCGCGAAAAATTCACGTTCATACAAATCGGCGCGCCCAGCCGCACGGAGATCGCGCGCTATCACGATTTCCTGCAGGAGCTGGAGGCGGAAGCCGCGCGGATCAATGCGCTCTGGCAGACGCCGGATTGGAAGCCCATCGCGCTGCTCACACGCCACCACAGCCACGAGGAAATTCTCCCGTATTACCGCGCCGCGGATTTCTGCATGGTCACGTCTCTGCACGACGGCATGAACCTGGTGGCCAAGGAATTCATCGCTTCTCGCGACGACGAGGAAGGAGCACTGATTCTGAGCCAGTTCACCGGAGCCGCCCGCGAGTTGCGCGACGCGATCATCGTGAATCCCTACGACGTGGAACAGCTGGCCGAAGCG
>Ga0210401_10008114_pt1 | contig 10444 bp, 7 predicted proteins | sample IncBWH32MmetaG_FD_150866 | JGI IMG/M metagenome (GOLD analysis project Ga0210401, IMG submission 150866) | Forest soil microbial communities from Barre Woods Harvard Forest LTER site, Petersham, Massachusetts, United States - Inc-BW-H-32-M | ecosystem: Environmental > Terrestrial > Soil >... | reverse complement strand
AAGCGCGATCGCGGCCAAAGCCACAAGCGTCAGTTTGACATGGCGCGCCGTTCCCAAAGCCCGTTGGGCCGAGGAGGAAAGGGCGTCTGCACAACGGAAACGCATGTCGTCATTTCCACCAGATTAAAAAATAATAGCCTTCCGTCAGAAGGATCGTCGTGCTTTGCATCGGGCAAGATTCATACCGACTCTTGCCGACTTCATGCTCGCGGCCGGCTGCCGGCGTCGTTTCGGCTACGTCGGCTTTGCGCGCGCTGCCAATATACCGACGGCGCAATAGAATTTCGGGATGGAGCGGAATGCTTTGTTATAAGGATTCTGTGGGGTGGCGCCGGACCCCGAAGGCGGCGGGCGGCAGGGATCGCGTCTTTATGAGATTCCTATAACGTCACCGTCACGCTCGCCTCGAAAACATATGCGCGGAATGGCACGTCAGAGCCAGTGACGGGTCAGGGGCTGAGGTCGGCGCGCGGTCTTTCGGATTGATCTCGCAATCCGCACATAACGGACGCGCCAGATGACGCGCGCAAAGCGGGCGCGACTTGGAGAACTCCATGCTGGACATCATCATGCTGGCCCTCGGCCTTGGCTTCTTCGTGGTAGCCGTCGGCTACACCTATGCTTGCGAGCGACTTTGAATTCTGACGCGTTTTACCGGTGCGCGATCGCCGGAAAACGCTTTGGAGGAACACGTCCATGATCTTCGATTATTCCCTGGCCGGCCTCGTCTCCGCTGGACTCCTGTTTTACCTGACCTACGCGCTGCTGCGGCCGGAGCGGTTCTGACCGCCGCAAGACGCCTGCGGTCGGACCGGCCGCAGCCCCGCAATCGGTTCCCGTCTTGCAAAAACCGCGAGTTCCTACCCAAACTTCAAGGCTTTTCCCCATGACCGCCATCGGCTGGATTCAAATTCTTCTGTTTTGCGCGATCATCGCCGCGCTGGCCAAACCGCTTGGCTGGTACATGACGCGCGTGTTCAATGGCGAGCGCACCTTCCTCTCCCCGATTCTCCGGCCCGTCGAGGCCGCGCTTTACTGGATCGGCGGCGTCGACGAGGAGCGCGAGCAGCATTGGGTGACCTACACGGTCGCCATGCTGTTCTTTCATGTCGGCGGCTTCCTCATCCTTTACGCGCTGATGCGGCTGCAGGCCGTGCTGCCGTTCAACCCGGCCAAGCAAACCGCCGTTGCGGAAGACCTGTCCTTCAACACCGCGATCAGCTTCATCACCAATACCAACTGGCAGAACTACGGCGGTGAGAGCACGATGTCTTACCTCGTGCAGATGCTGGGACTGACGCATCAGAATTTCCTGTCGGCAGCCACCGGCATCGCGCTCGCCGTGGCGTTGATCCGCGGCTTCTCGCGTTCCTCGATGCGCACCATCGGCAATTTCTGGGTCGATGTGACGCGCACCACGCTCTATGTGCTGCTGCCGATCTGCGTGGTCTACGCATTGTTCCTGGTCTGGCAGGGCATGCCGCAGACGCTTGGGCCTTATGTCGAGGCCACGACGCTGGAAGGCGCGACGCAGACGATCGCGGTGGGCCCCGTCGCCTCCCAGGTCGCCATCAAGATGCTCGGCACCAATGGCGGCGGCTTTTTCAACGCCAATGCCGCCCACCCGTTCGAAAACCCGACGGCGCTGTCCAACTTCGTGCAGATGCTCTCGATCTTCCTGATCGGCGCTTCGCTCACCAACGTGTTCGGCCGCATGGTCGGCAACCAGCGCCAGGGCTGGGCGATCCTCGCCATCATGGGCGTGCTGTTTGTGTCCGGCGTCGCCGTCACCTATTGGGCCGAAGCCAGCGGCACCACCGCGCTCGACGCGCTCGGGCTGACCGGCGGCAACATGGAGGGCAAGGAAGTCCGCTTCGGCATCGTTGCCTCCAGCCTGTTTGCGGTCGTCACCACGGCGGCGTCCTGCGGCGCGATCAATGCCATGCATGACAGCTTCACCGCGCTTGGCGGCATGATCCCGCTGATCAACATGCAGCTTGGCGAGATCATCGTCGGCGGCGTCGGCGCCGGCCTTTATGGCATGCTCATCTTTGTCGTCCTCTCTATCTTCGTCGCGGGCCTGATGGTCGGCCGCACGCCCGAATATGTCGGCAAGAAGATCGAAGCGCGCGAAGTCAAGATGGCGATGCTCGCCATTCTGGTGCTGCCGCTGATGTATCTGGGGTGGACCGCGGTTGGAGTGGTGCTGCCGTCGGCAGTTTCTGCGATGAACAATGCCGGCCCGCATGGCTTCACCGAAGTGCTTTATGCCTACGTGTCCTCGACCGGCAATAACGGGTCGGCGTTCGCAGGGCTCTCCGGCAACACCTTTTTCTACAATTTGACGCTGGCGAGCGCGATGTTCGTCGGCCGCTTCTTCATGATCATTCCGGCGATGGCGATGGCGGGCTCGCTCGCGGGCAAGAAATCGATTCCGCCCTCAGCCGGCACCTTGCCGACCACTGGCGGACTGTTCGTCGGCTTGGTGGTCGGCGTCATCCTCATCATCGGCGGTCTCACCTTCTTCCCGGCGCTCGCGCTTGGGCCCATCGTCGAGCATTTGGCGATGACGGCGGGTACCCTGTTCTGATCGATCATTCGGAGTTTAAGTCCATGGAAGCCGTGAAGTTGCAAAAGCAGGTGCCGGTATCGGCAATGCTCGATCCAAAGATCGTGATGCCCGCCATCGGCTCGGCCTTCGCCAAGCTCGATCCGCGGCTGATGGCCAAGAACCCCGTGATGTTCGTGGTCGAGGTGGTTGCTGCGTTAACGACCGTCATCTTCCTTCGCGACCTGGCGACGGGCGGCGAAAGCCTTGCTTTTACCTTTCAGATCATCCTGTGGCTGTGGTTCACGGTGCTGTTTGCCAATTTCGCGGAAGCCGTGGCCGAAGGCCGCGGCAAGGCCCAGGCCGAATCGCTGCGCAAGACCCGCACCGAAAGCCAGGCCAAGCTTCTGACCGGTTCCGACAGGACGTTCCGGATGGTGCCCGGCACCAGCCTGAAGGTCGGCGACATCGTGCTGGTCGAAGCCGGCGATAACATTCCCTCCGACGGTGAGGTGATCGAGGGCGTGGCTTCGGTCAACGAGGCCGCCATCACCGGCGAATCCGCTCCCGTGATTCGGGAATCCGGCGGCGACCGCTCGGCGGTAACCGGCGGCACGCAGGTTCTGTCGGACTGGATCCGCGTTCGCATCACCGCGGCGCAGGGATCGACCTTCATCGACCGCATGATCAGGCTGGTCGAGGGCGCGGAGCGGCAGAAGACGCCGAACGAGATCGCGCTCAATATCCTGCTCGCCGGCCTGACCATCATCTTCGTGTTCGCGACCGTCACCATCCCGAGCTACGCCGCCTATGCCGGCGGCCAGATCTCGGTCATCATCCTGGTGGCGTTGTTCGTCACGCTGATTCCAACCACCATCGGCGCGCTGTTGTCGGCGATCGGCATTGCCGGCATGGACCGGCTGGTGCGCTTCAACGTGCTCGCGATGTCCGGCCGTGCGGTGGAAGCCGCCGGCGACGTCGATACGCTCTTGCTCGACAAGACCGGCACCATAACGCTCGGCAACCGCCAGGCGACGGCGTTTCGTCCCGTCCGCGGCGTCAGCGAACAGGAACTGGCGGACGCCGCGCAATTGGCCTCGCTCGCCGATGAAACCCCCGAGGGGCGTTCGATCGTGGTGCTGGCCAAGGAAAAATACGGCATCCGCGGCCGCGACATGGGCGAGCTCGCGGCGACCTTCATTCCGTTTACCGCGCAGACCCGCATGAGCGGCGTCGATGCCGGCGGATCGTCGGTACGCAAGGGCGCGGTCGATGCGATCCTCAATTTTGTCGGCGGCGGCGCGTCGCAATCCATGGCGTCCGGAAACACCGTTCGCGCGCTGCATCCATCGGTCAGCTCCGATGCCGAGCGCGAGATTCGCTCGATCTCGGATGAAATCGCCAAAGCCGGCGGCACGCCGCTGGCGGTCGCCAGGGACGGCCGCCTGCTCGGCGTTATCCAGCTCAAGGACATCATCAAGGGCGGCATCCGCGAACGCTTCGCCGAATTGCGCCGCATGGGCATCCGCACCGTGATGATCACCGGCGATAACCCGATGACGGCCGCCGCGATCGCCGCCGAAGCCGGCGTTGACGATTTCCTCGCCCAGGCAACGCCGGAGGACAAGCTGAAGCTGATCCGTGACGAGCAGGCCAAGGGCAAGCTGGTGGCGATGTGCGGCGACGGCACCAACGACGCGCCGGCACTGGCGCAGGCCGACGTTGGCGTTGCCATGAACACCGGCACGCAGGCGGCGCGCGAGGCCGGCAACATGGTCGACCTCGACTCCAACCCCACCAAGTTGATCGAGGTGGTCGAGATCGGCAAACAGCTTTTGATGACCCGCGGCGCGCTGACCACGTTTTCGATCGCCAACGACGTCGCCAAATATTTCGCGATCATTCCTGCGATGTTTCTCGCCTTCTATCCGCAATTGTCGGTGCTCAACGTCATGCATCTGGCGAGCCCGCAAAGCGCGATCCTGTCGGCGATCATCTTCAACGCGCTGATCATCATCGCGCTGATTCCGCTGGCCTTGAAGGGCGTGGCCTATCGCGCCATCGGCGCCGGTGCGCTTCTGCGCCGTAACCTGATGGTCTACGGCGTCGGCGGCATCGTCATTCCCTTTATCGGCATCAAGGCGATCGACCTCGTCGTCGCCGCCTTGCACCTGGCCTGACACCAACCGTCATTGCGAGCGCAGCGAAGCAATCCATGAGACCGCAAACAAGAAGCTGGATTGCTTCGTCGCTTCGCTCCTCGCAATGACGGAATTAATGGAGACACATCATGCTTCGCGAAATTCGCCCCGCCATTCTGATCCTCGTCATGCTGACGCTGATCACGGGCCTTGCCTATCCGCTCGCGGTCACGGAAATCGCGGGCGTGATCTTTCCGAAGCAGGCGCAGGGAAGCCTGATCGAACGCGACGGCAAGGTCATTGGCTCCGCCCTGATCGGGCAGGAATTCAAGGATGACAAATATTTCCACGGCCGGCCGTCGGCGACGACGGCGCCGGACCCCGCCGATTCCACCAAGACGGTCCCGGCAGCGTATAATGCCGCCAATTCCGGCGGATCGAACCTCGGCCCGACCAGCAAAGCTCTCAACGACCGGGTCAAGGAAGACGTCGACAGGTTGAAGGCGGAGAATCCATCCAGTCCCGTTCCGATCGATCTCGTCACAACCTCGGCCAGCGGACTTGATCCGGACATCTCGCCGGAAGGCGCGCTATTCCAGGTGCCGCGTGTCGCGAAGGCGCGGAATATGCCGGAGGACCGCGTGCGGCAGCTGGTGGCGGAAAACACCTCCGGCCGCCTTGCCGGATTGCTCGGCGAGCCCAGGGTTAACGTTTTGGCGCTCAATCTGGCGCTGGATGCGGCCGCCAAAAAGTAGCGTCGGATACGGCGTTTTGGAGCGAAGGCTTGGGCTCTAGGCCCGGCACGGCGTGAGGACTATATTGCCACTATGGTTCAGCAGCAGCGCCGCGATCCCGAACAACGCCCCTCGCCGGAAGCCCTGCTGGAGACGGCCCGGCGCGAGAACAGCCAGGCCGGCCGGCTGAAGATCTTCGTTGGTGCTGCTCCGGGCGTCGGCAAGACCTACGAGATGCTGCAAAGCGCTCACGCCCGACGTAAAGCCGGCGTCGATGTCGTCGTCGGCATTGTCGAGACCCACGGACGGGCAGAGACCGAAGCCTTGCTGCACGGGCTTGAGGTCATTCCGCGCAAGCGCATCGTCTACAGGGACCAGACCATCGAGGAGATGGACCTCGACGCCCTGATCGCGCGCCGTCCGCAGCTCGCGCTGGTTGACGAGCTCGCCCATACCAACGCGGCGGGCAGCCGTCACCCCAAGCGCTACCTCGATGTGGAGGAACTGCTTTCGCGCGGCATTGACGTCTACACCGCGGTCAACATCCAGCATATCGAGAGTCTCAACGACGTCGTTGCCCAGATCACGCATGTGCGCGTGCGCGAGACCGTGCCGGATTCGGTGTTCGACCGCGCCGATGGCATCGAGCTGATCGACCTCACCCCGGATGACCTGATCCAGCGGCTCAAGGAAGGCAAGGTCTACGTCCCAAAACAGGCCGAGCGCGCGCTTGAGCATTATTTCTCGCCGGGAAATCTGACCGCGCTGCGCGAATTGGCGCTGCGGCGAACCGCCGAGCGCGTCGACGAGCAGCTCCTGACCCACATGCAGGCCAACGCCATCGCCGGCCCCTGGGCCGCAGGCGAGCGTATCCTGGTTTGCATCAGCGAGGATCCGCGGGCGGCGGGGCTCGTACGCTACACCAAGCGGCTGGCGGACCGGCTGCACGCGCCCTGGACCGCGATCTCGATCGAGACGCGGCGCAGCCTGCAATTGAGCGACGAGGAACGGGATCGGCTGGCCGATACGCTGCGGCTGGCCGAAGCGCTGGGCGGCGAGGCGCTCACGATTCCCGCCGTCGGACGCCGCATTGCCGATGACATCCTCGGATTCGCGCAAGCCAATAACGTCACCCAGATCATCATCGGCAAATCGCAACGCACCTGGTGGTTCGAGCTGAAACAAGGTTCGGTCGTGCACGACCTGGTCCGGCGCGCGGGCAATATCAGCGTCAACGTCATCGCCGGCGAGGAACTTGCCGCCGATCCGATGCCGAAGAAGACCGTGCGCGCGGCGGAACGGCACGAGCCGTTCCAGCTCCGGCCCTATCTGATGGCGCTCGTGATCGTGGCGGTCGGCCTTGCCGCGGCTGAAGTCATCCAGCCGCTGTTCGGCATCGAGAACGTCGATCTGGTATTCCTCACCGCAGTGGTAGGCGTGGCGGTCCGCTACGGCCTTTGGCCGTCTTTGCTTGCAAGTGTCGCGGCCTCGCTTTGCTACAATTTCTTTTTCCTGCCGCCGATCTACACCTTCACGATCACCGATCCGACCAACGTCGCCGCCTTCTTCTTCTTCATGCTGATCGCCATCTTGGTCTCCAACGTCGCCGCGCGCGTTCGCACTCAGGCCGATTCCGCCATCGGCCGGATACGGACTACGGAACTGCTTTACGCCTTCAGCCGCAAGCTTGCAGGTACCGCAACCCTCGACGACGTGCTGTGGGCCACGGCCTACCAGACTGCGTTGATGCTGAAGGTGCGGGTCGTGCTGCTGTTGCCTGAGAATGGCGTGCTGACCGTGAAGGCGGGGTACCCGCCGGAGGATCAGCTAGACAAGGCCGATCTCGCCGCCGCCAATTGGGCGTGGAGCAACGACCGCCCGGCCGGGCGCGGCTCCGATACGCTGCCGGGCGCCAAACGCCTGTTTCTGCCGATGCGAACCGGCCGCGGACTGATCGGCGTCATCGGCATCGACGACGACAAGACCGGGCCGCTGTTGACGCCGGATCAGCGCCGTCTGCTCGACGCCCTGGTCGATCAGGGTGCGCTTGCGATCGAGCGGGTGCTGCTGGTGGAGGACATGGACCGCGTCAAGCGGACCGTCGAATCCGATCGTCTGCGTTCGGCGCTCCTGACCTCGATCTCGCACGACCTCAAGACGCCTTTGGCGTCGGTGCTCGGCGCCGCTTCCACGATGCGCGACCTTTCGCCTGGCCTGACCGACGCCGAAAAGCACGATCTACTCGCCACCGTGATCGACGAATCCGAGCGGCTCAACCGCTTCATCGCCAACCTGCTCGACATGACCAAGCTGGAATCCGGCGCCATCAAGCCGAACACCGCGCGGCACGATGTCGGTGAGATCATCGGCAGCGCGTTGCGGCGCGCCAGCAAGATTCTCGTGCATCACAAGGTGTCGCTCGAGCTCGACGCCGATTTGCCGATGCTGGAACTCGACGCGGTGCTGTTCGAGCAGACGCTTTTCAATTTGCTCGATAACGCGGCCAAATATGCGCCTGCGGAGACGACAATCTCGATCAGAGGCTGGCGGGACAAGGAGTTCGTCACCCTGCAGATCGTCGACGAAGGCGAGGGTATTCCGCGCCTGGAGCTGGAGAGCGTGTTCGACAAGTTCTACCGCGCGCAAAAGGGCGATCATGTCCGTCCCGGCACCGGGCTTGGGCTTGCGATATCCCGCGGCTTCGTCGAGGCGATGCAGGGCACGATCGTCGCCTCGAATCGGACCGACCGGAGCGGCGCGGTGCTGACCATCCGGCTGCCGGTTCCGGTAACCTCCAACGCACTGGACACGGCCGCATGAGCGCCACCCCGATCAAAGTCCTTGTCATCGACGACGAGCCGCCGATCCGCAAATTGCTGCGGATGGGATTGACCACGCAGGGTTACGAGATATTGGAGGCCTCCAACGGCAAGATGGCGCTCGAATTGCTGGCCGAGGGGCCGGCCCTGATCATTCTCGACCTCGGCCTGCCCGACATCCAGGGCCATGAATTGCTGCGGATGATTCGCGGCCGCAACGACAGCGTTCCGGTCGTCGTGTTGTCGAGCCGCGGCGACGAGGCGGGCAAGGTGCAGGCGCTCGATCTCGGCGCCGACGATTATCTGACAAAGCCGTTCGGCATGGACGAGTTGCTCGCCCGCATGCGCGCAGCGCTGCGGCATCAATTGCAGGTCCACGGCGAACGGCCGGTGTTTCGCTCCGGCGATCTCTCCGTCGATCTGGTGCGGCGCATCGTCAAGGTCGGCGATCGCGAGGTCAAGCTTTCGCCCAAGGAATATGATTTGCTGCGGGTGCTGGTGCAGCATGCCGGCAAGGTGCTGACCCACCGCTTCCTCCTCAAGGAGCTGTGGGACGAAATGACCGACGCGCAATATTTGCGCGTCTATGTGCGGCAACTCCGGCAGAAGATCGAAACCGATCCGGAGCGTCCGCAATTCGTGCTGACCGAAACCGGGATCGGTTATCGGTTGAAGGCGCCGGATTAGGTGGCCCCGGCATCCACGACGAGGAATGGGCTCCTGACAAGAGCACCGTGTAGATGCGGAGCTGCCAGGGGGTAGCCTGCCTATTTGCTGTTTCTCCTACAGCGTTACTGATCAGCGCTTCTCGGCGCCATCTCTTGGCCTTGGGCGAGCCGTTGTTCAATCATGGCCATGACCGAGGTAACGTCCTCGAACGCTCGCGAGTGCGCCCTTCCACGCAGGCCGCTCAAATCAAAGACCATGATGCGCTCGCGTTGAAAGTCGGTTTTGTACGGGTCCTGATCAGGGTCAACATCGCCGAGACGCGGTACGCCGCCCCAAATGGACTTCGACAATTTGAGAGCGTGATCATCGTGAGACATGAACAATGCAAAACGAGGCCGGGCGCTGCCCATTTCCCGCATTTGCGTGCGAAAGAGATTGATGTCCACATCGGGCGCCACGAGCAAGACGTTTTTGACCTTGGCCCCGATCCTGCCGGTGCGGGCCGCCTTCGACCGCAGCGCCTCAAGAGTGAGGAAGCATCCCATCGAATGACATACGACCGTCACCTCCCTCACATTCGCATTGACCGCAAGGGTGTCGAGCAATTGCTCGAAAGCGCCGCGAGACTTGGTCGCGCCTTCAAGATCATCCTGATACGCATTGAGACTCACTCGGCCGCGGGACGGCCAGGAAAACAAAATCGGAACTGCCGGCGCTCCGGAATCATGCTTGATCTGGGCAAACCGATAGACGGCTTCGTCAAACCGGTTATTGAAGCCATGAACAAACACGAGAACCTTGCCTCGACCTCGCCCACCCTGTTTGACGGCCGATGATAAAGCGGCGTCAAAGGATTGTTTATCGAGATAGTCGGCCGAAACGGTAACAAAACTTTGCCGGGGATCGGCCGGCAAGGAGGTGGGCCACTGCACCTCGCCAATCCTTCGCGATGCGTCGGGCGGAATCGACACAGTGAGCGAGGCGTACGACAACTCTTCCGCCAGTTCACTGTCAAACATTTCACCTGCATCAGTTGTCGAGCGCTTGCGTGTAGTGGCCGCGAGGACCAGGACCCGCGACGTTCCTTCTGTCTCGGCCTGCGCGACCGGAAGTAACGCGCCCTGCGGAAGTCGACTGCACGCGCCGCTACAAATCGCCGAGGCGAGGGCCACTGCAGTCAATAGGTGAAACCTGCCGATCAAAGCGATCCCCCACCTAGCCCTGAACGCGGATCCTCGTCTTCCGGACTGGAAAATCCGTTCCGGGGGTTGGCTCTGCGAGCTCTTTACAATCCTGTTCTCGATTTCACGCTATTCTTTCAATTGGAGTGGTTCGTCGCCAGAACCAAATGGCCAACGAACCCACGATCGGGTGCGCCGCGGCGACCTGAGTCGTTTAGTTTCGTCAGGTTCATAGTCTTAATACCGCCCCGCGCGCCGCCGCTCCAGATCGGCACATGGCGAAGGCGCAATTAAACCCGAAATCGAGGCCGACGCGAAGTCATAGGAGCGGCCCAAAGCCTATCTGCAGACG
>Ga0210401_10008111_pt1 | contig 10447 bp, 8 predicted proteins | sample IncBWH32MmetaG_FD_150866 | JGI IMG/M metagenome (GOLD analysis project Ga0210401, IMG submission 150866) | Forest soil microbial communities from Barre Woods Harvard Forest LTER site, Petersham, Massachusetts, United States - Inc-BW-H-32-M | ecosystem: Environmental > Terrestrial > Soil >... | reverse complement strand
TCTCCGGCTCGACTTTGAGGGAATGGGAGTGTGCAAGAGCCAGCGTGGCATGGTTATTGCTGCTCTGATGTACGGTGTCGTCGTACATGTGGGCCCAAACCAAGGTTTCGAGTTTGAAGACCCGCCACATGGCCTTGTTGGCATAACCGACCTTGCGACCGACGGCCCTATGACCATCGGTTTCGCGGAACCGCTTGAGTGTCGCTTCAACCGCGTAAGCCGTGTTGAGATCGAAACCGGGACGCGCAGACGGGAGGACAGTAATTGCTTCCCCGGTTTCATGAGCCGACAGCAGTTCACGCGCCAAATTTTCGATGTCAATATGCGGCATAAACTGGCAAAACGACTGTTCCAAGTGTAACAACAGCCGCCTGCATGCGACCGTTGATTTCACTCAAAACGATGGTACTCTGCAAACGTCGGCGAGGTTTAATGCTGCCCGTGACTGGGGTAATTCGTATGAAGTAAACACAGCGGGAACTGGAGGAATGTGATGAACCTAGATGCAAGACCCTTGGTGTCTGATATTCCGCAACGACACTCCCGCCGCCGTTTACTTCCAACTATCGGGTTATTGTCGGTTTTGCTTCTCGGACTGTGCAGTGCCCTTTCCGAAGCACAGACTGCGGTTGTCCTGGTGGGGTCCGGTTCGACTGTGCCGGCGCCTCTCTATAATCGCTGGGCGCAGGAGTATGGCAAGCGCAACCCCAACCTTCAAATGCGATACCTCCCGAGCGGTACCAGCGAGGGGATCAAACAGATCTCACATGGCGCCGGCGATTTTGGCGCCGGGGAAGCTCAGCTTACGGACAAGGAGCGGAGCGAAGGCGGTTTGATCGAACTGCCAGTGGTGCTCATCGCGATCGTTCCTGTTTACAACCTTCCCGACGTCCATGAACAGCTTCGTCTTTCGGGGGAAGTGCTGGCAGAGATTTTTCTTGGCGACGTGAAGACCTGGAACGCGCCAGCGATCGTGAAGCTCAATCCCGAAGTCAATTTGCCGAATCTACCGATCCGCGTGGTCAATCGTCCTGCTGGAAAGGGCTCCAACTATGTCTTCACCGACTTTCTCTCCAAGGTGAGTTCGAAATTTCATTCCCAGATTGGAGTCACCCCTTCGCCCAAGTGGCCACTGGGCGAGGCGGCGGAACGCAGTTCCGATATGGTGGACAAAGTGAAAAACAACCCTGGTTCCATTGGCTATGTCGAGTATCAACATGCAGTGAAGGCAGGTATTTCTCAAGTCACGGTGTTGAATGCCGCTAGTAAGTTTGTCGCGGCTTCCACAGAGAGCGTAGTGGCGGCGTGCAAGGCGACTGAATCGCCGCGATGGAATAGTTTGTCCGCTTCGCTGACCAACGCACCCGGAGCCGACTCCTTTCCCATTACCAGTTTTACCTGGATTTATCTGCGAACTAAGTCCTCTGACTCCGCCCGTGCGGCCGCGTTGAGCAATTTTTTGGATTGGATCTACTCCGATGGCCAGCAGTTTGCGATCCAGGAAGGCTATTCCGAACTCCCCGAGCCGTTGATCGCCGCGGTTAGAAAGAAAACCAGAACCTTGCGGTAGGTTGATTTACATAGGATTTGATAACCTCGTCGCGCACATTGTTGAGGAGAATATGCGAACCCGATTCATCCACGTTTTCGTCATTTGGCTGGCGTCGTTTGCCCTGGCGCAGTCCCCGGCAAAGCCTGCAGCGGGCGATGATCATAAAGCGTCTCTTCCGACGGATGCGAAGCTGAAAGACTTTTTTCAGTCAAAAATCAAAGCCGAGTGGGAAGCACTCAAGAACAAAGACAAGAACGCGTATGGATCGCTGCTTTCGGATGACTATCAGGGAGTGGAAGTTGATGGCAAGGGGGAACGGAACAAAATGCAGGCCGTCAACGAAATGTCGGAGACGAACGTTTTCAACTACACGCTGTGGGGCTACAAACTGATTCCGCTGGGGCCGGATGCCGCCTTTGTTATCTACGAAGTTACCATGCAGTTTCCGCCGAAATCGGTGGTGCGGTATTCACGAGTCTACATCACCGAGCTCTGGGTCAAGCGGGGAGGAGAGTGGAAAGAGTTGCACTACCAGGAAACGCACGTTAAGTAGGCCCAACTTTGTGCAGCGCCGCCGCCAGCCGGGGCATCTTTATATAGTGGGTAAGGAGGTGGGTCATGAGGAGAATTACACTCCTGCTGATCGTGCTTTACATTGGTGTGTCCTGCGTCGCGCAAACTCCCGACTCGAGTCCGCAGTCTGCCAAGAAAAATAAAGACGAAATCACGGCCACAGGCTGCGTGAGCAAGTCGAGTACTGACTATATCTTGACGCAACCCGACAAAGGGAACAGTTACGAACTTCAAGGGAGTCGAAAAATACGACTGAGCCGATACCTCGGGCAGCAGGTTGAAGTGACCGGAGTGGAATCTCCGTCACTGAGCACAAGTTCCGATTTCCTGGCACGCGCAGGGTCCGCCAGTCCGGTAACCATCAGCGTGAATTCGGTCAAAACCATCGCCAAGCGCTGCTCGGGAGACTGAAGCCGACGAGCCGGCACGAATTTTTGAGCCAACCTCCGCCAGCGATCTAGTCACAGTCTGGTGGCATGGCCGCAATTTCTGAGCTGGAATCGCACGGTGGTTTCTTCTTGGAGGGCTCCAGCAGCGGGGGCCGATTGTAGCGAAGAACCCACAGGCCTTCGTTGTTGGTGAGATAAATCAAACCGTGATTTCCGTCGGGGAGCAGACTGGTGACCCCGTTAAACTCCTGAAGAGTTCTTGGGTTGCGCGGATCGCTTAAGTCCAGTACTCGGATAGTCTCTGTAGGGCGATTTGTGCTGGTGAGGGTGGCAGGGGTCTTGTCCGGCGCTTCGGCAATAGCCACATCCGGACTCACCATTTCCAGGTTCCCGGCCGTTGCGGGGTTCGCCTGTGCTGTGCGTTTGAGCAAGTTCGGTTTATCCGGCTTGCTGACGTCTACGACCATGAAACCCTGCCGTGAAGCCTGCTGCACGTAGAGATAGTTCTTTCCGTTTTCCCGCTGCAGCAGCATCTGGTTTCCCGTAGCTTGGGGAAGTGGAAGATGAGCAATGACGGTTGCCGGCACATCGGTCGGCTTCTTTGGAGGCTCATCTTTCGCGAGCGCAAGAGCGGCGAAGAACAAAATCACAGTTACACCGGCGGGAAGTACGGCCCTACGCAAGGTCTTCATGTCACATCACCTACAAACGCCTAGACTATAGCACGGTTGCCGTTCTTCCACTTGAAAACCTGGCACCGGCGAAGCCCGGATGACGGTGTCGTCCATCCGAGCTTTCGCAATCGTCGTGGTTGTTCGCTTACTGTTCAGCAAACACGCCGATACAGCCGTTACTGCTTTGCGACGTGCATATTCCGCCGGCCTGCAAGGGGACGAACGCATGGTTGTTGCTGGAATCGACGGCGATGCTGTGCGAATTCGCATTGGTTGCCACGTTTTCCAGCCAGGTGTTCGTAGCAGCGTCGATGACGCCCATGACGGGACCGTTCGGCATATCGCGCGCTGCGATGTAATACTTATTATCCCCTGAGTTGTACCAGATCTCGTCGACCCCGCCTACCTCGGTGATCTGGGCAAGTATGGTGCCCGCGGTTCCGTCAATCACGTACTCGTTCGGAGGAAATGCCTCGCCATCGTGATCGGCGCAACCCACGAGAAAGTTGTTGCCCGGCCCCTGAACGACGCTGGTGGGCATGCAATTTGGCATTACAAAACTGTTGACAACCACCGGCCCATTCGGATTACCCAGCCTGGGGTCAATTTCATCGACGGTCCCAATGTTGGTGATACCGATGGCATTTTCATTAGTCTGAAGCAAATGACCGGTGTTGGGATTCCAGACCATGCCGCCCAAGCCTGCGGGAGCGATAGCGCCGGCGCAAGTGCCGCCCGGAGCCGCCTGGTTACAGAACGCTCCGGTAGTCTGGTCGAGGAGAGGCCCATGATGGCAGGCGATGGTGTAAGTCGCGCCGCTCGGGGTGATGCCGCCTAGACCCGGGTAGCCGACCGTTGGAACGGCGTTTGCCGGCCCTCCGGAAACACCGCTGAAAACATGCGGATTGGAGGGATCGGGACAGGGAAGAGTGGCTCCCACGTTGTCGACTGGAACATTCGCGTTGAGTCCTACGCCTCCGGACGCAGCCCCTCCTCCGCCGTCATAATAGATCTGCCCAATGATGCAACTCGGGGGATTGAATGAAGTGCCCGCATTTCCTGGGTCCAACGTCGGCGAGGGCTGAGGTATGGCGGTGCCACTCCCCTGGAGGGGGTAGGTAGCGGCCGTGTAGCCGACCGGATAGGGACCGTAAGCGAGTGTCGGGTCGATTGGGAAGCAGTGCTGCTGCGCCAGAGTGCCGGTCTTGTTCACGATATGTGACATGTCGATAAACGTGACGAACGGAAATCCCGGATCGCCGTTGATGACGGCAAGCACCTGGTGAACCGGGTCGTACGCCATTTCGTCAGCCCGGTCGTCTCCGCACGTGGCAGCGGATCCGGCCTCTCCATTCCAGGAGGCGACGCACGGCGCTATACCCAAGGGGCCGTCATAGTCGGCGGAGGTGCCGGTGGGTATGGTCGCCAGTACGGTGGGTGGTGTCGGCGGGTTCTGGGTAAGGTCCATCGTGCTCAGATCAAACACTACGACGCCTGCGTTTCCAATCGCGGTGAACAGGGTCTTTCCATCCGGCGTCACTTCCTCACCATCTGGACCCGACATCGGGTTGACGCCGTTAGCGCGCGAAGCGCAACACTGCGCGCCAGGAAACCCCCCGAAGTGGTGGTTGGCGCCAAAGCCCGAGATCAGATGGAAGGTCGGGCCGCCTACTCCAGACAAATCCGTTCTGCACCCAAATCTGGTGAAATTACCAACTACGTCCACGGTGGGTGGAATAATGTCATTGCCCGCCGCATCGGTGGCGCATGGACTCGCCTGGTTCCCCGCTCCCGTCACCGCATTGGTTCCCTGGATTGCGTTGACCGCAATGTTGTTAACGGTGTCGAACACAACCACCGCCAACCCGATTCGGTCCGAGGTGTAGCCAAGGTGTGTAGCAGTGTTCACCCAACTTATATCGAACGAATTGAATGGTCCGCCGGGTTCGCCGGTAGGATTGTGCTCCGGTACCGTGATGTTGACGATGTCGACATAACCGTCAGCCTTCGTCGTACCGCACACGGGACAACCCGCCACGCTGCCGCAGCCGGTCGCGATCACAAACAACGCGGTGAGAAGAATAGTCAGTAGAATCCTGGATCTCATCGAATCTCCTCCTAACAATTTCCCTTTAGGACCAGGGCTGCTGCCAGCCTGGTATTTAACAAATCTGTTGACCGCGACATCTCCCAGCTCATGATCGAACCTATCCCTAGAACCGGAACTGCAATTCCTGCATCAGTACCGTGAAGTTCTGTGGCAACTGCCCGGTGGTGCTGGGCTGCTTCAGTTGGTCGATATTGACGTTGAACTGGTACTTCACCCAGTAATTCAGGTACCAGTTAATGCCGAATGTGAACTGGTCAGTGTGGTAGTTATACTGGCTGACAAAACCCGGCGTGTAGTAGTTCAGGAAGTTTGCGGCGGGCGCATTCGCCTGAATACCGGAGTAGCGGAAGCCGACTTCCCATGCTCCCCACCCTCGTCCCGTTCCACCCGGAGTATCGGGCCCGAACAACGGGTGCTTCACCCGGGGAGTGCCGTTTTCCGGTCGTTTTTCACCCGTCAGCAGATACGTGGTTCCAATGTTCCAGGCTTTAGCCCCAATCCCGGGCAGCGTCAAGAAACCCAGGCCGCCGACCTGCTCCGAACCAACGCCGTCGCGCTGCTCCTGCATCTGCACATACTCACCGCGCAGCGCATAACTATCTTTGATGTAAGTGAATTCGCCTTCGTACCGCTCAATCGGGCCATTGATCCTCAACTGCGGGAAGAAGGTGTAAGCCGCATCGGGCAACAGTCCGGGAAAACTCAGATCGCCCGAAAGTCCTCTCGACCGGCTGTGCGCGATCGAACCGCCGAAGGCCAACTGTCTCAACCACTCATTCTTGGTCTTGCGCCAGGGATAAAAGCGCAGGCGGCCGACAAACTCGGGTTCGTTGGTGACGTTTGCGGTGACACCGCCCCTGCCGTTGAATGCTCCAGCCCACCACTGCATCACGCCACCGTCAATATCCCCGTGAAGCGTGATACCGGGACAGCGATAGGCCGTGCCGACGCAGGGATATAGAAGCGCCTGCAAGCCGCGCTCAACGAAGTCGAGGTTGGTGGCGCCGATGCCAGTTTCCTGGGCGAAGGGCTCTTTGAACTGACCAGCCTGGAATTGGAACTCAGGCCTGACTCTCACGTTCAGGTACACGTCGCGGACAATGGCTCCGGTGGTGGAGTTCGCGTCGGTCAGCAATGCGAAGTCAAAGTGTGAGCCGTAGTTGCCCTGGAACCCGAAGCGGGCGCGGCGTACGAGAAATGTGTCCGCAGGGGCGCCGTCGCCTTTGTAGGCGCGGTAGTCGGTGTCGACATAGCCGTAGGGACTGATGCTGAACTGTCCGTCTGGACTCCTGATGAAGAAGTGTTCGCCGTTCCATCCCGCGGTTAGCGGAGCGTCCTTTTTAGGGGCCGCCGCGGGTTGCGCCTGATCGAGCAGGACCGTATTCATGAGATGAACGCCGTCGCTGGCTGACGCCGAAGTGGCTTCCGCGGAAGTGGAGGTTGCCGCGGTCGGTTCCACGTGCGCCGAACTCGCTGGCGCAGGTTGCGCCTGACCCGCAACCAACTTCTGCACCATCGCTTTCAGTTCTTCAATCGTCTTGCGCTGCGCGGCGACCTCACTGCGCAACTCGTTGACCTCCTCCTTGCTTGCGCTCCCCGATGCTGACGCGCCGGTTTTGTCGGCAGGTCCCTGAGTTTGAGCCAGCGACTGTGAGGTTGCGAAGAACATCAGCAGAACGATGTAGGTTGTCAGCCAGCGCATGTTGTCCTCTCCGATGATGATTTGCAAAGCGGGCCTATCCCCAAGGCATGCGGACACACCGACCGCACGCTGCCTTGTTCGTTATGGCCACGAAACGAAAAATGTCTAAAATTGCGTATGATTCTTGTCCGGTATGAAAAGCGGACCAGTTGGGCGGTTTACCACATCAAAATCCAGTCTGTCAAGAAAAGTTTTTGCAAGCGCCGGACGAGATGACTCTGACAATAACGGTGCGCATGTACCGAGTTAGTCAAAAAGTAAACGTCCGGAGCGGCAAGCGAAAGCGCTTTTCGATTGGCAGAAAAACGAACGCCGCAAGACTCTGGAGATTATCTGTTTCGTACCGTAGTATCTACCGTGTACCTTTGACCGGAAGCGAGGACTATGAGCGCCATCGAACAAGACGCGCCCGCGTCGAATTCATTTTCTCCCTTGAAGCCACCACGCCGTTACTTGTTCGGACCGGGGCCGACCATGGTTGACCCGCGGGTCTATGAAGCGCTGTCGAAACCGATTGTTGGTCACCTGGACGCATACTTCATTCAGGTAATGGCAGACATTCAACAATTGTTAATGGTGGCCTTCGGCACGCGTGACGCTTGTATCCAGGTCATCTCAGGCACCGGCAGTGCCGGAATGGAAGCTGCGGTGGCCAACTTCGTGGAACCCGACGCGAAGTTCGCGGTTTTTGCCAACGGGTATTTCTCTGATCGTATTACGGAGATGGCCAAGCGTCACAGCGCGCGTGTGGTGCGATTAGAGAAACCGTGGGGCGAGACCTTTGGAGATGCCGAGGCCGCTGAGTTTGTCCGTCGCGAGAAGCCCCAGCTTGTGGCATATGTTCATGCCGAGACATCGACAGGAGCTTTACAACCCGGCCATGCCATCTCCGCCGCCGCTCACGAAGTGGGCGCCCTAGTGATCGCAGACTGCGTTACATCGCTGGGAGGCCTACCTGTAGATTTCGACCGGACGGATATCGACGTGGCTTACAGTTGCACGCAGAAAGGCTTGAGTTGCCCCCCAGGCTTATCTCCGATGGCTATTTCGGCGCGGGCCATGGACTGGTTGCGGGCTCGAACCTCTCCTGTACGCAGTTGGTATCTGGATCTCAAGTTGATTCATGACTACTCTACGGTGTCCCACCGCTATCACCACACGGCGCCGATTTCGATGTTTTACGCACTCCGTGAGGCATTGCTGGTAATCGCGCAGGAAGGAATCGAGAACCGGTGGGAACGGCATCGCCGCAGCCATCAATCTTTCGTCAAGGGTGCGGAAGGGATGGGTCTGCGCTTCCACGTTCCAGTAGCGCACCGAATTCCGACTCTGAACACGGTGTGCGTTCCGAAAGGTGTTGACGAAGCCAAGGTGCGAACCCGACTGTTGGACGAAGCCGGCATTGAGATCGCCGGTGGTTTTGGTCCACTGGCGGGCAAAGTCTTTCGTATCGGCCTGATGGGCCCGCTGGCCACCGAAGACAACGTGCAGTTTTTTCTGAAAGAGTTTGGCCGCGCACTGAAAGCTGAAGGTTATTCGATCTAAGGCCCATGGACGCTTGCCTGCGGTAGTGAAGAGCATGAAGAAAAGGGTCACTATGCCGCCGTCTTCCGAACAACAGACAAGATTGGTCCACCATCCAAGGAACCGCGCCAGAGGCGACAACGAATGACTCTGAAGTCGGTTGAAACTCTTCTTGACGTTTTACATTTCGCAGACAGTCATACCGCAGTCATTGTTCCCGAGCTCGGAATCCGGCTTACCTACGACTCGCTGCGGCGTCAGGTGCTGGCTATGGCGAACGCGTTGGCCTCATCCGGCATTTGCCGTGGCGACTCGGTAGCCATCGCGTTGCCGAATGGGTTGCCTGCCATCGTGAGCTTTCTGGCCGCATCCATCGCTGGAACAGCCGCACCGTTGAACCCCGCATACCCCTACGAAGAGTTTCTCTTTTTTCTCGGTGACACCAATGCCCGGGTTCTGCTTTGTCCTCCGGTAGGAATGGAATTTGCTCGCAGTGCAGCGGCTGACCGGAAGATCCCTGTGGTTCCGGTTGAGATGAGCGACCAGGGCGAGGTCCATCTGGGGAACGCTGCCAGCGGAGCTAAGTTCACCGTGCCCACGGCCGACGACATTGCCCTGATCCTGCACACCAGCGGAAGCACCGGCCGGCCCAAGCGAGTGCCTTTGCGGCATTTCAACCTCGCAGTTTCGTCTGCGAACGTTGCCAACACCTACGCTCTTTCTGCCGAAGATGTCTCGCTGTGCATCATGCCGCTGTTCCACATTCATGGGTTGGTCGGCTCAACCATGGCAACTCTGGTTTCCGGGGGGACGGTTGTCGTCCCCACTAAGTTCAATGCGCTCTCTTTCTGGCGGACAGTTCGAGAACATCGCGTAACCTGGTTTTCGGGAGTGCCGACGATGCATCAGCTTCTGTTGGCCCGGACTCGCCAGAAACCCGCAGAGGCCGAATCCCTTCGCTTCATCCGTTCCTGCAGTGCCCCTTTTTCGGCAGAGCTTATCAGCAAGATCGAGGAACTCTTTGGCGTGCCCTTCGTTGAAGCCTACGGCATGACTGAGGCGGCCCACCAGATGACTTCGAATCCGTTACCTCCGCGGCATCGAAAAGCTGGTTCGGTCGGCGTGGGCGCCGGACTGCGCATCAGCATCATGGACAAGCAGGGAAATCACCTCGGAACCAACCAGCGTGGTGAAGTCGCCATTCAGGGCGCCAACGTATTTCGCGGATACGAAAACAATCCCGAAGCCAATGCCCGCGCTTTTGTGAATGGATGGTTTCGCACCGGCGACGAAGGCTATCTGGACTCTGACTGCTATTTATATTTGACTGGCCGGATCAAAGACATCATCATCCGCGGAGGGGAGAACATCGCGCCTCACGAAGTCGATGAGATCCTGCTGAAGCATCCCGCAGTGGCGGCGGCGGTGACATTTGGTTGCGCTCATCCCACACTGGGGGAAGAAGTGGCTGCGGCCGTCGTTTTGCACGACCCCCAAAGCGCCAGCGAAGCAGCTCTCATCAAGCACTGCCGCGAGTCGCTGGCTGAATACAAATGTCCTGCGAAAATCTACCTGGTCGAAAGCATTCCCACTACCGCGACCGGAAAAATTCGGCGGCGCGCAGTCGCCGCGGCGCTCTTGGATGACCAGCAATGAAGTTCCTGATCGCGGGGGCCGGGGCCATCGGCGCCTACATCGGTGCGCGCATGGCCCAGGCGGGATTCGATGTCACTCTCTTCGCTCGCGGGCCGCATCTTCGTGCCATGCAGGAACACGGTGTGCAGGTAAGAAGCGATGAGGGAGATTTCGTCGCGCGGCCACGAATTGTGGGTTCTCTCGAAGAAGTTGGAGCGGTGGATGTTGTTTTTCTTGGTGTGAAGGCCCATGGGCTGTCGCAGCTTGCGCCCCAATTAAAACCAGTAT